>Ga0207647_10000029_pt1 | contig 109732 bp, 111 predicted proteins | sample KBSCornC2_FD_184295 | JGI IMG/M metagenome (GOLD analysis project Ga0207647, IMG submission 184295) | Corn rhizosphere microbial communities from Kellogg Biological Station, Michigan, USA - C2 (SPAdes) (version 2) | ecosystem: Host-associated > Plants > Roots > Rhizosphere ...
GCGCCTCCCGACATGCAGGACCTCCACGCCGCCGCCCGCCGCTGCCTCGATGCGGCGGATCCCGCCGAGAAAGTGCGCCTCACGTTTGAGACGTTCGCTCGTCTGAGCGCCGGCGCGTTGGGCCCGGATCCGCAATCGCCACCGGCGCAGCCCATACCGTTGCCCGGTCGGCCCGAGCGGCCAAAGCTCGTATCGCCGCGTCAGCTTTCACAGCGAGGCCTCGGTACGCTGGAAGGGCGTATCGCGCTGGTCCACGCCATCGCCCACATCGAGTTCAATGCCATCGATCTTGCATGGGATGCGGTGTATCGCTTCCGTGGCAAGCCCGATGCGTACTACCTCGATTGGGCGTCGTGCGCCAATGACGAGGCGCGCCACTTCATGATGTTGCAGGGGCGCCTTGGGGAACTTGGCCACGCCTACGGTGACTTCGATGCGCACAATGGCCTGTGGGAAATGGCCGAGAAGACCGCGCATAGTGATACGGCGCGCATGGCGCTGGTACCTCGCGTCCTCGAAGCCCGGGGGCTGGATGTCACGCCGGGCATGATGGACCGCCTGCGCCACCAGAAGGACGATCGGACCGTGGCGATCCTCGAGGTCATTCTTCGCGAAGAAGTGGCGCACGTCGCTGCGGGAACCCGCTGGTTCCATTGGTGCTGCACGCGTGATGGCATCGACCCTGAGGCGACGTTCGCCACGTTGCTCAATGACTACATGAACGGGTCGCTTCGCGGGCCGTTCAATCTTGAGGCGCGGCGTGAGGCCGGGTTCTCCGAGAGCGAACTGGCTTGGCTCGTTACGCTTTGAGGTAATCGGGGCAACGCGCGGCCACGTTACGGCAACTTCAACCCGCGCAGTTCCACGCTACCTGGCTCAATGCGCAACACCGACCCGTGGTCATACCAGTCTCCCAGTACGATGCGCTGGGCCGGCTCGGCGCCGAGCTCGAAATCGTGCACGGCGGGCCGGTGCGTGTGCCCGTGGACCAGCCGGGTGACCCGCGCGTTCCGCATGGCGTCTTCGACGGCGCCCTGGTTCACATCCATGATTGTTTCATCGATGCGGCCCGTGCGGGATTTGCTGTCACTGCGTGCCTGTGCGGCAAACGCCCGCCGCGCCGCCAGGGGCATGGAAAGGATCTGTTGCTTCCACGCATCGGTGCGCACTTGCTTGCGAACCGCCTGGTACTCCACGTCATCGGTGCACAGTACATCGCCGTGCATCAGCAGGGTGGGTACACCCTCGATGTCGTGCACCGTGCCATCGTCGAGCAGCGTCATGCCGGCACGTGATGCGAAGGCCTCGCCCAGCAGGAAATCGCGATTACCCACCATGAAGTAGACCGGCACGCCCGAATCGCTCAGGGCGCGGGTGGCCGCGGCGATTCGCGCAGGAAGTTCCGCGTCGTCGTCATCGCCAATCCAGGCTTCGACCAGGTCGCCGAGGATGTAGAACGCTTTGGCGCCACGTGCCTCTTCGGAGGCGAGGTAGTGCTCGAAGAGGTCGGTGATGTGCGGGCGGGCGTCGTCCAGGTGCAGGTCGGCAATGAACAGGGTGGTCATGGCGACGTCTTGGCGGCCGGCTTCTTCTCAGCCTTCTTCGCGGGCGGTGCGGCTGCCGCTGGCGCGGGCGTAGCGGGCTTCGCGGCCGATGACGAGGCGGCCGGCACCGCCTTTTCCTCGCCCACGACCTGGGCGGAATTGATGATCACCAGCGGGTTCGGCACATCGCCCACGAACGGGCCCTGGGCCTTGGTGGGTACTTTGGCGATCTTGTCGACCGTATCCATGCCCTGGACGACCTTGCCGAACACGGCGAAGCCCCAGGTCAGCCCACTCTGGTTACTCACGTAATCCAGGCGCCGGTTGTCGACCAGGTTCACGAAGAACTGCGATGTTCCCGAATTCGCATCGGCGCCACGTGCCACCGAGACGGTGCCGCGCAGGTTGGACAAGCCGTTATCGGCCTCGCTGGCGATGGGCGCGCGGGTTCGGCGCTGAGTGAGGTCGCGGCTGTAGAGGCCGCCCTGGATCATGTAGCCATCGACCACCCGGTGAAACACCGTGCCGTCGTAGAACCCATCACGCACGTACTGGAGGAAGTTGGCGACACTCTTGGGCGCCTTTTCCGGGAACAATTCCAGGGTGAAATCGCCCTGGCTCGTGTGCACCACGACCCGCGGGTGATCCACGGGACCGGGCGCGGGTGCCACCGGCTTGGCCTGTTGCTGGGCCAGGGCGGCAGCGGGCAGGGCGAGGAGGAGGCTGGCGAGAGCGGCTTTCAGCATGGGCAACCGGTTCGTACAAAGTGACAACCCGGCCATGATACCCCCATGGCGGGCGCGGGCAGGGTTATTCCGTAACGATCTCGAGTTCGAGGCCCAGTTCGGCCAGCGGCTCGCGCTCCTGCTCCAGGTCAGCCTCGGTAAGAGGGTGCTGGTCGAGCCAATCCGCCGGCAGGGTGAGGCGCAGGCGCTGGCGTGTGGCGTTTACGCGGATGCGCGGCAGCGATTCGGCGCGCCGTGCGCGGCGGAACAATACCGCCAGGCGCAGGATGGCGGTGATATGGCGCGCCAGTGCCCGGTAGCGGACGGGCAGCGCACTTATCACCGATTTCTCCGGTTTGCGGCGGTGCGATTCGACAATGGCCGCGAGCAGCTGCTGCTCCTGGCGTGAGAAACCCGCCATGTCGGCGTGGCGCAGGATGTAGGCGCCGTGGCGCTGGTGCTGGCTGTGCGCGATGGCCAACCCGAGCTCGTGCACGCGCGTGGCCCACGACAGCCATTCGCGGCCGTCATCATCCAGTTTCCATACCTTCGCGAGCTGATCGAACAGCGAAAGGGCGGTGGTTTCAACGCGGCGCGCCTGGGCGCGATCGACGCCATAGCGTGCGGCCAGCGAATCGATGCTCGCCATGCGCGGATCCGTGCCGGCTGAACGGCCGATCAGGTCCCACAAAACACCTTCGCGCATGGAGCTTTCCGAGACGCCCAGGCGCTCGATCCCCAACGCCTCGAAAGCCGCTTCGAAAATAGCCACGCCACCGGCGAAGACCTCGGCACGGTCCTCGGCAAGCCCCGGCAACTTCAGCGGGGCGCCGGTGGCGCCCTGTTCGATGAGCGCCTCGCGAACCGCAGCGAGGGCGTCGGGTGTGATCCCGTTGTCCGAAAGCTTCATGGCGCGCACGACGGAGCCAATGGCCTTGGCGGTGCCCGACGAACCGTAGGCATCCGCCCATCCAGCTTCCCTGTAATCCTCGGAGAACTGCTGCAAGAGCACTCCGATCTCGCGACGGGCCTTCTGCCAGCGCTTGCGCGTGATTTTGCCGCCCGGAAAAAAGCGCAGGGTCGATGCGATGCACCCCACCTGCACGCTTTCGGTCAGCAGCGGTGACGTGCCACGGCCGATGATGAATTCCGTGCTGCCGCCACCAATATCAATGACGAGGCGGTGATCGCGCGAAGCTGGCAGGTCATGGGCCGCGCCCAGGAAGATCAGGCGGCCCTCTTCACGGCCCGAGACGATTTCAACCGGGTGGCCCAGTGCAGCTTCCGCGGCGGAAAGAAACGCATGGGGGGAGGCCAGGCGGCGCACGGTGTTGGTCGCCACCGCACGGATGTGCAATGCCGGGATGCCCGCCAGGCGCTGCCCGAACCGCGCGAGGCTGCCCAGGGCAGCGGCGCGGTGCGCGGCATCCAGCGTGCCGTCGGGGCGCAGCCCCACGGCCATGCGTACCGAATCGCGCAGCCGATCGACGACACGCGGTTCGCCGTGTTCGTAGCGTGCGACCACCATGTGGAAGCTGTTGGAGCCGAGGTCAACGGCGGCGATGAATTCGCCATCGTTGATCTGCGATTTAGCAGATGTGGCCAAGAGGAAATGTCCGCAGCGGCGTATCGGGGAATTTTGTCACGCCTTTACCGCTTTGTGGAAACCGCGGGACGCGATTTCGGCATGGCGGATAGCGCAAACAACAGGATGCACAGGAAGCCGAACACCCAATAGTCCGTGGGCGCCGGCCCCCACCAGTGGCGGTGCCAGGGCACGTTCTCGGGTGTAAAGCGGCCCAGGCCGAATGCAGGGTTCAGGATGAACCAAAGCCCATCCTCCGCTACCCAGAACAGCATGACGCAGGCAATGATGCGCACCTGCGCGCGCCAGCTCCAGAAACCCCGGAAAATCATGGGGAAATGGAAGAACAGCGCGATGAACGGAAAAACCCATGCGTGGTAGCCCGTCATGGGACGGCCACCCCAAAGCAGGTCGAGCAGCCAGTGATTTTCAATGCGCCATGTAGGCAGGCTGGTGGCCCAGCCGTGCGGGCCCTCGATCTCCACCTCGACATGCGCGAAGCAAAACGCCAACAGGAAGGTGAACGCGGCGGTGACCAGCGCGGAGACGATGCGCCGGCGCGGGGAGTGGCTCATCGGTGGCCCAGTTGCGCAAGCACGATATCGATGACGTCGCGCGCGGCGTGGGGGCGGCCGATTGCACGGGCACGGGTGGCCATCTCGGTGAGCTGGGCGGGATCGTCGTGCAGCGCCTGAATTCGCCAGCCAAGGGCAACGCCGTCGATTGCCTTCCACGCTGCGCCCTGTTCCAGCAGGTAATCGGCGTTGCGCTCTTCCTGCCCGGGGATCGGTGCGTTCACGATCATGGGCAGGCCCATGGCGAGGCATTCCGACGTGGTAAGGCCCCCTGGCTTCGTGATGGCCAGGTCGCAGCAGGCCATGAGGCGCTCGACATGGCGCGTGTAGCCCTGGGGGAAAAGGCGGCCAGCATGCTTGCCTGCCGCGAGCTTGCGCAGGCGTGCAAGCATGTCTTCGTTACGCCCTGCCAGTACCACCAGCTGGAAATCGCCGCCCGCCGAGAGCAGGTTATCGGCCAGTTCGTCGAGTGCACCGACGCCCGCGCCGCCGCCCATGACAAGGTAGGTGGGGCGCGCCGGGTCCATGCCGAAATCACGGGCGAGCGCGGCACGTTCGTGCCGTTCGGCGAAGGCGGGCATGACCGGGATCCCCGTCGTGTGCACGCGCTCCCGCGGCAGGCCCACCGCATGCATGCGATAGGCGATTTCCGGGCTGGCGGCGAAGTAACCACTCATACCGGGTACCAACCACATACGGTGCAGGTCGAAATCCGTCACCTGTAGGTAAACAGGGGCCGTCACGCGGCCCTTACGGATCTGCCGCGCCAGCATCTCGGCGGGTAGGAAATGCGTGCACACGATGGCGTCGGGCGCGAATTCCGCGATGGCCGACCGTAGGCGCCTCGTGTTGAGGCGTTCGATCGTGCGGCGCATGCGTTGAACGACGGCATCGGGACGGGCATCGTCCGTGATGCGGTAAAGCATGCCCCACAGGCGTGGGTAGCGAGTGATAAGGCCCAGGTAAAAATCCGCGTAGATGCGGCGGAAACTCGATGGGACGAAATCCATGACATCGAGGTGGCGCGCTTCTATCTTTCCGCCCTGGGCGGCAAGGGCCGCGACTGTGGCATCAAGGGCATCGGCGGCGCGCACATGGCCTGCGCCCGCTGACACCGACAGGAGCAGGATACGCCGCGTCACCCGCAGTACTTTGCCAGCAGCGCTTGTTGCGCCGAATGCGGCAGTTCGCCCGCTTCAGGGTGGCGCCGCGTGTAGCGTCCATCCGCGCCAAGCATCCACGCCTGGGTGTTGTCGCGCAGGTAGTTCTCCAGTGTCTCGTCGTACACGCGCTTGAATAGCTCGGGTTCCAGGATAGGTACGCCAACCTCAATACGGCGCATGAGGTTGCGCTCCATCCAGTCGGCGCTGGCGCAGTAAAGTTCCGGTTCGCCACCGTTGCCGAACCAGTAGACGCGGCTGTGCTCGAGGAAGCGGCCGATGATGGAGCGCACCCGGATGTTGTCCGATACGCCCTTGATGCCGGGGCGCAACGTGCACGCACCGCGGATGATCAGGTCGATCTGCACGCCTGCCTGCGAGGCGCGGTACAGCGCCTCCACGACGTGGGCTTCGTTCAACGCGTTGAGCTTGGCCACGATGCGTCCGCCGCGGCCATTCTTGGCATGCTCGATTTCGCGCTCGATCTTCCCCATCACACTGCTGTACAGGGTGAACGGGGAGTGCAGCAGGCGCTTGAGCTGGATCATGGGGCCCAGGCCAGACAGCTGCTGGAACACCTTGTGGATGTCCTCGCCGATTTCTGCGTTGGCTGTCATCAGGCCGATATCGGTATAGCCGCGGCTGTTGCCCTGGTGGTAGTTGCCCGTGGACAGGTGCACGTAGCGGCGCAGGCCGCTGCCCTCGCGGCGCACGATGAGCAGCATCTTCGCGTGGGTCTTGTAGCCAACCACACCGTACACCACCTGCACGCCGGCTTCCTGCAGGCGATTGGCCAGGCCAATGTTCGCTTCTTCGTCGAACCGCGCACGCAGTTCGATCACCACGGTGACATCCTTGCCGTTGCGCGCGGCGTCGACCAGCAGGTCCACGAGCGGCGAATCCTTGCCGGCGCGATAAAGCGTCTGCTTGATGGCGAGGACGCCAGGATCCTGTGATGCGCGGCGCAGCAGTTCCACCACCGAGGCAAACGATTCGTAGGGGTGGTGCATGAGCACATCACGCTCACCCAGCACATCGAACTCGTTTACGCCCTTGGCAAACGCAGGCGTAAGGCGGGGGGTGAAATGCGGAAACTTCAGCTCGGGCCGGTCGAGCTGGTCGTAGATCACGCCAGCGCGAATGATGTTGACCGGCCCATCGCAACGGTAAATATCGGCGTCTTCCAGCTGGAAGTTCGCCATGAGCATATCGGTGATGGCGCGCGGGCAATCCGCGCCCACCTCAAGTCGAACCGGGCGGGCATAGCCGCGGCCGGCCAGCTCCTCGCTCAAGGCGCGGGCCAGGTTTTCCACTTCGGCTTCTTCGACCACCAGCTCGCTGTTGCGGGTGACGCGGAACTGATAAGCCGCGCACACCTGGAAGCCGGGGAAGATTTCATCGGCGAAGCTTTGCAGCACCTCGGCCAGGAAGACGAAATCGCCATCGCTGCCGGATACCTCGGTGGGGATGCGAATGATGCGCGGGAGCGAACGCGGCGCGCGCACCAGGGCCATGTGGCCTTCCCGGCCGAACGCATCGCGGCCCTTCAGCACCACGGCCAGGTTCAGGGTCTTGTTGAGGATGCGCGGGAAAGGATGGGCCGGATCGAGGCCCAGCGGCGATAGCACCGGCATGATCTCGTTCTGGAAATACCCCTGCAGCCAGCGCCGCTGCTTATCAGACCACTTATCGCGGGTGAGGAAGCGGATGTTGGCGTCGTTGAGCGCGGGGCCGAGCTCATCGCGCCAGATGCGATACAGCTCGCCGACCAGCTCGAGCGCGCGCTCGCGGATGCGGGCCAGGATCTCGCCAGATGACATGCCATCGGCGCCAGGCGTGGCGGCGCCCAGGGCGTGCTTGTGCTTGAGCACCGCCACGCGCACTTCGAAGAACTCATCGAGGTTATTGCTGACGATGGTCAGATAGCGGAGGCGTTCCAGTACGGGGACATCGGGATCGCTGGCCTGGGCCAGCACGCGGAAATTGAACTCCAGCGCCGCCAGCTCACGGTTGATGTACAGCTCGGCGGCCCCGAGGTCGACCTTCGCGTTCATGCGTTCCGCGGTTCGTTTCATAGCCGCCGATGGTGAACCATGGGCGGCCGTCACGGAAAGGGGCATCGCAGCAACCTGCGGGCGCCGGGCAGCCATGCGTTCAGGCCGGCGCGCCTGCCACGTCGTGGATGCGCGAGCCATCCAGCAGGCGGTCGCTGCCGAAGACACAGGCGAACGTGGAGCCCTTGCCCGGCTCGCTTTCGATCGACAGGCGCGCCTGGTGCAGGTTCAGCACATGCTTCACGATCGACAGGCCCAGGCCGGTACCGCCCGAATCACGTGAGCGGCTCGACGAGACGCGGTAGAAGCGCTCGGTGAGGCGCGCAATGTGCGCGGCAGGGATACCAAAGCCCGAATCCTGTACGGAGAAACGCGCGCCATCGTCCGTGGCGGCCCAGCGGATGGCGATCTTGCCGCCCGTGGGGGTGTAGCGAACGGCGTTGCCGACCAGGTTGCCAAAAGCGCTATGCAGGTCCTTGGTCGACCCAAGCAGGTCGTAACCCGTGGCGACATCGAGCGAGATGGTATGCCGACCCTGGCTGAGCGCTTCGGCCTCTTTGCGCAACGAGGCCAGCAACGGCGCCATCTGCACATGCTCTTCGGCCAGGTGATCCTGCGTCTCCAGGCGGGAAAGGGTCAGCAGGTCTTCGACGATCTGGCCCATGCGCTTGGATTGCGCGCGCATTTCGTCGAGAACGGGTGCCAGCTCGGGGACATCTTCCGGATCCAGCAGCTCAAGGTAGCCGTGGATCACCGTAAGCGGCGTGCGCAGCTCATGGGAAACGTTGGCCACGAAATCGCGGCGGATCTGCTCCAGCCGGGTGAGGTGGCTGGTATCGCGGGCCAGCAACACGCGCTGGCGGCTACCGAAGGGCAGCAGGGTCGCCGTGATATGCCGGTTCGGATGCCCCGGGGCGGTGACATCGGTCAGCGGCTCGCGGGCACCCTCGTCCAGCCACTCGGCCAGGTCGCTGTTCTTCAGGATATCGGTGATGAAGCGGCCGCGGTCCCGGGGACCCTTCAGCCCAAGCAGCTCCTCCGCCGCATGGTTGAACCAGCGGACATGCTGTGCGTGGTCCAGCAGGACGACGCCATCGGGGAGGGAGCCGGCCGCACTGCGCAGGTCACGGAGGCGGGAGGCGATTCGACGGGTGCGGGTCATGAGACGGTCATGCTCAGGGTGGTGCGTTGCGGGCGATTGCAACATTGGCCCCGGCTTATGACGGAACAGCGACAGCAGCACGACGATTTGGCCCAGCGCGACAACGGTCACGCCGGCCAGCGCCGCACCCAGGAACGCGCCGACCACGCCGCCCGCGATCAGCAGGGCAGCGCAGGTGGCAGGCAGTCGCCAGGAAGTCAGGAAGCTGGGTGGCATAACGAGGTAACCGGCGGTCTGGTGGAACGCACCATAGCGCGGCTACCACGCCTTAGCCTAGGTATTGGCGGAGAAGCGATAGCCAGCGCCGCGGACGGTCTGGACCATATCGTCCAGCTTCCAGGGTTCAAGCGTCTTGCGCAGGCGGCGGATATGCACATCCACGGTGCGCTCTTCCACGTACACGCTGCCGCCCCATACGTGATCCAGCAACTGGGCGCGCGAATAGACGCGCTCAGGGTGGGTCATGAAGAAGAACAGCAGGCGGTATTCGGTCGGGCCGATGGGCACGGCGTCATCGCCGGCGAACACGCGGTGTGCCGGGCCGTCGATGCGCAGGCCGCCAAGCTCCACCACGCCTGAGCCGTCATCGCCCTGGCTGCGGCGGAGCACCGCCTTGATCCGGGCGATGAGCTCCCGGGTGGAGAACGGCTTGATCACGTAATCGTCCACGCCGGCCTCCAGGCCGTTCACCCGGTCCATCTCCTCGCCGCGGGCGGTGAGCATGATGATGGGGATTTCGCGGGACAGTTCCTCGCGGCGCAGGCGGCGGGCCAGTTCCAGGCCGCTGGTGCCCGGGAGCATCCAGTCGAGCAGAATCAGGTCCGGCACACGCTCGGAGATGGCCATCTGTGCGGCGCGGGCGTCGGCGGCATGAGCCGCGTCCATACCCGCCTTGCGGAGCGCGAAGGCGACCATGTCGCGAATCGATGCTTCGTCTTCCACGATAAGAATGCGTTTATGCACGCTGGGAACCGCTTGGTGGCTGTGACCGTCATATTGCAGCCGTGTCGTGTTACAGGGCAATGACAACCGTCACATTCACCCGTTGCCGATAAGGCGCATCTATTGCTGCGAACGGCCGTCCGGGTTGTCATCCGTGGCGACCCGGCGCTTGCGCAGCTCGAGCAGAAGCGGGGTCAGGTCGGCGATCTGGGCCTGAATGCGAGAGCGCTGGTAGAAATCCAGGTCATCGCGCTTGAGCAGGCGGCGCAGCTGTTCCATGGCGTCAAACGGCCGCCCGGAGAGGTAGGCGCTGTTCGCGTACGCCTCGGCCGAGCGGATGCTGTCGCCTGCACGTTCGGTGGCCTGGGCGTAGGTGCGGAAGATTTCCGGGTCGTCGCTGTTATCCAGCATGGGGCGGAGCAGTGAGGCCGCCTGCTGGGCGCTTTCGCGGCTGCCCTGGACAGCCAGCGCCTTGGCATAACCCAGCGCCACGGCCACGTTGCGCGGCGAATTGGCATGCAGGGCCTTGTAGATGGCCATGGCATCACCGGAACGCCCCGCGTCCATGTAGGCATCGGCCATCGCAAGGCGCAGTACGACGCTATCGGGCCGGCTGGTCAGCAAGGGCTGCAGCTGCTCGATAGCCTGGCTGCCGTGGTTCGTGCGGATAAGCGCCACGGCGTAACCGTATCGGTTGGCGCCCGTATCGAAATCCTTGTGCTTCAGGTTCGTGGCGTAATAGGAGGCCAGCTTGCCGGCATCCCCGGAGAGCACGCGCACGCGTTCGCGCATCAGCGCGTAGGTATCGCCGGCGCTGTCCTTGGGTGCTGCATTGCCGGTACTCACCAAGGTGGTGGGATCCTTCACGAAGAGCACGGGTGCGGTGCTCTTTTCCCAGCTCGCCTTGTCCAGGGTGGGCAGCTTGGGCCGATCCTTGAGGCGGTCCTCCAGCACACGGGCGCGTGCCCGCGCATCGCTGATACGGTCAAGGGTCACCGGGTGGGTCTGCAGCAGGGCCGGCAGGGCATCTTCGCCTTCGCCCACGCGCAGCGTGTCCTGCATGCGGCCAAAGAAATCGGCCATGGCTTCGGGATCGAAACCCGAGTTGGCGAGTGTCTGGATACCGACGCGGTCGGCCTCGATTTCGTCCTTGCGGGTAAAGTTGATCTGCCGCTGTAACAGCAGGCCCTGGCCACCCATGAGCACGCCGGCTGCCGCGTCACCGCCCGCGCTGCCTGCCGCGATGGCACCAAGCAGCACCAGCGCCAGCAGCGGCGCATCCTTCTTCGACGCCTCGAAGGCGCGATACAGGTGGTTCTGGGTGATGTGGCCAATTTCGTGCGCGATGACGCCCGCCAGCTCGCTTTCGCTCTGGGTGATGTTGATCAGGCCCGCATTCACGCCGATATAGCCGCCGGGAGCGGCGAAGGCGTTGATCTGGGTGTCGCGCACGATGAAGAACTGGAAATGATCCTTCGGGCGGTCGCTCGCGGCGACCAGGCGGAACCCCAGGTCATTGATGTACTGGTCGAGGAGGGCGTCATCCAGGGTCAGGTCCAGCGCGTGCATCTGCCGGAGCATCTGGGCACCGTAATCCTCGGCCTCGCGCGGGCTGATCAGGGCGTTGGCGGAGCTGCCCAGGTCAGGCAGGCGCACGGCCTCCTGGGCGCCGGCCACGAAGGTGGCGGCGGTGCTGGCGGCGAGGAGAAGCAGGCGGGGAAAGGGTTGGCGCATAAGTGTCAAAACGATACCACCACGGGGCCTCGACCGGCTTGGACCGCGCGGCGCGGCGCGGGTTCGCGGCGGGTTGTAGAATAGGGTCAAGGCCGCCATATCACGGTCATCAGAGCGTTCGGAGACACCCGTTCCATGAGCACCCCCGACATCACCATCTATTCGACCGCGGTATGCCCTTACTGCGTCGCCGCCAAGAACCTGCTGAAGGCCAAGGGCCTCGCATGGAACGAGGTGCGCATCGATATGGATCCGGCCCAGCGCGACCTCATGCTGGAGAAGAGCGGCGGCCGCCGCACCGTGCCGCAGATCTTCATCAACGGTACCCATGTGGGTGGGTTTGACGACCTCGCCGCGGCCGATCGCAGCGGCCGCCTGGCCGAGATCCTCGAGGCGTCGCACTGATGGCCACGGACAAGACCCGAGTCGAGGAATTCACCGCCTTCCGCCAGCGCATGAACGAGCGGATCCTGGGCGAAGACAACCAGGTGGTCCGCCGCTTCTTCGCGCTGGATACCCAGACCTACCGTGCCGGCGCACTGGATGTGAAAACCAAGGAGATGCTCGGGCTGGTAGCGTCCATGGTGCTCCGCTGCGACGACTGCATCAGCTACCACGTGGCCCAGTGCAAGGAAGCCGGGGTAAACCGCGACGAGTTCTTTGAAGTGTTCAGCGTGGGCCTGGTCGTGGGTGGCTCCATCGTCATCCCGCACCTGCGTCGCGCCGTGGATTTCCTGGACTCGCTGGAAGGTGAGACCGCCGGCGACGCCGCCGCCTGCGCCGACCACGCGGCCAGCTGAAAACGGGCCGCCAAGCGCGGCATCCTTGAAGGAAGCGGGCAAAATCGCCGATAATCGGACGATTTTCCTTCCCCGGCACATGCTTCGCATGTGTCTTCAGACCCGCTTCCTTCCAGGAGTAATCCCCATGAGCAAGACCATTGCCGTGATCCCCGGCGACGGTATCGGCCCCGAGATCATGGATGCGACCATTCGCGTCCTCGACGCCCTCGACTGCGGCCTGACCTACGATTTCGTGGACGCGGGCATGGTGGCCCTCGAGAAGCACGGCGACCTGCTGCCGCAGGCCACGATCGATGCCATCGCCAAGCACACCGTCGCGCTCAAGGGCCCGCTCACCACCCCGATCGGCGGTGGCTTCACCTCGATCAACGTCACCCTGCGCCGCAAGTTCGACCTGTACGCCAACGTGCGTCCGGCGATCAGCTTCCCGGGCACCAAGGCGCGTTACGACAACATCGACATCATCACGGTGCGCGAGAACACCATGGGTGCGTACATGGCCGAAGGCCAGACGCGCGAGGGTGAAGGCGCCAACGAAGTGGCCGTGTCGGTCATCCGCAACACCCGCCCGGGCATGGAGCGCATCTGCCGCTACGGCTTCGAGATGGCGCGTGCGAAGGGCCGCAAGAAGGTCACGGCCGTGCACAAGGCCAACATCATGAAGACCTCGTCGGGCCTGTTCCTGGATGTGGCGCGTGAGGTGGCGAAGGATTTCCCGGACCTCGAGTTCCAGGAAATGATCGTCGATAACGCCTGCATGCAGCTGGTGATGAACCCGTACCAGTTCGATGTGATCGTCACCACCAACCTGTTCGGCGACATCCTTTCGGATCTGTGCGCTGGCCTGGTGGGCGGCCTGGGCCTGGCCCCGGGTGCGAACATCGGTAAGGACGCGGCCATCTTCGAAGCGGTGCACGGCTCGGCCCCGGATATCGCGGGCCAGAAGAAGGCGAACCCGTGCGCGCTGCTGCTGGCGGCGGCGGACATGCTGGATCACCTTGGCATGGTGGCGAAGGGCACGCGCCTGCGTGCTGCGATCAGCGACGTGATGAACGCGCGCGACCGCACGACGCCGGACGTGGGCGGCACCGGTACGACCGATACGTTCGGCGATGCGATCGTGGAGCGGATCAAGGCCGCTGCGTAATCGCTTGGGTTCAAGCGTGAAGAAAAAGCCCGGCATATGCCGGGCTTTTTTGTTTGTGCGCATGAGCATGCCTTTGGGCCGCGCTAGCTAAGCGGTTCATTCGCTTTGGGCGAATGCATGTGGCCAGCGGCTTTCGCCGCCTCGCTCTTGAGGTGTTGAGGCGAAGAGCCGTCGGTGCCCACCCTCGCTGCTCAGACAAGTCCTCCGCGTTCGGTGCGGAGTGCGCCTGCGGCGCAAATGTACTTATTTGGCCTACGGCCGCTCTCTTGTGCGGAACTCGCCTCGAGGGTGGGCACCGACGGCTCTTTTGATCCTAGAGGTTGGGTGGTGGGAGAGCCGCGGCGTTATCTGCGGTGGACATGGGCGGTCGGACACCGAAGCGTCCGCGGACACGTGGGGCGCGGCGCGGTAGATCGCTGAGAATGGCTTGGTGGCGCCGTTGGCGCGGTATCGCGAGCCTTGGCACGGGGAATGCAACGTCTAGGGCAAAGGGGCTCATGCCTCACCCGATATGCCCAAGGAGAACTGCCATGAAAGTCGAGACCTTCCTGCTGAAGACCTTTTTTGCTGCTGCCGTGCTGACCTGCGTGTTGACGATGGGGGCATTTGTGACGGCGAGTCCGGCACAGGTGTCGGCGACGTTGGTGGCAGCGGCACAGTGAGCTGATCCAGCGTCATCGCTTTGATGGTTGATCACGCGCAGGGCCTGCGGCGGTGTCGCGAAAGCTGTCGGCCACAGGGTGGTCTCCTACAAGGGCGGGGCGTTACCGGACCTGGGCTTTCCGCCACGCAACCTCGGTGTATCAGAGAGACCTTGGTGCCCACCCTCGAGGCGAGTTCCGCACAAGAGAGCGGCCGAAGGCCAAATAAGTACATGGGCCGCGCAAGCGGCCAACCGCACCGAACGCGGAGGACCTGTCTGAGCAGCGAGGGTGGGCACCAAGGTCTCTGTGCCTCAAGCCCTCACGAGCGAGGCGGCGAATGCCGCTGGTCTCATGCATTCGCGCCAGCGAATGAACCGCTTAGCTAGCGCGAGGCCGGAGGCGAGTTCATCTGCGCCACTTGCGGATCGTTGCCATCGTTGGTGATTGAGGTGTTCTGCAGCGCCCGCTGGCAGACCGCCGCTTGCGTCGGGTAACGCTCAACGCAGTAGGTCACCCACTTGCGCACGTTCTTCGCCCGCTGCGACGGCAGCAGGTGGCCCGTCAGCGGACCCTTCGCCTGGCCCGTCACTTCCTTCAGCACCGCCATCAGGCCGTCGTGCACATACCAAGGCTGATACTGCACGTCTTCCCGGCCCGGCGCCCCATGCACCCAGATCGACTGCTCCGCCAGTCGGCGGCTATCGCCAAGGTGCGAAATAACATAAGGCACGCCTGCCTTGCCGAGCCCCATCAGCCGGCGGAAGGCCAGCGCCTGGGACTTCGCATCGAGCGTGGTGTCGTCGACCAGCCTGGCGACCAGCGGCCCCAGATCCTCGGCGGGTGGCGCGGCCTTTACAGGGGGCGCCCCGGCGGCAGCCGCACATGGAACCCCTAGTGCTAACACGATGATCCAAAGTCGCTTCATGCCCGTATCTCCGTTCAGGCTCACCCCGCCCGGAGTATCGCGCCGCGTGATCCTGCGGCGCGTGAAAACTTCTTTAACCCCGGAAGAAGGGGTAGGGCGCCAGGAACACCAGCCACACCATCAGCACGATGCCGATGTATTTCAGGACCCGGAACAGCTTCGGGTTGGCCTTCTTGAACTTGCGCGTGCGTTCGCGGCCACGCTGGTTCAGGGCGAACATGCGGTTGACGAAGCCGACCTGCTCCTTGCCGTCATCGCTGTTGGGCGATGCTGTGATCGAGCCCATGAAGGCGCCCACGCGCTTATTGATCGCCGTCATCAGGCCGAATTTGAGCGGGCGCTCCACGTCGGCGAACAGGATCACGCGGGTCTGGTCGGTGCGGTTTTCGGCCCAGTGCACGTAGGTTTCGTCGAACACCACATCTTTACCATCGCGCCAGGCGTGCATCTCGCCGTCGACGAAGATGCGGCAATCATCCGAGTTGGGTGTGATCAGGCCGAGGTGATAGCGCAGCGAACCGGCGAACGGGTCGCGGTGTGGGTTCAGGCGGCTGCCTGGCGGCAGCAGGGCGAACATGGCGGCTTTCACGCTGGGGATCGAGTTCAGCAGCTTGACGGTTTCTGGGCACAGCGCCTCGGCCGAGGCGAGCGGTTCGCCGTACCACTTCAGGTAAAAGCGTTTCCAGCCCTGCTTGAAGAACGAGTTGAACGAGGCATCGTTGTGCTTTTCCGCCGAGCGGATGTAGCCCTCGTCGAACAGGTGCGTGGCCTCTTCGCGGATCTTCTGCCAGTTGTTCTGTAGCAGGTCGAGCTGGGGGAAGCCGCTGCGATCCAGGATCGGGCGCGCGGGCACTGCCGAAAACGCGTACATCAGCAGGTTATACGGGGCGAACAGTGCCGAGTGATCGACCAGCTGGCGATCGAAGCGCAGGCGCGAGCGACCGCGCAGGTGCACCAGCAGCACGCACAGCGTGAACAGGATCAACAGGTACAGGACGATGAAGCGTGGCCCGAGGAGATTCATGGGGTTGCACTCAAAAGGACGGGCGATACATGAGGCCCGGAATGCCCCGTATCAACGCGCATAGGATACTCCGGCGTCAGTGCGCCAGCACGCGCACGGCGCTACCGCCCGGGGGCCACGCCCCACGGAAAGCCTTTTCCAACCAGGCCATTGCAGCGCGGGCAGCTGCCTGCGGCGCTTTGCCTCGCGCCAGCTGGGCCGTCACGGCCGAGGCCAGGGTACAGCCGCTACCGTGACCCTCAAAGGGCAGGCGTGGGTGCTCGAACGCGAGCACGCCGGTCGCATCGTAGTAGCGATCCACGATCTGCCTGCCGTTTGCGTGGCCACCCTTCAGCAGTACGCCCCCGCAGCCCAGGGCAAGCAAGTCGGCGCCAGCTTCGTCGAAGGCCTTGCCGATCCGCCGCCCCAGCAACGCCTCGGCCTCGGGCAGGTTGGGGGTGAGGACATCGGCCAACGGAATAAGCCGGGTCACCAGCGCCTCGAGCGCGTTTTCGTCGAGCAGGCGGGCGCCGCTCGTCGCGATCATGACCGGATCAACCACGAGCCAGGTGGGTCGCCGCGTGGCCATTTCTTTCGCCACCAGGCGCGTGATCGCGGCGGAGCCGAGCATGCCCGTTTTCACCCCGGCGATCGGGAAATCGGCGAACACGGTTTCGATCTGGCTACGTACGTGGGCCAGCGGCAACGTGTGTACGGCCGAGACGCCGCGCGTGTTTTGCGAGGTGACCGCGGTGATCGCGGTCAGCCCGTGCGTACCCAGCGAGTGGAAGGTCTTCAGATCGGCCTGGATCCCCGCACCACCGCCGGAATCGGATCCGGCGATGGTGAGGGTGTTGGGTTTCGCCTTCGTCACAACGCTTCGGAGGCGAAATCGGCCAGGCGCGAACGTTCACCACGCTTCAGCGTGATGTGGCCGGAATGGGCCCACATCTTGAAGCGATCCACCGCGTACGTGAGGCCTGAGGTGGTTTCGGTGAGGTAGGGCGTGTCGATCTGCTCCACGTTACCCAGGCACACGATCTTGGTGCCCGGCCCCGCGCGCGTGATCAGCGTCTTCATCTGCTTGGGCGTCAGGTTCTGCGCCTCGTCGATGATGAGGTAGCGGCTGAGGAACGTGCGGCCACGCATGAAGTTCAGCGAGCGGATCTTCACCCGTGAAGCGAGCAGGTCGTTGGTGGCCTGGCGGCCCCAGGATCCACCCTCCTCAGGGTTGGCGAGCACTTCCAGGTTATCGGTAAGCGCGCCCATCCACGGGGTCATCTTCTCCTCTTCCGTACCGGGGAGGAAGCCGATGTCCTCGCCGACCGACACCGTGGCGCGGGTCATGATGATCTCGCGGTAACGCTGCTGGTCCATGACCTGGGCCAGGCCGGCGGCGAGCGCGAGCAGCGTCTTGCCGGTACCCGCCGTGCCGAGCAGGGTGACGAAATCCACGTCGGGATCCATCAGCAGGTTCATGGCGAAGTTCTGCTCGCGGTTGCGCGCGGCAATGCCCCACACGCCGTGTGCCGTGTGTGTGTGGTCGTCGAGCAGCACGAGCTTCGCGCGGCGGGCGTCTTCGGGGCCCGTCAGCTCAAGGACGCGGAGTTCCACGTCGTTCTCGCCGGGCATGTACAAGCACTCGTTCGGGTACCAGTGCTCGTCCTCGCGCACCTCCACCTCATAGAACGTGCGGCCGCGCTCGTTCCACGAGCGCAACTCGGGGTGCAGGTTCCAGAAGTCTTCGGGCAGTTCATCGGAGCCCGTGAACAGCAGCGCGAAATCATCCAGTGCGCGGTCGTTCTCGTAATCCTCGGCAGTGATGCCGTAGATCGAGCCCTTGATGCGCAGGTTGATGTCTTTGGTGACCAGGATGACCGGCCGATCCGGGTACTGGTCGCGCAGGTCGATCACCGACGACAGGATCTGGTTATCGGCCTTGCCGTTGCCGTGGCTGGCACGTTGCTGGAAGTACAGGCGGCCCACCGCGCCGCGCTTCAGTTTGATGCCGGCGGGGTTGGTCAGCTCCAGGCCGTGCTTCAGCCCGTCGACCCCGCCCAGTTCGATCAGTTCGTTGAGGAAGCGACTGACCTGGCGTGCATTGCGTGAAACTTCGGAGCCGCCTTTCTTCTTGTCGTCCAGTTCCTCCAGCACCGTCATCGGTATGAAGACATCGTGTTCCTCAAAGCGGAACAGCGAGGTCGGATCGTGCAGCAGCACGTTGGTGTCGAGGGCGTAGATGCGCTTGCTTCCGGTCATGCGGAAGTGACCTCATGCGGAGGTTGCAAAACCCGGCTACGCGGCCGTGGCCGGGGGAAGGAGCCGCGTGGCGCGGTGTCCGTCACGCGGTGGGAACACTCTCAAGGACGGCTTGCGCATGGCCGGGGATTTTCACCCCGCGCCACTCCGCGAACAGCTTGCCATCCGGGTCGATGAGAAACGTGCTGCGTACGACGCCCATGTACTTCTTGCCGTACAGCACTTTCTCGTGGATGACGTCGAAGGCCTGGCACCAGGCTTCATCGGCATCGGAAACGAGGGGGAAGGGGAGTTCGTGCTTTGCCGCGTAGTTCGCATGCGAACGCACCGAATCGCGAGATACGCCGATGATTTCGGCGTCGCGCGCCTGGAAATCCGCATACCGGTCGCGGAAATCCTTCGCTTCGTTGGTGCAGCCCGGCGTGTTGTCCTTGGGGTAGAAGAACACCACCACCCACTTGCCGGAGAGGGATGACAACGCCAGCGTGGAACCATCGCCAAGCGTGCCCTTGAGTTTAGGAACCTTCTTGCCCTTGCCGATCATGCGTTGTGTTTTATTCCCTGGGGTCAGAACTTTACCGGGTCCATGATGGCATCGAGGTTGAGGCCATCGCACAGTTCGAGGAAATCATCGCGCAACGCGGCGATATGCGTTTCGGAAGGAATACCGATGGTGATCTGCGCCTGGAACATCTCCGCACCGGTCTGCATGGCCTGGTAGCGCATGGATGAAAGCTGCTCCACGCTGATGTCGCGGCGCGAGAAGAATTCGATGATCTTGACCAGGATGCCCGGACGATCGGCCGCGATGACTTCCACGAGGTACGGCAGCAGGTGTGCTGTCGGCTCGCGCGGCGTCGTGCGGTAATGGACGATCTGCAGTTCCTCGTCGCGTGCCAGCTTGCCCACGGCCGTTTCCAGCTTGGCCACGGCATCCCACGAGCCCGAGGCCAGCAGCATCACGGAGGTATCGTTGCCGATGGTGGAGACCCGGGCGTCGGCCAGGTTGCACCCGGAATCGGCGATGCGCTTGGCGAGGGCGAGGATCGGCGCGCGGTGCGCCGGCGACAGTGTCGAGATAAGCAACTGGTTATCGGCGGCGGCGCTGCGTGCTACAGAACGGTTCAAGGCCTTCACTACCCATGGCGCGGCCCGCGGGGCGCGGGGCGTCGCTGTTGGCCCGAGCTTAACGGGGGCCGTCGGACACTAGCAAGACACTGCGGGCGGGCGCGGCCGCATCGGGGCGAATGGACTCCCCGGAAACGCCCCGGTAACATGCGAAGGGCTGGTTCCTCAATGGGTTTCACCTTGGATATCTCCGGAAGCATCACCGCGTTGGCAACCCCGTTTGCCGCTGACGGTTCGCTCGATCTCGACGCGTTTGGCCGCCTGCTCGACCAGCAGCTGGCCGGCGGTACCCAGGCCGTGGTGGTCGCGGGCTCGACGGGCGAATCGCACTTCCTTGAGCATGCCGAATTCGAGCGCCTGCTCGCGTTCGCGGTGAAACACATCGACAAACGTATCCCGGTCATCGCGGGCACGGGCGAAGCCGGTACCGCGAAGACCCTTGCCACGACCCGCCTGGCCAAATCGCTGGGTGCGGATGCCGCGCTGGTCGTCGCACCGTTCTACGTGCGCCCCACCCAGGAAGGCATGCGCAGGCATTTCCTTGCCGTGGCCGACCAAGGCGGCCTGCCGGTCATCCTGTACAACGTGCCCCCGCGCACCGGTTGCGATATCGCCCCGGAGACCGTGGCCGTCCTCAGGGACCACCCGGGCATCATCGGTATCAAGGAAGCCCGCGGTGAACCGGAGCGCATTCGGGCTATCGCGGAACTTATTCGCGAAGATTTCGTCTACCTCAGCGGCGACGACGGCACGGCCCACCAGGCCATGCTGGCTGGCGCCGCGGGCACCATTTCGGTGGTAGCCAATCTCGTTCCGGGGCCTTTCCGTGAGTTCTGCGACGCCGCCCGCTCGGGTGACGCAGGGCGTACGGCCAGTGCCACGGCCCGCCTGGCACCCCTGATCGACGCACTGAACTGTGCGCCGAACCCCATCCCCGTCAAGGCCGGCCTGGCCTTGCTGGGGCTGGGTTTGGCGGCACCCCGCCTGCCCCTGGTCGAGCTGGAACCCGGCCCGGCGCTGGCGAAAGTGCGCGAAACGCTCGCGGCTCTGGCACCATTGGCGACTGCCGCCTGACGCAACCCCATTAAAACGGCTTCCAACGGAACCCTTGTTCATGAAGAAAACCTCGTACGCGCTGGTCGTCCCGGCACTGCTCCTTTCCGTCCTGGTCGTTTCCGGCTGCGGCGCGTTCCGCTCCACCAAGCAGTGGGAAAAGGCCAAGCAGGAAGCACCGCTGGAAATTCCGCCGGGCATGGATACCCCGTCGACGAGCGCGGCGCTGGTGATTCCGGATGCCGGCTCCACCTCGGGTAGCGCCGCTACGGCTGGCGCCCCTGCCGCCGCGCCGGTCTCGGATGGCTTCATCCTGGCCGATGCCCCCGATGCCGCGTACAAGCGCATCAGCGAAGTGCTTGCGGTGGGCGATGTCGGCACCGTCACGGCGCACGACGACGACACCCACACCTTCCAGATCGCCGCGACGTCGGGCGCTCCCGAAGAGAAGCGTGGCTTCTTCAAGCGCATGTTCGGTGGCGGCAAGGAAAACCCGGATGCGGCGATCGAGGGCGGCCCGCAGGCTGCGCAGCAGGGTGGCAACAAGCACCCGGTCGTGCTCACGGTTAACGCCAGCGGCGCCGGCTCGGAAGTGCGCGCGCAGGGCGATGCCGGCGGCGTCCGCCGCGTGATCGATTCGCTGAAGGCACGCCTGGGCGTCAAGTAAGCCCTGCCTTTGGCCCACAAAAAAACCGCCCGGACGGGCGGTTTTTTTGTGGGCCAAAGGCAGGGCCGGTGTAGGAGTGCGCTTGCGCGCGATGGGGGCTCGCAGCAAGTCCCATCGCGCGCAAGCGCGCTCCTACAGGAAACACAGCAATAAAAAAGGCCCCTCGGGGCCTTTTCTTCTAACCGCTTACTTCAGCAGCAGCTCGATCTTGTTGGGTTTGTTTTCCCAGTCCTTGGCGTCCGGCATGCCATCCTTGCGCTCGGTGATCACTGGCCAATCCTTCGACAGATCGGCGTTCAGTGCCACGAACTGCTCCTGCCCGGCGGGGACATCGTCCTCGGGGTAGATCGCGTTGATGGGGCATTCCGGTTCGCAGAGAGTGCAATCGATGCACTCGTCCGGATTGATCACCAGGAAGTTCGGGCCTTCGTGGAAGGCATCCACGGGGCAAACCTCGACGCAGTCCGTGTACTTGCACTTGATGCAGTTGTCGGTAACGACAAAGGTCATGCGAACGGTTCGGCGCCGAAGAGGAAAGTGGCGCTCCCTACGAGGTTCGAACTCGTGTTCCAGCCTTGAGAGGGCCGTGTCCTAGACCACTAGACGAAGGGAGCGGGTCGTACGAGACGTACGAAGCGCGCTAGTATATCCGAATTCCGCCGCCTGGCAACGTATTTGCCGCCGCTCGTCGGATTGGGTCGAATTCGTTACATTTGGCCCGTTCATCCCGACACCGGCTGCCGGTGGGGGCAGCCACTTGCCCGGGCGCCAGAGCGCCCGCCAGGACACCAACCGCTTGAATTCCGAATCAAGGGGCGAGGTTCCGCACGGTATGCGAATCATCCCGCGCGAACAGCACTCCATTTCCCGCAAGAACATCAGCAAAGCCGCGCTTCGCGTGCTTTACCGACTGCATGACGCCGGGTTCGCCGCGTACCTGGTGGGCGGCGCCGTGCGCGACCTTCTGCTGGGTGGCCACCCCAAGGATTTCGATGTGGCGACCAACGCCACGCCGGAAGAGGTGAAGGGGCTGTTCCGCAACTGCCGGCTGATCGGCCGCCGTTTCCGCCTTGCCCATGTCGTGTTCGGCCCCGAGATCATCGAGGTCGCGACCTTCCGCGGCACCGGTGAGGAAGGCGCCGAGGGCGAGGGTGACCGGCACATCGTCGATGGCCGCATCGTCCGCGACAACATCTGGGGCACGATCGAAGAAGATGCGGTACGCCGCGACTTCCGGGTCAATGCCCTTTACTACGATATTGCCGACTTCAGCGTCCGCGACTACGTGGGCGGCATGCAGGATCTGGAAGATCGCACCATGCGGCTCATCGGCGACCCCGAGCAGCGCTACCGCGAGGATCCGGTGCGCATGCTGCGTGCAGCGCGCCTGGCGGCCAAGCTGGGCTTCACCATCGCCCCTTCCGCGTCGGCACCGTTCAAGAAGCTTGGCCACCTCCTGACGGAGGCCTCGCCGGCCCGGCTGTTCGATGAATCGTTGAAGTTGTTTCTTGCAGGCCACGGCCTGAAGAGCTTCAAGATGCTTGAGGCGTGTGGCCTGCTCGAGTTTCTGTTCCCGGCCACCGCCCGTGCCCTTGAGCGTGGCGACAACGCGCTGCGCGCGCTGGTCGAACAGGGGTTGGCCAACACCGATGCACGCATCGCCGAAGGCAAGTCGGTGACACCGGCGTTCCTCTACGCGGTGCTGCTGTGGGGTGAAGTGCGTGATCAGGCCCACGGCTGGATGGCGCAAGGTTTCGAAATGAACGAGGCGTGGCAGCGCGCTGCCGTGCATGTGGTGGGCGAGCAATGCCAGCGCGTCGCGATCCCGCGCCGTTTCACCTTCACCATGGAAGAGATCTGGTCGCTGCAGCCGCGCTTTGAGCAGATCCATCGCAAGCGGGTGTTCCGCCTGATGTCGCACCCGCGTTTCCGCGCGGCGTTCGATTTCCTGCTGTTGCGTGCCCATGAATCGCCGCGCATGCGCGAGTTGGGTGAATGGTGGGCGCACGCCCAGCAGTTGCCGCCCGAGATGCTGGCTGCGGCCCTGGGCGGCGGTGGCGTGCCGACGAACGATGGCAGCACCGTCGCTGCCACGGCACCGGCCCGCAAGCGCCGGCGGCGGCGCAAGCCCACGCGCGGTGGCAAGGGCGACGCGGGCGGGGCGTGAGCGTTGTTGCCCTGATCGGCCTGGGGGGTAACCTGGGTGATGTCCGGTCGCGGCTCGATGCCGCGATCGACGCGCTGGATGCCATGCTCGGTATCCGTGTGGTGGCTCGGTCGCGGTTCTACCGTACCCCGCCCTGGGGCAACGTGGCGCAGCCTGATTTCATCAACGCGGCCATCGCGGTGGAGACGGTACTGGGTGCCCACGGCCTGCTCGATACGCTGCTTGCCACCGAGCGCGCCTTTGGGCGCGTGCGCGATGGCGAGCGCTGGGGGCCGCGCACCCTGGACCTGGACCTGCTGGCTTACGGCGATGAGGTGATCGACGACGAGCGACTGGCGGTGCCGCACCCGCGCATCGCCGAGCGTGCGTTCGTGCTCCTGCCCCTGGCCGATATCGCGCCGGACGCCGTCCTTCCGGGCCAGGGCCGGGTCACCGACCTGCTGGCCCGCGTGAACGCGGCTGAATGTATCCCTCTCGCCTGATCGGGGTTCCTTGAGCCCCGGGCCAATCAGGCGGACAATTCCCGTTTCCCCCAACGAGGCGACAAGAGCGTGTACGTCGAAAAAACGAGTGCGCCGGCGCGTAAGCCGGTGACCGTGCCGGGCCTCAAGGCGATGAAAGCCGACGGCCGGAAGATCGTGATGCTCACCGCCTACGATGCGAGTTTCGCCGCGCAACTGGAATCCGCCGGGGTGGATGTCGCCCTGGTCGGCGATTCCCTTGGCATGGTGGTGCAGGGCAGGTCGAGCACGCTACCGGTCACGGTCGATGAGATGGTGTACCACACCGCCGCCGTAGCGCGCGGGCTCTCCGCCACGCTGCTGGTGGCCGATCTGCCGTTCATGAGCGATCGCGATGTGCCCGCCGCGATGGACGCCGCCACCCGGCTCGTCGCCCAGGGTGGCGCGGCTATGGTCAAGATCGAAGGTGCGGGCCGCATCTGCGAAGTGATCTCCGCGCTCGCCGAGCGCGATATCCCCGTGTGCAGCCACCTGGGCCTCACCCCGCAGTCGGTGAACAAGTTCGGTGGTTATAAGGTGCAGGGCAAGACCGAAGACGCGGCCGACAAGCTCTTCGCCGATGCGAAGGCTGTTGAAGCGGCGGGTGCCGACGTGTTGGTTCTCGAATGCGTGCCCTCCGCACTGGCGGAGCGCATCACAAAGGCGCTCGCGATCCCGGTGATCGGTATCGGCGCGGGTGTCGACTGCGACGGCCAGGTGCTGGTCGTTTACGACATGCTCGGCCTCACCCCCGGCAAGCGGCCGAAGTTCTCCAAGGATTTCCTCGCGGGACGTGATTCCATTCCGTCAGCGATCCGCGCATACGCGGATGACGTAAGGGCAGGGACTTTCCCCGGCCCAGAACATAGCTTCAGCTAAAGAGCCCGCCATGCAGACCGTTACCGACGCCGCCGCCCTCCGCGCCACCATTCGCGGCTGGCGCGCCTCTGGCCAGACCGTGGGTTTCGTACCCACCATGGGTAACCTCCACGAGGGCCACCATTCCCTGCTGAAGCTGGCGCGCGCCCGCGCGGACAGGGTGGTTGCCTCCGTGTTCGTGAACCCCACCCAGTTCGGCCCGGGCGAAGATTTCGAGCGTTACCCCCGCACCCTGGCCCAGGACCAGGTCGGCCTGGCCGAGGCCGGCTGCGATGTGCTGTTCGCCCCGGAAGTGGCCACGATGTACCCGTTCGGTGCCGCGGGCAGCGTCAGCATTCACGTGCCCGGCGTGACCGAGACCCTGGAGGGTGCCCACCGCCCGGGCCATTTCGATGGCGTGGCCACCGTGGTGTCCAAGCTGTTCCATCTGGTCCAGCCGGATTTCGCCGTGTTCGGCCAGAAGGACTTCCAGCAGTTGAAGGTCATCGAGCGGATGGTCCGCGACCTGTCGCTGCCGGTGAAGATCATGTCCGGCCCCACCCTGCGTGACGAGGACGGCCTGGCCAAGAGTTCGCGCAACCAGTACCTGACCCCGGCCGAGCGCCAGCGTGCCCCGCAGATCTACGCCACGCTGACCCAGATGCGCGACCTGTTCCGCCAGGGACACAACTGGCAGGCGCTGGAAACGGCCGCCCGGGCCCGGCTGGAACGTGCCGGCTTTGTCCCCGATTACGTTGCGATCCGCCGGGCTGATGACCTGGCCGAGCCTGCCGCCGACGAACGTGAGGGCCTGGTGGCCCTGGTCGCCGCCCGGCTCGGCGCCACCCGCCTGATCGATAACCTGCCGTTCGACTGAATCCCTTCACGAACGGGCACTTGCGTTTCCGACCCGGCTCCCCCATAAAGCGCCTCGACACCGAGGAAGCCCATTCACGACGGTACGGGCTTGCCTCCGTTAGAATGGGCGTTTTTGTAACCGCCAGACCCCAGAGACCGCCATGCACCTCAACATGCTCAAGTGCAAGATCCACCGTGCCACGGTGACTCACGCCGAGCTGAACTACGAAGGTTCCATCGCCATTGATGGCAACCTGCTGGATGCCGCGGGTATCCGCGAGTACGAGCAGATCCATGCCTGGAACATCAACAACGGCGAACGCTTCGTCACGTACGCACTGCGTGCGGAAGAGGGCTCGGGCATCATCTCCGTGAACGGCAGTGCCGCGCGTCGCGTGTCGACGGGCGACCTCGTCATCATCGCTGCCTTTGTCGGCCTGTCCGAGGCCGAGCTGGCCAAGTACCAGCCGGACCTGGTGTACGTGGATACCAATAACCGCATCACGCACACCAATCATTCGATTCCGAAGCAGGCTGCGTAAAAGGGCTTTTCTGTAGGAGCGCGCTTGCGCGCGATGCCCGGGTACCGTCCGGCCCGGGCAGCTCCCGTTGTGGGTGCCTGACGTGGCGGCATCGCCGCCCTGTTGGCTTTTCGCGCGCAAGCGCGCTCCTACAGTTCCTCCATACAATCCACTTACGCTGCAGTGCGGTAATATCGACGCTTCCCTCCGTCGCAGCCAAGTGGAAGCCATGGATTCAAACCACGTCCCCGTGCCGTCGTTCGATGAGCACAAGAGCCGCCTCGCCGGCACCTCCCTCCGCACGCTCGTCAACGATGCCTCCCGTGGCGATCGCTTCCGCAAGCGCATGGGCCCCATCCTGCTCGATATCACCCGCCAGAAGCTTGATACGGCGGCGCTTGATGCCGTCGGTAACTACATCGAAAGCACCGGCTGGCAGGCCGCGCGCGATGCGATGTTCGAAGGCAAGCACATCAACACCTCCGAAGACCGCGCCGTGCTGCACACCGCGCTTCGTGGCGGTGCCTCGCGTCACCCGGCGGCGCCCGCAGATGTGCGCAAGGAAGTGGCCGATGCGCTGGACCAGATGGAAAAGCTCGTCAGTGCCGTGCACAAGGGCGAGGGTGAATCGGTCGGCCTGATCGGCCGCGTCACCGATGTGGTCAACATCGGCATCGGCGGTTCGGACCTCGGTCCGCGCCTGGCGGTGCATGCGCTCGAGCGCTTCCATGTCGATGGCATCAAGAGCCACTTCCTGACCAACGTGGATGGCCAGGCCGCCTACGACCTGATGAACACGCTGGATCCGGCGCACACGCTGGTGATCCTGGTCTCGAAGAGCTTCAACACGCAGGAGACGCTGCTCAACGGCGGCGTGTTCCGTGACTGGATCCTCAAGTTCAACAAGGGCGACACGGCAAAGACGGCGAAGCATTTCATTGCCGTGAGCTCGAACGTCGATGCCGTAAACAAGTGGGGCGCCGCGCAGGTGCTGCCCATGTGGGATTACGTCGGCGGCCGTTTCTCGCTGTGGTCTGCCGTGGGCGCGTCCATCGCCTTCGCGATTGGCATGAACGGCTTCCGCGATCTGCTGGCGGGTGCGGCTGAGGCGGATGACCATTTCCGCACCACCGAGTGGAAGGACAACCTGCCGGTGCTGCTTGCCGCCGCCGAGCTGTGGAACCGCAACATCCTCGGTACCACCAGCCGTGCGGTGATTCCGTACGTGGATTACCTGGCCGACCTGCCGTCGTACCTGCAGCAGCTCGAGATGGAGTCGCTGGGCAAGCACGTGCACCCGACCACCGGTAAGGAAGTCACCGGCTCGACCGTTCCCGTGGTGTGGGGCAGCATCGGCACCAACGCGCAGCACGCTTATTTCCAGGCGCTGCACCAGGGCACCGATATCGTCCCGCTGGAATTCATCGGCCTGGTAAAGCCGGCGCACCCGCTGCGCGAAAACCAGGATGTGCTGACCTCGAACCTGCTGGCGCAGGCCGCGGCGCTGTCGCTGGGCAAGACCTTCGAAGAAGCACTTGCCGAAGCGAAGACCGGTACCGAAGAAGAGCGCCGTGCGCTTGCTGCGCAGCGTACGTTCAAGGGTAACCGCCCGAGCACTGTGTTCATGCTCGATTCGCTCACCCCGCATTCGCTGGGCGCGCTCATCGCGCTGTACGAGCACAAGGTGTTCATGCTCGGCCACCTGTGGGGTATCAACGCGTTCGACCAGTGGGGCGTGGAGCTGGGCAAGGTCATTGCCAAGCAGATCTACCCGTCGCTGGCGAATGATAAGGATGCCGGTGATATCGAGCAGTTCGATGCGGCAACGCGCGGGCTGATCGAAGCGATCCGCGAACGCCGGTAAGAACGACGGCCGTTGCATACCCACAAAAAAGCCCGGCATTGCCGGGCTTTTTTGTGGATCAGACTTCGAGGGTGGCCAGGTCGCCCTTGTCCTCGAGCCATTGCTTGCGATCGCTGGCACGCTTCTTCGCCAGCAGCATGTCCATCAGCTTCGTGGTGCCGTCATCGGTATCCACCGTGAGCTGCACCAGGCGGCGCGTATCCGGATGCACGGTAGATTCGCGCAGCTGTGCCGGGTTCATTTCGCCCAGGCCCTTGAAGCGGGTGACTGAGACGGCACCCTTCATCTTTTCGCGCTCGACCTTTTCCAGCATCAGGCGTTTCTCTTCCTCATCCAGGCAGTAGAACACCTGCTTGCCCACGTCCACGCGGAACAGCGGCGGCATGGCCACGAACACGTGGCCTTCGCGCACCAGGGACGGGAAGTGGCGAAGGAACAACGCCGAGAGCAGGGTGGCGATATGCAGGCCGTCGGAGTCCGCATCGGCCAGGATCACCACCTTGCCGTAGCGCAGGCCGGAGAGGTCGTCCTTACCTGGGTCGCAGCCGATGGCGACGGCCAGGTCGTGCACTTCCTGCGAGGCGAGCACCGCAGTGGATTCCACTTCCCAGGTGTTCAGGATCTTGCCGCGCAGCGGCATGATCGCCTGGAAATCCTTATCGCGCGCCTGCTTGGCCGAGCCGCCGGCCGAATCGCCCTCGACGAGGAAGATTTCGGTGCGGGTGAGATCGGTGGAGGCACAGTCAGCCAGCTTGCCGGGCAGGGCGGGGCCCGAGGTGATCTTCTTGCGTACGACCTGCTTGGCCGCCTTCAGTCGCGCGCTGGCGCGCTCGATGGCGAGCTGGGCGATCTTTTCGCCCAGGTCCACGTGCTGGTTGAGCCACAGGCTGAAGGCATCATGCACCACGCCTTCGACCACGCCCGCAGCGTTGCGCGAAGAAAGGCGTTCTTTGGTCTGGCCGGCGAACTGCGCATCCTGCAGTTTGATGCTCAACACGAAGGCCAGGCGCTCCCAGACGTCTTCGGGGGCCAGCTTCACGCCGCGCGGCAACAGGTTGCGCAGGTCGCAGAACTCGCGGATGGCGTTGGTGAGGCCCGAACGCAGGCCATTCACGTGGGTGCCGCCCTGGGCGGTGGGGATCAGGTTGACGTAGCTCTCCTGCACCAGCTCACCTTCCGGCAACCAGCACAGGGCCACGTCCACCGTATCCGTCTCGCGTGCGAAATGCTTGACGAACAGGTCGGCTGGCAACGCTTCGGCACCATTGAGCTCGGCCTTCAGGTAATCCTGCAGGCCATCCTCGAAGTACCACTCGGTGGTCTCGCCGGCGGCTTCGTCATGCAGGCGCACCGTAAGGCCGGCGCACAGCACGGCCTTGGCCCGCAGCAGGTGCTTGAGCTTGGAAACGAGGATGCGCGGTGAGTCGAAGTACTTCGGGTCCGGCCAGAAGCGCAGCGTGGTGCCGGTCTTCTTTTTCGGGACGGTGCCGATCACTTCGAGCTCGCTGGCGCGATCGCCGTTCGCGAAGCTCATGCGGAATTCCTGGCCCTCGCGGCGGATGGTGACATCCACGCGGGTGGAGAGCGCATTCACCACCGAAACGCCCACGCCGTGCAGGCCGCCGGAGAACGCATAGTTCTTGTTCGAGAACTTGCCGCCCGCATGCAGGCGCGTGAGGATCAGCTCGATACCCGGCACCTTCTCTTCCGGGTGGATATCCACGGGCATGCCGCGGCCATCGTCGGTCACTTCCACCGAGCCGTCATTGAAGACGGTGACATCGATGGTCTTCGCGTGGCCGGCCAGCGCCTCGTCAACGGAGTTATCGATGACTTCCTGCGCCAGGTGGTTCGGGCGCGAGGTGTCGGTATACATGCCGGGGCGGCGCTTGACCGGGTCAAGGCCGCTGAGGACTTCGATGTCTGAGGCGTTGTAGCGGGTATTCATCAGGCGGTTCGGTTTCTCGTAAGCCGGGCAGGATGGGTGAGCGTATCGGAGCGGTCAAGTCTGCCCGATTCGCGTATCACCCAAAGAGACCGGCCCGTTGTAGGAGCGCGCTTGCGCGCGATAAGCCAACGAAGCGGTGACGCAGGCCCCCTCAAAGCGGGGCGCAATGCCACTCCAGCCATGCCCGGTCCTCGCCATCCAGCAGTGGCGACAGGGCCGCGCGCACGGTGGCGTGATAATCATCCAGCCAGGCGCGCTCGGACGGCTCGAGCAGGCGCGGTTCCAGCCCGCGCCGGTCAAACGGGCACAGGGTCAGCGTCTCAAACGCATAGAACTCGCCGAATTCGGTCTGGTCGGCCTGGGTCACCACGGCCAGGTTTTCGTGGCGGATGCCGTAGCGGCCGGGCTTGTAGAGGCCGGGCTCGATCGAGGTGATCATGCCGGTCTCCAGCGGGACCAGCGCGCCACCGGCCACCGGCGGCCGAATGCCGTGGGGGCCTTCGTGCACGTTGAGGAAGTAGCCCACGCCATGGCCCGTGCCGTGGCCGAAATCCATGCCGGCAGCCCACAGGGGGGCCCGGGCCAGCGCATCGAGCTGCGGACCGCTGGCACCCTTGGGGAAGCGGGCACGGGAAAGGGCGATCATGCCTTTGAGCACCAGCGTGGAATCGCGTTTCTGCTCGTCGGTGACCGGCCCCAGGGCCAGTACGCGGGTGATATCCGTGGTGCCGCCGAGGTACTGGCCACCGGAATCGACCAGAAGGAGGCCCTTGGCCGCCAGCGGGCTGAAGCCCGCTTCGGTGGCGCGGTAGTGGGGCAATGCGCCGTTGGCCTGGTAGCCGGCGATGGTCGAGAAACTCTCGCCAACGAACCCGTCCTGGGCGGCACGCGCCTCGCGGACGATCGTATCCACATCCAGTTCGCTCAGCGGCTCGCCGGCGGCGAGACCCGTTTCGATCCGGCGGAAGGCGCGTGCGAGGGCGGCGCCATCGCGGCGCATTGCCTCGCGAATGTGCTCCAGCTCCTCGGGCGCCTTGCGCGCCTTGGCAGCGGTGGACGGTGCTGCGCCACGTACCTGCTTCACGCCGGCGGGCAGGCCATCGAGGATGGCGACCACCACCTTCGAGGGGTCGAACAACAGGGTGGCGTCATCGGGCAGGGCCGCGATGGCAGCGGCCGCCGTGCCGTAATCGGCCAGGCTGATGCCATCCGCGGCCAGCGCGGCCTTCACCGCGGGCGGCAGCTTGGGGGCATCGATGAACAAGGTGGCGCGGTTGTCCTCGACCAGCAGGTGGGCGAGGAACACGGGGTTGTAGTCCACATCGGCGCCGCGCAGGTTCGTAAGCCAGGCGATGTCGTCGAGGCTGGAAAGCAGGTGGTGCGTCGCGCCGGCCCGACGCATGGCGGTGCGCACATGCTGCAGCTTGTCGGCCCGGCTGACCGGGGCGTAGGGCGCTTCGTGGGCGAAAACCGGGGCCGCGGGGCGGCCTGGCCGGTCCGCCCAGGCGGCACCTGGAAGATCCAGGTCAGTGCGTAACGAGGCACCGGTGCCGGCAAGGCGCTGAGCCAGGCCTTCGGCGCCCGCCACGGAGACACTATCCCCCGCTACGGCAACCGTATCGCCATCGCCCAGCTGGCCAGCCAGCCAGGCGACATGCTCCGGGGTGTGCGCCACGTTAAGCTTCATCAGGGGCAGCCCGCTGCCGGCCAGTTCGGTCTCGGCCTGGGAGAAATAGCGCGAATCGGTCCACAGGCCGCCACCGTTCGCGGTCACCACCAGGGTTCCCGCGGAGCCGGTAAAGCCCGAAAACCACTCCCGGGCCTGCCAGCGGGGCGGCAGGTACTCGGAAAGGTGGGGATCGGCGCTGGGTACGACGACGGCGGCGACACCTGCGCGGGCCATGGCGGCACGCAGGGCTTCAAGGCGGGCGGAAACGGGGGATGTGCTCATGCCCCCATGTTAAGCGTTCAGCGAACCCCTCGCGAGCGGCCCGGCACTCGGGTAAAATACAAATTTCCAGCACTGGCTGCTCGCATGACTCCCCTGATTTTCGTCACCGGCGGTGTGGTGTCTTCCCTTGGGAAAGGCATCGCAGCGGCGTCGCTTGCCTCCATCCTCGAGGCGCGTGGTCTCTCCGTGACCATGATGAAGCTCGATCCGTATATCAACGTGGATCCGGGCACCATGAGTCCCTTCCAGCACGGCGAGGTGTACGTCACCGATGACGGCGCCGAGACCGACCTGGACCTGGGCCACTATGAGCGCTTCGTGCGTACCCGTCTCACGGGCAAGAATTCCATCACGGCCGGCAAGATCTACGAATCGGTGATCCGCAAGGAGCGCCGCGGCGATTACCTGGGCGCCACCGTGCAGGTCATCCCGCACATCACCGACGAGATCAAGCACTCGATCCACGAAGCAACCCGTGGTTTCGACGTGGCATTGGTCGAGGTGGGTGGCACCGTGGGCGATATCGAATCGCTGCCGTTCCTCGAGGCGATTCGCCAGTTGCGCATTGAGCACGGCGCCGAGAAGTGCATGTTCGTGCACCTTACGCTGGTGCCGTACATCAAGGCAGCCGGTGAAATCAAAACCAAGCCGACCCAGCATTCGGTGAAGGAGCTGCGTTCGATCGGTATCCAGGCCGATGTGCTGCTGTGCCGTGCCGAAGAAGCGCTGCCGGACGCCGAGCGCCACAAGATCGCGCTGTTCACCAACGTGCCGAAGAACGCCGTCATCAGCATGATCGACGTCGATGTGATCTATAAGCTGCCGATGTGGTTGCACGAGCAGGGCCTGGATGACCTGGTCATCAAGCGTCTCGGCCTCGATGCGGGTCCGGCCGATCTTTCGAGCTGGGTGCGTACCGTCGAAGCGGTGGAACACCCGCGCGATGAAGTCACCGTCGCCATCGTCGGCAAGTACGTTGAGCACAAGGATGCCTACAAGTCGCTGGGCGAAGCCCTGCGCCATGGCGGCATCAAGCAGTCCACCCGGGTCAAGCTGGAGTGGATTGATTCGGAGGACGTGGAAGCACGCGGCGCGCGTACCGTGCTCGGTGGCGCCGATGCCATCCTGGTGCCCGGTGGCTTTGGCAAGCGCGGCTTCGAGGGCAAGATCCTCGCGGCGCAGTTTGCCCGCGAAGCCGGTATCCCGTATTTCGGCATCTGCTACGGCATGCACGCGGCCGTCGTCGAGTTCGCCCGCAACACGGCAGGCCTCAAGCAGGCCGATTCCAGTGAAAACGATCGCAACACGCCGGATCCGGTCATCGCCCTGATCACCGAGTGGACCACCGCGGCCGGTGAAACCGAGCAGCGCAGCGAGCGTTCCGACCTGGGCGGCACCATGCGCCTGGGTGCGCAGGAATGCCGCCTGAAGGCAGGCACGCTGGCCCGTGAGCTATACGGCGAGGACGTGGTGCGTGAGCGCCACCGCCATCGCTACGAGTTCAACAACCGCTACCGCCAGTCGTTCGAAGACCTTGGCCTGGTCATCTCGGGTAAGTCCATGGATGACCTGCTGGTGGAAGTGGTGGAACTGCCGCGCAATGTGCACCCGTGGTACCTGGGCTGCCAGGCGCATCCGGAGTTCACCTCCACGCCGCGCGAAGGCCACCCGCTGTTCATCGGCTTTGTTCGCGCCGCGCGTGAGTACAAGGCCGTGCGCGATGGTGAAAAGCTGGCGACCCGCTCCGAAGAATCGGCCGCTTGACGCTATGATGGGCATCGCCCGGCGCGCTTGAGCGCCGGGCACACACCACCACGGGGGCCAGGGGCCTCCCCAGGAGACGGGCGCCGATGGTCGAAGACAACGGGATCCACAGCGCGGGCACCTATGCCCAGCGTGCGGCCACGCTGCCGCAGTCGGGTCTCGGCATCGCGTCTTTCATCATCGCACTGGTTTCCGGACTCGCCGTCCTCGGCGGTATCGCCTTCGCCGCGCTACTCATTTCGGCGGGCGATACCTCTGAACACACGCCGCTGTTCGGGCTGATCGGCCTCGTCCTCATCTTCTTCCTGCTCATGGCGCTGGTGGGCACCGTGCTCGCCCTGGTGGCCCTGCGCCGCCAGGATCGCCGGCGCACATTTGCCGCGATTGGCCTTGGGCTCAATGTTTTCATCCTGCTTGGTACCGGCGCCATGATGGCGCTCGGTACCGTGCTCCGTCATTCCAACTCGTAACGGGAAGCGCATGACCACCTCCATCACCAAAATCCACGCCCGCGAAATCCTCGATTCGCGCGGTAACCCCACCCTCGAAGCCGAAGTCACGCTGGCGGATGGCTCCTTCGGCCGCGCCGCCGTGCCCAGCGGTGCCTCCACCGGCACCCGCGAAGCGGTCGAGCTGCGCGATGGCGACAAGTCGCGCTACGGCGGCAAGGGCGTGACCAAGGCGGTTGCCAACGTCAATACCGACATCGCCAAGTCGCTGGCCGGCTATGACGCCGCCGACCAGAAGGGCCTCGATGCCAAACTGATCGCGCTCGATGGCACCGACAATAAGGGCAAGCTGGGTGCCAATGCGCTGCTCGGCGTCTCCATGGCGGCTGCCCATGCCGTGGCCGCTTCGAAGAAGCAGGCCCTGTGGCAGTACCTGATGGTGCCGGGCGGCGGTACGCTGCCAGTGCCGATGATGAACATCATCAACGGCGGCGCGCACGCCGATAACAACGTCGATGTGCAGGAATTCATGGTGCTCCCGGTGGGCGCGCCGAGCTTCGCTGAAGCCCTGCGTTATGGCGCGGAGATCTTCCATGCGCTGAAGTCGGTGCTGAAGGGCCGTGGGCTGAACACGTCGGTGGGCGACGAGGGCGGCTTTGCGCCGAACCTTAAGTCGAACGTCGAGGCGCTCGACACGATCCTCGAGGCCGTCAACAAGGCCGGTTTCAAGGTGGGTAGCGATATCCTGCTCGGCCTGGACGTGGCCAGCTCGGAGTTCTTCAAGAACGGCAAGTACGACCTGGAAGGCGAGGGCAAGGTGTTCACGCCGGAACAGTGGGTGGATACGCTGGCCTCGTGGGCGAAGCAGTACCCGATCGTCACGATCGAAGACGGCATGGCCGAAGGCGACTGGGACGGCTGGGCGCACCTGACCAAGGTGGTGGATGGCGCGATCCAGCTGGTCGGCGACGATCTGTTCGTGACCAACCCGAAGATCTTCCAGGAAGGCATCGACAAGAAGATTGCCAACGCCATCCTGATCAAGGTCAACCAGATCGGCACGCTGTCCGAGACGTTGGAAGCCATCGCCATGGCCGACCGCGCGAAGTACGCCGCCGTCGTGTCGCACCGCTCGGGCGAAACCGAAGACACCACGATTTCGGATATCGCCGTGGCCACCACCGCGACCCAGATCAAGACCGGCTCGCTGTGCCGCACCGATCGCGTGGCCAAGTACAACCAGCTCCTGCGCATTGAAGAAGCCCTGGGCGCGAAGGCGGTTTACGCCGGCCGCAACGCGTTCCCGAACCTCACCAAGCTGCCGGGCTAAAGAGGTTTCGTGAGCAACGCGGCACTCCTGCGCTGGGTCGGCCTGATCCTTGTCGTCATCCTCATCGCGCTGCAGCTGAAGCTGTGGGTCGGCGGTGGGGGGATGGCCGAGGTCGAGTCATTGCGTGTATCGGTCAAAAAGCAGACCGAGGACAACGCCGCGTTGCAGAAGCGCAATGAAGCGCTCGGCGCTGACGTGGAAGACCTGAAGCATGGTGAGCAGGCCACGGAGGCGCGTGCGCGACAGGAACTGGGCCTGATCAAGCCGGGCGAGACGTTCTACCAGGTAGTGGAGCCGGGGGCCGCAACCAGCGCGCCGCCGACTCCGCCGCCCGTCACCGCCGGCGATCAGTAATGGATGCGCTCTGGTGCGTGATTCCGGCCGCCGGCAAGGGCGTCCGGGCCGGTGGCGACCGGCCGAAGCAATACCAGCACGTGGCCGGTAGGCCACTGCTGGACCACACGTTGGAACGCCTGGCGGCGCACCCGCTCATCGCCGGGCTGATGGTCGTTATCGCGGCCGACGATACCCATTTCGCCAGCATCGACCAGGTGCGTGGCAAGCCGCTGCTCACCACGGTGGGTGGAAGCGAGCGCAGCTATTCCGTGTTGGCGGGGATCGAGGCGCTGCCTGATTCGGTAGGCCCCGATGCGTTCGTGCTGGTGCACGATGCCGCGAGGCCGTGTGTGCGGGCGGATGACATTACGCGCCTGGTGAGCGAAGCCGGGCAGCGGGAGGGTGGCCTGCTGGGCGCCCCGTTGCGCGATACGCTCAAGCGTTCCGATGCCGCCGGCCACAGCGCCGAGACCGAGCCGCGCGATGGGCGTTGGCGCGCCTTCACCCCACAGATGTTCCGCCGCGCGGAGCTGGCGCGTGCACTCCGCCTTGCCGCCGGGGCCGGTATTGTCGTGAGTGATGAGGCCATGGCCATCGAACGGGCAGGCGGTAAGCCGCTGCTGGTCGAGGGCTCGGAAGACAATATCAAGGTTACAACACCGGCAGACTTCGCCCTGGCGGAATTCCTGCTCGGGAGGACGAAATGATTCGCATCGGACAAGGATTCGACGTACACGCCTTTGGCGAGGGTGACCACGTGATGCTGGGCGGCGTGCGCGTGCCGCACAAGCAGGGCGTGCTGGCCCATTCGGATGGCGATGTCGTGCTGCACGCCTTGTGTGATGCCTTGCTGGGCGCGCTGGCCTTGGGCGATATCGGCAAGCATTTCCCGCCGTCAGACGACCAGTGGAAGGGCGCGGATAGCCGCACCTTCGTGCGCGCCGTGCGTGAGCTGTTGCTGGCGCGGGGTTACGTGCTCGGCAATGCGGATGTCACGGTGATCTGCGAGGCACCGAAGGTGCTCCCGCATGCGGAGGCCATGCGTGTGAACATCGCCGCGGACCTCGGTGTGGATATCGATCGCATCAGCATCAAAGCCACGACGACGGAGACCCTTGGTTTCACCGGTCGTCGTGAAGGTATCGCTGCGCTGGCGAGCGTGCTGGTACAGCCCGCATGACTGAACTGGACGCCCGCGCGTCGACGCCCCGCCTGCAGGATCGCCTCGAAGCGATCAATGATCTGCTGCGCCGGCGTGAAGCGCTGGTGGCCCTGGAGGCTGCGACACCGGCTGGCGATGCGGAAGCCCTGGCCGCCGTCGATGCCGGGCTGCAGGCGACCCTGGATGCGTTGCACCCGGCCGACCTGGCCGACGTGCTGGAATCGCTGCCACTCGAGGGGCGTCTTGCCGTATGGCAGCGCGTACGCAGCGACCGCGATGGCGAGATCCTGCTCGAAGTCTCCGATTCGGTCCGCGAATCGCTCATCGCGGACATGGACGATAGCGAGATCCTCGCCGCCGTCGAGCCGCTGGACGCGGATGAGCTGGCCGATCTGGTCGATGACCTGCCCACCGAAGTGCTGCCCGAACTCATGGCCAGCCTCGATGCGCAGGAGCGCGAGCGCGTGCAGGCGGCCATGTCCTACGAGGACGACCAGGTCGGCGCGTTGATGGATTTCGACATGGTCACCATCCGCGAGGACATCAGCCTCGAGGTGGTACTGCGTTACCTGCGCCGCTTCGAGGAATTGCCAGCGCAGACGGACAAGCTGTTCGTCGTCAACGCCGACCACGTGCTTACCGGCGTGCTTCCGCTGCACTGGCTGCTGGTCAATTCGCCGGACAAGATGGTGCGCGAAATCATGGCGCCGGACGTGAACACGTTTGGGCCGGAAGACGACGCGTACGATGTCGCCCAGGCATTCGAACGCTACGACCTGGTCACCGCCCCCGTCGTCGATGCGCATATGCGCCTCATCGGCCGTATCGCGGTCGATGCCATGATCGACTTCATCCGCGAGGAGGGCGAAGCCGAGGCGCTGTCGCGCGGCGGCCTGCGTGAAGAAGAAGACATCTTCGCCTCCGTGTGGAAATCGGTACGCAATCGTTGGGCGTGGCTGGCGACGAACCTGGTTACCGCGTTCATCGCGTCGCGCGTGATCGGCCTGTTCGAGCACTCGATCGAGCGGCTGGTGGCGCTCGCTGCGCTCATGCCCATCGTGGCCGGTATCGGCGGCAATTCCGGCAACCAGACCATCACCATGATCGTGCGCGCCATGGCGCTCGAGCAGGTCGGTGTGAACCAGGCCGCGCGGCTGTGGCGCAAGGAACTGGGCGTGGCGCTGATCAATGGCCTGGTCTGGGGCGGCGTGATCGGTATCGTCGCTTGGTTACTGTACGACAGCGCATCGCTGGGCCTGGTCATGACCGCCGCGATGACCCTGAATCTGCTGCTTGCCGCCTTCATGGGCGTGGGCATTCCTATGTTGATGGTCAAGCTGGGTCGCGATCCCGCGCTGGGTTCCAGCGTGCTGATCACGGCCATGACCGACAGTGGTGGCTTCTTCATCTTCCTTGGGCTGGCCACCCTGTTCCTGATGTAAAGGCGTTACCCGATGACCGAGAACGAACTGCCCTTCGCGTTTGGCGTGCCGCCGTTGCGTGCCCGTCTGCGCAGCCAGCCAGAGGATTTCTTCGTGGAAGAGATCCTTGGCTACGAGCCGGATGGTGCGGGTGAGCACGCGTTCGTGCTGGTGGAAAAACGTGGCGCCAATACGGATTGGGTGGCGCGTGAAGTGGCGAAGTTCGCGGGCACCTCGCCCATGAACGTGGGCTATGCCGGCATGAAGGATCGGCACGCGGTGACGCGCCAGGTATTCACGGTACAGCTGCCCGGCAAGGCCGATCCGGACTGGAGCGCATTCCCGCATGCCGATGTGAAGCTGACGGCGCTGGGCCGGCATTCGCGCAAGATCAAGCGCGGTGCGTTGCGTGGCAATCGCTTCGTGCTGGTGCTGCGTGAGGTGGAAGGTGACCGTGCGGAAGCCGAAGCGCGCCTTGCCGCCATCGCGGAACGTGGCGTACCGAATTACTTCGGCGAGCAGCGGTTCGGCCTCGGCGGTAATAACGTCGAGCAGGCGCGTGGCATGTTCAAGGGGCGCCGGGTCGATCGGGATAAGCGTTCCATCCTGCTCTCCGCCGCGCGCTCGCACATCTTCAATGGCGTGTTGGCGGCGCGGGTTGCCGCCGGTACGTGGGATGCCGCGATAGAAGGCGAGATCTGGGGGCTCGATGGCTCGCGGTCGTGGTTCGGCCCCGAAGCGTTTAACGACACGCTTGCCGAGCGCCTCGCGCGCTTCGATATCCACCCGACCGGACCCCTTTGGGGTAGCGGGGAGACGCCGGCAGGTGCCGATGTCGCCGCGCTGGAGGCGGCGGTCGCGGCTCGCGATCCAGACCTGGCCGAGGGCCTGGCCGGCGCGCGCATGGACCAGGAGCGCCGCGCTCTGCGTCTCAAGCCCGCTGACTTCGCCTGGCGCTGGTTGGACGATGGCGCACTCGAAGTGAGCTTTGCGCTACCGGCGGGCGCCTATGCCACGACCGTCATCCGCGAGATCGCCACCACGGCGTAATCGGCCGCACCCTGTAGGAGCGCGCTTGCGGGCGATAAGCCTACAACGCGATGACGCCACGCCGCTCGGCACTGCCGGATCGCGCGCGAGCGCGCTCCTACAAGGGTTTGCGTCAGGCTTTGAGCAGCACGACCACTGCCCCGGTGCCGCCCTGCATCGGCCGTGCGGAGGCAAAAGCCACCACATCGTCACGTCGCCGTAGCAATTTGTCGGTGAGTCCTTTCAGTACTGGGCCGGCCGCCTTCGAGCGCAGGCCCTTGCCGTGGATGATGCGCACGCAGCGCAGGCCATCGCGGTGGCATTCGGCCAGGAATTCGGTAATGGTGAGCTGAGCCGCCGCAGCGTTCATCTGGTGCAGGTCCACATCGGCCTGGATACTGAACTGACCGCGCTTGAGTTGTTTCAGCAACTTCGGCGGGTAGCCGTCGCGCAGATACGACAATTCTTCGCCCACCTCGAGATCGGCGGGGTCGTAGTCGAACAGCATGGAATCCGCAGGTACCGCCGCCTCATCCGCGTCGCGCATGAAGGGCACCGGGGCAGGGCGCGGCCGTTCGGGCGCGATTTCCGCCGCCACCACCGGCCGAACGTCGCCAATCGCCTCGCGGAACAGGCGGCTATCGTCGTCGTGTACCGAGGGACTGCGTCGTTTCATGAACTCCATCCTAGCCGGTTCCGGTGAATCCCGCGCCCCGCTCCGGTAGACTTGGGCAGTCGCGCGGCCCGGGTTGGATATGGGGCCGCCAGCCCCGTTTTTCGATCTGGATCAGCATGCAAGTTCTGGTTAGCAACGACGACGGCGTGGAGGCTCCGGGCATCCGGGTGCTGGCCGAGCGTCTTGCCGGGTTCGGTACGGTGACGGTGGTTGCCCCTGACCGTGACCGCTCCGGCGCGAGTAACTCGCTCACCCTCGATGCGCCTATCCGGGTGCACCGCCTTGACGATGGCCGTTACCGTGTGGCGGGTACGCCCACCGATTGCGTGCATCTTGCGTTGTCGGGTCTGCTGGAGCATGAGACCGACATCGTCGTCTCCGGCATCAACAACGTGGCGAATCTCGGGGACGATGTCATTTATTCCGGTACGGTGTCCGCGGCCATGGAGGGGCGTTTCCTTGGCTTGCCGGCCATCGCGGTATCGCTGGTTACGAAGGAAGGCTCGGGCCATCATTTCGAATCGGCCGCCAGCGCCGTGCTCATGCTGGTCCGCCGGCTGGTGATCGATCCGCTTCCCGCCGATACGATCCTCAACGTGAATGTTCCCGATTTGCCGTGGGAAGAGATCCGTGGTTTCGAAGTCACCCGGCTGGGCAAGCGGCACCGCTCGGCACCGGCCATCCGTAGCGAGGATCCACGGGGCCGTGCCATGTGGTGGATCGGGCCGCCCGGCAAGATCGACGACGAAGGCCCCGGTACAGATTTCAACGCGGTAAGCCGCGGGTACGTGTCGGTCACCCCCATCCATACCGATCTCACGCGTTTCCAGGCGCTGGAGAAGGTGAGCAGCTGGATGCTCTCGCTTTCTGCCGCCATGGATAACGAGGAGGCGGCGTGACATGGTGAATCTTCACGCCTTGCCGCCATCGGCCCTGCGTGGCGAAGGCATGACTTCCCAGCGCGCCCGTGATCGCCTTGCTGCCAAACTGGCTGAAGAGGGCATTCGCGACGAGCGCGTGCTGGAGGTCATCCGCCAGTTGCCGCGCCACCATTTCATCGATCAGGCGCTGCACTCGCGCGCTTACGAAAACAACGCGCTGCCGATCGGCCATGGGCAGACTATCTCGCAGCCCTGGATCGTCGCGCGCATGACCGAAGCGCTGATCGAGCACGGCATACCGGAACGCGTGCTGGAGATCGGCACGGGTTCCGGATACCAGGCGGCGGTGCTCGCCGGCATCGTGCCTACGGTTTACACCGTCGAGCGCATCGAGGAACTCCTGCGCCAGGCACGCCGTCGCTTCCGCCAGTTGGGTATCGAAAACCTCCGGTCGCGGCACGACGACGGCAAGCTGGGCTGGCCGTCGGATGCGCCATTCGACGGCATCATTCTCACCGCCGCGGGCGATCGCATTCCCGGCCAGTTGCTCGACCAGCTGGCGCCGGGGGGCGTGCTGGTGGCTCCCGTGGGCAGCCCCAGCCAGCAGGTGCTGGTGCGGCTGCGCAAGGATGAACATGGCGAAGTGATCCGCGAAGAGCTCGGCGCGGTGAGCTTCGTTCCGCTACTAGGCGGCATTGGCTGATGCGCCTAACCTTCAAGGGAGCCCGCTGAATGCGGCTGTTCGGATCACTTTACGAGCGTGCCATTACATGGGCGCGCCATCGCCACGCCGTGCGCTACCTGGCGGGGCTCTCATTCGCCGAAGCGTTCATCTTCCCCATCATGCCCGAGGTGATGCTGGCGCCCATGATGCTGGCGGAGCCGCGCAAGGCCTTCCGCTACGCCAACTGGAGCCTGCTGTTCTCGCTGCTGGGGTCCCTGGTGGGTTACGCGCTGGGTCACTTCGCGTACGAGGCGCTGAAGCCGCTGCTCGAGTCGCTGCACCTGCTGGCGCATATCGAGGAGGGTGTGGCGAACCTCCGCAAGGACATGCAGGCTCATGCGCTGGGCCTCTACATCGTGCTGGCCATGGCGGCCCTGCAGCCCGTGGTGCCCATGAAGTTCGTCACCTGGGCATCCGGCATCGTCGGCGTGCCCATCCTGCCGTTTCTGCTCTGCATGCTGATCGGGAGGGGCAAGCGGGTGTGGCTGCTGGCGCTGCTCGTCCGGGTGTTTGGTGAACGGGCCGAGCAGATGCTCCGTAAACACATCGAGTGGATCGGCTGGGCTGTTATCGTAGCCATCATCCTCCTGGCTGCCTGGTGGTTCCTGCTGCGATGAGCGACAGAGAAAGGAAACCCTCGATGCGCACGCTTCGTCCGCTGGCGCTGGCCGCGGCCGCTGGCATGGTTCTCCTCGCCGCCGGTTGCAGCGAAATCGACCCCACCCGCCATTCCGTGGTGGTAACCCGGCCAGCCGGCTACTCGCAGGGCGCCCCGCACGCGGTCGTTCCAACGCCCCCGCCGCCCGGCGGCAGTTACCGGGTGGTGAAGGGCGATACGCTCTACAGCATTGCGTTCCGCAACAAGGTCGATTTCCGCGACCTGGCCAAGTGGAACAACGTGGATTCGTCCTACACGATCTGGCCAGGGCAGGATCTACGCCTGTCGCCGCCGGACCAGGGGCGACAGGCACCTGCCGCCGCAGCGGCGCACGCGGCGCCCGTCGTGGCCGCGGCACCACCGCCTTCACACCCGGCAACCCCGCCAACCGCCGCGCCATCGCCGCAACCGGGGTTCCAGAGCGTGGCCGAGGCCGACACGGTACCTGCGCCCGCCACGACGACCAACACGCCCGTCGTGGTGGCCGGCAAGCCGGCGGAGTCCGTGGTCCCGTCGCCTTCGGCTGCTGCCGCGGCGGCTGCCACGCCATCGGCGGCACCGCCGCCGGTCGAGAACCCGCCCGCCTCAACCCCGATCATTGCCAGCGGCGCTACCCGCAATGCCGGCGGCATCACGTGGCGCTGGCCGGCCGATGGCACGCTGATCAAGCGTTTTGCTTCGGGCGACGCGATTCCTGGCATCGAAATTGGCGGCAAGTCGGGTGATCCCGTGCGCGCCGCCGCCGATGGCGTCGTCGTGTACAGCGGCAACGGTCTGGTGGGTTATGGCGAGCTGGTCATTATCAAGCACAGCGATAGCTTCCTCTCCGCGTACGGCCACAACCGCAAGCGCCTGGTGAAAGAAGGTGAAAAGGTAAAGGCCGGCCAGACAGTGGCCGAAATGGGCTCGTCGGGGGCTACCCGTGATGAGCTGCAGTTCCAGATTCGCCGCGACGGCAACCCGGTCGACCCGTTGCAGTTCCTGCCGCCGAAATAAGAGCATCGCGCGCAAGCGCGCTCCTACAGGCGTTACCGCATCACTGCTACCGTAGCTCTCGTAGGAGCGCGCTTGCGCGCGATCGACGCCTCAAGCCAGGCGCAGCGTCCGCGCTTCAAACGCCTGCAAATGCGCCCACGCCGTCTCCAGCATCGGCGCCTTGACCCCCTGCGCATGGGCATGGCGCAGCATGTCGCCCACGATATGGTCACCCTCGATCTTCTGCCCCGATTCCAGATCGCGCAACATGGAGGCCGTGAGCGGCGAGCCCGCCTGGGTCAACACCTTCCAGGCCATCGAGCGGGCCTGGTCCGGAACGGCTTGGCCGGAGGCGCGGGCCACGGCGAGGCATTCGTCGTAAAGCTGTTCCACGAGCCGGCGGCCGTCGTCCGTCCCTACAATATCGCCGATGCTCGCGCGAAACAGGCAGGTGCCGCCCGCAAGTGCGGTGAGGAAGGTGAACTTCGCCCATAGGTCGCGGGTGATGTCCTCAGAGTGAACATGATCGACCTTTGCCTGGGCGAAAGCGGCAGCCAGCACATCGCAACGGTTGCCATGCCCGGCGCCGTCGCGTTCGCCGAACGTGACGGAGGCGCCGTTGCCGAAGTGGATCACTTCGCCATCCGGACCTTTACCCGCGCTGATGACGCACATGCCGCCGATAACCTTGTCTGGTCCAAAGCGGGCGTCGAGCGTCGCGTAATGGGCAAGGCCATTGAGGATAGGCAATACGGCGGTGTTCTCACCCACGGCCGGGTCGATCGATTCGATCGCCGAGTGCAGGTCGTAGGCCTTGCAGGCGAGCAGTACCAGGTCGAAGGTGCCTGCGTCTGCCACGGTTTCCGTGGTGACGTGCTTCACCTTCAAAGTGGCATCGCCGAACGGGCTTCGAATGATGAGGCCTTTCTCATCCAACACCGCCGCACGGGGTGGCCGCACCAGGAAGGTCACGTCGACGCCAGCCTGGGCCAGGCGCCCGCCGAAGTAACCGCCGGTCCCGCCGGCGCCAAGAACCAGGATGCGCATCGGTTTTAGCCTTGCTTGGGCAGGATAAAGGCGACCAGTACCCGGCGGCCTTCACCCGATAGCAGGCTGTAGGTGCGGGCGGCGGAGCCGCTGGTCATGGCTTCGACACCGATGCCGCGGCGAAGGAACCCCGCCATGACCTCGGCCGGCGGGAACACCTGCCGCTCCCCCGTGCCCACGATGACGATCTCGGGCTTCAGCGCGGCGATGGCCTCAACGTCGGCGAGGCTCATCTGCTTCGCGTCGGTGACGGCCCAGTCCTCGACGACCTGCTCGGGCGTGAGCAGGAGGCTGGCGTGAAATTCGCGATCCACCACCGTGATGGTGTCCGCGCTTACCCGGCGCACGAAAAGGTATTCGCCAGGGCGGTCGAGCGTGAGGTCCATACGGGCTTACCGGGGCAGGGCGAGCTTCGGATCCTGTTCGTTGCGGCGGAACAGGACCACCACGTGGCCGATTTCCTGGACGGTCTCGGCACGGGTCTCGCCGGTGAGGAAGGCGATCTGGGCCTGGCGCTCTTCCTTGTCACCCCCCGACAGCTTCACCTTCACCAGCTCGTGCTGGTCCAGGGCATTGCCCAGTTCCTTGGCCACGGCGTCGGTGGCGCCCTTGTTGCCAAGCAGGATTACCGGGGAAAGGTCGTGCGCCAGGCTGCGGAGGTAGCGGCGCTGCGTAGGGGAGAGCGACATTGCGTTCAGGTTCGATTCGCGGGGGAGATGCCCCAAAGGGTATCATGCGTGCCCCCCTCTCTTCTTTATCTGGCGGATTCCCCGGCCAATGGCACGCAGTAAAAGCAGCTCCCGCTGGCTCAAGGAGCATTTCGACGACCCCTACGTCAAGCGGGCCCAGGCCGAGGGGATGCGTTCGCGCGCCGTTTTCAAGCTGGAAGAGGTTCTTGAGAAAGATCGCCTGATCAAGCCCGGCATGACCATTGTCGACCTGGGCGCAGCCCCGGGCGGATGGTCGCAGCTGGCGCGCCAGCGCCTCGGCGAATCCGGCAAGGTCATTGCGCTGGATATCCTGCCCATGGTCGGCCTGTCTGGCGTGGACTTCATGCAGGGCGATTTCCGTGAAGAAAGCGTGCTCCGCGAACTGGAAAGCATGCTCGGCGGCCAAAAGGTCGATCTTGTCCTGTCGGACATGGCCCCCAATATGTCCGGTGTGGCCCTGGCGGACCAGATCCGAGCCATGGATCTTTGCGACCTTGCCCGGCAGTTCGCGCTCGACTGGCTGACGCCTGGCGGTTCGTTCCTGGTGAAACTGTTCCAGGGGCCCGGTTTCGATGAGTACCTAAAGAGCTTGCGCGCTGACTTCAGTCGCGTGACGATGCGTAAACCGAAGGCCTCCCGCGCGCGTTCGCGAGAGGTCTATGCGCTGGCGACCGGCCTCAAATCCGCGTCCCGGCAACCTGGCGAGAACCGCGCATGAATGAGATGGCTAAAAACCTGTTGCTGTGGCTGATCATCGCGGTGGTCCTGCTAACCGTGTTCCAGACCTTCAACCCGCACAGCGGATCGTCGCAGGACATGTCCTACACGGCGTTCGCCCAGCAAGTGGATAACGGCAACGTCGCGAGTGGCACGATCACCTCGTCGGCCCCGCCCACCATCACAGGCAAGCTGAAGGATGGCGGCAGCTACCGCACCGTCGTGCCGGTGGTCGGCCTTTCGACCAGTGACCTGGTCAAGCAGATGCGCGACAAGGGCGTCGAGCTTCGCCAGGAGCCTGCCGATAACGGCTTCTCGCTGATCGGCCTGCTGTTCAACTGGCTGCCCATCATCATCTTTGTTGCCGTGCTCATCTGGTTCATGCGCCAGATGCAGGCGGGCTCGGGTGGCCGCGGCGCCATGAGCTTTGGCCGCTCGCGCGCCAAGCTGCAGGGCGAGGACCAGGTCAAGGTCAACTTCACCGATGTGGCCGGTTGCGACGAGGCCAAGGAAGAAGTGGGCGAGTTGGTCGAGTTCCTCCGCGATCCGGGCAAATTCCAGAAGCTGGGCGGCAAGATCCCGCGCGGCGTGCTCATGGTCGGCCCGCCGGGTACCGGCAAGACCCTGCTCGCCAAGGCGATCGCCGGCGAAGCCAAGGTCCCGTTCTTCTCCATCTCCGGCTCGGACTTCGTCGAGATGTTCGTCGGCGTCGGCGCCAGCCGTGTCCGCGACATGTTCGAGCAGGCCAAGAAGCACGCCCCCTGCATCATCTTCATCGATGAAATCGATGCCGTCGGCCGCCATCGTGGCGCCGGCATGGGCGGCGGCCACGACGAGCGCGAGCAGACGCTGAACCAGCTGCTGGTTGAGATGGATGGCTTCGAGGGGACCGAGGGCATCATCGTCATCGCCGCGACCAACCGTCCCGACGTGCTGGACCCGGCGCTGCTGCGTCCGGGCCGCTTCGATCGCCAGGTGGTCGTTGGCCTGCCGGATGTCAAGGGCCGCGAGCAGATCCTCAAGGTGCACATGCGCAAGGTGCCCACCGCCGCCGACGTCGAACCGATGACGATCGCCCGCGGTACGCCTGGCTTCTCCGGTGCCGATCTCGCCAACCTCGTCAACGAGGCGGCGTTGTTCGCGGCGCGCGAGAACGCCCGCGAAGTGCGCATGAGCCACATGGACCGTGCGCGCGACAAGATCCTCATGGGTGCCGAGCGTCGCTCCATGGCGATGAACGACGAAGAGAAGAAGCTCACCGCGTATCACGAGGCCGGCCACGCCATCATCGGCCGCCTGGTGCCCGAGCACGATCCGGTCTACAAGGTCACGATCATTCCGCGTGGCCGCGCCCTGGGCGTCACCATGTACCTGCCGGAAGGCGACCGTTACAGCCTGAACAAGGTGGCAATCGAGTCGCAGCTGGCGTCGCTTTACGGCGGCCGCGTGGCGGAAGAGATCATCTTCGGAGTCGACAAGATCACCACGGGCGCGTCCAACGATATTGAGCGCGCCACCAAGATGGCCCGCAACATGGCCACCAAGTGGGGCTTGTCCGATGAGCTCGGCCCGGTCATGTACGGCGAAGAGGAAGACGAGGTCTTCATCGGTCGCTCTGTAACGCAGCACAAGAGCGTCTCTAACGAGACCGCACGCAAGATCGATGAAGTGGTGCGCACGATCCTTGATCGCGCTTACGCGCGCAGTAAGGAGCTGCTCACCACCAACATCGACAAGCTGCACGTCATGGCCGAGGCACTTCTGCAGTACGAGACCATCGATGCGCGCCAGATCGACGACATCATGAACGGTCGCGAGCCTGGGCCGCCGGCTGACTGGCAGAAGCCGGGCTCCACGCCGCCGCCTCCGCCGCCGCGTGGTGACGCTGGCTCAGCGCCGGACAAGGTCGGCAAGCCGGCAACACAGTTGTAAAAGGGAAGGGCGGCCACTGGCCGCCCTTTTTTTTTGTGATTCGCAATCAGGCTCAAATCCCTTTGCGACAACGATTTAGCCGTCTATTCGGCTCGGCTGTTACCGTCGCGAGAAAAAAAGTTTCAAAAAAGTGTTGACGCCCACCCCGGATATCTGAATAATTCCGCTTCTCGGCACGGCGGTAACGCTTCACAGCGGTCTCCACCGGGTCTAAGGTTTTAAGTGTGCGCCCGTAGCTCAGTTGGATAGAGTACCAGGCTACGAACTTGGTGGTCGGGAGTTCGAATCTCTCCGGGCGCACCATTTTTTGAATCCATCGAAGCATAAGCGGTTCGGTGGCGGTAGTTGAAAGTGTGGTGTGTTCATACGGATTGACGGGCTAGGCTTTGACCCGTAGCATCTGAAGGCTTCGCCAGGGTATCGGTGTAGTTTAAGGTTTCGGGGTATAGCTCAGTCTGGTAGAGCGCCAGCTTTGGGAGCTGGATGTCGGGGGTTCGAATCCCTCTGCCCCGACCAACTGGTGCTCTACGTACAGTGCCTGCGCCTGTAGCTCAACCGGATAGAGCATCGGCCTTCTAAGCCGACGGTTGCAGGTTCGATTCCTGTCGGGCGCGCCAGTTCAGGTTTATGGTGGGCGTAGCTCAGTTGGTTAGAGTACCGGATTGTGATTCCGGATGTCGTGGGTTCGAATCCCATCGTCCACCCCACTTTTTAGCAACACACAATTTAAGTTTTACGGGCCGTTAGCTCAGTTGGTAGAGCAGTTGACTCTTAATCAATTGGTCGTAAGTTCGAATCTTACACGGCCCACCAATTCGAATAAGGCACTTAGAGAAATCTAAGTGCCTTTTTCTTTGTTCCGATTTCGCCATGGCGCCGAGAGGGCCCCGGGGCCGGCACGACCTATGATCATTCGAGACAACGTGGGGGCGCGGCGCGCCAAGTGGGCGCTGCCAGCCTGGGGGCTGGGCGCCATCGTCGCCGTGTACATCCTGGCGGTGCTTAATCGTGGCCTCTGGTCGGAGCTGGCCCATGCGCTCGAGGCATCGCGCGGGACACCGGGATTCTGGGGCCTGAGTGTTGCCGTTTGTTGTCGCCTTGTCGGGAATCTTGTCCTCACTCTTGCGCTCGTCTTTTGGCCGCGCGTCGGCAAGCCGTTGCTTGCCGTCCTCATCCTCGTTTCCGCCGCAAGCGCGTATTACACCGAGACCTTCGGTGTGCATCTGAACGAAGAGATTATTCAGAGCATCTTTGAAACGACGCGTGCCGAGGCCGCTGCCCTCATCACGTGGGCCTTCGTTGGATGGTTTCTCGCGTTTGGCGTGTTGCCTGCGGTCCTGGTGCTCCTGGTTCCTGTGCGTTTCATGCCGGGATGGCGGGGCTTGGGCTGGCGCGGCGCGGTGATTCTCGCTGCTGCTGCGCTGTTGGTCGTGCCGCCGCTCCTGACAGGCCGCAACTACGTTTACTTTGAGCGCAATCACCGTGGTATGTACGACGTGTACAACCCGTACGCGGCGCTGAGCGGCACCTTCCATTACCTTCAGAAGGATGTGTTCCGTAAGAAGAAGGCGGTGACGCCGATCGGCACGGACGCCACGCTGGCACCTGGCGCAGCCATGGCCGCGCGTAAGCGCGTGGTGGTGCTCGTGGTCGGTGAGACGGCGCGTGCGGAGAACCAGTCGCTCCAGGGCTACGGTCGCGACACCAATCCCGAGATGAAGCGCGCCGACGCGATTTATTTTAGCGACGCCTGGTCATGCGGTACGGCGACCACGGTTTCGGTACCGTGCATGTTCTCCAACATGACCCGCGAGAAGTTCGACAAGCCCGTCGCTAAGGCGCACTGGAACGCCCTGGACGTGCTTCAGCATGCGGGCGTGGACGTGTACTGGCGCGACAACGACGAGGGCTGCAAGGATGTCTGCGCGCGCGTACCGAACGATGACCTGACCGACGCGAAGATCGCCAAGCTGTGCGATGCCAGCGGTTGCCTCGATGAGGTGTTGCTGGGGGACCTTGCCGATCGCATCGCGAAGATGCGGTCGCCGGCCCTGGTCGTGCTGCACATCAAGGGCAGCCACGGCCCGGCGTACTTCCAACGCTATCCGGCCGAGTTCAACGTGTTCAAGCCGGGCTGCGATACCGCCGAGGTGCAGACCTGCACCTATGCGCAAACCGTGGCCAGTTACGACAACACCATCCTGTACACCGATCACATCCTGGGCAGGGTGGTGGATACGCTGAAGGCCGACCCCGAGGTCGATAGCGCCATGATGTATCTGTCCGACCACGGCGAATCGCTGGGCGAGAACGATGTGTACCTGCATGGCGCCGACTGGGCCACGGGCCCGAGCCAGCAGAAGCACATTCCCATGCTGATGTGGCTTTCGCCTGGCTGGGTGCGCGACAGCGGCGTCCGTCTGGATTGCATGGCCCGGCGCCGCACGCAGCCCGCCAGTCAGGACAACCTGTTTCACACCTTGCTGGGCTTCTTTGATACGCGTTCCGAGGTTTATAAGCCGGAGCTGGATCTGTTGGCGGGCTGCAAGGGCTAATTGGCCCTGAGGCCTGGTCAGGGCAGGGAAGGCGGGCATAGGCAGAATGGCCAATAACGGCTGCTAACAGCCGGTTATGGACCCGCAGGCTGCCTCCCCCTAGAATGGCGCGGCACGCGAGAGTGGCGGAATTGGTAGACGCACCAGATTTAGGTTCTGGCGGAGTAATCCGTGGGGGTTCGAGTCCCCCCTTTCGCACCATAAAGTCGAACGCCCCGGCATCATTGAATGCCGGGGCGTTTTTTTTAGAAGACCGTAATGGTATTGCGGTCCGCCGCACATGTGCTGCCAACGCAGGCGGACGTATAGGTAGGTGCGGTACCCGTACGGGACATATAGCAGTTCACTGCAGCTGACGTTTGTCCGTTAGCGGGGGACGACACGTAGTCAGAGAGGGCGGTGCGGCAGCGACCATCTACCACCACCTCACCGGTGATCGTTGCAGGCCCATCCGAGCGGTAGGACACGCGGCCAACGTGGATGGAGTTCTGGTTCACGGGCACCGCGTACGGGCCCGGCGCAATCGCCTGGATACTCGGCAACCGGCTTCCCGCTCGTGGCGCGACATCGTCGTCATCAGACAAGGGCATGTGGCAGCCGATGCCGCTCAGCGTTTCGGGCCCGAGTATGGCGATCGGTAAAACCGTCGCCTCAGGATGCTGAGAGCGGCAGATGCGCACGTCAAGATCGCGCGTGGACTGCGGTTGCGCAGCATGTATGTAGAGCAGATCGCCGTTTTCCAGCTCAATGAGGTTTTGCTTGACGGTCGTATCGAGGCCGCGTTCGTCCTTTATGACGACCGTTCGGCTAAGTCGTTTTTCGCCATACGTGTCACTGACGATGGTCTTGTCGACGACTTGAGCAAACGTGGTGACCGGGAGGATAGTGATGGTCGCGAGGGCAAGCGATTTCGGGGTGGGGTGCATGGGACGTCTCATGGCTGTTGCGGGGGAGACGTTAGATTCAGCGATCCGTGGTGTCGCCCGTAGAGGCAAACTCCGAACTTTGTGTGGGCTTCGGCCTCAACGCATGTCGTCCGAAGCTCACGCCGCCCTGGACAGAGCGGAGGCCAACGCGGCGATCGCAGCGATGCCACTGAAAATCAGTGCGCCGAAGGTGATCCACGGATAGTGCCGCGTTTCCTCGGTGAACTTTCGCGTTTCCGCAATGAGTCGGGATGTCATCGCCTGAGTGTGGACGAGATCCTCCGTCATCTTCCTTTCGACTTCGAACCTGATCTTCTTGAGCTCGGCGCGGAGCTTTTTGCGTTCCAGCCGTGCCCTCTGTCGGTCATCGTCTCCGACGTTCTTGTCCATCGCTCGATTGCCGTCCATGGATGTTCGCCTTGATGCCTGCAGGCGCGAGTTGCCTTCGTTTGAGGTAGGCACGTTCGCCGACTCGTTCCAGTCGCCGTCGCCCGACGCGAAGCGTAGGGTTTCCCCTCAGATCTTCCTGGCGATTGTGAACAGCAGTGTCGCAAAGGTTGCGAGTGACGTGAGGATCGAGGTCACCAGGCCGACGCCGATCCAGAACGGATACCCGTTTTTCTCGTACTCAAGCTTGTCCAGCTCGGCGTACATCTTGCGCATCTCGAGCGACGTGCGCTTGTATTCCTCGAACCAGCGCTTTCGTTCTTCGTCCAATGTAAGGGCCCTGTCCATGATGTTTGTTCATCTCACAGCGTAGCAGGCGGCATTTGCGTTGCTGCAGGGTAGGTAGCGCGCGTGATGGCGGATAGGGGCCGTCGCCCTGGCATCAGCGTAAGGTTTTCCCTTGCTACACCAGGTTTGGCGCATTCGTCCTGCGCGCCACGACGTTCGCCAGCCACGCCAATGCCACCGTGATCGCAAAGTTCGCGCCGAACGCCATGGTCTGCGAGACATTGAGCAATGCCGCAAAGAGCGAACCGCCGATGGCGAGTGTCGCGGCCACCGCGAGCGATTCGCAAAGCTGAAGCGCTGAGGCATTCGTACCCTGTTCGTGCGGTGCCGACATCGAAAGCGCCAGCGTGGATACCGTGCCGTAGACCATGCCGATGCCGAGGCCTGTCGTAAGCCAGCCGAGCACGGCGACGGCCACGGGCGTCGCGGCGAATGTCGCTAGCCCGGCGATGATCGTGCCGATGGCCATCAAGCCCGTCCCGCGGTTGAGCAGCGCCTGGCGGGAGATCTTCGCCAGGTGCCCCTGGTACCACGAGCCCGAGAACCAGCCGACGGCGCCTACGCTGATGGCGAGCCCCGACCAGGTCGGTGACAGGCCATGCTGTCGGGAGAAGGCGAGCGGGAGAAAGGCTTCGGCACCAAAGAACGCTGATGCGACGAGTCCGCGAAGACCGACGACCGATGGCAGACCGCGTGCGGCCCGAAGCGTCCCGGGCGGAAGCAGCCGACGGCCGCAGCCGATGAGCGCACCGAGTGCCGGCACGAGCAGGGCGACTGCCCGCCAGCCGTGTTCCTGGCCCGCGAGGAAGAGGGCGCATGCACCCATGGATGCGCCAATGGCGTTCAGCATCCGGCCGGGGCGTTCGTCGTTGTGCGCGACCGGCGGATCGAGGCTACGCAGCGCGCCGCGGAGACCCAGGGCAGCTGGCAAAGCCAGCAGCGGCACACCGAGGAACACCCAGCGCCAGCCGATGTGCTCGACGATCAGGCCGCTGACCGCGGGGCCGATCAGCGCCGGTACGACCCAGCCCGCCGAGAATGAGGCGAAGACCTTCGGGCGGAGGTGGTCGGGGTAGAGCCGGCCCACGATCACATACAGCGCGGGCGACAGGAGGCCGGCACCCAGGCCCTGAATCAATCTGCCCACCAGCAGCATCGGCATCGCGTGCGCGAAGCCCGCAACCAGTAAGCCGGCAACAAAACCGGCCAGACCGATCCACATGGCGGGGCCGGGGCCCCGCCGGTCGCTCCAGCGGCCCGAGATCACCATGCCGATCACACTGGTGGCGAGCACGCCGCCGAAGGCCAGGGCGTAGATCCGCAGACCATCGAGTTCGCGGGCCACGGTCGGCATGGCGGTCGTGACCGCCAGCGCCTCGAAAGCGATAAGGGAGATCAGCGCCACCATGCCGAGTGTCGCGGCGCGGTAGCGGGGAGCGAGGATGCCTTCGGCGGCGGGGGAGGCCGAGGCGTCCAGGAGCTTGGGGTCAGACGTGCCCACGTTCATTTCAATCCTTGGGGGAGCGGGAGTGTCGCACGGTTGCGTGCGGCGCCCGGAAGGGACAGGATCGGACCTGAACCATAGTTGAGGTCAAGCCATGCGCGAACTGAGCGTGGGTGAGGTGGCCCGCCGGGCCGGGGTTGCCGTCTCGGCGCTGCATTTCTATGAACGAAAGGGCCTGATCCACAGCCTGCGCACCGCCGGCAACCAACGCCGGTATGCCAGCGACGTCCTGCGCCGGATCGCGGTCATCCGGGTCGCCCAGCGCGTAGGAATCCCCCTGGAGGCCGTGCGGCAGGCGCTGGCGAGCCTGCCCGAGGGCCGCACGCCCAGCCGGGATGACTGGGCAGGCCTGTCCGAGCGGTGGCGTCAGGACCTGGACGAGCGGATCTCCCAGCTCACCAACCTGCGAGACCGCCTGGGGGACTGCATCGGCTGCGGCTGCCTTTCGATGACAGCCTGTGCCCTCGCCAACCCGGGGGATGCGCTGGCGTCGGAAGGGGGCGGTCCACGGCGCTGGGCGGGCCCGTAAGGCCTGTTGCGGCGGTATCACGGCAAAACGTAGAATGGGCAGTCATTTGCGGGGTTTTCGCCAGCGCCGGTCGGTCCGGGGTGGGGCCGGGCGCTCGCAGTGAATCCCTTAGGTATTGGTCAAGGCGGCGGATGCCGCCATCGCGCCGCGTTAGCGGCGGTTTCAGGAGAGGTCATGCAGGTTTCGGTTGAGAATGTCGGCAAGCTCGGGCGCAAGCTCACGGTGAAGTTCCCGGCCGAGCGTCTGGAGACGCAGGTCTCCGAGCGCATCGCGGAAATGGGCCGCACGGTCCGCCTGAAGGGCTTCCGTCCCGGCAAGGTGCCCACCACGGTGATCAAGCAGCGCTTCGGCGCGCAGGTCCGTGGCGAGGCCCTCTCGGATCTCATCGGCACCACCCTGCGTGAGGCCGTGAACCAGGAGAAGCTGCAGCCGATCGCCAACCCGTCGGTCGATACCACGGGCAATGCCGTCGATGGCGAGATCGCCTACACCGCTACCTTCGAGATCATGCCGGAGTTCCCGGCCATTGACGTGGCCGCGCTGGAAATCGCCCGCCCGAAGGCTGAAGTGAAGGACACCGACATCGACAAGATGATCGAGACCCTGCGCACCCAGCGTCGCAGCTTCGATGACGTGTCGCGCGCCTCGAAGGAAGGCGACTTCGTCATGTTCGAATACTCGGCCGAAGCCGGCGATTACCGTTTTCCGGCCGAAGGCCTGGAGCGCGCGGGTAGCGTCATCGGTTCGGGCACGCTGTTCAAGGCGCTCGACGAAGCCCTGACCGGCCGCAGCGCGGGTGATGACCTGGTCCAGGACGTGGCCTTCCCGGAAGATTTCCGTAACCCGGAGCTCGCCGGCAAGACCGCCAAGGTCACCTTCAAGATCATCAAGGTCCAGGAGCCCAACCTGCCGGCCGTGGATGCCGAGTTCATCCAGCTGTTCGGCGTGGCCGATGGCGATGTGGAGACCTTCCGCAAGGAAGTGCGCGCCAACCTTGAGCGTGAACTCAAGGCCACGCTCATGGCCCGTCTGAAGTCGGAAGTGGCTGAAAAGCTCGCCGGTGCCTTCCCGGACCTGGACGTGCCCGACCTGATGGCCAACGCCGAGGCCCAGAGCCTGGCGGCCGGCAACCTGCCGCGCGGCCAGCAGCCGTCGCCGGAGATGGTGGCCCAGGCCCTGCCGTTCGCGAAGAAGCGTGTTGCCGCGGCCCTGCTCATGGGTGAGATCGCCCGGAAGAACGAACTGCGCCTGGATCGCAAGCGCATGGGCGAAATGCTCACGGCGATTGCCTCCACCTATGAAGAGCCGGAAAAGGTCATTGAACTGTATAACAGTGACCCCCAACTGATGCAGGGACTGCAGAACCGCGTAATGGAAGATCAGGTGGCCGAGTGGGTGGCGGATAACGCCAAGTCCACCGACCAGGAACTGAGCTTCGACGAGGTGATGCGACCGATCGGCGCCTGAGGTGCCGGTCTACTGGCAACAACCGGGCCCCACACGAAGGAGAGACCCCATGTCCATGGCTCCGATCCAGAACCTCAACCTGGTGCCCATCGTCGTCGAACAGACCTCGCGCGGCGAGCGTTCGTACGACATTTACTCGCGCCTCCTCAAGGAGCGCGTGATCTTCGCTGTTGGCCCGGTAGATGACTACATGGCCAACGTGATCGTCGCGCAGCTCCTGTTCCTTGAATCGGAAAATCCGGACAAGGACATCAACCTGTACATCAACAGCCCGGGTGGTTCCGTCACCGCGGGCATGGCGATCTACGACACCATGCAGTTCGTGAAGCCGGATGTCAGCACCATGTGCATCGGCCAGGCCGCCTCCATGGGCGCCCTGTTGCTGGCGGCTGGTGCGGCCGGCAAGCGTTACTCGCTGCCGCACTCCCGGATCATGATCCACCAGCCCTGGGCTGGCGGCATTTCCGGCCAGGCCACCGATATTGAGATCCACGCCCGTGAAATTCTCACGATGCGTGAGCGTCTCAATGCCATCCTGGCGAACCACAGCGGCAAGACGGTCGAGGAAATCGCCCGTGATACCGAGCGCGACCGCTTCATGAGCGGCGCGGAAGCCCAGGCGTATGGCCTGATCGACTCGGTCCTCGATAAGCGCACCGTTGACACCGTCAAGTCGGCTTGATCGGTTATTTCGCTTGTGAAATCCAGCACTTCGCCCCGGGTTCCCGGGGCGGGGTGCTGTGCTATTCTCAAAGCGCATCTAGATCCTCAGTAGGGCCCAAAGCATGAGCGACGAGCGGCAAGGCCGTTCCAACGACGGCAAGATTCTGTACTGCTCCTTCTGCGGCAAGAGCCAGCATGAAGTGCGCAAGCTGATCGCCGGCCCCAGCGTGTTCATCTGCGACGAATGCGTTGAGCTGTGCAACGACATCATCCGCGAGGAATTGGAAGAAAAGGCGGCCTCCGGCCGTACCCAGCTTCCGAAGCCGCGCGAAATCATGGAAGCGCTTGACCAGTACGTGGTCGGCCAGACGCGCGCCAAGAAGGCGCTGTCGGTTGCCGTCTATAACCACTACAAGCGCATGGAATCGCGCCAGAAGAACGACGACGTCGAACTTGGCAAGTCGAACATCCTCCTGATCGGTCCCACCGGTTCGGGCAAGACGCTACTGGCCGAAACCCTAGCTCGCCTGCTCAACGTGCCGTTCACCATCGCGGATGCCACGACGCTGACCGAAGCTGGTTACGTCGGTGAAGATGTCGAGAACATCATTCAGAAGCTTCTGCAGAAGTGCGACTACGACGTTGAAAAGGCACAAAGCGGCATCGTCTACATCGATGAAATCGACAAGATTTCGCGCAAGAGCGAAAACCCGTCGATCACTCGCGATGTGTCCGGCGAAGGCGTTCAGCAGGCCCTGCTGAAGCTCATCGAAGGCACGCTCGCTTCGGTGCCGCCGCAGGGTGGTCGCAAGCATCCGCAGCAGGAATTCCTGCAGGTCGACACGCGCAACATCCTCTTCATCTGCGGCGGCGCGTTCGCCGGCCTGGAGAAGGTGATCCAGCAGCGTTCCGAGACCACGGGCATCGGCTTCGGCGCCGAAGTCCGCTCGAAAGAGCGCACTGAGAACGTCGGCAAGATGCTTTCCGAAGTGGAGCCGGCGGATCTGGTCCGTTTCGGTCTTATCCCTGAGTTTGTCGGCCGCCTGCCGGTGGTCGCCACGCTCGATGAGCTGGATGAAGCCGCGCTGGTGCAGATCCTTACCGAGCCGAAGAACGCTGTCACAAAGCAGTTCCGCAAGCTGTTCGATATGGAAGGCGCCGAGCTCGAGTTCCGTCCGGAGGCGCTGTCCGCCATCGCCAAGCGCGCGCTCAAGCGCAAGACTGGCGCGCGTGGGCTTCGTACCATCCTGGAGCAGGTGCTGCTCGATACCATGTTCGAGCTTCCTTCGCTTGAGCATGTGAGCAAGGTCGTGGTCGATGATGCTGTCATCGATGGCCAGGCTGAGCCGTACCTGATCTATCGCGGCAACCTGCAGCAGCGGGTCGCCGGCGAGGGTGGCGACGCCGCCTGAAGCGAGGCCGCAAGGTAAACGGAGCGGCCCCGGCGCGTTAGCGCGCCGGGGCCGTTTTTGTATGTAGGCCTGGGCCTTGATGGGCCCTTCGCGAACCTCCACTTGACTACCATGGTGGCTCCGGCGCAGTGTCGGGGCGAACCCCACATTCTTTGAGGGAAATCCCACACACATGGCGAAGAATCGCAGCCAAACCACGAGCGGAGCCGCGCTGGACCTGTTGCCGGTCCTCCCCCTGCGCGATGTCGTCGTCTACCCGCACATGGTCATCCCGCTCTTCGTTGGGCGCGACAAATCCATGCGCGCGCTGGAACAGGCGATGGAAGGCGAACGACAGATCCTGCTCGTCGCCCAGAAGAGCCCCGACATTGACGATCCCGCCGTGGAAGACCTGCATCAGGTCGGTACGCTGGCGGGCGTGCTGCAGTTGCTCAAGCTCCCCGATGGCACCGTGAAGGTGCTCGTCGAGGGCCAGTCGCGCGTGCAGATTGATTCGTTCGAAGATGAAGGCGGCATGATGCGTGGCCGTGCCCGCGTCATCGAGCCGATCTACAGCGGTAGCGATCGCGAACTCGACGTGGTGTCGCGTTCGCTCGTGTCGCTGTTCGAACAGCTCGTTAAGCAGAGCCGCAAGCTTCCGCCGGAAATTCTGGCGACGCTGTCGGGCATCGATGATCCGTCGCGCCTGGCGGACTCCATTGCCGCGCATCTCTCGGTGCGCATGGCGGATAAGCAGAAGGTCCTTGAGACCTCTGATGTCGGCCAGCGCCTTGAGTTGCTCATCGGCCTTGTCGATGGCGAGATGGACCTGCAGCAGGTCGAGAAGCGCATCCGCGGCCGCGTCAAGTCGCAGATGGAAAAGAGCCAGCGCGAGTACTACCTCAACGAGCAGATGAAGGCCATCCAGAAGGAACTGGGTGAAGGTGAGGAGGGCGCTAACGAGATCGAGGAACTCCAGAAGAAGATCGACAACGCGGGCATGCCGAAGGCCGTGCTCACGAAGGCGCGCCAGGAGTTCAACAAGCTCAAGCAGATGTCGCCCATGTCCGCCGAGGCGACCGTGGTACGTAACTACCTCGATTGGGTGGTGGGCGTGCCGTGGAAGAAGCGCAGCAAGGTCCGCAAGGATCTCGCGCTGGCCCAGGAAACGCTGGATGCCGATCACTTCGGCCTGGAAAAGGTCAAGGAGCGCATCCTTGAATACCTGGCGGTGCAGCAGCGCGTGAACACCATGAAGGGCCCGATCCTCTGCCTTGTCGGTCCGCCGGGTGTGGGCAAGACGTCGCTGGGCCAGTCCATTGCGAAGGCGACGAACCGCAAGTTCGTCCGCATGAGCCTCGGCGGCGTGCGCGACGAAGCCGAGATCCGCGGCCATCGTCGCACCTACATCGGTTCCATGCCGGGCCGTATCGTGCAGAACCTCAACAAGGTGGGCACGAAGAATCCGCTGTTCGTCCTCGATGAAATCGACAAGATGTCGATGGATTTCCGTGGCGATCCGTCATCGGCGCTGCTTGAGGTGCTCGACCCCGAGCAGAACCACGCGTTCAACGACCACTACCTCGAGGTTGATCTCGATCTTTCCGAGGTGATGTGGGTGGCGACGGCGAACTCCCTGAATATTCCGGGGCCGCTGCTCGATCGTATGGAAGTCATCCGCATCCCCGGTTACACCGAGGACGAAAAGCTCAACATCGCGCAGAAGTACCTGCTGCCGAAGCAGCTGAAGGCGAATGGGCTGAAGGCCGATGAGCTGGCGATTGCCGAAGAAGCCGTGCGCGATATCGTGCGTTACTACACCCGTGAATCCGGTGTGCGTAACCTCGAACGCGAGATTTCCAAGATCTGCCGCAAGGTGGTGAAGGAGCTTGCCCTGGGCACCGTTCCCGAGAGCGCCAGGGCCAAGGTAACGAAGTCGTCGGCGAAGGGCGTAAAGGCCAAGGTAGCGGCGCCGGGCAAGGTGAGCGTCGATGCCACCAACCTCGACCATTACCTCGGCGTGCGCCGGTTCGATTTCGGCCGCGCGGAGCAGCAGAACGAGGTGGGCCTGGTCACCGGTCTCGCCTGGACCCAGGTCGGTGGCGACCTGCTCAGCATTGAAGCCTCGGTTGTGCCTGGCAAGGGCCGCCTGGTCCACACCGGCCAGCTTGGCGATGTGATGAAGGAGTCGATCCAGGCCGCGCTCAGCGTCGTTCGTGCGCGCGCCGCGGGCCTCGGTATCGAACCGGACTTCCACGAGAAGCTCGATATCCACATTCACGTGCCCGAGGGCGCCACGCCGAAGGACGGCCCCAGCGCGGGCATTGCCATGTGCACGGCGCTCGTCTCCGCGCTTACCAAGGTGCCTGTGCGCTCCGAGGTCGCGATGACGGGTGAGATCACGCTGCGTGGCCGCGTGCTGCCGATTGGTGGCCTGAAGGAGAAGCTGCTGGCGGCGCATCGCGGTGGCATCACGACGGTGATCATCCCGGAAGAGAACCGCAAGGATCTTGTCGACCTGCCGGAGAACATCACCAGCTCGTTGCAGATCCATCCGGTGAAGTGGATCGATGAAGTGCTCGATCTCGCCCTGGAACGCCCGCTTGGGGCGGTCAAGGCAGCTGAAGACGGCAAAGTGGTTGAGGTAACGCGCAAATCGGGTAAGGGCGGCAAGGGCAAGAATTCCCCGTCGCTCACGCATTGATTTGACGTAACGTTCCGTTGCTACGGAAAAAAGGGCGCACGGGTGTGCGCCCTTTTTATTTTCGTTGTCCTGTCATTAATCGTCGCAATAATCGTTTTTTCGTTCCAACGCAAGCCTCCGCGAATCATGCATATGCGCTGAAAACGTTGGTATTGCTCGTGTTGCGGCGGGGGGAGGGCGCTGGTATAAAGGCCACACCGCCATCGCCCGCGCCGCAAGGGCGCCATGCATCGCGGGGTCACCGATCATGCCCATGGCAGGTCCGTTGACCTGACGTATTTTCGTCCGGGATCGCCGTCCGGCGTTCCGAATTACCTTTAGGGAGTCACGTAATGAACAAAACCGATCTCATCGCCGCCATCGCTGAGAAGGCCGAGCTGTCGAAGGCTGACGCGGGCAAGGCGCTCGAGGGTCTTATCGAGGCGGTGAAGGACACGCTGAAGAAGGGCGAAGACGTTGCCCTGGTCGGCTTCGGCACGTTCAAGCTGCGTAGCCGCGCTGCGCGCACCGGCCGTAACCCGCGCACGAACGAAGAAATCAAGATCCCGGCATCGAAGGTTCCGGCCTTCACCGCTGGCAAGGCGCTCAAGGATCACGTAAACTAATTGGTCTTACCGTTAGCGGGTGCTTAGCTCAGCGGTAGAGCGTCGCCTTTACACGGCGCTGGTCGGGGGTTCGATCCCCTCAGCACCCACCAAACGGAAGTGGAGTGGTAGTTCAGTCGGTTAGAATGCTGGCCTGTCACGCCGGAGGTCGCGGGTTCGAGTCCCGTCCACTCCGCCATTCGTCCTGCAAAGGCGCCCGCGTGGCGCCTTTGCTTTATCTACCGCCGGCAACGGTTTGCCGGTGCCACCTGTGCGAGTTGCATCATGCTGCAAGCCCTGCGTAACAAGATCCACGGTTGGCCCGCTGCCATTGTTCTCGGCATCTGCGTCTTTGCGGTTGCCTTCTTCGGTATCGAGTCGTACTTCGTCTCGCACACCGATACGTATGTGGCCAAGGTGGATGACCACGAGATTACGCAGGAAGACTGGCAGGGCCGCCTGACGGAACTGCGCCAGCAGATCGCAGCGACGCCCAACTCGCCGTACACCGTGGCTGATCTGGAAAAGCCCCAACTCAAGCAGCAGATTCTGGAGGGCATGATCAACCAGGTGCTCCTGCAGAAGGCGAACACCGATCTCGGCCTCGCCGTTTCCAACGAGTCGGTGCGTGACACGATTGGTGCCGACCAGGGCTTCCAGGTCGATGGCCGGTTCGATCCCGGCACCTACCGCGCGGTGCTTGCATCGCAGGGTATGACCCCGGCCATGTACGAGGCCAAGATTCGTTCCAGCCTTGCCACGCAGATGCTCCCGGAAGCCATTTTGGCGACCACGCTGGTGAGCGATGCCGACGTCGACAACTTCTTCCGCCTGCACGACCAGCAGCGTGATCTGCATTACGTGGATCTTCCGCGTCCCTCGCTCACGGACGCGAACGTGGCCGATAGCGAGATCGACACGTACTACAAGTCGCACATCGTCGACTTCACCACGCCCGAGCAGGTGTCGGTGCAGTACCTGGAAGTGAAGCAGGCTGACCTGAAGGTGGGCGAACCCACCGATGAGCAGCTGCACGAGTACTACGACAAGTTCAAGCAGCGCTACGCGCAGCCCGAGCAGCGCATGGCTTCGCACATCCTGGTGAACGTGCCCAAGAACGCCACGCCGGATCAGCAGAAGGCCGCACTGGAGAAGGCGAAGAAGATTGCCGCCGAAGCCACGCCGGAAAACTTCGCCAAGCTGGCCGCCGAGAACTCGGACGATCTGGGCTCCAAGCGTACCGGTGGTGACCTCGGCTGGCTCGAGAAGGGCGTGACCAATCCCGCCTTCGATACCGCCCTGTTCGCCATGAAGAAGGGCGAAGTGAGCAAGGAGCCGATCCTGTCGCCGGATGAGGGCTATCACATCATCTGGCTGCGCGACGCCCGTGAGGGTGATGCCAAGCCGTTTGCCGAGGTGCGTGGCCAGCTGGCCGGCGACTGGGCGAAGGCCGAAGGCGAGCGCCAGTACAACGAGAAGGCAGGCCAGCTGGCCGACCTTGCCGAACGCAACCCGGGCTCCCTGGAGCCGGCCGCGAAGGAGCTGGGTCTCGAGATCAAGACGAGCCCGCTGTTTGGCCACGCTGGCGGCGAAGGCATCCCGCAGGATCCGAAGTTCATCCAGGCCGCGTTCGCCGACGACGTGCTGAACCAGGGCAATAACTCGTCCCTGGTCCAGGTTGGCAAGGGCGATGCCATTGTCATGCATCTGGCCAAGCACAATGCGGCTGCCCCCAAGGATCTCGCCAGCGTGAAGGACACGATCCGCCAGCGGATCCTTGACGAGCGCGTGGATGTCCTGGCGAAGAAGCAGGCAGACGACCTGGCGGCGCAGCTTGCCAAGGGTGGCGACGTCGCCACGCTGGCCAAGGCACCGGTGCAGTCGGCGGCCGGCCTTACCCGCAGCAAGCTGGGCGAAGTAAAGGACGTCCCGCCGGGCATCCTGCGCGAGGTGTTTTCGCTCGCACGCCCTGTCGCGGGCAAGCCCGTCTGGTCGGCCGTCCGCGTCGATAACGGCAATTATGCGGTGGTCGCCGTGGACAAGGTCACCGATGGCGACCCGGCCAAGGTCGAGAAGGCCACCCGCGATGCCCTGCGCGGCCAGATGATGGACGCCATGGCGCGCGCCGTGACCATGGAATACGTCGAATCCCTGCGCGCCCGGGCCAAGGTCACGGTCGCCAGCGATCGCATGTAACGCGTTCCGCCGAACACCCCGAAGACCCCGCGAAAGCGGGGTTTTTTTTGCCCCGCAACATGCGTGAGCGCATGGACCGCATCCCGTTTTAGAATGGCCGTCTTATCGCGTCAAAGGGACAACCCGTGATCATTCAACCCAAGGTTCGTGGCTTCATCTGCACCACCGCCCACCCGGTCGGCTGCGCGAAGAACGTCGAAGAGCAGATCGCCATCACCAAGGCTAGCGGCACGTTCGCCGCCGGCCCTAAGAACGTGCTGGTGATCGGTTCATCCACCGGCTACGGCTTGGCCTCGCGGATCACCGCGGCCTTCGGCCAGGGCGCCGCTACCCTGGGTGTGTTTTTCGAGAAGCCATCGAGCGAGACGAAGACGGGTACGGCGGGTTGGTACAACGCTGCGGCATTCGACAAACTCGCCACGGATGCAGGCCTGTTCGCGAAATCCATCAACGGCGATGCCTTCGCGAACGAGACTCGCGCTAAAGCCATCGAGATCATCAAGAGCGAGATGGGCGGCAAGGTCGACCTGGTCGTCTATTCGCTCGCCTCGCCGGTGCGCAAGCTGCCGGAAGGGTCCAGGCTGGGCGAGCCCGGCACGGTCGTGCGCTCGGCGCTGAAGACAGTGGGTGAGGTCTTCAAGGCTTCCTCGGTCGACACCAACAAGAATGAAGTGGTCGAGGCCACGGTCGAGCCCGCGACGGAGCAGGAAAAGCAGGACACCGTCACCGTGATGGGTGGCGAGGACTGGGCCCTGTGGATCGATGCACTGGCGGAAGCCGGCGTGCTCGCGGATAACGCCACGACCATCGCCTACAGCTACATCGGTACGGAGACGACGTGGCCGATGTACCGTCGCGGTACCCTGGGCCTGGCCAAGGAGCATCTCGAGCGTACCGCGCACGAGTTGGCCGCGCGCCACGATGCTCTGCACCTTCGCTCCTATGTAGGGGTGCTCAAGTCGGTGGTCACCCAGGCCAGCTCGGCCATCCCGGTGATCCCGCTGTACGTGTCCATGGTCTTCAAGATCATGAAGGCGAAGGGTATCCACGAAGGCACGATCGAGCAGATCAACCGTCTGTTCCACGATCGCCTGTACCGCACGGACGGCAAGCCCGCCGAGACGGACGCTGAAGGCCGTATCCGCCTGGACGACTGGGAACTGCGCGACGACGTGCAGGCCGAGTGCAAGGCCCTCTGGCCGAAGGTCACCACGGCGAACCTGTGGGAAGACACGGACTACGCCGGCTACAAGCACGATTTCATCAAGCTGTTCGGCTTTGAGGTGGAGGGCGTGAATTACGACGCCGACACGAGTGCTGACGTGCAGTGGAACGTGGTGCAGCTTTAACTCAGGCCTGCGGTTATTCGTTGGAGCGGCTCCATAGCGGGGCGACGGGAATGCCGTTGCCCACGAGAAAGTACCTCGAGAAGCCAGGCACCACGATGCTGCACAGGGAGACATCTTCCTGTGCAGTAAGCCAGTACACCAGTGGCCGGTAGCCGTCGCCGACGAGCTCGTTCACTGTGCTTCGCAGCATGTCCTTCGGCGTGGACCATGAAGCCCGGGTTCCCGCCCGGACCCACGCCAATGGCTTGCACCCCATCAGGCCGGGCAGGTTCGCGCGGCAGGCACGTGCAAGCGCGGGCCATGCCGCGAGTCTGTTCAGCGTCTGCGTCGCGAAGGCGTCCATGAGTTCGGTGCCCTTCGACCGGACCGCTTGTTGCACGAGCTCGGCGAGGGCGCGTTCCCCGGCGTGCGCAGGGCACCGGGAACAACCCGCACCATAGAGATGGACCGCGTGTGGCCAATGCATAGCGAAGGCCATGCGGGTCGATGTTCCATCGCGGGTGCTGGCGTCCACCAGCACGACCTCGTCACCAAGGGCAGTCTCCGCGGCACGCCACGCGAGGGCAAGCGGCGTATCGCAGGTTGCGCGGTCGATCAGCTGTAGCGATTCGCTCGTTTGCGCGTGAAAGTGCGCAAACAGCCATCGGGATACGTCGTCACGCTCGATGGACTCATTCAGACCATGCAGCATGGCTTCCGTGGGAGTGGATCCGATCGCTGTGCCGCTATTCGACGCGTACCGCTCCAGCGCGTTGTAGTCGAACGTGTCGTCCGGGAGCGGTCTGGTGATATACCGGGGTTGCACAAGCCCGGTGGGTAGCAGTTGGGTCGTACCGTCGTGCATATCGCAATAGGGGCGACACCCGAGAGAGCGGCCCGGTTGCGCGGCGAGCAACGCGTCAACCGGTGAGCCCAATGCTTTGCGCACGGCCTCTACCGGGGAAGATATGCACTGGAAGGCCTCCGGTGCGTGGAGGCTCATGTAGTGCTCAATGGCTTCGAAGAGCCCGCCGACCCGTGCGGATGTCGCGTCGCCCTTGCCATGTCCTGTGGCGAGAACCGTGCCGTTAACGTCCCTAAGTGCGACCTCGACGGTGCACAAGGCACCTCCGAAGCGGGTAGACGTGGCACGCAGGCCTCGCCGTTGGAGCGTTTGGTGCGCGCGCGCCAGCGCGTCGCTGACCGTTACGTCGCGTTCGAAGGGAATCATAGCGTTGCGTCCATGGCTGCAAGGGCGGCGCAAGCACCGCCCTTGCGCGGGGGATTACTCGACCGAGATCGCTTCCAGCTCGATGTCCGTGAGCTTCTCTACCTTAGGCTTGATGGCCTTCGTTCGATCGCACGCCGGCTCTTCCACGGCATACGATTCAGCACTGAAGTGGATCTGGCGCGGCATATCTTCACCCATGGCACGACTCCTTGTGGGTTGGTGTGATGCGCTGGCGCAGAACCGCGCCGGCGCACCCAAAGAGTGCCCGCCTTGCATGTGCTTATATGTCCGAAAATGCCGCGCAGGTTTGTAAGCGCGCGCCGACACGTGCCTCAGGTTTCGCCGGTCCTGAGCGAGTCCTGACCTTAGCGGGACGCGGTCAGCTTCAGCACCTGGCCGGGCTTCACCGACGCGGTATCCAGATCATTCCACTTCATGAGCTGTTCGACGCTCACCTGGTGGCGGCGTGCGATGGTCCACAGCGATTCGCCGTTGGTGACCTTGTAGACAATCAGCTTGGCGTCGTCCTTCTTCGTGGAAGCGGGCGCCGCTTTCGCCACCGCCTTGCCGGACTTCAGGCCCTTGGTCGTCTTCGCGGTTTTCGTAGCCTTACTGGCGGCCTTCGTGGGTGCCGTGTCGCCGTCGTCATCACTGGCGGCCGGCACATCGGCGACCGGATCGACCGGGCCGAGGTTGTACTGATCGGCCGCTGTCTTTGGCAGCAGCAGCGTGGACGTCACCGTGCCCTTGGTCGTGCGGAACGCGGGGTTGAAGTCGCGCAGGTCGTTCATCGAGAGCCCCGACTGCTTCGCCGCCTGGGCGAGCGACTGGGGGCTATCGACCTTCACCACCTGCAGCGCGTCGTCGCGATCCTGCTTGGGTAGCTGCACGTTGAAGCGGCCGGGGTCGCGCACGATGCACGCGATGGCCATCAGCTTAACGAGGTGTTCCTTCGTGTTCGCCTTCATCGGCACATCCGGCAGGCCCTCGTCATCGGACGGGCCGCCGTGCTTGTCGATGGTTTTCTTCAGGCCGAATTCGCCGGCGTTGTAGGCCACGTCGACCAGGCGCCAGTCACCCAGGTCATCGTAATAGCGACGCATCATGGACATGACCGATTCGGTCGACTTGGTGATGTCCAGGCGCTCGTCGTAATTCTTATCGACGCGCAGGCCGAGCGTGTGTGCCGTCTGCGGCATGATCTGCCACATGCCGGCGGGGCGGTTCTTCACGCCTGGCACATGGCGGTACTGGCTTTCCACCCAGGGCAGCAGGGCGAACTCACCGGCGACGCTGTGTTTCATGGCGGATTTGTGCGCGTACACAATGAGCGGCAGAACTTCATTCACCTGCTGCTCGAAGCGGTTAGGCATCTTCGTATAGGTACGCGCCCAGGCCATCACCTGGGGATCGGCCTCGCAGCCCGGCATGGCGAAGCTATCGCGCATCTCACCCCAGAAGTCGGCCGGCGGGGCAGGGCGCGCCAGCTTCGGCGACATGTTCACATCCTGCACCGTATCCACCGAGGTGGGCGCCGGTGGCGGCGCGATGGGGGTGATGGGGCGGGGCGTGGTGCCAGCACACGCGGTGAGCACGAGCGGAATAAGGGTCGGCAGAAGCCGGCGTGCCAGTACGTTCATGCGGTGAAGGTGTCCTTGGCCTGGCGCAGCGCGGCGAAGCGCTCCGCCCGCGTGGCGTGTTCCTTGCCATGGGCCTCGGCCCAGCGGGCGATTGCCTCGCTGTCCACGCGCAGGAAGGGGTTGGTGGCGAGCTCTTCGGCGAGGCGGCTGGGCACGCTGGGGTGCCCGTCCTCGCGCAGGCGCGCCACCTCGTCACGACGGCGGCGCAAGGGGGCGTTATCCGGATCGATGCTGAGCGCGAAGCGGATATTGGACGCAGTGTATTCGTGCGCGCAGAAGACCAGCGTCTCCGGCGGCAAATGGGCGAACTTGTCTAGCGAGGCGAGCATCTGCTCCGGCGTGCCTTCGAAAAGGCGGCCGCAGCCGACGCTGAAAAGGGTATCGCCACAGAACAGGAAGCCTTCGCCCGCGTAGGCGATGTGCGAGGTGGTGTGCCCTGGGACTTCCATCACCTGAAAAGTGGCCCGCGGTGCATCGAGCACGACGGTGTCGCCTTCGCCCACGATCTGCGTCTTATAAGGAATGCGCGTATCGAGCGGCGATATCACTTCCACGTCGTGGTCGCGCACCAGGTCGAACACACCACCGATGTGATCGTTGTGATGGTGCGTGAGCAGGATCGCGCGCAGGGTCCAGCCGCGCGCTTTCAGCGCAGCTTCGACAGGGGCGGCTTCACCGGGATCCACGACGAAAGCGTTGCCTTCGTCATCGGCGACCAGCCAGATGTAGTTGTCGCTCAAGGCCGCGACGGGAACCCAATGCATCGGGCGGACTCCGTGACGTCGATAGGGCGCGAACACCCAGGGTTTGGCCGCCGTCCGACCAGGGTGGCCGGGTGGGGGCGGCCGGACTATATCAGCCGGGTATTTCCCGCTCGTTAGCCGGTTGTTAACCCGTGCGGCGGCCGTTCAACCTCACTACACTGATCACACATGCCTGGCCCCGTCTCCGACATCTATGCGACGCCCCACCTCCGCAAGTTGCTTGCGGACGAGAATCGCGTGCTGGCGCCCCTGCTAAATCGCTGCACTGGGGACCACGGGCTGCACCTCACGGCGGCAGTCGGCGCAGAGCCGCCTGCCATCCCGCTGCTGGGACACTGGGCGACCGTACGCGTCAAAGGGCCTCATCTGGCTGGGGATGTCCTGGCGAGCGGCCTGGAGCCCCTGCCGTTCATCGATGAGGCCTTTGGTGTGGTTCTGCTGCGCCATGCCCTCGAGACCACGGCGCGCCAGGACAACCTTCTGGATGAAGCCATACGGGTGCTTGAGCCGGGCGGGATGATCGCCATCACCGGTATTCATCCGCTCGGCCTGTGGTCGCCGTGGGTGGCCCGGCAGAGCGGTAGCGCCCGGCCAAGGCTTACCTGGCCCTGGTGGTGGAGCCAGCGCCTGGTGCGCGACGATTTTGAGCTTTCCATGCCACGCCGCCTGGGTAGTGCGTGGCCGCGTGTCGGCGGTGCCGCGGTGGGCGAGTCGCTCATCGGCGGCGGTTACCTCTTGGTCGCGCGCAAAAAGCGGCCCGCCGCTGTACCCTTGCGACCCCGCGCGGCCGTCGTGCCTGCCCCGGTGCCCGGCACATTCGCGTCCGGCGCACGACGCCACGCCCGCGACCACATCAGCTGAAGAGTTCCATGACCGATCTTGTTGAAGCCTTTACCGACGGCGCCTGCCTGGGCAACCCTGGCCCCGGCGGCTGGGCCGCCCTGTTGCGCACCAAGGGCATTGAGAAAATGCTTTCCGGCGGTGAGCCCGATACGACGAACAACCGTATGGAGCTCATGGGCGCCATCTCCGCGCTCGAGGCGCTGACGCGCCCGTGCAAAGTGCACCTCATGACCGATTCGAAGTACGTCATGCAGGGCCTGCAGGAATGGGTGCCCAAATGGCGCCGCAACGGCTGGATGACCGCTGACAAGAAACCGGTGAAGAACCAGGACCTGTGGGTGCGCCTGGATGCGGCGACCCAGCCGCACACCGTGACCTGGGAATGGGTGAAGGGCCACGCCGGTCACGAAGAGAACGAGCGCGTGGATGTGGCCGCTCGTGACCAGGCCATCATCTACAAGGAGAAGGGGAAGGTGGCATGAGGCAGATCGTCCTCGATACCGAAACCACCGGCCTCGAGGCCCACCTGGGCCACCGCCTGATCGAAATCGGAGCGGTCGAGCTGGTCGGCCGCCGCCCCAGCGGCAACCATTTCCATACGTACCTCAACCCCGAGCGTGCCATCGATGAAGGCGCGCGCGAGGTCACGGGTATCCAGGATGAGTTCCTGCTCGACAAGCCGTTCTTCCGCGAGAAGGTTGACGAGTTCCTGGCCTATATCAAGGGCGCCGAACTCATCATCCACAACGCGGCGTTCGACGTGGGCTTCATCAACGCCGAGCTGGCGCGACTAGGCCCGGAGTACGGGAAGGTTACCGACTACGCCACGGTACTCGATACGCTGGTGATGGCCCGTACGATGTACCCCGGGCAGCGCAATAGCCTGGATGCGCTCTGTAAGCGCCTGGGTGTCGATAACACCCATCGCGATCTCCATGGCGGCCTGCTCGATGCGCAGCTGCTGGCGGATGTCTATGTCGCGATGACCTCGGGCCAGGTCGGCCTCGATTTCGTGTTCGACGCCGGTGCGGATAACTCCGCCGCCAACGTGCTCGGCGATATCGTGATCAACCGCCGACCGGTCGTGCTGCGCGCGACGGATGATGAGCTATCGATGCATGCGCAGCGCCTGGATGCGCTGGATAAATCTGCCGGCGGCCAGAGCATCTGGCGGAAGCTTGAGGGTGAGAACGCAGTGCACTAGCAGTTGTTGTTTTTCATGAATTCTTCAGGAGGGGGAGATGAAGGATCAGACGCTGCGTGAAATTCTTACGGGGAAGGATAATATCAACCAGTGTGCGCCGCACGTCCATGCAGCAAGTGGGAGATGCTGAATGGGAATGAATCGGCTTTTCACGGTCTGGTTCGCTGCTAGCATCTCTGCATCGGTGGGGCTGACGGGCGCGACACGCGCTCTGGCGACCTCTGCGGAGCCTCCCCGCGAATGCTCAGTTCGGCAGGGCGCATGGTGCATCCAAACAGCGGGCGAGGCTGACGTGTCGAAGATCAGATCGTCAGGATCGTCAGGTGACGACGAAGATGCCTGGAGCATTGCGGAGCCCAAGAGCAGCAAGTCGATGCTCGTTGTCCTCGCGCCAGCATCGTGCGGTCGCGTTTTTTCCGATCAGGCTGTCGCGGTGAGTTTTACTCCAGATATCGAGTGGGGTGGCAAGCTGTGGGACGAGATGAAGGTGTCGCTGCGTCACGATGGCGGTTGCACACTTCGTCTATTGGTTACTCCCTTCGGGAGCGGTTCCGACTGGGGTTTCAGCGTCGGGCGCGCCTACCTCGCCGCCTGTGAGAGCACGGTTTGCGAGGGCGTCGTGCCTACGATCGTCGATGCGACCAATGTCTTTCGGGAGCGTTTCCGACACTAGCTAGCGGCGCGAACCAAGATCGCCGAGATGTTGTCCCGTGCTGCTCCGGCGAGCGCCGCCAGCACGAGGTGATCCACGCACTCCTGCGCCGCAAGGTCCGTACGCGCCACGATCTCGCCAATCTTCTCGTCCGTCACCTCATCGGTGAGTCCGTCGGTACAAAGCAGCAACCGGGCACCTGGAGTCAGCTCGCCGCGGGCAAGCCCAATGTGCAGCTGATCCGGCGCCGTAATGCCCAGTGCCTGGGTAAGCACGCTCCGCTGCGGATGGTTCCGGGCCTGCGTCTCGGTGAGTTCGCCGGCCTCGACCAACGCCTCGACGATCGAGTGATCGTGCGACAGCCGCTCGAGGCTGCCCTCGGCAAACCGGTAGATTCGGCTATCACCCACCCAGGCCGCCTCGTAGGCACGGCCTGATACGCGGATCGCCGCAATGGTGGTTCCCATGGGCCGCGATTCCTTCAGGCCGCCCGACCGCGCGATCAGCGCCTCGTTCACCCGCTGGATCGCATCGACCAGCGACTGCCCGGCGGTGACCTGCGCCACTACGCCGTCGCGGGCCATGGCCGAGGCGACCTCGCCATGCTTGTGCCCACCCATGCCGTCCACGACCAGGAAGAGGCCCAGGCCGGCATCGGCGTAGTAGGTATCCTCATTGCGCAGACGGCGAAGCCCCGTGTGCGTGCCGTGTCCGAACTCGATCATGTGGGCCTTTGGGCGACTGGGGGAGGGCGTGAGACTGCCCTATATGCCCCGGGAGCATGCCCCATCAAAAGCCTGTTGTCACGACGCGACGGACCCATTATCATTGCCGACTCGGCAGGCCCCACAGCCTTCCGTCGACCCTTCCGGAGAGGTGGCAGAGTGGTCGAATGTACCTGACTCGAAATCAGGCGTACGTGTAAGCGTACCGTGGGTTCGAATCCCACCCTCTCCGCCAGTAAGCAAAAGGCCCTGTATTTACAGGGCCTTTTTGTTTGGCTGAGAAAAAGCCTCGGGGCACAAATCGGGACACACGAGGCCCCGATGAGACTTCCGCACTACCTTGTTTGTTCGCCGTCCGGTACCTGGCATTTCCGCCAGCGAGTGCCGTCTGACCTCCACGCTGTCCTAGGCGCGACGTGCTTCAAGCATTCTCTGCGGACCCGTGACCCTTTGCTTGCCCAACGGCTCGCCCTCGACATGGCAGAGCGCTATGCTCAGGCCATCAGACAGGCAAGGGGAATGCACGTGTCGAATTCCAGGGACGGGAAGCCAACCGTCGAAGAGGTCTTGCATGCCGCAAAGGCAGGCAAGCGCTACCGCCTCATCCGGCACGCCGATGGGTCGGTGGAGATTGAAGCAAACGGGCAGGCGGACCACGACCGGGCGATGAACGCGGTCGAGCGCATCGGCCCGCTGATGGACGAGCCCTACATCCGGAAAATCATGGCCGAGGCGGCGACACGGCCGGCGGTGCCGACTGCTGCACCCGCGAGCAAGATTCCGACTTACCCCATTGGCAAAGTGGTGGCGCAATGGCTGGCTGACATCAAACCCAATACCCTGCGCAAAACCCTCACCATCAAGGCGGCGGCCGTCGACGGCTTTGCCAAACACTATGGCGAGAAGAACCCGCTGGCAGACGCGGGCCGGCTGGACGTGGGCAGGTGGGTCGAAGCCCTCCGTGCATCGGGTCTCCAGACCCCGACGATTGCCAACAAGACGGGTTACCTGCGGGGCTTCTTTGACTGGGCCAAGGCGCGAGGGCTCTACCCGTCTTTTGCAAAGGATGACAACCCTGCGGCGGGGCAGGTCGTGTTCCGGACCAAGGAAAAACGTGCACGCCGGGTGCTGGGCTTCAAAGCTTTTAGCGTTGACCAGATTCGAATCCTCTTTTCCCCCGAAGCGCTCGAAGGTCTGTCCGAAGCCGCTCAATGGGGTGCATGGATTGGTCTCTATACCGGGGCGCGCGTTGCGGAGGTGGGGCAACTGGCGTTGGCTGACTTCATTGTGGAGGACGGTGTCCCATCCATCCGCATCACCAACGAGGGCGTTGGGCAGAGCGTCAAGAACGATGCGTCTATCCGCACCATTCCTATCCACCCTGCGCTGATTGAGCGCGGGTTGTTGGACCGGGTCGCAATGCTAAAAGCATCGGGCGAGACACGCCTGTTTCCGAAGGTGAAACTCGACGGCGTCAACGGCGCCGGCAACTGGCTGAGCAAGGCGTTCACCCGGCATGTGGAGAAAAATCTGGCCTTGCCGGAAAAGGGCAAGTTCGGTTTCCACTCCCTGCGAAAGTCTGTTGTTCAAGGGTTGCAGACTGTCGGGGTGCCGTCGGAACTGCGTGCCGCGTATGTCGGGCACGAGCTCGGGGACGAACATCACGGGGCCTACAGTCGGAAGCCGACGATGGGGGAACTGCTGGTTGAGGTGCAGAAACTGTCTTGGTCAGTCGCCCTATAGATTTGAGAATGAAAGGAGTGACGTTCCTTTGTGGCACGGTGAGAGTCCTCGTTGGCTTTCGAATTGGTTGATATCGAGATGATTAAGAAAAAAGGGGATACACGGATGAAGAGTTACGCGGTTTGGAATAACAAGGGCGGCGTTGGAAAGAGCACAATCACCTACCATTTGGCGTCAAGATACGCGGAGTTGCACCCGGAGAAAAAGGTTCTGGTCATAGACCTTTGCCCGCAGTCGAACGTCAGCATGATGTTGTTAGGGGGCGGGACCGATGGCGAAGACGCTGTGCTTAGCATGTGCACAGAGGCCACGCCGAGGACGGTGGTGGGATACCTGAGCACGGTGATTGCGAGTGGCGCGGGTGCATCTTCGCCAGATCCGTTCAACTTTATCGTCCCTGTGGCATCGTTCAACGCCAACATGCCTGAGAATCTTTATCTGCTTTGCGGCGACGGTAATTTGGAACCAATGGCACCGGCGATTGTCGGCGCAGCTGCAGCACCTGCCCTTATTCCCTCGGTAAAACCATGGCTTTGGGTCCATACGATTTTTCGCCGACTCATCGAAGAGCTGGAAGACGAACTCAGTGACGAGTGGCTTGTTCTGATAGACACCAATCCAAGCTTCTCAATTTACACGGAACTCGCCATTTCAGCGGCGGACCGGCTTCTGACTCCAGTAAACGCCGACGACAGTTCGCGTGTTGCAGTCAATGCTATGTTCATTCTCTTGCACGGCCAAGTTCCGCCGCACCCGATTTACGGCTCATGGACGTTTGCCGCGAAAGCGGAAGAGCACGGCCTGCGAATACCGCAGATTCACGGCATTATCCCTAATCGACTCACTCAGAACTTAGGGCCTGCCACGGCCTTTGGAGCGCTGTCCGACGCGTCCGCTGCCACGCTCTTCACGGCCTATCAAGCTCACCCTGGCTACTTTACAGACCGCCGCCGGCCTCCACTCACAATCAAAGGCTTCAAGAGTTCCTTCACCCACCCTCTGCGGGATTTCAATACCGCTGGTATTGTTGCGTGCCATCTTGGCGTTCCTCTCTCTCGTCTGGAGGGTGGGCATCACATGGTCCACACCTCCGAGGTGCAGATTAACCGCGAGCGAGTCAAAGAATGTCTCGATGCCGTCGACAGCGTGGTAAAAGTTCTTGATTAGCATTTCCGCCGCATCGGCCGCGTAGCTCGATTGCCCATAACGTAATCGATTTCGTTAATGCAACTACGTCGCTTGTCTATCGTGGAGCAGGCGGCCGCCAAGGAGAACATAGTGTTTAGCGGAGCTTATTGGCAACGTACAAGTCTTGCTAGCGTGCAGGCCGCTGTTTCGCCGCGTCCTTGGTACGTTATGCATGAGGCAGAACTTTGGTGCGCCGGAATCGGGTTAGTATTGCTTGCTTTAGCGTTGCTCATGAACAAGCTTATGTCGGGCCACCCAGTTAAAGACAAAGTTCCAAGAGTAGTTCAAATAACAATATCAATCTTCGGGGTTATCTTGCTTCTAGTGGCGGCTTTGACGTATGGGTGGACCGAGTACAAGTCTACTCATCCGGCGCAGCCTAATAACCCCTATGGAAACCTTTAGCTACTAAGGATTTTCAGGACGCATGTAATAGCTGAAATAAGGCCGACGCAAGACGCAAGTAATGCGATGAAAGTTATAGCCTTCAGCTGTGGGGAGATGGTTTCGGTATTGGCTTGCATGGAGAACTCCAATGTCTAATATATTGGTTGTCCCAGAAAATCTGGTTCTGTCAAGGTCAAACACCAAAGCGCGTATTAACATTGTTCCAATGTTGTGCTCAGAGCCGGGAAGCTAAGGCAAAAGCCTGAAAAACCCCGATGTACGGGATACAACTGAAAAGCCAAAGCAAAGGCCGTGGGAATTTTCCTGCGGCCTTTTGTCCATCTGGCTTTTTGGTTATATGTAAAGGGTACTTGACACCGGCCGTCTATCTGTTTTGATACGGGAGCGGCCGGTTCAACCGGCTGCTGCAACCAGGATGGATGACCGGTCACGGAGGACCTTTATGACTTTTACCGCACACGCTCGCCCCGAACTTTCCAGTCACAACCGCAAAGAACATTCGGCGGTTGCCGGTGCGGCCTACAGGCTCGGCCTGCGGCTCTTCGATGAGCGGACGGGCACCTGGTACGACTATCGAAAGAGAGCAATCGGCGAAGAGATTGTCCGCGCCTTGACGGTCGCGCCCCCGAACTCACCCTCATGGGCCACCGACCCCGCGCAGCTGTGGAACCGCGCCGAGAAAGCTGAGAAGCGGAAAGATGCGCAGGTCGCCCGCGATTACCGCATTCCGATTCCCAAGGGCCTCAGTGATGAGCGTGCGGGTGAACTGGCCGAGCGGATGGCGCTGTACATCTGCCAGAAACTCAACACGCCCGTGTCGATGGGCCTCCACCGCGATGCCGTCGTTGACGTGTTGGGTGCAGACAAACCGGATTCCGACATTGGTTTTCATGCTCATCTGTACTTTCCCACGCGCCGTCTTGCCGATATCAAAGACGGCGAGGCCGGTGAGGGCGGCCACGGTTTCGGTGACAAGCTCCGGCATCTGAGTCTGAAGGGACCGGCAGCGGCTTTCGTCGAAGACCTCAACAGGACGTGGGCAGGGCTTGCCAACGAGTTTGCAAAGGCTGATGGCATTGTCGGCAGTTTCGACCACCGGAGCTATGTCCGGATGGGCGTCGACCGGACCCCGCAACCAACGGCTGGCCGTGCCGTATCGGCCATGGAGAGGAAGGGCATTCGGACGGACATTGGCGATGCCATCCGTGCGCACGCGCCGATGGGCATGGTGGAAACGCTCGTCGCTGCTGAACTCGCCGGGACGGCCATCATCGGCCCACCCATGCGGTTGCCGTCGAGCGGGGCTCCAAAGCCCGGCATCGACTTCGTCCAGGGGCAACGGCGGGTTAGGAAGGCTGAAGCCCTCAAGGCGGCCTCCAAGGGCTCCCGTGGCCTCGTCGGCGGCCGAACCGTCGTGTTGGACAAGCGCCTCGGCCTGGCGTCACTGATTCGGAATGCCGGACCAGCGCCGAAGACCGACGCGGAGAGGGACGCCATGGAAAGAGCAATGCTCCTGGCTGACATCATTGAGGGTGTCCTGATTGGTTTTGAGACGGCGAGGCAACGACAAATCCGACACCAGCAAGAACTCGACCGGGCCAGCTCAGCAGAGCGGGACGCGCAGTTCCGGGCGGACGAGATGCGGCGTGTCCGGCATAAAGCCGTGGGTGCCCTGAAACAATGGGATGAAAGCCACCGTGTGCACGTCCGTCTCGCCAGTGTTACTGGTTTTTCCATCGGTATGCGGGACCGGGATGGTTTGAAGGCCCAGGCGAAAAAAGCGGACGGGCTTGTCCAGACGCTAAAGCGCGAAGCCACCACCCATGCGACGGCAATGGCGGAAGCAAAGGCACCGTTGGAGAGGGTGGAACGTCAGCTTGTCGAGACGGAGGCCACGCTGGCCGACCATGCCCGGCGGCTGATTGAACTGATGCCGGAGGCGGCGCCCGTGTTGCAGGAGCATTTGCCGGTCTCCGTCATTGAAGCCGCTGGCATCCAGCGCGAAGAGCCGGCGATGACACCAGAGCAAGCCGAGCCGCCATTGGCGTTCCGGCCACCGTCGATGCATTGAGCCGGCCGGATTTTCTTACTGCCTGAACACGGCGATGCTCAGCAAGCCCTTGCCATGCATCTTCTGCACAACCGCGACTTGTTCGTCTGTCATCGAAAACTGGGGACGAAGGGTTCCGAGCATGAAACCAAGTGTTCGACCCCCATCTGAGAACAACGGTAGCGTGATGGACTCCAGAGCCGGGTGCTCGCCCATTGCACCGAAGACTTTCCCGTCTTTCTCAATCGCGAGATAACTCACGGACGGTCCATCCGAAGCACTCCATAGCTCGACGGCCGGCGACCCGGCCACAGTCCGCTGCTCCCGGCAGTACCGGACCAGTGCATCGACCTGTGCCCGCCACTCGGTGTTGCGCTGGTCGATGTTTGCCGGCACATCAGCGTGGTGACGCAGCCAGGCGCCCAAGTCTTTCGCCGGGTGTGCATAGACATCGGCCCTGAGCACCGTTGTGACCTTGCCGACGGCTGTCGACGGCGACAGGCTGGTGTCTTTCGGCCATTCCCTTAAAGTCACTTGAGCCCGTTTCTGGCCCTCGTTTTCGTAGGGTGATACATCGACCACAAGGTGCCCTATAGGAACGGTGCGGACCGCAATTGCGCCGCGTTCCGTGATGCGGACCACGCCCGCCGAGCGGTCAAGTGACAGGGCAAATTGCTGGACATCGATGTCGTCCCGGCGAACACGCCGGCTTCGTGAAATGCCGGCGAACGTCATACCCCCTGCAATCGGCACAGCGAAGGCCACAACGGTCCACCCGACCATGGAGAGCGTGGAGGACGACGGTGTTGCAGCCGTAAAAGCGGCTTGCCAGTCGGTGGTCACAAAGCAAAACCCGCCCGCGATGATGCACAAGATGCCGGCCGCCTGCAAATACGCGGCGAGGCCGGACGACAATTGCTCAAACGGAATGTGGATGGCCGACTTGTTGGCGAGAACAAGAAGAATGACGCCGGCCAGGCACCAGAGAATCCCAAGCATGTGACGTTCCTTGTGTTGACGACAAATCAGTTGTGCTGGTAGCCCGTGGAGTTCAGGTAGTGGCCGTTCTTGTCAAAATTCAGGCCGGTGTATTCAACGGAACTGGTGGTGCCTTTGCCGATGAAATAGCCAACGACGGGAATCATGGATTTCCCATCGGTCTGCACAGACGAGAAGCCATAGCCCAAGGTCGTGGTGCCATCGGCATGGCGGGAAACAGACTGGGGCTTGCCGAGAAGGCTCTCGGCGTCCGTGATGGTCGATACACCGGGCTTGAGCTGGGCAAGCCGGCTTTGGTCCATGTGCTCGCCCGAGGTGGCGCAGCCGGCAAGGATGAGGGCGAGGGTCGGGATAAGAAGGCGCTTCATGCGGTGTCCCCTGTAATGACGCCGGGGGAGTGGCAAGGGGCACGCCTCCCCGGCGGCCCGTGAGGGCGGGCGTGACGAGAGTATCTATTTATTAGGTAAAAATCCTGAATTAAACGTAACTGTTTATCAGGTATAGCTTCCAGAGCGTCCTTCTGGTCGCGGCCCAATGAAAAGAACCTCCGTCCACAGCGCACGGCACGCCATCCTCACCGCCTACTTGCGGGAGCTGCGGGTGGTGAGAGGTTTGACCCAAGGGGAGGTGGCTGAAGCGCTCGACCGGCCGCAGACCTACGTGTCGGACATCGAGAAGAACCGGCGTGGCGTCGACATGTTGCAGGTCATGGACTTTTGCGACGCGTTTGACATCCAGTTCGAGGATTTTTCCATGGAGCTGATGAAGCGCATCCGGAAGGCCAAGGCTTGACGGGTATGCCATTGGCGATGTGCAGTAACCAGGAAAATGCGCGTGGGTTAGAATTCCGCCCCTTATAGACGGGCAGGAGACACACGGTGCAGGGAAGCGTGGGAGCGACGGGGGATAAGGACCTCAAACAGGCCAACGCGGTCATCGACCTTCTGGCAAACGCCGAGCGATACCGCTCCGGTCGCAACTCCTTCGATGTCGGTAAAATCATCGTGACCTTCTACCGGTGGTGCCTCCCGCCCGCCCTGGTTTCGGTCGCCATCCTGTTCGGGGTCGATGCCTGGATTGGCCGGCCCCCGACACAGGCGGCCGACCCGATTCTCTACTGGCTGACGGCCATCCTCTCCGTAGGCGCCCTTGCACTCTGCGTAGTGACCCTGGTGGTCGTCGGCATAATTCTCCTGCGCAACAGACAATGGCTCCTGGAAAACGAGGCCCATCACCTGCGGTCAGGTTACGCGCTGCATGAAAAGCAGGTCAGGACCATTGCGGCTTACCCGCTGCCTGTCTTGCAAAGTGTGGCCCGCTACTTCGACCAGCGACTGTTGTCTGACCGTGGCGTCCACACGTTTTTCGGCAAGGGTGAGACGAGCCTTGCAACCGTCGCCCTCGTGCTGACCTCGGTCAAGCAACTCTACGACCTCCATGTCTTCGGATTCTCGGCCGCCAGCCGTCAGGTGCTCTTCTACGTGCCAGTTTCACTTATCGCCGTTCTGCTCATGAGCCTGCTGGTGCGATGGATTCGCAAAAAGGAAGACTATCAACGCGGACTGCTTTCAGACGCCATCGCCATGGTGACCGACCGGGAAGGCAAGCCTACGACCTGACTTCTCAGGCCAGTCCTCCCCCTTGTGCGGGGGAAGTGCCCTCCGTTCGTTCTCTTTCCGGCGCTTTTGCTTTGGGTGTCTTGCCCTTCGTCGCCGCCTTTGCGTTCGATGTGGCCGGCTTTGCCACCTTCGGCTTGAATGGTCCGCGCCTGGGCACCCGGCCTCTTCTGGAAACACGTTCCTCGCCCCGTGCTTCGCGTTCATCGTTGTGTTTGAGACGGGCCACTTCATAAGACAGGTTCTGGTCGAAGCGGCCGGACTCATACGACTTGGCATCAATCTCCGGGAAAGGCAGGCTGTCGAGGGCTTCGAGCATCGTCAACGGGGTGGTGGGATTGACGTAAGACCGTTTCCGAGTCCGCTGGCCTTCCGTCATCACCGCGCTGCTGTGACCGAAGAGGGCATCCTGGACCAGTTCTGGCACCCGGCACTTGGAGGCGAGTGTGGCAACGAAATGCCGGAAGCAGTACGTGGTCACCGAGCGGTCCGACACGCCCCATTTCCGTAAGGCGGTGTTGAGATACCGGCTGATGGACGCGCCGGGCCGGGCCTCGGCTTCCTGCAAGCCGGGAAACAGCTCGGTTGCCCCATGCCGGTCGAGGTCGTTGAGGTAGGTTTCAAAGCCCATGGCAAGGACCTGGTTTGGAATGGGCAGCACGCGCCTGGCATCCTCATTCTTGGTGTGCTGTGCGGCTGTTGCGCCAATGTGCATGCACAGCACTTCGTGCATCACCCCGTCCTGGCCGAGCACGGACTCCATGCGGACATCGTGCCGTTTGAGCTGGGCCACCTCGTTGGGCCGCGCGCCTGTAAACCCGAGCAGAAGCAGGCCAAAAAACTTGTGGGGCTCGGTGACGGCATTGAGGATGTCGGCCCGGAAGGGGAGCCTCCATTCCGGATTGGTGAACGCACGCTTCGGATGCGTGAAACGCGGTCCGAATTCACGGCGACGATTGATGGAGAGCACCGGATTGTCTGGTCGCAGCCGCCATTCGAGTGCATGGTTGAAGAACGCAGACAGGTGCTGGAGCTGGGTTTCCTGCGTGCATTTGCTAATGACAGGCAGCTTCGGGGGCGCCGGTGTTTTCGTGGTCTTGCCCTTCTTTCCCTTTGCGGCCCTGGCTTCCGCCGCCTCTTCCCGCTTCCGCGCGTCTTCCCTGATTTTCCCAAGCACGCCGGCAATGCCGGTGCGCTTGTAGCCAGGCACACGCTCGGCGTTCTTCGGCCAGATGGCGAGGTCTTCCATGAATTGCTCCATGTCCTGGAACGTCAGGACCTTGATGTCCTTGTTTCCGACCGAGGCGATGAAGAGCTGGAGGGTCCTGTTGACAATCGAGGGGGTGTGCTTGCTCGCGCTCGCCCGGCGCTTGTACTGGCGCAGGTGCCAGGCGGCGAGGCTGACGAGATCCGTTGCCGGCGGGGCTTCCCCGGCCGGGACTTTCGGTGGGGCGTCGGCGACGGCCGGGGTGCTGACGTTAACCTCGACGGCGGCCGGGGTGCTTGCCGCAGGCTCGGCCACGGGCGGGAGTGCCACCGGGACGGGTTCAGGATTCGGGGCAGGAGCGGCCGGCACCGGCTGGACCGGCATGACCGTGACAGCGGGGGCGTGATGGGCCGCCTGACGGGCGAGCCGGCCAAGGGTCTTTTCCATGGCGGGAAGAGACCTCACCAGATTATCGGTGTCGTCCTGGCCCATGGCCGAAAGGCGCATGCCGTTGTATTCCAATTCCCATTGCCTTCCGTGGCGGCCGGCTGATTCAATAATTGACGATAGGGAGGGCGGGAACATAACGGGTCCAGATAATCAGTGGGAGCCGAAGAATCCCCCAATAAAAACCACAAGTAAAGCAACATAAAAACTTGATCGCTTAACTTTAAATCGACATTCAAGTGGTTGATTGTATTGACTCGCAAGATATTTCTTGCCGATTTTGTGATCGCCTCATCTTGGGCCGGCGGTTTGAATGAGCACGAAGCTTGACAAGGGCTTATTCCACGGCAAAGTAGGGCAGGCAATCAAGGCGGCAGTTCCGTCGGAAAATCTCAATTTTCGAGATTTTCAGGGGGAGGACCCGAATGGCTCGGTCCTACTAGATATATGATGCTATTCCAAGAGCTTCTTTAATAAATCCAGAAACTTGGAAAATGGCCGAATAACTCGGATTAGTACGATACAAAGGGCAGGGAGGCCGAATCCATGAACCACGAACTGCAAAGAGCCTTGGAAGACGCCGCGTGGGACGGTGACACTGTCACGGTCGCCCACCTAATCAACCACCCGGAGGTTGACCCGGCCAGTGGACGCTCCACTGCACTGCTTCACGCCGCCCATCGGGGGCACTGGCGATGTGTTGAGGTGCTCCTGCCGGTCAGTGACCCCAACGCGCGGAATGGGGAGGCGCTTTGGCGGGCCTGCAAGCATCGCCATGCCCAGGCGGTCCGGTTGTTGGCTCCCGTGTCGGACACGTTAGGGTGGGAGGGCTGGATGTGGGAAGCCCTTTCGCCGGCTCTCAGGGCGCGTATCCGTCTATTCAACGTGTGAACCGCCGTAGGCCTCGAGGAAAAAATTACCTGTCCTTTAGTTGTAGGTGGAACCCTACAGACTTCCGCCCCGACGGCCAGCATGCTGTATCTGAAGCCGTCGGTCTACAGGGGACTATATGAAAATCAGTGAGCGATTTGCACTTGAAGCCAACCAGTTCACGCTCGATTTCGTGGATATTGATACCGACGCCGACACGCGCCTTTTCCTCAACCCATCGTTCATTGGCCTAAAGCGGAATCGGTGGGCGGAGGGCGCATCGAGGACACTCCGAAGCTTTTTTGAAACCTTTGTTGAGCTCTACCGGGCAGGCGATACAGACGAGGCTCGGGCGTTGCTCGAAAATCTCCACGAGCCAAATGAGACCTGCCTGGGACTATCAAAAGGAAAGCCGAGGGGGCTCGCTATAGACAAGGGGGACGGCGACAAGCTTTTTCTGAGCATCGGCCAAAGCAAGGCGATTGACACCGGAATCATCGAAGACCTTGAGGACTTCCGCCTCTTCGTGCGGGGCATAGACAAGGACAAAATTTCGGACATGACGACCAACATAATCCGGCGCCATCTAATCTCCTACACGCAGGAGCAGGCGGAGCTCTGGGACATGCCGCTGACCGAAGGCGTCGCCACAGGTCCCTATTGGTCATCCGCCACTCGACAGTGGGAGGCCGACCACGCCGCAATGCTGATTATCGAGGGCCTACCGATTCTCCTGACGCCGAAATCGGTTGTGTCATATTCAAAGCGCTACACGGCTTCTAAATACCATTCCCATTTTGTGGTCGAATTCCTTCGCAATGAACACTTGCGCATGGGGGGTGCGCTGGTCCAGTACCGCAAAGACGGCGCGCCTTTTGTAACCAAGAAAGACATCATTCGAGAAGAGGCGCCGCTCGACAAGGAGTTTCTGGCTGCTTTTACGAAGCGACATCCTGAAGTCTTTGCTGATTTCAAGGAATGGTTCAGCCGGACCTCGGCATCCATACCGAATCGCGAGCTGGACGATATCGAGCCGCACGCCGTTGTGAACTACTTAAAGAGGCGGCTTCAAGAAATAGAGCCAGGGCGCAACCACGCCGCTGACTATCACCGTACCTCTATGAGCATTTTGGAACTTGTGTTCTATCCTGATGTTGTTTCCCCCAAGAAGGAAAAGGAGATACATCAGGGGAGGAAGCGCGTCGACTTCACGATGGAAAATGCGGCCGAAACGGGCTTTTTCTTTCGACTCCCAACCACGCATCGAATCCCGAGTTCCTTTATCTTCATCGAGTGCAAGAACTACTCCACCGACGTCGCCAATCCAGAGTTGGACCAGCTTGCTGGTCGCTTCGATGTCAACAAGGGGCAGGTCGGATTGATGTTATGCCGCAGTGTGAACGACATGCCGCTACTCCTTCAGAGGTGTGCCGATGCATATGCGGCGCAACACGATGTCCTCCTGCCCATCACCGACGAAGACTTGGTGCGGATGCTTGATGCCTACCTGGCTTTGGCAGAAGCGCCTTATGAAACACTTCTCACAGCGAGGTTCCGGGCGATTGTTGACCGGTAGGTCGTCCTCCTCGGCCGCGCCCGCTGGAGCGACCCGTGAAGGGATGGTCGTCCCAGATGATGCGCCACTTTAGACACCTCACGGTCGGTCTTTCTAACACGCGGATGGAATGATGAGAGACATTGAGGGAGTTGATGAGGCCATGCGGGAATTGGACCCGCACTGGGGAAAAATCAGGGCCGACTTCGAGGCCCGAAACCAAGCCTTCATGGCGCTGATGGGGCGTGACCATGTGACTCTTGGCCGAATTCTCAAAAGCCATCTTGTGGTCGAGCACTACATTGACCAATTCCTGACTCATCATCTGGGCGGCCAAGTTGTTCGCGAGGGTCGGCTTAGCTTTCACCAAAAAGCAACGTTGCTACCCCGGAAAAACATGGCGATTGCCTTTGTCCGCCCGGGCATCATCAGGCTAAACAAGATTCGGAATGGGTTCGGCCACAGCCTCGATACGACTCTGACACTGCATGACCTCGGACCTATCTCGGAGGTGCTTGCCATTGCCCGGAGAGGTGCGACGTTCGGCGAGCCTGTGGATGCTATTGAGGCCTTCACGACGATTGCCTGCACGTGGCTTATGGTGCCGGATGAAGCATTGGGCGAAGTGATGGCGCGGGCGTTCGAGAAAATCCGGATGAGGGAGGGCTAGGCGTTGGCGTCGTCCCGGTGCAGCAGAGCCACCTTGAACCGACAAAGAGAGTGCCTTTGTCGGCTCACGCCGGCTACGGGATAAAGCCATCCTTGGGCGGGGTATCCCCTGACTCCACACACTGGCGAATGAGCCTGCGGAGGAGTTCGGCGGATTCATCGACCAGCGCCTGCGGGTCTCCCTTCAGAACACCGCCATGGACAGCGGTCGAGCGGGCGTTGTACAGGCGCTTGACCTGGTCGAAGACCATCTTTCGGGCTGCCGCATCCTCGCCACCCAGAAAACGGGCAATGCAGGCGCTCAGGCGGAACCTGATTTCCGCATCCACGCGGAATAACCCCTCAATCCCTGCCCAAATGAGTGCAAGGCGGGCCCGGGGCAGGGTGTGCCAGCGGTAGGTCGCAAGGCAATGGAGGCTGTTCTGGAATAGCTCGCGCTCAAGTAGTCGTCGCCCCTCATCTATGTGGGATTCGAGCCAGACGCATTCCGCCTCCGAAATCGGCGTTGGCGGCTCGCCGCGTCCAAAACCGCGCAGGGCGAAATTCTGCACATCGATGGTCGAGGCGTCTTCCAGTTCGCCAGCCGACGTTTCACTCGTGAGGTTGATTTGGGCTTCGCGGTCGAAGGCCGCATTGATAAACAGGACGTCCCATTGCGCGTTCCATGCGCGCACGACAAGGTCTTTGACGTTGTCGGCATCAACCCGCAACTCGGCCCTGATTTGTCCCAGGAACAGGTAGACGACGCCCGCAGCCTGGGAGTGCATGGCGGTTCCGACCGTCGCGGGCAGATAGGGGCGCGGGTCCACGTTGACGGGTTCGAGACTCAGTCCGTCGCCGAGGCTCACCGTTCTGGGCACACCCAGACCGTTGACGTAGAGATAGAGCCGGGTCGCTCCTTCACGTGCCTGCATCCTGTGCCTTCCTCTGCCATGTCAGCAGCGAAGGTGGCACGTGAAACGGGGTTGACGGTAGCCCCGGCAGGCCCAAAAATTCGGGGACACACACCAGAACACCGGTTTGGGCCTGCGAGGCATTGGGGGAGCTGGAGGCAACTGTCTCCCACCCTCTCCGCCAGTTTCAGAACAAAGCCTCGCAGCAATGCGGGGCTTTTGTTTTTGTCGGCCGCCTTTGAAGTGGGTCATGAAGGATGCTCCGTCATGCCGCTGCCTTAGGGGCCGGGCGCCGGCGGCTGTCCCCGAGGCGAAATTTCCAAGCGCCCGCGGGGAACGAAGCGCAAGGGGCCGCAGTGGCGGGCGGTAATTTCCGGATCAGGCTGACAGTCTTGCCAATATCGGTCCGAGGTACTGCTGGGCTGCCCAACCGCAGGCCCCGATGATTGTGACGAGTACGACGACCACGCCACTCAGAACCCATGCCTTGGTCGCAACATGCCTCGTGCGTTCCTCCATCACATCAACTTTGTTGGCGATGCCGCCCACCTTGTTAGCGATGATCCTGACTTGGGCACGAGTGTCAGCCATGTCGGTCTTTAGATGGTCGACGTCTGCTTCAAGCTTGGCGACACGGGCTTCCATGCTGCCATCCTGAAACAACCCATCAGGAATGGCGGGCCCGCGCTCGGTATCTCGCCGAGTTTCCTCCCACACTCCCTGCTGCATATAGTTCATTCGTTTCCCTGCTGGATTGCGCTTGAGCCGGTGGCGGTTTGCCAGGTGCTGGTCGTGGTCCATGATAAGTGAGGCGGCTATGCAGGGTTGATGGCGAGACGAAGGCGCCGCCCAACAGATGATGTAGGGATTCTCCGCGTACGATTTCCAGAATAGTCACGCGGAGCATGGGCAACGCTGGATTTGCCGGGGTTCTCGAGCCTACCGCTGAGACTTGAGTGCTCGATACACCAGGCTCGGCGCGTCGCGCAGTACGTCATGCAACGTTCCAACGCGTTGCATGCCCGCTTTCTCAAGCACGCGTATCGATGCTGCATGGGTGGGTCGAACCACGCCGTAGATCTCATCGAAGGCGCGCTCATCGAAGCCAAAGCGCAGGGCGGTGAGTGCAAGTTCCGTGGCATAGCCTTTGCGCCATGCAGGTATAGCAAACCGATAACCCAGGTTTACCCTGTCGATATCTCCATGCATGTAGCGGCTTAGGCCGCCAAAGCCGATGATGCGATCGGGCTGCTCCGCCGTAGCGATCGCCCATTGGCCGAACCCTTCGGTGTTCCACGTGTGCATCCAGCGCTTCAGCACGGCACGCGCCGCTTCGTGCGTCGTGAGCGGGCCAGCGGGATTAAACGTGTTCGTGGCAGGGTCGCTGTAGATCAGGAACAGCGATTGCAGATCGTCGATATGGGCCGGGCGAAGCACCAGCCGTTCCGTAGTGCGCATGGCAAAGCGGGTCCTGGCGGTTACCCCAGGTAGCTTACCGCTTTGATACCTTCCACGCCGCGCATGGCGTCGGCGAGCGTCGCCAGTTGCTCCCGCCGTACCGGCTTGGCGAATAAAATGGTTACCCGGTCGTCACCATCGGGCTGGCGCCGCAATACGGTCTTGGTGAAGGGCAGGTGCTGTTCGGCAAGAACCGTCTCGCACGCAGCCAGCGCGTTCATGCCGCTGAGAGTGACGATGACGCGCGGCCGGCGCGAGGCGCGCCCCGTCAATTTGCGTTCGAGTGGCTTCAGCATGGCGAGGATGATCCAGATCAAGCCGGTGGCGATCGTGGCACCCCAAAACAAACCCGCGCCTGCCGCGAGGCCGACAGAGGCAACAGCCCATAGACTTGCCGCGGTCGTCAGCCCTCGAACAATCTGATCGCGCTCGACGAAAAGAATAGTGCCTGCGCCAAGAAAGCCGATGCCGCTGATAACTTGCGCGGCGATCCGCGAAGGATCCAATACGACGTGGTCGTTATTCAGCACATCGCCGAAGCCGAACGTCGAAACGATAATGGCGAGCGCCGCACCGACGCCAACGAGCATGTGGGTTCGCAGGCCGGCGGTCCATTCCAGTCGGCCGCGATTGATGCCGATGATGCCACTCAGAATTGCCGCGACGGCAAGTCTAAGTGCGATGTCTAGTGGCCTGATCACCCCGTAACCCTAGATCCGACGGAGTGTAGGGCGCGTTTAGGGTGACCAGACCAGCCGGTGAAGCGCAAATGACGAGAGTGCCGAGGCAATAAAGCTTTCGCATATCAGCGCTCCCTGCGACAGTGGTTCTGAAGGAAGGTCTTGCCCCGCGCTCGTGCTTCGCGCGCGTCAGTTGCGTTTAAACGTGTACGAGCAAGGCGAGGGCTGGGCCAACGCTCACCGTAAAGGGTGCTTAGCACATACCCGCGCTCCGACTGCTCCAGGTCGGCGGCGCCCTCTCTTGAACGCTTGTCGTACTGAAAGCCCAGTGCGTCGCGATGGCACATGGCGATCAGCCGTTCCAGATACTGGTCGGCGCGAGAGGCCATGAAGGTGCGTCTGGCGGCGCTATTATTTTGGCGGGTATCTGCTTCGAACTCGCCGCGCCATCCCGTTACGAACCCATACATCGCTGCCATGTCACCAAGCTCTGCGGCCAGATCGAGCCAGACGAACGCGTCGTCGAGATCTTTCTTTGAGATCCCGGCGCAGTAGGTCTCAGCATGTTCGGCGTCAAAGGGGGCCGTATTCCGGCAATAGCTCAAGCCTGCGTATGCGCTCGCAGCGGCTTCGCCCGAGCCGTGCGCGGCGAACTCGCGCAGATGGGGGAGCGCTACTGCGAGTGGTCCTTCGGGCGCGGGCATGCCGCGATACACCATCATCCGCGGAAATTCAGCCGACAGCGTCGGCGTGGGGTCCGCCGATACCACCAGTGCAATGGCACACAGACCCGCGCCGAAAATCGCGTTCAATCGTTTTCTCATGTTGTTCTCCCGTCGTCGCCGAGGAGGTGGTGACCGACGAAGTTCAACACGCAGATTTTCGCTCGTATGTAGGCGTGGTCTTTATCGAAGTAGGCTTTTTACAGCAGCCTGTAAGGCTTGCCCGCGGTGCGATTCGCTGACGAGGTCAGGCCTCCAGCGGATCATCCTCATGCAACTCATCCATCCACCCGCGCCGGCGGTGCAGTACCCATTCCACATGCTCGGAGAAGAGCACATCGATGGGTGCACCCTGGTCCATGGCGGCGAGTTTCCCTGGCGTGACGTTGCCCAGATGCTCGGCCTGGTCGGCATAGCCTTCGATGCCTTCGCGCTCAAGTTGGACGAGGATCTTGCGAAGATTCTGGTGACGGGCGTTCTGAACCGGCATCGGGGTGGGTTCCTTGGCGATACAGAAGGCATCGGCTGAGGTCGGTGGGTCTTGAGGGTGCCCGTCATTTCGGCATCGGAAAGGGACGCAAAGCACAATTTCGGCAATCGGGGTGGAGCGCAGGGGAGTGGGCATGCGACGCTTCGCGATCCCCACGCCCACTCAAGTCCCCCACCGACCATGTCAGCCACGTCGTCCAAGACCTACGACAGCCAGTCTGTTTATTCCCCTGCCACGCTCGCGATCTACGACACGTTGGTGCTCCGCCTGTCGAACCCTCTGATCTGGCGGTGCCCGACGCGCCGGATTCTCGATCTGTACAACCAGCATGTCGCCGAATCCCACCTCGATGTCGGGGTAGGGACGGGTTGGTACATGGATCACTGCCGCTTCCCCGCAGCGCCCCGACTTGCGCTGATGGATCTCAACCCGAATTCGCTCGAAGCCGCGGCCCGCCGGGTGGGGCGCTACTCGCCCACCACGCATGTCGTGGATGTGCTTCGGCCTATCGATGGCCACGGCGAAACGTACGGTTCAATCGGCGTGACCTACCTGCTGCACTGCCTGGCAGGCGATATCCGCCAGAAGTCGGCCGTGTTCGACCATCTCATCCCGCTGCTTGCACCTGGCGGCACGTTATTCGGAGCGACGATCCTGGCCCAGGGCGTCCCGCGTTCGCCCGCCGCGGTCAAGCTCATGGGCTTCTACAACAAGAAGGGCATTTTCGGTAACGCGCGGGATTCGCTCGATGACCTGCGCCTGGCCCTGGCCAGCCGGTTCAACGATGTGCGCGTCGACACGATCGGCTGCGTCGCGCTTTTCAGCGCCAAGGGCCCCTCGCCCTGAATCAGGCCGTGTGCTGCCCTTCCATCCATTCGGGAAGGGCGGCATTCACACCGTTGAGCAGGGCGTCCAGGTCATGGGCTTTCTGCGCCAGCAGCCGGGCACGTTCCACCTCGCGCGCTTGCTCGTCGGCTTCATCGCGCCCGGCCGCGTTGACCGCATCGACGATAAGTCTGGCGTACTCGAGCAACAGCGACTCGGACGGCACCCGAAACCAGATCCGCCCCTCGACCCAGCGAATATCCGGCGACGTGTGCCGGGAAAAGGCCTCCTCGCAGCGCGTGGCGAACAGCGCCAGCCAGCGTTCGCCGGGCGCGGTATCCAGCTCGGCGAGCACGCAAAGGCCGATGTCATCCTGATGAGCGGCGGAGAAACCTGAAATGCGGGGAATGTGGCGGGTGATGGTGGTCATGGCGGCTCCTGGCACTCGCGAGATATAGGCCGAGCCGCGTGGAAGCCTCGCGAAGCCCGTAGTGGCCGTTCAGCCGCCTTTCCACGCGCCATGCACGTACCCGGGCCTCTAATGGATGTGAACGCAATGTGCGTGCACGCAGGCGACAGGGTGAGAGAAGAAGTCAGGCAGGCGCGCGATGCCCAGGTGATGCAGGACGTGCTGAAGGGCCGTCGTCGCGGCCTGGCTGCGCTGGCACCCTTTGCGGGACCGGCGATCGTGGTCTCGGTCGCCTATATCGACCCGGGTAATTTCGCCACCAACATCCAGGCGGGCGCCCGCTACGGGTACGCGCTGTTATGGGTGGTGTTGCTCGCCAACCTGGTGGCCATGCTGTTCCAGAGCCTGTCGGCCCGCATCGGTATCGTGACCGGCTATAACCTCGCGCAGCTGTGCCGAATGCATCTGCCCCGGCCGCTGGTCTGGGTCATGTGGGTGGTGAGCGAGTTGGCGGCGATGGCGACCGACCTGGCGGAATTCCTCGGCGGCGCGATCGGCCTCGCGCTGCTATTCCACATGCCCCTGCTGGCCGGCATGGTCGTCACGGGCATCGTGACCTATGTGCTGTTGTTGCTGGAGGGGCGGGGCGCACGCCGGCTCGAGCTGACCATAGGCGCCCTGGTCGGGGTCGTGGGCCTTTGCTACCTGGTCGAGGTATTCATTGCCCCGGTCGACTGGGCCGCCGTGGGCATGCACGTGTTCAAGCCCGACCTGCCGGATGGTATGGCCGTGGCGCTGGCCGTCGGCATCATTGGCGCCACCGTGATGCCGCATGCCCTGTTCCTGCACTCGGGGCTCACCGAGCGGCGCGCCAAACCCACCAACGATGTCGAGCGGCAACGGATCATCCGGCTTTCGAACGCGGAAGTGGTGCTCGCCCTGGCCGTGGCCGGCCTGATCAACCTCGCGATGGTGATCATGGCCGCCAGCGCGTTCCACGGAAGCCACCCCGATGTGGCCCGCATCGAAACGGCCTACCAGACCCTGGTGCCCCTGCTGGGTGGCGCGGCCGCGATCATTTTCCTGGTTTCACTCATCGCATCGGGCTTCTCCAGTTCCGTCGTCGGGACGATGGCGGGGCAGATGATCATGCAGGGCTTCGTGGATTTCCGTATCCCGCTCTGGCTGCGTCGCCTGGTCACCATGGTGCCCAGCTTCGCCGTGGTGGCCGCGGGCGTGGACGCTACCCGGGCTCTGGTGTTGAGCCAGGTGGCGTTGAGTATTGCCTTGCCGTTCCCCATGGTGGCGCTCGTGTGGTTCTCAGCACGGCAGCGGATCATGGGCCGCTTTCGTATCGCGCGGCCGGTGGTGGTGCTGGCCGTGCTGGCTGCCCTGGTGGTGCTGGCGCTCAATATCGTGCTGCTGCTCGATACGTTCGGCCTCATCAGCTTGTAGGGGAGCTGCTGCCGGTTGGCGGCCGCTAAGCCGGCCCGCGGCCAAAGCTGCTAACCTCCCGCGCCTGACCTGACGGAGATCCTTCCATGAGCCTGATCCAGACCCCGGTTTCCTATGGCGAGCTGATCGACAAGATGACCATCCTCCAGATCAAGCTGCAGGAGATCAAGGACGAGGCCAAGCTGGCCAACGTGCGCAACGAACTGGAACTGCTCGACGCGACGTGGAAGAACGACAAGGCGTCGGAGACGGATATCACAGACGAAACCTCGCGCCTGCTCGCCGTGAACCAGCGCCTGTGGAAGATCGAAGACGACATCCGTATCAAGGAAAAGGCGCAGGAGTTCGATAACGATTTCATCCAGCTCGCCCGCTCGGTGTATTTCGAGAACGACGAGCGCGCCGCCGTGAAGCGCGAGATCAACCTGAAGCTCGGCTCCACCCTGGTGGAAGAAAAGTCGTACCAGGATTACGGCGCCAAGCCGAAGTTCTGATCAACGAAGGGGCAGGTTGAGGAAGGCGGCGCACGCCTCGAGCCGATCGATCATCTCGGGCACTTCCACGAGATCCATCACGCCTTCCTTTTCGATCTTGGTGCCCCACGGAATCTCCGACGCCGGCTTGCCGAAGAACTTGCGCGAGGCGGCGTCGTATTTATCCACGCACCAGCGGCGATCGGAGTACGGACCCGATCGGTGCGGGTTGCTGGCGGCGTGCAGGCCCAGCACCTTGGTGCCAGCGGCGTTCGCCATATGCATCGGGCCCGAATCCGGGGTGAGGATCATGCTGGTACGGGCCAGCAGGGCCATGAATCGCTTCAGCGTGTCCTTGCCAGTCAGATCCATCGGCGACGTCTTCACCGCGGCGAGAATCTGGTCGGCCAGCTCGCGCTCTGCAGGCGAAGGGCCGCCCACCAAGGCCACGCGCATGCCGCGCGCCATCGCGTGGTCGATCACCGCCGCGTAGCGATCCACCCGCCAGTTGCGCACCGTATGGCTCGACATCGGGCTCACCAGGAGGGCGGGCGCATCGCCGGGCAGTTGTTCGGCAGCCCATGCGTGGGCTTCATCGGCGACCGGGATATCCCAGCGCACATCGGTCTGCTTCAGGCCCAGCGGCTCGATGAAGCTGGCCATCGCATCCAGCACGTGTTCGCCCGTGCGTGCGGGAATACGCTCGTTGACGAACAGGCCGTGCAAATCCTTCGAGCGCGCCCGGTCGTAGCCAATGCGGCGGTCCGCCTTCACCGCGAGGCTCAGCATATTTGAACGCAGTGCCACCTGCATATGCAGCAAGGCATCAAAGCGTCGCCCCGCCAGGGCATCACGTACCGCCCGCACGCCTTCCCGGCCCTTGCCCTTGTCGAAGGTGACGAACTCGACACCGGGCAGGTCGCCCACCAGCTTCTGCTCCAGCTTGCCGACGATCCACGTGAGGCGAGTCTGTGGCACCGCGGCCTGCAGCGTCCGGATGATCGGCACGACGTGCGTCACGTCGCCAATGGCGGATGTCCGCAGGATGCAAAGGCTGGAATCTCCCGGCGGGAGGGGGCGGCTTGCTAGACTGGACACGATCGGGTTACCGGATAGGTGGCCGCCAGGCAGGCGGCCCTTCAGATGACAGACCAACGAGTAACGGAGGCCGCGGGCGGCACGATTCTGTTCGACGCGGCCCGCACAGCTCAAGTAGACGCCGACTGGTTCTCGCCCGAAGCATGGGCGAGCCGTGGGGCGTTGCGTGCCCAGCCAGGTGGCCGCGGCGGCGTCGCCATTATCGATACGCCGGCGGGCGAGGCCGTGTTGCGCCACTACCGCCGTGGCGGCATGGTGGCAGCGCTGCTGGGCGATAGCTACCTTTTCACCGGCGATGCCCGTACCCGCAGCAGCCGCGAATTCCGGTTGCTGGCCGAACTGGCCCGGCGCGGCCTGCCCGTGCCGCCGCCCCTGGCGGCCCGGCATGTGCGCCACGGCTTGGCCTACCGCGCCGATCTGATCACCCTGCGCATTCCCGATGCGCGGACCCTTGCCGAGCGCGTCGCCGACGGTGCGTTCAACGAAGCACTGGCGCGGCGTGTCGGCGAACTGGTCGCAAGGTTTCACCGTGTAGGGGCCTGGCACGCTGATCTCAATGCGCACAACATCCTGGTCAACGGCGAAGGCCTCTACCTCATCGATTTCGACCGCGGCCGCCTGCGCCGTCCTGCCGTTGGCTGGCGCCGGGGCAATCTGGCGCGTTTGAAGCGTTCGCTGGTCAAGGTCGGCGCGCGCGAGGGCGGCGATATGTTCGATGAAGTGCTCTGGCCCGCCTTGGTCCAGGCCTACGAAGAGGGCTTCGGCGCGTGAGCTACGAGCTTCGTTTCCTTGGTACCGGTGCCGCCCACGCGGTGGAGCTGGGTTCATCAGCGGTCGTGCTCGAGCGCGATGGCCAGCCCCTGCTGCTGATCGATTGCGGCCCGGATACGCTGGATCGCTACGTGGCGACCTACGGTGTGCCGCCGCCTGCGCTGTATATCACCCATACCCACATGGACCACGTCGCTGGCATGGAGCGGCTGTTCTTCCGGCTGTGGTTCGATGAGGCGCTGCGTGGGCGCACCAAGGTGTTCCTCCATGCCGCGCTGTTGCCGTGGCTGCAGGGCAGGGTGGCCGATTACCCTGGCGCGCTGGCCGAAGGCGGGGTGAACTATTGGGAGGCATTCCACCTGGTGCCCTGCACGCGCGGCTTCTGGCATGAAGGGCTCTGGTTCGATGTGTTTCCCACCCGGCACCACGTGCAGGGCACGTCGTACGGGGTGGCCGTGCGTGGCAGTTTCGTATTCACGGGCGACACGCGACCGGTGCCCGAGGCACTGGCGATCCACGCAGCGGCCGGCGAAGTCGTGGCCCACGATTGCGGCGTGGTGGGCAATCCGTCGCATACCGGCGTGGACGACCTCGAACGTGAATATCCCGAGGCGGTGCGAGCCCGCATGGCCCTTTACCACTACGGCAGTGTCGCCGACGGCGAGACGCTGACGGGCAGGGGCTACCGTGTGGCGCGGCCGGGCGAACGCCTGGCCCTCCCCGACCCTGAGCCGGTGCGGCCCACGGCAGGCTGAGCATCACGAAACAGGGCATCCGGCGGCGCCCACCGCTTGTGCGGGGCTGCGCATGCCGTTATCCTTCCGCTTCTTTGCCGGGACGGAAACCGGGAAGAGGGAAGTACCAGTGCGGAGAGGTGTCCGAGTGGTTTAAGGAGCACGCCTGGAAAGTGTGTATACGTTAATAGCGTATCGCGGGTTCGAATCCCGCCCTCTCCGCCAGTTTCACGTCTTTATGGTGGCCCTGTCGGTCCCCCCGCGACGATAGTCCGTAAACTCCGCCAGGTCCGGAAGGAAGCAACGGTAGCGGATGATTCGGGTGCCGGGGTGTGGCTGGCAGGGTCATCGCCTTTCTGGACCAGCGCTTTCGCCGGCCACGTCTCCTTGGCACAATCGACTGTCGCCCCAAGGTAGATCGCATGTCCTATCAGGTTCTCGCACGCAAGTGGCGCCCACGGAAGTTCGCCGAACTCGTGGGCCAGGAACACGTGGTTCGCGCGCTCACCAATGCGCTCGACAGCGGGCGCATGCACCATGCCTACCTCTTCACGGGTACGCGCGGCGTCGGCAAGACCACCATCGCCCGCATCTTCGCCAAGTCGCTTAACTGCGAACGCGGTGAATCCGCCGATCCATGCGGCGAATGCGCGGTATGCACGGCTGTCGATGCGGGGCGCTTCGTCGACCTGCTTGAAATCGACGCCGCCAGCAATACCGGCGTGGATGACGTGCGCGAGGTGATCGAGAATGCGCAGTACGCGCCTTCGCGCGGCCGCTTCAAGGTCTACCTCGTCGACGAGGTGCACATGCTCTCCAAGCCCGCCTTCAACGCCTTGCTGAAGACGCTGGAAGAGCCGCCGCCGCACGTCAAGTTCCTGCTTGCCACCACCGATCCGCAGAAGCTGCCGGTGACGGTGCTGTCGCGTTGCCTCAAGTTCAACCTGAAGCGCCTGCTGCCTGAGCAGATCTCGGGCCAGATGAAGCACATTCTCGGCGCCGAGGCCATCGAGTACGACGAAGAGGCCATTGCGGAGCTTGCCCACGGGGCGGATGGCTCACTGCGCGATGGCCTGTCGCTGCTCGACCAGGCCATCGCCTACGGCGGCGGCGTGCTGCGTGCGGGCGATGTCCGGGCCATGCTGGGTAGCGTTGAGCGCGGGCAGGTCCTCGGCGTGCTGGAGGCGCTGGCTGCGGGCGATGGTGCCGCGCTTATGGCGGAGGCCGACCGCATCGCCTCGTTCTCCCCCGATTTCGGCGGCGTGCTGGACGATCTCGCGACGGTCCTGCACCGCGTGCAACTGCTGCAGCTCGTCCCCGGTTACCGCGCGGAAGAGGGTGATGCCGGACTGGCCAGCCTGGCCGAACGCCTCGCGCCTGAAGACGTCCAGCTCTACTACCAGATCGCCACCAACGGTCGCCGTGAGCTGCCGATGGCGCCGGATGCACGCATCGGCTTCGAAATGGTGCTGCTGCGCATGCATGCGTTCCGCCCGGGTGAGGGGAGCCATGCGCCTTCGGCGCCACGCCAGGCACCTGTTCCGGCGCCTGCACCGCAAGCACCGCGACAGGCCCCCCCGCAGGCTGCCCCGTCACGCCCCGCGCCGCCCGCCGCGCCACCCGCACCCGCACCCGTGCGTGCCGCCGCCCCGGCACCGGCGGCACCGCCGCGCCCCGTCGCCACGGACGCGAACGGCCTGCCTGATTGGCATGACCTCATCGAGCGCGCCCACCTGCGCGGCCCCATCGGCCAGCTGGCGCAGAACTGCACATTGCGCGGCATGGAGGGCGATGCGCTGGTCATGGCGCTGCAGCCCCAGCACATGCACCTTGCGGTCGAGCCGCTTACCAGCCAGATGGAAGAGAAGGTCTCCAGCGCCCTCGGGCGTCGGGTGCGTTTCCGTTTCGTTCCCGAGGGTGGCAACCTCGGTACGCCCGCCGAGCGACGCGCGCAGGCCGCCAGCGATGCGCAGGCCAACGCCGAGGCATCCATGGATGCCGATCCCCTTGTGCAGGCACTCAAGCGCGACTTTGGCGCGCGTGTTATTCCCCAATCGATCAAACCCGTGGAGCCAGGAACATGAAAGGTCAAATCGGTCAGCTGATGCAGCAGGCCCAGCGCATGCAGGACGAAATGAAGCGTGCGCAGGAAGAACTGGCGAAAACGGAAATCACCGGCAGCGCGGGCGGTGGGCTCGTCACGGTGACGATGAGCGGCGGCCACGAAGTTCGCAGCGTGCACATCGATCGCCAGACCTTTGCCGATGATCCGGAAATGGCCGAGGACCTCGTCGCCGCCGCCATCAATGACGCCGTGAACAAGATCGCGGAAGTCAGCCGATCCCGCCTGGGTGGCGTCACGTCGGGCCTGAACCTGCCGCCCGGCTTCAAGATGCCGTTCTAAGGCGGCCGTTCTCGTCCATGAGTAACGGTTCCCGCCTGCTGGGCGAACTGGTCGATGCCCTGCGCTGCCTGCCGGGGGTCGGCGCGAAGAGCGCACAGCGCATGGCCTTCCATCTGCTCGAGCGCGAGCGGCAGGGTGGGTTGCGCCTGGCATCGGCACTTGAATCGGCCATGCGAGATGTCGGCAACTGCACGCGCTGCCGCAATTTCAGCGAAACGCCGGTGTGCACACTGTGCGCCAGCAGCAGTCGCGACAGCCATGTGCTTTGCGTGGTGGAATCCCCATCCGACCTGGCGGCCATTGAACAGGCCACGGGTTATCGTGGCCACTATTTTGTACTGCTGGGGCGATTATCGCCGCTGGATGGCCTGGGCCCGGAGGAGCTTGGCTTGCCCTTGCTCACCGAGCGGCTGGGCGAGGGTGGCGTCGAGGAAATGATCATCGCCACCAACCCCACGGTGGAGGGTGAGGCAACTGCCCATTACATCGGCCAGCTGGCCCGGGCGGCAGGCATCCGCGCCACGCGCCTCGCACATGGCGTACCGCTGGGCGGCGAGCTCGAGTTCGTCGATCGCGGCACCCTGGCCCACGCATTCGGCAGCCGGCAGTCGCTCGGCTGATCGCACACAGGAGTTTGAAGTGACCGACACCATCTTCGCCAAGATCGTCCGCCGCGAGATCCCTGCCGACATCGTCTATGAAGACGACGACGTGCTGGCATTTCGTGATCTGAACCCGCAGGCGCCGGTACATGTGCTTTTCATTCCCAAGCGACCCATCGCCACGCTGGATGACGCTGTACCTGGCGATGCCGATCTGCTCGGAAAGCTGCTGCTGGCGGCCGCGGCCTATGCACGCGCGCAGGGCCTGGCGAAGGACGGCTACCGAACGGTTATCAACACCAATACGCATGGCGGCCAAACCGTGTTCCACATCCACGTGCACTTGCTGGCAGGTCGGCAGATGCATTGGCCCCCGGGCTGATAACGCCGTTCGCAGATCAAAGAAAAAGCCGGCGTGAGCCGGCTTTTTCGTGGGCGTTTACTTGTGCGGCCGCGGCGGCGGAGCCGGGCGCACGATCACGGTGCGCGGCCGGTACCAGTACGGGTCGCCCCACGGGCCGTAGCCATACGGACCGAAACCAGGGCCCCAGCCGCCCCAGCCCGGGCCCCAGAACGGGTCATAGAAGCCTGGCGGGTAGCGGTTCACCGGTACGCGCTTCGGCCACAGATAGACCACGTCAGCCTCGATGCGCGGATAGGCGTAGTCAAAATCGCCCACCTTCTGCGAGACGGCGCCGTGCAGCGTGCCCGTCACCGTGATCTCGCGGCCGCGGGTGAACACTTCCGGATCGTAGAAGCCATCGCGGCAAGCTACAAAGCGGCCCTGGCTCTCGTTCTTGCTACCTGACGGGCGGGCTTCGTCATCCAGCGGCTGCGATAGCACGAAGAAGCAGGTCTGCTGCGGGCCCGGTTCGGTCTTGATGATTTCGCCACCCCAGCGCACCTTCGCACCAGGCGCGCCGCCCTGCTGGGCATTGACGGTGGTGACGTCGTTGAACTGGCCCTGCAGTGGCTGCGGTACCGTGGCGCACGCGCCCAATGCAAGGGTGGCAGCGGCGACGGCCAACGGTTTGTACATGGACATGTCACTCTCCTCGGGGCGACGGGCACAGCCGCCGCCATGGACCTATTTGACCATGCCACGCGCCCGGAATTCCCGTACCCCCTGCCGAAACTGTTTGACCAGTTCAGGTGGCGGTTCGTCGTGCGCGTAACGTGACCTTAAGTAAAGCTCGCTCAACCTTTCCAATGCATTTCGATGCGCAGGCAGTGAGCGCGCGGCCCTTGCCATGAAATGCCTTGGGCCTTCGCCCGTACGGCGCGTTACGCCCGCTCTTGCAAGCTTGCGCTGCAACCTGCGCATCCACGAATCCAACGCGTCACCTTCACGTCGCTGGAACAGCGCCCATCCCAGGGCAGCGGCGACGAGCAGGGAGCAGCCCACGGCAAGGATCACCGCAAGGTCACCTACATCCGCGCGCCGGATGCCAAACGGTTGCAGCATGCCGCGCTGGCGCAATGCATCAAAACCATTAACGGCCTGGTTCCACCATTGGTTGACCACATCCCAGCGGTCTCGCATGGCGTGTAGCCACGCGCCATCGATAAACGATGTACCCTCATTGCCGATGGCGGCCGCTGACGCAGCGCCCAGGCTTACACGCTCCGGCCTGACGGCGCCTGTGGGGTCGTAGCGCACCCAGCCACGGCCGGCGACCCACACTTCCGTCCATGCGTGCGCATCCGAGCGGCGCACCAGCAGGTACTTGCCGAGTGAATTCCAGTAGCCCCCCTGGTAACCGGTGACCACGCGAGCCGGCACGCCAGCGGCGCGCATAAGGAAAGTGAAGCTGGAGGCGTAATACTCGCAGAACCCCTCGCGCGTGCCGAACAGGAAATCGTCAATCCGGTCGGCGCCCAGAGGTGCGGGGGCAAGGGTGTACCGGTAGCCGCCGTCGCGGAACATGCTCAGTGCCGCAGTCGCGATCGCCTGCACATCGTGGTTGTACTTGGCCCCCCAGGCTTGGGCCATGGCCCTGGCCTGCGGGCCAACGCCGGGTGGCAGCTGAAGGGCTGCCCGGCGTAGCGCAGGGCTAAGGTCCGTATCGATCTGGCCATCGACGAAGGCAGTTGCGTCATAGGTCCGACTTGATTGCACGCGCTGGCTTGCAACCGCGGTACGGTCGTATTGGAGCACTGCATCGGCCGGCGCCGTCATCGGCGTATCCAGCATCGGCAGGATGCGCTGTTGCGTTGGCTCCATCGTGACGTGGTAGATGAATCGCGGACTGCCCGTGGCGCCCATCGATGGCGTGTAGCGGCCAAAGCCCTGGCTCCATTGGAGCCCGTCGAAATAAAGCATCGTGTACGCGCGGAAGTAGCGACCCTCACCGGTTGGTACGGGTCCATCGAAGGTGACGCGCAGGGCGGGAGTGTCATCGATGAGTAATTCGCTCATCTCGCCGGGCGACATGGTGCTGGCAAGACCGGTCACGGCCTTGCCGGCGTTCGCTGCGCCCCACAACGGTGATTCCAGGCGGGGTATGAACAGGAACGCGAACGCGGCCAAGGGAATCGAGGCCGCGAGCATGAATAGCGCCGGCCTCAGTTCGGTGCGCCACGGGTCGCGAGGGGGCGAGATTTCCTCGATGGCGCGTAAGGTCCCCAGCGCCGGCACGAGGCCCAGGGCCACTACCATGGTGGCCGCCATGGATTGATTAAAGAGCAGCGCGCTCATAAGCGCGAAGCCACCAAATGCAATACCGACGCGTGCATCGCGGCGGTGCTCGGTTTCGAGCGTTTTAAGTACCAGCAGCCCGGTCGCAAACGCGCTGCCCGGCTCACGGCCGAACAGCGTCCCGTAAGTGGCAATGACCACCGCGAGGAGTAATCCCACCACGGGCAGCTTGATCCACATCGTGACCGGGCGCCCCCCATGGCGCCGATGCCACCATCGCCACGCCAGCGTGGCCGCCAGTGCAAACGAGAACCACCAGGGCAGGTGTGTGGCATGTGTCGCAAGCACGAACGCCATGCTCAGGCAAAGCAGGTCGAATGGCCGCTCGGCGAGGCGTGGCTCCGTGGTGGGCGTGTGCCCGAGCGAGACACGAAACCTGGTCATGGCCTGAGCGCCAGTGCGGTCATGCAACGGTGGTAATGCTCGTCACCCTGTGCGACATCGAAATAGCCATCGGGCAAGCGCAGGCTCCAGCGCCTTCCGCTATCGCGCGCCTCGTCTATCCAGCGGGCGAGGCGGGCGATGCGTGACTCGTCGTCGAGGCCGCGCACGCTATCCCAATCCAGTCGCCAGTCCTCCTTGGGCGCGGGTTGCTCCATGTCTTTCACCAACAGGCCGTGGTGGCGGGCGCTCAGTTTCCATGCAATCTGCCTGCGCGGATCACCTGGCCGGTAATCGCGCAGGGCGGCCAGTTCGTCGCCCAGGCGTGGTCTTCCCCGGTCGGCATCGCCCTGGGGTTCGAACGGCGAGGGCCCCATGGCCTCGGGCATGGGGTATATCAGCACGGTGCTATCGGGATGGATCCAGCTCCACGCACGGAACAGGCCGAGCGGCCACTGTGTATGTATTCGGGTGCGTGGCAAGGGGAGCCAGCCACGGCGATCGGCATGCAGTTCGAACTCCACCGTGGCGCTTCCGCCGGCCGGGACCGTGATGGCGATTTCGCGACCCGCAATATCCATGCGTACGGCACTGCGTTCGCGCTGATTGGCCCAGATCTCCAGCGACACGGCGATTTGCTCGCTAGCGCGCGCCGTACCGGCGCGCAGCGTGCCAATGAGCAGGCCATTGAGTACTCGGAACGCCACGAGCATGCTTCCTGCGGTAGCGGCGCCGAGCAGGCAGGTGAGCATGAGTGCCGCGTTGTTGGCGTAGTTCAGGGCGCCAACCAGCATTACAGCCAGGAGTACGGAAAAGCCCAGGCCGAACCCTGTGGGAACGATATAGATCCGCCGGCGATGCAGCACGATCGGCAGCGCCTCGCGCGGGCGCAGCCGCGTAAGCGCCGGTAGCCGCCGCTCGGCCCACGCCAGCACGCGCGGCGCCGCGCCTTCCATCACGGTACCGCTGTTTCGGCGAGGATGGCGCGCGCGATCGCTTCGCGGTGGCTGCCGCGCCCCGGGATAAGGCGGTGTGCTGCGGCCGGGATGAAAACGGTCTGCACGTCCTCCGGGATAACGTGGTCGCGGCCGCTGAGCATGGCCCACGAACGTGATGCCGCAAGGATGGCCAAGCCGGCGCGCGGCGACAGGCCGACACGCACGTCATTATGTTTTCGGCTGGCGGCAAGCAGCGCCTGGAGGTAGTCGAGCAGCGCACCCGTCGTCTTTACCGCCTGCGCCGCGGCCCTCAACTGAGTGATTGCCTCGATGTCCAGGCGAGGTCGTAGCGCTGCCATCATATCGCGGCGGTCCTCGCCAACCAGCAGCGCGCGTTCGGCGGCTGGGTCTGGGTAGTCGAGCGAGAGCCGCAACATAAAGCGATCGAGCTGGGAATCCGGCAATGGGAATGTGCCGGCCAGGTCCAGTGGATTCTGCGTGGCCACTACAAAGAAGGGCTTCGGAAGATCATGGGTCGTGCCGTCGACCGTCGCCTGGCCTTCCGCCATCGCCTCGAGCAAAGCGCTCTGCGACTTCGGGGTGGCGCGGTTAATTTCATCGGCAAGTAGCAGACTGGTGAAGATGGGCCCCGGGTGAAAGCGAAACTCGCCCGTCTCGCGCTCGTAGACGCTCACCCCGATAATGTCCGAAGGCAACAGGTCGCTGGTGAACTGGATGCGCTGGAACTCCAGGTCGAAAGTCGCCGCCAGCGCGTGAGCTAGCGTGGTTTTGCCCACACCGGGGACATCTTCAAGCAGCAGGTGGCCGCCGGCAATGAGGCAGGCAAAAGCCAGCTTCACCTGGCGTGGTTTGCCAAGCAGTACGCCGTTAACCTGCGCCAGCGCGGCATCAAGCCGGTGGCGCAGCATTTCATCATTGAGTGGAGTAATGGCAGACATGATCGATGCGTGTGCCCCCCGGCCTGGCCATTTCGATGGATGAGCCGTCGAGTTTAGCCGCCCGTGCGCGGCGCTGGCGAGGCATATTCTTCGTTCTGTTCGTCCTTTCCCTGGCCTGTAAGGTTGTCATAGCGTCCACGTTGTCGCCCTTCGGTGACGAAGCGTTCTACTGGCAGGAAAGCCTCAGGCTGGCGTGGGGTTATAGCGACCTGCCGCCGCTCACGGCGTGGCTTATCGCCGGCTCCGAGGCCGTTTTCGGGCACGGCTTGCTCGCCATGCGCTTGCCGTTCCTTGTGCTGGGTGGGCTGGTGCCGTGGCAGGTCGCCGCGCTCGCCCGGCGGGGTGGTAGCGCGCAGGCGCCGTGGCAAGCCGCCGTATTCGCGTTGCTGCTGCCGCTGGGCGGGAGCCTGGGGGTGCTGGCGTTACCTGATGTGCCGCTGACCTTCAGCATCCTGCTGGCTGCCCAGGGATTGGTGGCTGCGCTTGAGACAAATCGCAAGCGCGACTGGTGCCTGCTAGGCCTGGGCCTCGCCCTCGCATGGTGCACCCACTATCGCGCCGCCATGGCCATGCTGGCTGGCCTGGTGTTCATGCTGGCCGTGCCGCGCGGGCGGCGTGCGTGGCGCCAGGGAGGATGGTGGGTGGCTATGGCAGTCGCAGCCCTGGGGCTGCTGCCCATCATCATTTACAACGTTGCCTCGCGTGGCGCGGGGGTCGCCTTCCAGCTGGTGGATCGCAACCCATGGCAATTTCATGCGGACGCGCTGGTGCAGCCGCTGGAGCAGGCGCTGGCGTGTACGCCACTGCTCTACGTGTTGTTGCTTTGGGCCTTGTGGCAGGCCTGGCGCCGGCGTGGCGACGTACCGTGCGATGTCCTGGCTACCCTGGCTGGAACGTTTGTCATCGTCTACTTCGTCGTTGGCCTGTTCGCGGATGACGTGCGATTCCGCGCGCACTGGCCGTTGCCTGGCTACCTCCTCTTGTGCACCGTGCTGCCGGCTGTACTGGCGAACGCATCGGCATGGATGCGTCGGTTCGCCGGTATTGCGCTGAGCCTGGCGGGGGTTGGCCTCCTCGTGGGGTTCGCTTACCTGGGCCTTGCCGCATCGGCGCGCGGTGCGATCGTGCTGGCGCATGCGAAAGCGTTCCCGGCGAACTTCACCGGGTGGCGCGATGTAGCTGCCGCGCTCCCCCCGCAGCCGGAGGGGGCCCTGCTGGTGGCGGATAATTTCATGCTCGCCGCCGAGCTACGCTTCGCAAAAGGCGCGAATGCGTCGGTCTATTCGCTGGATAGCCCGCTGAATGTGAAGCATGGCCGCGCCGCGCAACTGCGTGCGTGGGCGCTGGACGAAGCGGCACTACAGGACCTGGCGCCGGCACCGCTGATCCTGGTGGTGGATGAAACCGCATTGCGCGAGCGCGAAACGCGCGAGTGGCTTGGGTCTATCTGCACGCGGGTAGATATCGAACGGCCGCTTGGTCGCGTCGATGCATTCGCTGGCCGGCGGCGCTTCGCGTTTTATGCGGCGCACGCACGATCCACGCAGGCCCCTGCGGTCCCGCCCGACCAGTGCATCGTATGGGCCCAGGCGTATGCCGCGGGAGCCCTCCGTGGGCGCTAGGGAAGAGCGACGCCAGCGGCGCGGAGCAGGCGTGATGTGGCGATGAGCGGCAGGCCTACCAGGGCTGTCGGGTCCTCATTGGCTATGCGCTCGAACAGGGTGATGCCAAGACCCTCGCACTTGAAGCTGCCCGCGCAATCCAGTGGGCGCTCGCGTTCCACGTAGCGTGCAATGTCGTCGTGTGACAGCGTGCGGAAGCTGACCCGGGTTTCGTCGAGATGGGTGCGTGCGTTGCCGTGGGCATCGATGACGCACACCGCGGTGTGGAAGATAACCTCGTTGCCCGAGCTTGCCTCGAGCTGGCGGTGCGCGGCGTGGACGGTGCCTGGTTTGTCGAGCACGGTACCGTTTAGGTCCGCTACCTGGTCCGAGCCGATGATGACGCTGCCTGGGTGGGCGTTCGCGACAACCCTTGCCTTCGCTTCGGCAAGGCGCAGGGCGCGGTCGGCGGGCCGTTCGTTCGCCAGCGCAGCCTCATCGGTGCCCGGCGCCTCCTGGCTGAAGGTATCGAGTAGCCGGCGGAGCAGGGTGGCCCGGTAGGCCGACGTGGAGGCGAGGATGACAGGGGGTTGGGTCAAGGTTTAACGATCCGGCTGAAAGTGTTCGCGTACGGCAGTGTCGAGGGCCGTCTGCGCATCGTCCAGGGCCTGGAGGCGCGGCTCAAGCTGGTGGCGGGCCCGGACCAGGGCGTCCACCGCCTGGTCCAACTCGCGCTGGCTGGCGCTGGGTGCCCGGTCGCGTATCCACAGGCGTTGCTGCAGAAGGGCACGCAGGCCCGAATCCACGGCTTGCTGGGCCTCCACTTCGCCCACGGCGGGCTGGTCGGGGCTGAATTGCATCACGGCGTGGGCGCGCTGAAGGCGGTCGCGGCAGTCCTTCAGGTCGGTCTCAAGGCGATCGGCCTGGTCCATCAGATCCTGTAGTGCACTGTGCCGGCGGCGGCGCCGGTGGTGGGCAAGCGTCCACGCGCACAGCCCGGTCACGATGATCAGTAGCGCAGCAAGTGCATAATAAGCAAAGGAAAACACGCGGCCTCTTCCCCCCATCGGGCGAGCTGCGGCACACTTGCCGCTCGCCGCGAGTCTGCCCGAAATCCGGGCCGCTTCGCAAAATCGTCTGGCTGGCCCTTTTCGTTCGGCTAACCGGTTGACTTCAGGCGGGTTCATGCCTACCATTTCCCGATTATGTCCGTGACTTTGCCATCGTCCGTGGACGCTTGGCGCGAAGTGCGTGCGCGGCGTTCGTTCCAGGGAAAGCTTCCTCTCTCGGCGTTCAAGCGCCTGGGGGATGTGATTGCCTCACCTGAGGGCGAGGTCGAGTACGAACTGGACTTTGGTCGTGACGACCTGGGTATCGCTTATGTGGCCGTCCGCGCAAAGGCATCGCCCACGCTGATCTGTCAGCGCTCCCTGGAGCCGTTCCAGCTTCCGGTGGAGGTCGATGCCCGTCTCGGACTGATCGTTGAAGAGCGTGAGGAGGCTTCGCTTCCGCCCGGTTACGAACCGCTCCTGCTGGAGCAGGACGGCAAACTGGATCCGCTTGCCACGATCGAGGACGAACTGCTGTTGGCGCTGCCCCTTGTTCCGGTTAACCCGGACGCGGAGTTGCCCGAAGACGTAACCTGGCCTGAGGAAGAAGAAACCCCTTCTTCACAGGACCCATCCGATAACCCGTTCGCGGCTCTCCGCGGACTTATAAACAAGTAATTTCGCTGGAGATTCGCCATGGCCGTTGCCAAGAGCCGCAAGACCCCGTCCACCCGCGGCATGCGCCGTTCGCACGACGCCCTGAAGGGCGTGCAGCTGTCGACCGACCCGACCAGCGGTGAAGTGCACCTGCGCCACCACGTGACGAAGGATGGCTTCTACCGTGGCAAGAAGGTCATCGACACCCGCGGTGCGGTTGAAGTCGAAGATTAATTCTCGCCCCAGGTGAGGATTCAGCAAAGCGGCGCCGTGAGGCGCCGTTTTGCGTTTCCAGGGCGGGCCCCGGGCCACCAAACCCTTGCGAATGGTGCATTCGCCCATGGGTTGCTGGCACCATTCGCGGTTTGAACGTCCGGAATCGCCCCGCATGACCCAGACCAGTGCCACGCTTGCCATCGTCTTCCCCGGCCAGGGCTCCCAGTCCATCGGCATGCTTGCCGACCTGGCGGCCGCCCACCCGGAAGTGAAGGCGACCTTCGACGAAGCCTCGGACGGTGCGGGCGTCGACCTGTGGGACATCAGCCAGAACGGTCCCGAAGAAAAGCTCAACAGCACCGAGAACACCCAGCCGGCGCTCCTTGCTGCCAGCGTCGCGGTGTGGCGCGTCTACCTGAAGCAGGGCGGCAAGCTGCCGGCCTACCTCTCGGGCCACAGCCTGGGTGAGTACAGCGCCCTGGTTGCCGCGGGCGCCCTGTCGCTCAAGGATGCCGCCGGCCTCGTCGCCGAGCGTGGCCGCCTCATGCAGGCCGCCGTCCCCGCGGGTGTGGGCGCCATGGCGGCCATCCTGGGCGGCGATGACGCCCAGATCGCGCAGGTGTGCGAGGAAGTCGCCCAGGGCCAGATCGTGGCCCCCGCCAACTTCAACTCACCCGGCCAGTTGGTTATCGCTGGCCATGCTGAGGCGGTGGATCGCGCGCTGGCGCGCCTTGCCGAACTCGGTGTGAAGAAGGCCGTCAAGCTTGCCGTTTCCGTGCCGTCGCATTCCATGCTCATGCGCGAGGCGGCCGACAAGCTCGGCGAGCGCATGGCCTCGCTGGAATGGAAGCTGCCGTCGATTCCGGTGGTGCAGAACGCCGACGCCACCATCCACGCCTCGCTCGACGACATCCGTGGCGCTTTGCAGCGCCAGCTTTACCTGCCGGTGCGCTGGACCGAGTGTGTCCAGGCATTGGCCGCGCATGGCGTGACCCAGGCGCTGGAGTGTGGCCCGGGCAAGGTGCTTGCCGGCCTCATCAAGCGCATCGACAAGTCGATCGAAGCCAAGGCTATCGGTACCCCCGCCGAGCTCGATGCCGCCGCCCAGGCCTGATCCCCATTCCCCTGTAGCAGGACCCACGACATGACCCATACCCTGAAGGGTGAGATTGCCCTCGTCACCGGCGCCAGCCGCGGCATCGGCGCTGCCATCGCCGACCTGCTGGCCGAGATGGGCGCTACCGTCTACGGCACGGCCACCAGCGAAAGCGGTGCGGCGGCCATCGGTGAGCGGCTTGCTGCGCATGGCGGCCACGGCCGCGTGCTCAATGTGACCAGCCCGGAATCCATCGATGCGCTGGTGGATGAGATTGGCAAGGCGTCCGGCGCCATTAGTATTCTTGTGAACAACGCCGGCATTACCCGTGACCAGCTCCTCATGCGCATGAAAGAGGATGACTGGAGCGCCATCATGGACACGAACCTGACCTCGGTCTTCCGTACCTCGAAGGCCGTGATGCGCGGCATGATGAAGGCCCGCAAAGGCCGCATCATCAGCATCGCCTCGGTCGTGGGCGTGACCGGTAACCCGGGTCAGGCCAATTACGCCGCGGCCAAGGCAGGCATCATCGCCTTCTCGAAATCGCTGGCCCGCGAGATCGGCTCTCGGGGCATCACGGTGAACGTGGTGGCCCCGGGCTTCATCGACACCGATATGACCCGCGCGTTGCCTGAAGAGCAGCGTGAGGCGCTCCTGTCGGGTATCGCCCTGGGTCACCTGGGCGAAAGCCGGGATATCGCCGAGGCGGTGGCCTTCCTGGCCTCGCCGGCCGCGAAGTACATCACCGGCGAGACCTTGCACGTCAATGGCGGTATGTACATGCCCTGACCGGCAGGCCCGGGCAGTCGCCACCGGGCCGTTTTTGAGAGACAATCATCCTTTCGCGCCCCGGGTCCGCCTGGGGCGCCATCCACGTCACGGTGCGTGCTGGCGGGTATGGACCTTAGCCACTACAATGCGCCGGATTTTTTCCCTCGGGAGGTTATAGCGACATGAGCACCATCGAAGAACGCGTCAAGAAGATCGTCGTCGAGCAGCTGGGCGTCAAGGAAGATGAAGTCACCAACAACGCATCGTTCGTCGACGACCTCGGCGCTGATTCGCTGGACACTGTCGAACTCGTGATGGCCCTCGAAGAAGAGTTCGAGACCGAAATTCCGGATGAAGATGCCGAGAAGATCACGACGGTTCAGCAGGCCATCGACTACATCAACGCCCATAGCAAGGCTTGATGCAACGACAGGTCGTCGATCGGAGGCGTCGCCTCCCGTCGATCTCCGAGCGACATGGAAGCTGCGCCGTTATGGCGCAGTTTTCGTTTCCGCAATTCGTAACCTGCGCCTGCGTATGGTTAGCGCGGACACAGTGAAGGAACAAACGCATGAGTAAGCGACGTGTGGTAGTGACCGGCATGGGGATCATCTCGCCGGTCGGGAACGATATCGCCACCGCCTGGAAGAACGTCGTCGAAGGTAACACTGGCATTGGCCCGGTCACCGATTTCGACGCAAGCGCATACGCCACCCGCATTGCGGGCGAGGTGCGCGGTTTCGATCCCGTGGAAGCCTATTTCGCCGGTACCGATGTGCCGGAAGATGACCGCCGTTCCATCGCGAAAGACTTCAAGCGCATGGATCCGTTCATCCATTACGGCATCGTCGCGGGTACCCATGCATTCCGCCAGTCGGGTCTCGTCATCACTGAAGAGAATGCTGGCCGCGTCGGCGTTGCCGCCGGTGCGGGCATCGGTGGCCTCCACACCATCGAAGCCACCGCGCTCGAACTCGCCGAGAAGGGTCCCCGCAAGGTGTCGCCGTTCTTCGTGCCGAGCTCCATCATCAACATGGTGGCGGGCAACCTTTCGATTTACCACGGCATGAAGGGACCGAACATCGCCCTCGTGTCTGCCTGCACCACGGCTGCGCACAACATTGGCATGGCCATGCGCCTCATCCAGTACGGCGATGCCGACGCGATGCTGGCCGGTGGCGCCGAGTTCGCCACCACGCCGACGGCCATGGCGGGCTTCTGCTCGGCCAAGGCCATGTCCACCCGCAATGACGATCCGGCGCATGCCAGCCGTCCGTGGGATACCGGTCGCGATGGCTTCCTGCTGTCCAACGGCGCGGGCATGCTCATGCTCGAAGAATACGAATTCGCCAAGGCGCGCGGCGCCAACATCCTTGCCGAGATCATCGGCTTCGGCATGAGTGGCGATGCGTACCACATCACCGCGCCGAGCGGCGATGGCGCCGAACTGGCCATGCGCAATGCGCTGCACGATGCCGGCCTCAAGGCCGAAGACGTGCAGTACGTGAATGCGCACGGTACCTCGACGCCGGTGGGTGACCTGGGCGAGGCCAAGGCCATTCGCAGCGTGTTCGGTGAACACGCCACGAAGAAGGGCAAGTTCGCCGTCAGCTCCACCAAGTCGGTGACGGGCCACCTGCTCGGCGCCGCCGGTGGCGTGGAAGCGATCTTCACCATCATGGCCCTGCGTGACGGCATCATCCCGCCCACCATGAACCTCGTGGATGTGGACCCCGAAGTGGCGGCGCTGGGCATGGACCTCGTGCCGAACAAGGCGGAAAAGGCCGACCTCACCGTCGCCGTCTCCAACTCGTTCGGTTTCGGTGGCACCAACGGTACGCTCGCTTTCCGTCGCGTCTGATCGCCGCGTGGCGTTTACCACGCGAACCCTTGCCGGCCGGCGCGATCTTCTCGCGCCGGCCGCGCTGTATCCGGAGCGTTACCCCGCGCTGCTTGCCTCCGCCGTCACCGGCACGGCCCAGTCGCGTTTCGACATTCTCTTTGCAGGCGGCGATGCCTCGCTTTCGCTCGACAGCCATGGGGTCGTGCGTGATGGCCTCGGGCGCACCGTGGCTGGGTCGTTCCTTGATGCGTTCGATCGCGAGTGGGCCGCACGCCATCGTGCACGGGTGGACGATGGGTTGCCGTTTCACGGTGGATGGGTCGTTTACCTGGCCTACGAGCTCGCCGCGCAGGTAGAGCCGTCGTTGCGGTTACCCGCCCCGCGCGGAGCCGCCCCCGTGGCGCACGCGCTACGCTCGCCGGCCGCGGCAATCGTCGATCACGTGGAAGGGCGCACGATCCTCGTGGCGGAAGAGGGTGCCGAGCACTGGCTTGAAACGCTCGCCGCCGATCTCGACCAGCCGCT
>Ga0207647_10000030_pt1 | contig 106974 bp, 79 predicted proteins | sample KBSCornC2_FD_184295 | JGI IMG/M metagenome (GOLD analysis project Ga0207647, IMG submission 184295) | Corn rhizosphere microbial communities from Kellogg Biological Station, Michigan, USA - C2 (SPAdes) (version 2) | ecosystem: Host-associated > Plants > Roots > Rhizosphere ...
TAACGTTTTGCAGCATCTCCATACCTTTTTCAATGCCGGGGCCACGGTATGAGTGGATCGATGTACGGTTAGCTTTATCAAACGATGATTTAAAGATAACCTGTACAGGATATTTCTGCCCTATCTGGGCCACCTTTTCGGCTACCTGGTACAAAAGCTCCTGATTCTCCATTACGCATGGACCCAATATAAAAAACGGCTTTAGCCGTATGTTTTCAAATAGTGTCATGCAGCAAAGATGAGAAATTTTATGTTTAAGCGCTAATGCGATGAGATTTCATGCTCAGGCTAATACTACTTCAATACTTTATTCAAGAAATCAACCACATAATTAACTGTCGGTGTAAACCAGGGTTCAAACAGGCAAAATACATGTGGTGCTCCCTCAAACTTATGTACTTCAGTATAAATGTGTCTAGCCTGTAGTATTTTAATCAGGTCATCGCGACCGGCGTGCATCCTGTCGGCGCTGCTATTCAGGAATAACATGGGTACTTTGGCGTTATCTGCATAAGTGAGCGACGAAGCGGCATTCCACAATTCGGGGTTGTCTTTTTTTGAGTAGCCAAACCAATATGTTGCTGCTGACGTGCCCTTGCTGTCATTACCCTCGGCAGATTCAGGATGCGTGAACGACAAAATGCCATCGATATCTACAATCGCCTGCACTGCGCTTGATTGGTCGTTATTGCAACCTGATCCTTCAAAACCGGCAATGCCATTGGTAATACCAGTGAAGGCCGCCAGCTCACCGCCTGCGCTGAAGCCAAGGACAGCCACCCTTTCTTTATCTATCTTGTATTTTTCGGCATTGCGCCTCGTCCACCTGATGGCTGCTTTAACATCATTCACTGCTGCCGGGTACAGGCCTATAGTCGACAGACGATATTCAACAGTGATAGCTACGTACCCTGCTTTGGCCAATTCACGCGCCAGCGGGATATGCTGCGAGCGGTCGCCGGTGCGCCAGCCGCCGCCGTGGACAATAACAACCGCAGGCATTTTGGCCCCCCTCGGCTTTTGCGGCGCGAAAACATCCAGATGCAAAGGGCCATTGGCGCTGTTACAATAAACCAGGTTACGCACCTCCCTAACATCAGCCGACGGCACATCCTTTACCATCTGTATGTCCGGGAACTGCTTTTTGGTCGATATAAAAGTAGAGTAATTATTGAATGACGTATCCTTTTTCCCGGTGATACCACTCCTATTTTGGGCGGTTGCAGAAAGCGTAGCCGCAAGGCATATTAGCACAACAAAATAAATCCGCATGGTTGGTTAAATGAGTTGGTTTAAGGTAAATATATGCAGATCAGTTTATTTAATGCGAAGCCAGGGACGAGAAAAAGTGCAAACGATTGCAGCATGATGTTTTGTTTCACGCGAGTGTGAAACAAATGAAACAAGTGAAACAGGATTTTTAATCAATCGTTTATAAATCAGTGCCTTACAAAAAATCAGTGAAACAAAATGAAACAAGTTATCATGCTAAAAAGGTAACCCAAATGTTGAAAACTTTTTGTCGTCATGAAATAAAACGCCGCCGTAGAAGGGCAAAATAATCGAAAAAAAAACCCTGCAAAACGCAGAGCTTTAATTATCAAACAGATACGGATTATCACCGTCCTTTCAAATTATTATTATTGCATCGAATGGAAAGCCATACGGTTGCCTTCAGTATCTATAAAACGCGCCATAAAACCATTCTCGCCGATTGAGGTTTTAGGCATGATCACTTTACCGCCGGCTGCTTCTACGCGTGCCAGGGGCACATCCAGGTTATCGCCACCGTTAAGGTAGATCAGGGCACCCTGCTGAGCAGGTTCTGCGCCGTCTTCCTGCGTCAAACCACCGCCGACTTCGCCGTTCTGCATATCTGCTGGGAACATGGCATATTTCGAATCCGGAAAAGGGACCATCATTTTGATGTCCAACACTGTTTCATAAAAAGTTTTCGCACGTCCGAAATCCAATGCCGGAATTTCGAACCAATTGATTGCACTTGCCATAATGATAAATGATTGATTTACATAAAGGTAAACAGCCTAAATCTATTTAAGTGTTAAGTCTTTATTATTTTTAGTGTAGGTGCTCCATGAATTAAAATCCATTCGGATAATTGAATGTTAGCTATTTTTGGCATTTTGCGCCAATTTTAATCTATCATCTATCTAATTCGATTAATGAATAATAACGAGTTGGCCACCAAGCCACACTATCCTATATTAGACGGCCTTCGCGGTGTCGCAGCTATAATAGTCGTGACATTTCACCTGTGCGAGCCGTTGTCTACCAGCAATTTAGATAAACTTGTTAATCATGGCTACCTGGCGGTCGACTTTTTCTTTTTATTATCAGGTTTCGTGATCGGCTATGCTTATGACGACCGCTGGCATAAAATGACCGTCGGCAGTTTTTTCAGGCGCCGTGTAGAACGACTGCAGCCGATGGTGGTTTTAGGGATGACGATGGGCGCTATCGGCTTTTATTTTACAGATTCAACGCTATGGCCGCTCATTCATACCATTCCTCTTTGGAAAATGTTATTGGTGATGCTGATCGGCTATACTATTCTGCCTGTACCCCTGTCGTTGGATATACGCGGTTGGGAAGAAATGCATCCCCTGAATAGCGTAGGCTGGTCGTTATTTTTTGAATACATTGCCAATATGCTATATGCGGTCTGGATCAGGAAGTTTTCTAAAACGGCATTAAGCATCCTTGTAGTTATTGCTGCTATCGCGTTAGCACATCTGGCTATTACCAATGGCGACGTAAGCGGCGGCTGGACGCTGAATGTACTGCAAGTTCGTATTGGATTTACCCGGGTCATTTATCCTTTCGTTGCCGGTCTGCTCATGTCGCGGGTAATAAAGCCGGGACAAATTAAAAATGCGTTTTTATGGTGCGGTCTGCTGTTGGTTGTTATACTTTATATGCCGCGCATCGGCGGCGCTGAACACCTTTGGATGAACGGCGTTTATGAATCTGTTTGTATCATCCTGGTTTTCCCGCTTATAGTATACCTTGGTGCTAGTGGCATGATAAAAACGCAAAAGGAGAATAGGATATGCAAATTCCTGGGCGATATCTCCTACCCGCTTTATATGGTGCATTACCCGCTGGTTTATTTTTACGTAGCCTGGATAAGCAATCATAAAGGTATTACCCTGATGCAGGTTTGGCCTTATGCTTTGCTCATTTTAACTGGGGCGATAGTTTTGGGCTATGCTGCATTGAAATGGTATGATGAGCCGGCGCGCAAATGGCTGCGGAAAAAGCTTGGATGAGATTGGAATAAGGTCAATTTGACATAAACAACAAAGCCCGATACTTTCGTATCAGGCTTTGTACCCAGAGCCGGAGTCGAACCGGCACGGTTTCCCACAGGTGTTTGAGACCAGCGCGTCTACCAATTCCGCCATCTGGGCATTTTTTTTCCAGTCTACCACCCCGATAGCTATCGGGGCCGCCATCTGGGCATTGCTGTCACTGAGGTAACCCTCAGAAGCGGGATGCAAATGTATTTAAACTCTGCTTATTTCGCAATAAATATTTTAAGTAATATTTCTATCATTCAAATCATACTGATTTACTGCAATTTAGACTCAGGTATTAGCGACTTACTCGCTTTCAAACTACCCTTATTTATACTTTTCAATTAATTCCGCTATAATTTCAGGATACCTTTTTATACTCAATCGCAGCCACATTTATTTTTTAATGGCCCCGCTATGCTTAAATACCATGTTCTATGCAATAATTTAGTACTATGTGTAACATAGTACCGCCTTTTGTAGTCAAACTCACAAAACGACTTACAAAATGAAACTAAAAACTATTTTAACCTTAATGCTTTGGTTAGTCGGGATATATACATCACTCGCACAAAGCACCGCCCCGAGCAACCTCATAAAAGGCCGGCTCGTTGACTCGTTAACGCACAAACCTGCTGAGTTTGTCACCGTAACACTTCAACATACTAATAATCAACAAATCAAAACGGCCGCCAGTAAAATGGACGGAACGTTTGCACTTACTGACATAAAACCCGGAAAATTCATAATTAACTTTACACTGGTTGGTTATACTAAAAAGACGATGACCATTACTGTGGAAGGTAATAAAACGCTTGATTTGGGAGATGTACCGATCAACGCCTCTGCCGTCCAAATGAAAGTGGTATCTGTGACCGCTAAGCGACCGGTCATTCAACAGGAAGCCGACCGTATTGCCTACGATATTCAGGCCGACCCGACCAATAAGTTTAGCAGCGTGCTGGAAATGATGAAAAAGGTTCCGTTATTGACAGTGGATGCCCAGGACAACATCCAGCTTAGCGGAAATTCTGCTTATCGTATTTTTATTAATGGTAAGCCATCGAGTTTATTAGAACGGAACGCGAAAGATGTATTAAAGAGCATGCCCGCGTCTTCTATTCAGAAAATAGAAGTGATTACCACCCCACCGTCTAAATATGATGCAGAAGGTTTAGCGGGCATCATCAACATCATCACCAATAAAAAACTGGACGATGGCTATAACGGCAACCTCAACTTTAGCGAGCGTTTTCCTTCAGGAGGCCCGTCTGTAGGAGGATCATTTACCGCTAAATCAGGAAAGTTTGGTATATCGGCGTATGGCGGAGGCAGCTTGTCTGACAATCCCTTAACCACAAATGAGATACAGCGCACCGGTAAAAGTAACCCGGTGTCGTCACTCTTTCAGCATGGCGACCGCAAGAGCGACGGTAAAAATGCCTACCTGGGCATGGAATTGAGTTATGAGATTGATTCTTTAAATCTGATTTCAGGTCAGTTTAATGTGAATGGTGACAAAGGTACCGGGCGGTCTTCGCAAAACTCGGTCCTGCTTAACGATGCAACCGTTTCGCAGCAATATGATCTGATGAATAACAGTGATAACCATGGAAAAGGTGCAGACCTGGCTATCAACTATCAGAAAGGGTATCGCCGGGATAAGAACCAGCTGACTACTTTTTCCTATCGTTACTATGGTTTCTCTAATAATCAGAATGCAGCTCAGTTTTTTAACAATACTATCAATTACACATTACCAAACTTTCACCAGGCCAACAAAAGTGTAATGAGCGAACATACTGTGCAATTGGACCAGGTATATCCGTTAAAAAACATCAATATAGAAGCGGGCGCAAAAGTAATTGTCCGCTTTAACGAAAGCAATTTCCAATACCTATCACAGGATGCAAGCGGCGATTATATCACCGACCCAACTAAAACCAACACATTTAATAACCGGCAAACTATTCTGGCGGCCTATAACTCCTATCAATACAACCTTAACAAATGGTCGGTAAAAGCCGGCATTAGGGTTGAGAATACAGATGTTGCGGCCAATTTCTTGTCGACGGCTTCGCAGGTGTCACAAAACTATTTTAATATCACTCCGTCGGTAGCTTTAAGCAGGCGTTTCCAAACCACAGGGATTAATTTTGGATGGAATCAACGTATCCAGCGCCCCGGTATCAACCAATTGAATCCGTTTGTTGACCGCTCCAACCCGACGTTTGAAACATCGGGCAACCCCGGCCTCCGCCCTACCACCGGTAACCAGCTTAGGTTTGGCTTTAACTGGGCAGGAAAAGGCAACCTGTATGTTAACCTAAATTATATTTGGATAAAGGGCCTTATTTTCCCTGTATCATCCTATAACGAAACAACCGGCATTACCCGCACCACTTATGAGAATACCGGAAGCGCCAGAGCATTAGGCACCAATGCGGGTTTTAACTACCCTTTAACCAAAACATGGGATGTAAGCCTTAACGGAAACGTTATGCATGGCTGGGCGACAGGTGTAAGCAACGGCGAGCCTATAAAAAATCATGGCTTTATGTACAATTTAAATATTTCGTCAAACCTGAAGATGAACCACGGCTGGCGCGCAGGTATGAACATTTATGCCAACGGTGGCCAGCTAACTGTCCAACAGCAATCAAACGCTTATGTAAGCACCTCCTTTAGCGTGAGCAAGGATATTATCAAAAACAAGTTCACCTTTTCTGCCTTCACCAACAACCCATTCAGCAGGTATCGCATGAATATCACCAATTCTTTCGGACCTAATTTTAACCAGATAAGCCGCGATCAACAAAACTTCAGTGCCTTTGGTGCGTCGCTCGACTATAAATTCGGGAAACTAAAAGAATCAATTAAAAAAAATAAACGCGGTATTAGTAACGACGATATCAGCAATTAACTATTTTCAGTTCCATAGAAAAAGCCTTGAATTTTCAGATTCAAGGCTTTTTTAATTTCGTTATTACCACGTCGATCTACAACCGTGACGCGACGTTATTTAAACTCTCTTTAATTCGCAATAGATATTTTTGCCGGTAATAAATATCTGCAATTTCATTAAGGCGACTTTCTTTAGCGGTGTCGTCCAATTGCTCGTAGTCGGCGGTAAGTTTATCGAGCTCTTGGTTGATATCGCCTTCAACCGCCAGCACTTCTGCGGTTATCTTTCCCAAATCTTCGGCGCTATCCACTTCCATGAGGCGTTCATTAACGTCCATCATCTCCATTAAAAAATCTGCCGGCAATTGTGGTTTCGCACCTTCAGAAATTAGTCCGTGGAGTCTTAAAATATATTCCAGGCGCTTCGTCGAATCAGAAAGCGTTTGGTAAGCCTTATTATTCAGCGTCGATAATTCGAGTATTTCCTGTTGTTTTGCTTCGTCCTCGTTAGCATAAAAATCCGGGTGGTATTGCTTGCTTAGCTCATAAAACTTCTTTTTCAGATAAGCAGTATCCGGGTTAAACGACTGCGGGATGGCGTAAAAGTCAAAATAATTGATCATGATGCAAAGTTAGCGTAAACTTTGTTTTACCTGTTATTTAAACTTTCTTTCGATGTATTAACAGCCGCCCCGACGTTAAAGTCATACTAACTTTCGGCCGTTTAACCTGACTATAAACTTCGTCCAAAGCTTGTTGAAATGTGGTTACCCATATTTCTTTTTGATGTTTTTTTAAATAGTCAATCAGTTGCTGATGAGCCTTGACAGATATCCTGATATAATCGCCGCCCACACCGTGGATCATCAGAATACCCAAGCCACCTTTTTTAACAACGCTTTTTACATACGTAATCAACTTCTCCCCGCTCTCGCCACCATCAAGCCCATACGATGGCACACGCAAAGTATCCAGGCGCCTGAAGTCGGTTATAATTGAGCTGCTGTCGCCACCTGCTCGTGCATACTTAACCAGCTTGAACTTGCGCAATGAATCGACGTAGTCTCGCCCCTTGCCTACAAAAGTTTCTGCACATGGGTAGGCGAATGTCCGCGTGGTTTTGCCATCCACGGCATATAAAAAACGGTCGGCTATCTCGATTTCGCGGATAATCTTGCGGACTGTATAATCTTCAGATTTAACCGGGTTGACCTCTTTGGCTGAACAAGGGTGATACAGCGTATGATTACCCAATTCATAGCCTTGGTTGGCCAACTTACGCCATATAGGTATACTGATGCTGTCGATATCGCTCGTAAGATAGAAGGTGGCCTTAAGACCTGACTTTAAAAGTAAGGGCACCACGTTATTTAACTGCGAATGTAAACCATCGTCGTAAGTAAGTACTATGGCTGCTTTTCTGTTTTTTGGCCAGTGCACTTGTTGCGCATAAGTCATTACAGGCATTAACCATAATGCCATCAGCAGATATTTGATGTCTTTACAATAGTACAGTTTTGACATAGTCTTATCAGGAACTAAAGTTTATTACCATTAACAACGACCTGGCAATAAAGATTTACACCATTCATAGATACATGCTGTATGGGCAACTATTGTGCCTTAACTGTAGCTTCATTTTTACATGATGCTATTTTAACTTGATTTATATTTATACCAATCAATAAACTCAATATGATCAATAGAATTACTAACCTTACTTTTTTTATGATGCTTTCGGTAGCTGCGCTGGCTCAAACCGCTACTCCGCCTGCAGCATCAAACGGACAAGCGCCTCAGCGCAGACGTAATGCACCGCGCCCATATACATTAACTGTCAATGACGTTGCCAATACTAAAGTTGACACCGCCAAATTAGGCGCTGCTTTCAGAGCCGTATACCCGCCATTTGCTATGGCCGATGGTTACCGCACCAAACGTGAGGTAACCATGCGCATTATTGATACCGCCAAAGACTTTACCTTAAAAGCTGTTCCGGGCGAAATTGTTGCAAACGGTAAATGGTTGAAAAAGAAAAAGAATCTGGCTGTGTTCCAGCAATCGTTAAATGATGCTTTACACAAAAACTGGGTATCGGTAGATACAATTAAGAAAGATGGCTACTCGCTGGTATTCATCAACAAAAATGAGAAATTCAATCCAACTACGCAGAAAAACCTGATTGATACTTACTTTGAGGTATATCCAAAATTGGTAAGTATGTTCAATAACAAAGCAACCCATGACGTGGTTTTTGTGACTGACACCGCTTACAAAGGCGTAGCCGAAACCAGCGGCAGCCGCATTTTATTTGCTACCAAATACATGAACAAATATCCTTACGATATTGACGTAGTTACGCACGAGGGTATGCACATTGTGCAAGGTTATGGCTACAGCTATGGCCGTAACCTGGTTTGGTTAACCGAGGGTATTGCCGACTATATCCGTTACAAATATGGTGTAGATAATGTTGGTTCAAAATGGTATCTGCCTAAGTTCAAAGCTAAAGAGCAGGGATATAAAGACAGTTATCGTGTAACTGCCCGTTTCTTTGAGTGGATTGACCAAAAAGTTAAGCCGGGCATGATTGTACAGATTGACAAACAGCTTAGAGAGGGCACCTTTAAAGATAGCACCTGGGTTGAGTTATCCGGTAAATCGCTTGATGACCTTTGGGCGGCTTATTCAGCCAATCCAGATGTTACTCTGGTTTATAGCAGCAAGAAACAGCTATAGAAACGCTTAATATTCGCAAAGCCCGGTACCTAAGTATTGGGCTTTGTTGTTTTAATCTGTTAATTTTAGAACCAAATTATTCCTGATGATTAAACCTCTACTCCAATTACAAACCATCGCGTTAACTACTCTATTTTCTTTGGGCGGATTATTAGCGTCGGCACAAACCAACCTGAGCAAAAAAGAAGCTGCTGCGCTTGCTGCAACTGAGTTGAAGGCCCAAATGGCTGCACAAAAGCCAAAAGCTGAGGCCGAATGGGCTGCCAAACAGATCCAGTACAAAAACTTCACCATGAAGTTTACCACGCAGATATTTGGCGATAAACCTGCCGACGGCCGTAGTCTGTACATCTCATTGCATGGTGGTGGTGGCGCTCCGGCGAAACTAAACGATCAGCAATGGGAAAATCAAAAGAAACTGTATAAACTTAAAGAAGGCGTTTATTTTGTTCCGCGGGCCCCGGTTGATGCCTGGAATATGTGGCATGACTACCCAATGGATGAACTGATTGCCGAAGTAGTAAAAAGTGAGATAGTGATGGATGATGTTAACCCTGACAAAATTTATGTAATGGGTTACTCGGCCGGTGGCGATGGCGTTTTCCAACTCGCTCCTCGCCTGGCTGATTACTGGGGCGCTGCCGCGATGATGGCCGGCCACCCGGGCGACGCGCAGATTTTGAACTTAAAAAATCTTCCATTTGATGCTTTTGTGGGCGGCAAGGACGCGGCATATCACCGTAATGAATTGGTAGCCCAATGGGGCGCCCGACTGGATAGTCTACAAAAAGTCTACCCCGGTAACTTCATTCACGAAACCCATGTATATTCAGACATGCCGCATTGGATGAACCATAAAGACACCATAGCCATTGATTGGCTTTCCAAATTTAAACGCAACCCTATACCTAAAGATATCATCTGGATACAGGACGATATTTTGCGCGATCAATTTTATTGGTTAGGCACTGACGTCGCCACTACAAAAAAAGGCCAAAAGGTACGGGTAAAAATCGACGGTAATAATATTGACATCATCGACAATCAGGACGAGGTGCTTTATATTTATTTGAATGACGATATGCTAAAGATGGATAAAAAAGTAACTGTCAGCATAAACGGCAAAAAAGTATTCAATGGCAAAGTATCTCGCAATGCGGATGTTATTAAACAAACCGCAGCTACCAGAATGGACCAACGCCTGATATTTAGCGGCAAGTTAGTGGTAAAGAACGAAGAGGTAAGCAGTATATAAACAATTATTATCTGGGCGATGTGCTTTTACCTAAAAATAAAAGCGCATCGAACGCAGAACTGAGCTGTAGATTTAAAAAAGAAACTTGGTTGGCTTCCATCGGCCGTTTTACAGCCAGCCAGTTCTTGATCTGTAAATTTGCTGCGGCAGCCGAGTTTAGATCAACCATAAAACGCGGTTTATCTACAGCTAAAAGCGCTAGATCAACGCTGCCGGGCTGCGCAGTTTTTATGGACGGCGCAAAGCTCGTGCCGATAATAAATAGTTCTTTACCCAAAACCGCTCTCAGATATTGGCCAACTGCATTAGGAGCCTGCGCAAAAGCATCCCATACACTGCCGGTAGTAGGTACATTCTTAACATGGGCATTGTGCGAATAAACCAGCACCTTCCCGTTAGCCAAATTGTTTAATATCCAAATTACGTTATCGGCCATGGCAGCATCGCGGGTATTAACCGTCATCCAGGCATCAGGAGGTATTCCACCATGTACGTCCGGCGGGGTCAGTCTTACTATCTGGTCAGTTTGCCTGGCGGCAATAGCAAGGCGATGAACCCATTCATATTCAGCGATTGAACTTTTAGCTACATAGTTAACACGCTGTCGTTCCACTAGCGCGATAATGTCGTCTAATATGATACTTAAGCGGTCATGTTCTTCCGCGGAAAGCGCCGTATACCCGGCGGCCGATAAACGATTGATATAGGGTAATAGAGCCGCCGTAATTTTTGCCCGCGATTGCGGATCAACTTTATTGAGATAACCTAACACGCCATCAATAGCGGTGTGCCGGGATGTCGTATCTCCGGGATAACCCACCAGTTCCACATCCATCCCTAAAAATTCTATTTTATTGTTATGCCGCGGATTGACGTTGTACGTTCTCATCCATTTCATCAGTTCAATATTTTCCGGGGATGCATTACCGATGGTTAGGGCCTTAGCAGCGACCTCCGGCGACCCGACGCCGGTTAATACATAGGTGTTAGCTAGTTCGCTCTCAGCAAGTCCTGCTTCAAGTACTATAGTTGTAAAGCCACACTGCTCAACCAGGTATTTAAACAGCCTGTTTCTGAAAGCTTGCGGTTCATGCAGCCCATGTGCGGGTTCACCCATGGCAACAACGCGCGCATTGCCAATTATTTGCTTAACCGGCTGCAGGTCTTTATAGTTAGTAGCTTTGTCAGGATCTTGCAACGAAATAGCATGCACTTTAGCCCAGTCAACAAATGGCTTGCTGTTTAAGGTATCCGATTTATTGATAACGGCTTGCGCGTTAACAGCAAACTGCCCACCAACTATAAAAATCAGCATCATTTTCATAGCTAAGGTTATATTTTTCTGCAATGCTTTGTTTGCTGATAATGTCATAGATAAAGAGTTAAACAACCAATTGTTTAACTAATATACTTTGACTATCCTGTGTCCAAAATCAACAACGGTGAACATGGCAATTTTATCGGTGAACCAATTGATTTATTCGGTAGTTTGCACAACCGAATAAACATGTAAGTAAATTATTACAATAAACGGTTAAGGGCAAAAGTTTGCTATAATTGAAGCTGATATGCGCTTAACCGGCGAACTGCTATAATCCCAATATTGAACCAACACAAACAATGAAGATCAAACATCTTTTCTTTACACCACTGCTGCTTATCAGCACGGCATTTGCACAACAACAGCCCGATCTGGTGCATTATGTAAACACCTTACAGGGCACCGATTCAGAATTTAAATTAACAAGAGGCAATACTTATCCTACCACCGCTCTGCCTTTTGGCATGCATACCTGGACACCACAGACAGGCAAAAATGGCGATGGCTGGAAATATCAATATAAAAAAGATCATATCCGTGGTTTCCAGCAGGCGCATCAGTGCAGTTCATGGACCAATGATTACGCTGTATTTTCAGTAATGCCAATGAGCGAACTGGAAGTGAATGAAGATAAACGTGAAGCAAAATTCAGTCACGCTAACGAAATTGCTAAACCAAACTATTATAAAGTTCAGTTTGACAATAAGATCACTACAGAAATTTCGCCCTCTGAGCGTGGTGCACATTTGCGATTTACTTACCCATCAGGTAAAAAAAGCTTTTTGGTGCTTGACGGTTACACGCACTTAAGCGGCGTTAAAATTAACGCTAAAGCTAACCGTATTACGGGTTGGGTGAACAATGGCCGTGGATTTCACCGCGGGTGGAGAAGCTATTTCGTTATGCAGTTTGACCAGCCGATAAAAGCTTACGGAACCTGGGATAACAAAACCAACACTACTCACGCCGACTCGACCGAGGCTGAGGGCGAAGGCAAAGGCGCTTACGTGCAATTTAAAAACGGCGCTAAAGTGCAGATTAAAACTGCATCGTCATACATCAGCCCTGAACAGGCTGAGCTAAACCTGAAACGCGAGTTAGGCAATGACAAAACTTTAGAGCAAACCAAAGCCAATGCCGCCGCGGTTTGGAACAAATCATTAGCTAAAATTACCGTTGAAGGTGGTACAGAGGCCGACAGAGAGACTTTCTACTCTTGCTTTTTCCGCGCCAGCTTGTTCTCTCGCAAGTTTTATGAGATCGATGCTGCGGGCAAAGCGGTTTACTTTAGTCCGTACGACGGCACTGTGCATCCGGGTTATATGTTTACTGATACCGGTTTCTGGGATACTTTCAGAGCACAGTTTCCGCTTAATGCATTGGTTCAAACAGAGATGCATGGCCGTTACATGCAGGCTTTGATTGACGCTTATAAACAATGCGGCTGGTTACCGTCATGGTCGTTCCCAAGCGAAGCCGGTAGTATGGTAGGCAATCACGCTATTTCTTTATTAGCCGATGCCTGGGCAAAAGGCATCCATACCTTCGACCCGAAGGAAGCCTTAGAAGCTTATTTCCACGAAGCTACCAACAAAGGGCCGTGGGGACCGGCAAATGGTCGCGAAGGTTGGAAAGAATACTATGAATTGGGCTACGTGCCTTACCCTACCTACCGCGAATCGACTGCTAAAACTTTGGAATATGCTTATGACGACTGGTGTGCTTATCAACTGGCAAAAATGACCGGCAATAAACGCTATATGGATATTTTTTCGCGCCAGATGTACAACTATCGCAATGTTTATAACCCGGCGACACACTTTATGGAAGGTAAGGATCCGGAAGGCAAATGGAGACCCAATTTTGACCCAACCGAATGGGGCGGCCCGTTTACTGAAGGTAACTCATGGCATTATACCTGGTCGGTTTTCCATAACATTCAGGACCTGATCAATATGATGGGCGGTAATGCCAACTTCAATGCTAAATTAGACTCGGTGTTCTCGCAGCCAAATAAAGTTAATGTCGGAACCTATCGTGGTATGATTCATGAGATGACCGAAATGGTAGCTGCTAATATGGGTCAATATGCACACGGCAACCAGCCAATTCAGCATATGATTTATTTATACGACTATGCCGGCGAGCCCTGGAAGGCACAATTCCATGCCCGCGATGCGATGTATAAACTATACAATGCTACAGAAGACGGTTATCCCGGCGATGAAGACCAGGGCCAAACCTCGTCATGGTACGTATTAAGCGCTATGGGTTTATATAGTGTAACACCCGGTACAAACCAATACACCATTGGCAGCCCGATGTTCAAAAAGATAACTTTGAACCTGGAGAACGGCAAAAAATTCATTATCGATGCTCCGGCGAACGATAAAGATCATGTTTACATCCAGTCGGCTGCTTTAAACGGTAAAAATTTCACCAAGAATTACATCACTTATGATGAGTTGACCAACGGCGGCGAACTTAAACTGGTAATGAGCGACAAGCCTAACAAAACCAGAGGTACCGGCGCCCAGGATAAACCATTCTCATTAAACAAATAATGCTTAAAGCAGGATTAATATTTGCAGGCTGTTTGTTGAGCGCTCAATTAGTTTGGGCGCAAAACAAGCAGTTTGCAGGTACTAACCCATTAGCGGGTGTCATTGACTTTCATTGTCATGCCGGCCCTGATATTTCAAACCGTTCTATCAGCGATCTCGACCTGGCACGATTAGCCAAAAAAGAAGGCATGCGCGGCATCGTCCTCAAAAACCATTACACCATGACAGCCGACAGAGCCCAGACTGCTATGAAAGAAGTTGGCGGTGTTGAAGTTTTTGGTGGGATAGCTTTGAATCGCTCGGTAGGCGGTTTAAATGCCGAAGCTGTGCGACGTATGGCTGCCATGGAAGGGCATCGTGGCAAAGTGGTTTGGTTGCCCACTGTCGATGCTGAAAACAGCTTTGAACACGGCCCCGGAGCACGCAAGTTTGTGCGTGTAGTGAAAGATGGAAAACCGGTTCCTGAAATTTATGAAGTATTAGCGGTCATCGCCCAAAATGATCTGATCCTCGAAACCGGCCACTCCACTCCTGCCGAATCATTGATATTAATTCCAGTGGCCAAACAGGCCGGTGTTAAAAAGATCATTGTAACCCATGCGCAGCTTTTAGGCGCTACTGTTGAGCAAATGAAGCAAATGGCCAATTTAGGCGCATACATTGAGTTTTGCTGGCAATCTTATCTTGCTAAAAAAGGCGACAAGAATGAAGGCGATCAAAAAGCGATAGCCGAATGTGTAAAGGCTATTCAGGCTATCGGAGCTGAGCATTGTATAATTGATTCTGACTTGGGCCAGCCTGGTAACCCGCTGCATCCATATGGCATACGGGCCTTTATCCTATCGTTAAAAGCTAATGGCATGAGTGAGCAGGATATTGATCTCATCGCCAGAAAAAATCCGGCTAAGCTTTTGGGTTTGCCTGCCAACTAACTTTGTATTTTTACTCCACAATTTATACCTGATGAAAAAAGTATTATTTTCTATAGTAGCCTGTTTATTGTTTGCTGGCGTTTATGCTAAGCCAAATCCATTTGGCAAACCATCAATTACCAAGGTGCCTTATGGCGAAGTGGATGGCAAACAGATATATCAATATACGCTTACCAACAGCAAGGGTATGCAGTTAAAGGTAATTAACTATGGCGCTACCATAACCGATATCATTACGCCGGACAGAAATGGTAAAATGGGCGACGTTGTATTAGGTTTTGACTCGTTAAAACAGTACCTGGGCCGCGATAACGCCCTGCTAGGTGCTGTTGTAGGCAGGGTGGCTAACCGTATCGCCAATAAAAGATTTACGCTTGACGGCAAAGAATTCATCCTGGCATCAAACATCCATGGCGGCCCCATGGGTTTTGATAAACAAGTGTGGAACATCGAGGAAATGCCTGGTAAAGAAGTGGCCCTGAAGCTTACCTATTTCAGCAAAGATGGCGAAATGGGTTATCCCGGCAATCTGAATGTTACGGTGATTTACACACTTACCAATAACAACGAATTGAAGCTGAATTATACAGCAACGACAGATAAAGCAACGCCGGTAGTGCTTACCAACCATACCTATTTCAATTTGGCCGGCAATACCAACAAAGTATCCGGCTGGAAGCTGACCATCCTCGCAGATAAATATCTCGAAGCTGATAAAGACGTAATGCCAAGCGGCAATCTGCTGGATGTTAAAGGCTCCCCTTATGATTTTACCGAGCCAACAACTATAGGCAAAAATATAGCTGCAACCGGCAATGGCTATGACCTGAGTTATGCTTTGCGTAACAAATCGGGCGAAATGGCTTTCGCTGCAATGGTTTATGAACCTATCAGCGGCCGCCAGATGCAGGTTTACACCACAGAGCCCGGCTTGGTGGTTTACACCGGTAATCACTTCAGCGAACGCATTATCGGCCGCGATGGTTTGCATTTTAACAAGTGGGGCGCTTTATGTTTGGAGACGCAACATTATCCCGACGCGCCTAATCATGCCAACTTCCCGAATGTGATTTTGAGGCCGGGCGAGACTTTTAGATCAGAAACTATTTATAAATTTTCGGTGAAATAACATCACACTAAACAAAAAAGAAAGGCCCGACGAATATTCGTCGGGCCTTTTATATATTAATTAAACCGTAAACCGGCTATTATGAGTTTTGTCTTTGTTGACGCTTTTCGCCGGCTAAAGGCAGGCTTGAGATGTAAAGCACAATACCGATACCGAAAGTGATAAAGCCACCATAGGCTAAAGGTGCAGAAGCACTGATACCATTTCCGGAATCAGCAGCATTTAATGCGTGGTCTGGTGTTAATACAAACGCTCCAGCTACTATTAATATACCAACTAATGTAATGATTAATCCTAAGGTCCTTTTCATATCGTTATAAAAAATTACTGCGCAAATATATAAACTTTGAGCTTTAATCATATACCTAAAACAATTCTTTTACTTCTTAACTTTATATTAACAGTAATTTATTTTCCACTTTACTGTTAATATGATCCGTACCTCTACTTCTTTTAAGCCATGCCTAAATAACTTAATCAATTTATCGGCTTTTCTGCTTATGGCGGTGCTGGTTTTTCCGCCGCATAATGCTTTGGCTCAGGCAGCAGCTAACTACGAGCAGCAATCTATAAAAGACAGCGTTCCAAAACCTGTGGGCCTCACTACAAACAAAACTAAACATTTTGGCCGCGCAGCTATTGAACTGGGTCTTGTAGAAATACTCCCATGGAGCTGGGATAAATTCTTAAAAAAAGCAGACTACGCCAATATCTCCTGGAAAACCGTAGGTAATAACTTAAAACCGAGCAGTTGGACCTGGGACGACGACAACTTCCAAACCAATCAGTTTGGCCACCCGTTTCACGGCAACCTTTTTTATAACTCTTTCCGCTCAAATGGATATACTTTCTGGCAATCTGCTCCGGCTGTGGTAGTAGGAAGTTATATATGGGAAAGTACAGCTGAGAATCAACCACCTGCTGTAAACGACATTATAAATACCAGTTTTGGAGGGATTGTTATGGGCGAGATGACTTACAGACTGGCAAACAAGATTGTCAGCAACCAGCAAACGGGTATCAGACGGCAGATGGGCGAGATACTTGCTTTAATGATTAACCCGGTAAATGGGTTAAACCGAATTCTGGACGGCAAATGGGGCAAGCCTGTTAAGAACCTCCAACGTGATTCGTCCGAAGTATCAGCCGAATTTGATTTAGGTGCGCGCACGTTTAATCGGGATAACTCAAACATACTTCACAACAAAAACTATGGCTGGTACGGGCATGCCAAATTACTATATGGAACGCCCTATAAAGATTATAAGACCCCATTTAGTAATATTTCGATAAATGTAGAAGTGGGCAAAGATGACAGCGCATTGGTGAACCTGGTAAGCGTTTACGGGTCATTAGCCGGCTGGGAAATAAAATCCAACGAGAAGCTGCAGCACCTGTTGGTTTTGTCGGCTAATTATGATTTCATTCATAACTCGGCATTCTTTTATGGCGGGCAAAGTGTTAAGGCAAACTTTTTGTCGGAGTACGACATCACCAAAAAAACTAAAATAGCCACCAACATTGGCGCAGGCCCAATCCTGTTAGCGGCTATTCCCGACGCTTATTTGCGTTTGCCGCATGGTCGTAACTATGATTATGGGCCGGGTGTGGCTTATAATACCGGCGGGCAACTAACATTACTCAACATACTAACTTATAGCATTAACTATCGAGGGGGCTGGATGATAACAGAAAATGGGCATCCTTCTCATTACTTCTTAAATGCTGTATCGAGCGAGGCTACGTTAAACGTGATCAAGCACCTGGCGTTTAGTATTGAATCGGGCTACTTTGCGCTGCACGGGGTTTATAAAGACTATCCCAATGTCGACAGGAATTATCCCTTTCTGAGGATCTCTACGCGCTATACAACGAACTTTTAATGAGCATCGCGGCTATATTAATGTGATGACTGCTCGTCGGCTAGTTTTTCTTCAATGCGTCTGTCGGGTACAAGCCATATCAATGCCACCAGTATATAAAAAGTAAAGCTTATATAAGTGCTTAACCAGGCACAGGCTATTCCTATAACGTACAAAAGCGTTGATATTTTACCTTTTTTATCACTACCTACTGCGATAGCTAAAGCAGAATTTTTGCCCTCATGTTTCACCAGCACAGCTACCAAAATGCCATAGGCTATAGAGTTCATTAACAAAACAAAACCGTACATAACTATCGGCCAAATAGCAGCAAATGAGTTTTCGCCCATCCAGGCGCTTACAAAAGGTACTACAGATAGCCAGAACAACAAATAAAGATTGGCCCACAATACCGAGCCGTTTATAGATTTTACTGCATGAAACATGTGATGATGGTTATTCCAGTAGATGCCTACATACACAAAACTCATCACATAGCTGATAAACACCGGCCACATATCTTTTAAATCGGCAAGTTGAAAGTGGCCACGCTCAGGCACCTTCATCTCTAAAACCATGATAGTAATAATGATCGCTATTACCCCGTCGCTAAATGCCTCGAGACGGCCCTTGCCCATGTTTACATTGATAGATCGCATAGAAATATTTGCTACAAATTAATCAATATAAAATCAACCTGAAATATATAAACTCTGATTTTAAACAAAAAAGGTTGTCTCGTTTTGGCGAAACAACCCTTTTCTGCTTTATAAAATGTCTGATCTTAGTAATCAGAATAATCCGTTGGGTAAAGGAACAAGCTTTCAGCTTTTGAAACGTTTTTCTGATATTCAGGCATCTTGCCCAGGGCTTTAAAGCGTTCGTCGTCAAAAAACTTTTTCCATTTTTCTTTATTATCCTGCAAACCGTTAAAGGTGGTCATGTACATGAGGTTTGGCATATGGCTGCCGGCAATAACTTCGGCATAAAATACAGCGTTAAAGTTATAACCCTTGAAAATGCCAATTTCGTCACCTACGTTAAACATCTTTACCTTGCTGGCATTGTATTTTTCGGTAGCGCTTTCGTAACTGCGCAGCTCATAAATGCGGTCAGATTTTTTGGCTGTCAGATTAGGTACGTTAGGCTCAGGCGCACCCGGGAAAGCACGCAACACTATAGTTTCCATGCGTGTATAGCACGGATCATTATATGGAGCCTCCAGGTAATCTTTACCTGCGTCCAGATAGGCTTTATCGCTTAACAGTTTGTGGTCGGTGTTTTCTAATGCATCCCAGGTTTTGTAAGGCACAAACACGTAGACCTTTTTATCAACGCTGTCTTGTTTCAGTACTTTAAATACACCTACATTTTTAACGCCTGCTCTATGCAGTGCCGGGATATAAGCATTCTGGAAATAAGCATCCAAACGGCTCTCCTGCGCTGCAGTTTTAAAATGATAGAGCTTTATCTGGTAATAATACTGCGAAGCCGCCTGAGCGCGCATAGCAAAACAAAAGCACGTTGTAAATACAAACAGTGCTATTAATACAATAGGGCAATTTTTATATCTCATTTTTTGGTTTATTTAGTCTTTAGCAAGATTTAATCGGGGCAAACTTACAATAAGTAATACAAATACCGCTGTCACCAGTTTTAACAAATTGGCGTCAACTCCAATACTTAAGGTTAAAGCTAATACTAATTGAAAGATGATGGCTCCGGCCAGTACCAATATCAAGCTTATCCATACCGAAGTTATATGTAACCAGTTTATCAACGTTTCGGCAATAATTACTGAGCCTAAGCCAATGATTACAATACCGATGCCCATACTGATGTCGGCAAAACCTTGAAACTGGGTGATCAGGTAACCGCTCACAGCCGTCAATGCATTTGCCAGGGCAAGACCTATGATCTTCATACGCTCAGTATTAACGCCTAATGCACGAATCATAGATTCGCTGTTGCCTGTGGCGCGCATGGCTATGCCGAAGTCGGTTTTGAGCAGATAGCCTATCAGTAAGGTTATGATAACTACAAATACCAGCAAGATCAATCCTGTATTTTTATTAGGGTCGGCTATAAATTGTAAAGCAGAAAATATGGACGAAGTGCCTATCAAAGGTATATTGGAGCGTCTCATTAACGTCAGGTTGACCGAATAAAGCGCCGTCATCACCAATATACCTGCCAGTAAAGGATTTATCTTTAATTTGGTATGAATCAGCCCTGTTATAGCTCCTGCCAATCCACCTGCTATAAATACAGCCGGAAGGACGATATATCCCGATACATGATTCGTTAATAAAATAGCAGTTACTACCCCACCCAATGTGTAGCTGCCGTCAGTAGTGATATCGGGAATATTAAATATCTTCATAGAGATATAAATACCTAATGCCAAACCCGAAAAGCAAAGCCCCTGCAATAAAGCGGTAAGGTAAAAGCTCATTATTTTATGGCTTCAAAGTTTGAAGGTATAGCGATGTTATATTTCTTAACAGCCGCCGGGTTATAAACGCGTTTCCTGATTTTGACCATCTCCGGCTTTAAACCATCGGTTTTATGGGTTTTAAGGAATCGTGCGGCTTGCTCGCCTGCCTGGTATCCCCACTGATAAATATCGGCGCCAAAAGCTGCTACTGCACCGCGTTGCACCAAACCAGCTTCGCTTGTAAATATGGGTACATTGGCAGCATTACAATTTTTCAGGATGGTTTCGAACGATGCAAAAACCGTATTATCAGGATTGGCAAAGAAAGCGTCGATCTTTTTAGCTAACAAAGCCTGGGTTACCAGTTGCGCATCGGCTGATGTGTTTAGGGGCAATGCAATTAAAGTAACATTCAATTTATCTGCGAGCGATTTAATGCGTTGCATAGCATCGGCCGATTGCGGCTCGGCTTCATTATAGATCATGCCGATCACCAGCTTAGGTCCCTTTGGTTTCAATAATTTAGGGATGATACTGAACGATGTATCGATATAAGCCAGATCTTCAACCACACCAAAAAGATTGGCCGGAGCTTTGCCATCGGCACCAACAACTTTCATCCGCTCGGGCGTCGGCGATACCATTTCAAAAATCGGGATGGTTTTAGTGTTTTGTACCGCAGTTACTGACGATAAAGTGGTACATGTTGCCAGCAGATCTACCTTCTCTGATACAAAATAGTTAACAATCTCAGTTAACGTCGGGATATTACCTTGCGCGTTGCGATATTCTATCTGTACGGTCTTTTTTTCTTCGCTAAAGCCTTCTTTCTTTAAAGCGTCGGTAAAACCGGTGCGGGCCTGCGCTATGGTTGCGTCTTCAAAAGCATCAACAAAGCCTACTACCGGTTCATTCTTGGGTTTGGTAGAATTACAGGCTGATACCAATATGGTTAATAGTAATAGTGGCAGATATCTTTTCATGTTACTAAGGTAGACAAACCAAGTAAAGTTCAGAAATGTAGCTATCAATTTTGCCTCAGAATTGAAGTTTTATAGATCTCTCAGCAGCTTTTTGGCAACTTCATTCAAGTCAGTACTGCCCTGGTTATAATTGCGCATAATAATCACCGCGTATTTTGAATCTAAATTAACCACAAACTGGGCAGTGTAGCCGGCTACATAGCCGTCGTGCTCTATCATATTCTGATTCATGCCTGAATGTATCATTAAACCTATTCCATAAGTATAGTTTTCGACGGCTATCTCCTCCATTTTCCGGATGCTTGACTTGCTGAGTAATTGCGGCTTAGCGATAAACGAGGTGATAAACTTGGCCAGATCTGTAGGTGTAGAATACAAAGCGCCGTCAGGAACATTAAATCCCATACCTGATTGTTGCCTGAAGGCCCAATCAAGCTTTACCTCGCCCGATGCATTTTCCATCCCCACCGCCATTTTGGTTATTTTGTTATCCGGTACGATGAAAAAAGTGTCATGCATGTGCAGCGGTTTTATAATACGGCGCTCTAACATATCCATATAAGACTCGGCCCCTGCCCGCTCCAAAACCAAGCCTAAAATAGCGTATCCAATATTTGAATATAAAAATTTATCGCCGGGCTTGGCAACCAAATTCGTCCGCGGTAAAATGCGCAATAATATTTGTTCCCATTTATCAGGCGCGCCCAGATTGGAAGATATCACATCAGGGTCTCTTTTCAATCCCGCAGTATGCGAGGCTAACTGCCTGACCGTGATTTTGTGCGAGCTGCTGTAGCCCCGTATATCGGTAATTTCGGGCACATACTTTTCTACCGGGTCGTCCAGGTTTATCTTTTTATCCTCAACCAATAACATCAATAACGTAGCCGTAAAAGTTTTGGTAATGGAGCCGATGCGATAAATAGTATTGGTATCGGCAGCGATATTTCTATCCCTGTCGGCTTTACCGAAAGCTTGGGCCCAAATCACTCTGTTACCCTTTGTTATAGCTGCCGATATGCTCCCGTTCAGGTTATCCCACTCTACATCTTTTTTTAAATGGCTGCTAAACTGCGAGATGATATCATGTTCATGATCTGTAAGTTGCGAAAAACAAATCGCCGGAAATACAAAAATAATCAGTGCGACTAAAAACAGTTTTTTCATGGATAAGGATATGATAATAAATATACTGTCATTTATATGATTTGCAAATTCATATCATTTAGTTTTCGCTACATTAGCCCATTATGACATCTATCGTATCAAAACTACCGCAGGTAGGCACTACTATTTTCACCACCATGTCTGCACTGGCGGCGCAGGTTGGGGCCATTAATTTATCGCAGGGGTTTCCGGATTATGAATGTTCGCCACAGCTTATCGAACTGGTTAATCAGGCCATGAAAGACGGCTACAACCAATATGCCCCCATGGCCGGCAACAAAGCGCTGCGCGATGAAATAGCAAACAAGGTACAAAGACTTCATAACGCAACTTACAATCCGGATACTGAGATAACCATTACTGCAGGCGGTACACAGGCTATTTTTACAGCCATTAGCGCAATCATTCACCCTAATGATGAGGTAATAGTTTTTGAACCTGCTTTTGACTGCTATGCTCCCGCCATTAAAGTTATGGGGGGCGTGGTGAAATCGCTGGAACTTGAACCATCAAATGGTTACCGCATTGATTGGAACATGGTAAAAAAGCTAATCACCAACCGCACGCGACTAATCATTTTAAATTCGCCACATAATCCTACAGCAACCATCTTACATAAAGAAGATATCGACCAACTGAGCGCCATAGTACGCAACCAGGATATTTTGATTTTGAGCGATGAGGTATATGAGCATCTGATTTTTGATGGCGAGATACACCACAGCATGGCCCGATACCCCGAATTGAAAGAAAAAAGTTTCGTTGTTGCGTCTTTCGGAAAACTTTTTCATGCTACGGGATGGAAAGTAGGTTATTGCCTCGCTCCGGAGTACCTGATGAACGAATTTAGAAAGGTGCATCAGTTCCTGGTTTTTAGTGTCAACTCAGCAGTACAACAGGCTATGGCTCAGTATTTAAAAGATGAAAGCACTTATCTGTCATTACCCGACTTTTTCCAGCAAAAACGCGATTATTTCAGGAAGGGATTGGCAGGAACCAAATTTGAATTATTACCTTCATACGGTTCTTATTTTCAATCTGTTAAATACAGTCACCTAAACAATGAGTCTGATACAGCATTTGCAATGCGCTTAACCAGAGAAGCTGGCGTAGCCTGCATACCCACATCAGCATTTTATACCAGGGGTACAGATCATAAAATTTTGAGGTTTTGTTTCGCCAAAAAGCAAGAAACGCTGGATAACGCCGTTAATAGATTGTTAGATTTTAAACTTTAATGTAAAAATTAACGTATTAGTTAACCTTTATTGCCGAGCCAAATTATTACTATGGAAAATTTAAAAGTCACTGTATTTCAAGGTTATTTATTTTGGGAAAAAATTGGTCAGAACTTGCAAAATATAGAATTGCGCTTGGGCAATATTCGCGAAAAGACTGATCTGATCATCTTGCCCGAAATGTTTAACACCGGTTTTACGATGAACGCAGCCGAACTGGCCGAACCAATGGGTGGTAAAACCATGCAGTGGATGCATAAAATTGCAAAACAATTTGACTGTGTGATAACCGGCAGTCTGATCATCACCGAAGGAGGCAAATTTTACAACCGCCTTATCTGGATGCAGCCCGACGGCGTATGCAGCTTTTATGATAAGCGGCATTTATTCACTCTAGGTAAAGAACACGAAACCTATACTCCGGGTAGTAAAAGGCTGATTGTTGAGCTTAAAGGCTGGAAAATTTGCCCTGTTATTTGTTACGACCTGCGTTTCCCGGTATGGTTGCGTAATGTTGACGCAGCATATGACCTACTGATAATTGTAGCCAACTGGCCTGAGCGAAGGGCCTTACACTGGCGTACCCTGATTCCGGCGCGTGCGGTTGAGAACCAAAGCTATGTAATTGGCGTTAACCGTGTTGGCCATGATGGCAATGAAATTTATCATTCTGGCGACTCAACCTGTGTAGATCCTAATGGAAACACTATTTACTATAAACGGGATGAACAGGACCTTTATACATTTACAGCCGTAGGCGATGAGATCGTAAAAGCCCGCCGCCTGATGCCTTTTTTAAAAGATGCCGAGCATTTTAACCTTATTTAACCTACTAAGCTGGTAAATAACGCTGCGAACTTTCGTAATTTGCAGACCAAATAATATACATATAAGTGATAAGGACCCCTCGCACCATCATATTAGGTTTGCTGGCCTTTAGCCTCACCGCATCGGCACAAAAAAAGAAAGATTATACAAGTTACGTAAATCCATTTATTGGCACGGGCGGGCATGGGCACACTTATCCCGGCGCTGTGGTTCCGTTTGGTATGGTGCAGTTGAGTCCAGATACCCGTTTAGAGGGTTGGGATGGCTGCTCGGGCTATCATTATACCGATTCCGTGGTTTACGGCTTTTCGCATACGCACCTGAGCGGAACAGGCATCGCAGATTACTGCGACATTCTGTTTATGCCGACGACCGGCACGCCGCAATTCAAAAACACCGATTACAGCTCACATTTTCAAAAGAAAAACGAATTTGCTTCGCCAGGGTACTATAAAACCAGGTTAGACAAATACAATATCGGCGTCGAGCTTACCGCCTCTGCCCGTGCAGGCATGCATCGCTACAGCTACCCATCAACTAAAGAAGCCAATATTATCATCGACCTGAAACATCGCGATCAGGTATTGAACTCCTGGGTGGAGATCATTAATGATCACGAAATACGTGGTTATCGCGAGTCAAGAAGCTGGGCCAAAGACCAGCATGTATATTTTTATGCCAAATTTTCAAAGCCGTTTAAAGCTTATGGCATAGCCGTTAATGATCAATTACAGGAAGGTTTAAAAAAAGCCGAAGGTAAAAACATTAAACTATACATCCGCTTTGATAACCCGGGACAGGTGATATCAAAAGTGGGCATATCAGCGGTAAGTGCCGATGGCGCTCTGAAAAACGTGGATACTGAGATGCCTGATTTTGACTTCAAAAAAGTTCAGCGCGCGGCTAAAACGCAGTGGGTTGATGCGCTGGCCAGGATTGAGGTTACTGGTGGAGCACCGGAGCCAAAACAGGAAGAACAAATGTCGGCAGCGGCTATGGCGTACGGTTACGGACGTCCGCCGGGCAAGAAAGCGCCGGTTATAGATTACGGTAAAATCAAACGCACCATATTTTATACTGCTTTCTATCACAGCATGTTATCACCTAACATCTACAGTGACGTTGACGGTCAGTATCGGGGCATGGATCAGAAAATTCATAGTGCCGACGGTTTTAATTACTACACCGTATTTTCTTTGTGGGATACCTTCCGTGCTGAGCATCCGCTTATGACGCTTATCGACAAAAAACGTACGCTTGATTTCATTAAGAGTTTTCTGGCGATGTATGATCAGCAGGGTTTGTTGCCTATCTGGTCGCTGGCTTCGAATGAGACCTACTGCATGATCGGAAACCATTCTATCCCGGTTATTGTGGATGCATATGCTAAGGGTGTCCGCGGTTTTGATGCTGAGAAAGCTTTGGAAGCCATGAAGGTATCGGTTAACAGAAATCAGTTCGGGCTGGATTCATACCGCAAAAACGGTGCTGTATTGGCCGATAATAATCAGGAATCCGTTTCAAAAACGTTAGAATATGCTTTTGATGATTGGTGCATTGCCCAGTTTGCGAAAATGCTAAACAAGCCGAATGATTACAACGAATACATTCAACGCGCTCAATACTGGAAAAACGTGCAGGACAAAGACAGCGGCTTTGTCCGGGCTCGCATCAACGGCGATTGGTTAAAACCGTTCGACCCAAATGAAATCAATCATAACTATGTGGAAGGTAATGCCTGGCAATACTCTTTCCTGGCACCTCAGGATGTTAACGGGCTGATTGCCCGTGTGGGCGGCAAAGCCAACTTCAGCGCAAAACTAAACGAGTTATTTACCACCACTGCCCCACTCACCGGTATTAAACAGCCCGATGTTAGCGGTTTGATTGGTCAGTATGCCCATGGTAATGAACCAAGCCATCACATGGCTTATCTGTTCAATTTTACGGATGATCCGGATAAAACACAATTCTTCCTTAACCGCATCATGGACGAGCAATACAGTAATAAACCAGACGGACTGGCCGGTAATGACGATTGCGGGCAAATGTCGGCCTGGTATGTGATGAGCGCTTTAGGCATTTATAATATCGCGCCGGGGCAGCAGCAATTTCAGATAGGCTTACCGCAGTTTGAGAGCGCTGTGGTGCATCTGGAAAATGGTAAAAAGTTTACTATTCTGAACTCAGGCTCTTCAGTAGCCCGTAACAATATTTATCTGCAGGGCATCAATCTCAACAAAAAAGCCTACAACAAGCTTTATTTGAATTATGACGATATAGCCAACGGTGGCGAATTCGAGGTTTTTACCGGCAGATTAGCAAATCAGATATTCATGCAGGATCTGCAGAAATCGACATCAAGCATTACCGATGATCTGATTGTTCCAAATCCGATAATTACGTTGCTTAAAACCTTTGCGCCGCCAACGCAGGCAGAGATTAAAAGCAATGATATTGAAGCCGATGTAATCTATTATACTACTGACGGTTCTACGCCGACAACATCATCACCCGTATATAGCAGGGCTATCCCTGTAAGTTCAAAAACGACCATCAAAGCCATCGCTGTGCGAAACGGCAAATCTAGTTTTGTAACAGAGGCTCATTTTTAACGTCATTTGATCAAAAGAATTTGACTGCAGGGGTTGATTAATCTTTAACGTTTAATAGATTTGCCGGGGCCATTAAGATGAACCTGAAATTATTAGCCAATCCTCTCCTAAAATTTAACTGTTAAAATTGCGTTGTTACCTATTTATAACCTGGCCGCTATTTTGAGCCAATAATTTTACATCTTTACCGAATGTTCAGACGTATAAAAAACCGGTACCTGAGATACTTTGTCATATTTATCTATTCTATAATTATCTTTTTCTGTGCCATTGAATTAAACTTTCTTTGGCTGTTCGGCTATTCGCCGGATATGAATGATATCAAGACACCAACCCTATCGGTAGGTTCGCAGGTTTATACGGCCGACGGCAAGCTCATCGGCGAATATTATCACGAAAACAGGTCGCCTGTTGAGTATAAGGAAATATCGCCAAGTATCATCAACGCTCTGATAGCTACCGAGGATGTTCGTTTTTACAAACATGGCGGTGTCGATTTTTACTCCTTCTTTACCAGTGTTGTTTCAACCGCCAAAGGCGACAAACGCGGTGGCAGTACCATTACCCAACAGCTGGCAAAAAACCTCTTCTCTACGCGTAAACGTAAATCGCAGGGTGTTTTAAGGCATGTGCCTGTTTTGCGCACGCTGGTTTCAAAATGTAAAGAATGGTTAACGGCTTATAAAATTGAACACCTTTACAGCAAGCAAGAAATATTGACGCTGTATCTGAATACTGTTCCGTTTGGTAACAATTCTTTCGGTATCAAAACGGCGTCGCTTAAATTTTTTGATAAAACGCCTAATGAAGTCACTCCTGCCGAAGCTGCTACCTTGATAGGTATGCTGAAAGCAACATCTACCTACAACCCTATTAACAATCCGGACCGCTCGGTTGAACGTCGTAATACGGTTTTGGGTCAAATGGAGAAATACGGCTATTTGAGCAAAGCCGATTTTACTAAATACAGCGAAAGCCCGCTGGGCCTAAACCTGAGTTATGTTGAGGATGACTCACATGGCGATTCTTATATCCGGGAAGCTGTTGAGCGCTGGCTAAAAAAATGGTGCAAAGACAACGATTATGATTTATATGAGGATGGCTTGAAGATATACACCACTATCGATTCACGCTTACAGCAATATGCCGAAGAAGCAGTTGCCGAAAAGATGAAAATGCTGCAAAGACGCTTTGACGGTATATGGGGCAAGAAAAATCCATGGCGCGATTCAAAAGGCGTTGAGATTAAAGATTTCATATTGAAGAACGAGCAGAAATTACCGATCTACAAGACACTTTTCGCTAAATATCATGGCGATACCACACAGATACAAGACTATTTCAAAAAGCCTAAGCGCATGAAGGTCTTTACCTGGAAAGGCGAACACGATACCACCTTCTCGACTATCGACTCCATAAAATATTACGCCCGTATCCTTAACACCGGTATGATGACCATCGAACCATCAACCGGAAAAATTAAAGTTTGGGTGGGTGGCATCAACCACAAGTATTTCAATTACGATCACGTTAATCAGGCTAAGCGCCAGGCAGGTTCAACCTTTAAGCCATTTGCGTATCTGACCGCTTTAGACAACGGTTATACGCCTTGTGATAAGTTTACCGACAAACCTGTGTCCATTAAGTATAAAGATGGCGGCAAAGACGAAGTTTGGGCGCCAAACAATGCTGACTTCCACTTTAGTTATCAGGATATGTCATTGCGTTGGGCCATGGGTAAATCGGTTAACTCTATCACCGCTCAGCTTACTGAAAAGGTAGGTTGGGATAAGATTGTTGAATATGCACATAAAGTAGGCATTGAAAGCCCGCTTAAAGCTGTGCCGTCTGTTTCGCTGGGATCAAACGATGTTTCAGTGTATGAGATGGTGCGTGCTTATAGCACATTCTTGAACAAAGGGCAAAAAATTGATCCACTATTGGTTACTAAGATTACCGATCATGACGGTAATGTTATCCAGGAGTTTACCGTAAAAACCGAGCAGGTGATCAGCGAGGAAGTTGCCTGGTTGATGCTGTATATGTTCCGCGGTGGTATGGAGGAACCGGGCGGTACCTCACAAGCCCTATGGGAATATAACGGCCTTTGGAAAAAAGACAACCAGATTGGTGGCAAAACAGGTACGTCGTCTGATTATGTTGACGGGTGGTATATGGGTATCACTAAAGACCTGGTAACCGGTGTTTGGGTGGGTGCTGACGACCGTAGCGTACACTTCAATACCTCTGAAAGCGGCGAAGGCTCGCACACTGCACTGCCTATATTTGGTTCATTTATGGAGCGGGTATATGCCGATAAGCAGTCAGGTTACACCTACGGCCCGTTTCCGAAACCATGGGTTAAGATCACCAAAAACTACGATTGTCCGTCGCCGAGGATATCAACAGATACCACCACCACTGACAGTTTGAACATGCCTTTGGATACAACTAATTTCCCGGGAAGCACCCCACCGGACGCTAATCCGACGGGAACCAATCAGTAAAAAATATTTAAGGTCTATTTATTAAATTAGCGGCGAGGTATAAATACATGAATTACAAATCTACCGCTTTTAACAGATCCGCTAAATATTTATTTGTACTCATCGGTCTTTTAGGCTGTTTATTTTTCTGCTCGCCGGCGCAGGCACAGTATTTCGGGCAGAATAAGGTTCGCTATAAAAACTTAAAGTTCAAGGTTTATAAAACCCCGCATTTTGAGCTGTATTACTACCTCAAAAATGATAGTATGATCAGGCGTTTTGCGCAGGAAAGTGAGTTGTGGTATACCCTGCATCAGCAGGTTTTCAGAGATACGTTTCGTCATCCTAACCCTATTATTCTTTATGCCAATCACCCCGATTTCCAGCAAACTACCGCTATTGACGGCGAAATTGATGTAGGTACAGGCGGTATTACTGAGGGTTTAAAAAACCGCGTAGTAATGCCCGTGATGGAAAACAACCAGATGACGCGCCACGTTATCGGCCACGAGTTGGTGCATGCTTTTCAGTACCATGTCCTGTTAGGTCATGAGAATAATAACTACGAAAACATCAATAACCTGCCCCTGTGGATGATCGAGGGTATGGCAGAATACCTTTCTTTAGGTAAAAAAGACGCCTATACCGCCATGTGGATGCGCGACGCTTATTTGAATCATGACATCCCAACGGTAAAAGACCTGACTGAAAGCTCCAAATATTTCCCTTACCGTTACGGTGAGGCTTTTTGGAGTTTTATCGGTTCAACTTATGGTGATACCATCATCACCCCTTTCTTCAAAAACACAGCGCGTTTTGGCTTGGCTTACGGTATCCGCCGCACTTTTGGTTATGATGATAAAACATTGTCAAAACTTTGGGCCAACTCTATCGAAGCTACTTATAAACCATTTCTAAAAGACACTGTACAAAAGCCCGTTGGTCAGTTAGTTATCAGCGATAAAAACTCGGGGAAGATGAATATTGCCCCGGCTGTTAGTCCGGATGGTAAGTATTTGGCGTTCCTGTCAGAGAAAAACCTGTTTACTATTGATCTTTTCCTGGCGGATGCAAAGACGGGTGTAGTATTGAAGAAATTAACCAGTAAGATATCCAACACACATATTGACGAGTTTAACTTTATCGAATCGGCCGGTACCTGGTCGCCAGATGGGAAAAAATTTGCGTTCAGTGTGTTTGCCAAGGGACGTAACCGTATGCTGGTGGTCGAGGTACCGAGCGGTAAGGTATTGGACGATGTTTCGATGGGGAAAGCCGGGCAATTCAGTAACCTGTCCTGGTCGCCTGATGGCAGCCAGATAGTTTTCCAGGGACTGGCCGAAGGTCAGGGCGATTTATATCTGTATAATTTCAATACCAAACAGATTAAACAGTTAACCGACGATAAGTATTCTGATTACCAGCCGAGCTTTTCAAGAGATGGCAAAAAGATCGTTTTCTCGACAGATCGTACCACTTATGATCAGACAACATCGCAGGATATCACTTTCAACCTGGCCGAGTATGATCTGGCTTCAGGAAAGATCACTAACCTGCCGATATTTACCGGGGCTAATAATCTGAATGCACAATATTCGTCAGACGGTACGCAGATCTATTTCCTTTCAAACCGTGACGGCTTCCGTAACATGTATCGTTATACGCTAGCTACGGGCAAAGTTGAACAGATGACGGACTTATTTACCGGTATTTGCGGTATTACCGAGTTTTCGCCGGCTTTGAGTATTTCAGCTAATAATGATGTTGTTTACTCCTATTATCGCGCGCAGAAATATTCGCTTTATAATGCGAAGGCCTCTGATTTTACGCCTAAGGTCATCGATCCCGGACACACCAATTTTGAAGCAGCTTTGCTGCCGCCTTCACGCGCAGTTGGTGTCGATCTGATCAATTCAAACCTGAATAACTACCTGGCATATCCAAAAATCCCTTACGACTCGATTAACGCCATACCTTACAAACCAAAATTCAAGCTGGATTATCTGGCCAGCAGTGGTATCGGTGCGTCGGTAAGCTCATTTGGTACCGGCTTGGCCAGCGGTGTACAGGGCGTGTTTAGCGACATTTTGGGTCGTAATCAAATTTATGCAGGTGTAGCTATTAATGGCGAGATCTATGATTTTGGTGGACAAGTGGTTTATATCAATCAAACCGGCCGCTGGAATTTTGGCGGAGGCGTATCGCACATACCTTATCAGTTTGCAAATTATAACGTAGTTGCTACCACACATACCTTTAATGGCAAACCTGTGCCCGTTACTGAGGAGCGCTATGATATCATCCGCATTTTTGAAGATCAGGCATCACTGTTTACTTCCTACCCGATCTCTAAATCAACTCGTGTTGAAGTTGGCGGCGGCGCTTCGCAGTATTATTATCGCGTTGACCGATATAGCACCTTATACGATACGCTGGGTAATGTACTGGATTATTCAAAACATCATATTTCTAATTCAGATTATAACAATGACCCGCTAAATGGCGGTACACAGCTGAAACCATTTACGGTTTTCCAGGGACATACAGCCTTAGTTGGCGATAACTCATTTTTCGGCGTGGCTTCACCGCTTAGCGGCTACCGTTATCGTATAGAAGCTGAATATAACTTTGGCACCTATCAATTCTTCGCACCTACTATCGACTTACGTAAATATGTGCGTACCCAACCGGTTACTTTTGCGGCGCGCTTATATGGTTATGCGCGTTTGGGTAATTCCAACGGCTTGTATCCGCTATATGTGGGCTATCCATTCCTGATTAGGGGTTATGAGGCGCAGACTTTCTATAACGGCAATGGTACCCCAAGCAACGGATTTACGATTGATCAATTATCAGGTACCCGTACCATAGTGGGCAACTTCGAGGTTCGTTTGCCATTTACCGGCCCCGAAAAACTGTCCGCTATTAAATCAAAGTTTTTCTTTTCTGAGCTAAACTACTTCTTTGATGCAGGTTTAGCCTGGAATGCAGGCAATCAGGTTAAATTCCAGATGGCGCCCGACAGAATCGGGACCGACGCTAACGGTAATGGCATATACAACACTAATCAGCGTGTGCCTGCTTTGAGTACGGGTGTATCACTGCGGGTAAACATATTCGGTTACTTTGTGTTGGAGCCTTACCTGGCCGTTCCGTTTAATAGAAATGATATTAACAAACCTGTATTTGGTTTAGGATTTACGCCGGGATGGTAATTTTAAACATAACGTGTTCTTGACGGTTATATAGGCAATGAAGAAACTGGTTTTTACTATCGGATTAATATTGGGCTCATTGGGTTTATTTGCGCAGGTTAATGTTGTCGACTCTGCTCATCAAACGGCCAAATCGCCGCAGCCTGTTTTAAAAAACAACGAAGGCGCGAAAATGCGCCCATCAGATGATGCCACAACTAACATTTATAATTCGCCGGAATTTTGGAGCTTTTACCGGACGATAAAATTTGCTAATCTGAGTGAGACCATCCGCAGCCGCGGGCCGATAACTGTTTTTGCGCCGGATAACGATGCCTTTGCAAAAATGTCTCCCGGAAAACTCGATTCGTTACTGGATATAAAACGTCAGCCAGCTTTGATAGCTATGGTGACTTACCACGTTGTTCCGGGTATTATCAAGGCAAAGGATATCCTGCGCGAAATAAAAGCCAATAATGGCACAGCCACCTTTACTACCCTAACTGGCAATAAATTAACCGCCAAACTGGACGCCAACAGAAATATTGTATTGATTGATGAGAACGGCGGGCAAAGTGTTATCAGCAAATTTGATATCCCGCAAAACAACGGCGTCATCCATATCATAACCGCCGTGTTGATACCTAAGTTTAAAGAAATATAAAAGTTTCGGCAGCATAGCTATTCAAAATTTTTGTCATTACTTATATTGTACATATATAAGCTAATAAAAAGCGTATTGACATCTTAATATTAATAAGACTTTACTTTCAGAATACTCCAAAAGCCGGGTATATTATATCGCCAATAATTAAGCTATCGCGAAATTACGACGATTATTGATTGACGGACGTAATTGTGTTTTGTTGCGCATGCCACTCTCATAATTTAAACCAATGGTCAAATCTATCCAGTTTGGATTAACCGGTCTGATCATTTTCTCTTTTTGCGGACGCGTATATGTGCTAACGGTTTTGAACCGCTCCATCGCCAACTCCTCTGAATTGATCTCTTCAAAATAAACCAGGCGGTTTAACTGCTTAGCGCTGTCGAAAAATAAAGTCGGCATTTCTTCATAAAACTTAACAGTTTTTAAAAGATCTGAACATAGGCCTACATGTAAATTATTACGGTTTCTGTCGGTGATGATATAGATGTAACGTTTCATTTGATAATAAAATTTGCTGTTTGAAAAATAATTACTAACTTTATGAGCATAAAATTACTAACATTTTTAGTAAATCCAAATTTTATGACAAAAATTTCATCAAATATTAAATTCCTTAGAAAAAACAAAGGATTAACACAGCAACAATTTGCTGATGAGGTAGGTATAAAAAGATCATTGGTAGGCGCTTATGAAGAGGAAAGAGCCGAACCTAAATATGATTTACTAAAAATAATAGCAAATTTCTTTGAAGTTACCGTCGATGATTTCATAAATGAGACCATAGACGACAAATTTTTAGCAAAACCTAAACCCAACGCCGGTGGTGTCCGTATCCTGAGTATATCGGTTGACAAAGAGGATAACGAGAACATTGAAATGGTGCCTGTAAAAGCCAGCGCCGGTTATATGAACGGCTATGCCGACCCTGAATATGTATCGCAACTGCCAAAGCTTTATTTGCCGATGTTTAAGAATGGTACCTTCCGCGGTTTTGAGATAAAAGGCGATTCCATGTTACCCCTTGTTTCGGGTACTACTATAATAGGTGAATACGTAGAGAACTGGGGCGATATCAAAGCCAACGAAACCTATGTCATCGTTTCAAAAAATGACGGCGTAGTTTATAAACGCATCGGGAACAAATTTAAAGACAATAAAAAGCTGAAGCTGGTTTCTGACAACCCGGCTTATGATCCTTACGAAGTAAACGGCGAAGATATATTAGAGGTATGGAAAGCTAAAGCTTACATATCTACCCAGTTGCCCCTTCCAAACCCGGAACCAACCATGGAGAGCCTGACCAGCATGATGGCGCAGATGCAAAGATCAATAGCTAAACTGGAAGGCAATAATTGATTTTTAATGTCGGATTTCGGAAGTTCGATTTCGGATTGGGGATAAATCTTAATTTTGAATTCGGAATTCGGATCTCGAAATCAATAACTCCGAAATCCGAATTCAAATCAAAGGCAACAATTAAGTTACACACTTGGGGTTAAACCTTATTCATTTATCTTTATCATAACACCAAAAATTAAATCTAGAAGAAAATGAAAAAGGTATTATTAGTGTGCGCTTTTGTCTTAGGAATCAGCGCGGTTAGCTTTGCTCAGGATAATAGTGGAAATGGTCAGAATGGAGGCAGACGCAGAGGCGGTAATCCTGCACAAATGACCGGCAGATTGAAAGAGAAACTATCGCTGACTGACGATCAGGTTGCCAAAGTCACCACCATCTACACTGCGCAAGCTAAAGTTATGGACAGCTTAAGAACAGCAAGTAACGGCGACAGAAAAGCGATGCGCCCTGCAGCAACTGCTTTAAGAAAATCAACCAACGACAAGATCACTGCTCTGCTAACTGCAGATCAGGCAGATAAATTCAAGAAAATGCTAGCCGACCAGGCTGCTGCACAAGCTGCAAGACAGAACGGCAACTAATTTTGATAGCATATTAAAAATGCGGCCCTGAGCCACGAAAAGTCGGAAGATTGCTTCCGACTTTTTTACTTTAAATTAATTAGTATATTTATTATACCAATTTTTAAGCTGAGTATCGATCTGCTCCATGAGACGACTATTGTATATTTTATTTTTTTGTTTTAGTTATAGTCAAGCCCAGGAAAAACAAGGAGATGCCAACTGGCATTTAACCGTTGCAGATAGCTTTGATAAAAAAGGGTTGGCAAACGCAACTATCTCTTTTAAAGACAAAAAATATTTAATTAGCGATGTTTATGGTCGTGTTGATGTTCCTCTCAATATATTCGCAGATGGAGATACAATTCGCATCTCCTGCATCGGCTACAAAACGACAGAATTTAAATATTTTAGAAAACAACCCTTACCGGATACAATAGCTCTCGTTGGATCGCATGTTGTATTGGGCGAGGTTTCAATTTCATCGGTTGCGTCTCAAAAAATGCTTTTGGGCGACATAAAAAAGAAATATAATACGCATCGGGCACCAAACCCTTCTCAAGAATTTATTCTTTTTATACCAAATGAAAATAAGATAAAAGGAACCATTAAATCGATAGAATATGTGTTAAATGATGTACTTAAAGGCATTGATATGCCCTTCAAGGTCAACTTATACACCAAAGATAAGAATGACCTTTTCCCCGATCAACGATTATTAAAAGACTCATTGATCGTTCGTAATCCACAAAAATCGCAACATCTTAGCGTAGATATTTCCCGCTATGGTATAAAATTCCCCCAAGAAGGAGTTTTAGTTAGTTTTGAAACCCTCGATACCAGTTATTATAAAGACTCAACGTTTTATAAAGGCCCTCAAGGCCAAAGGTGGATACGGAAAATGCCGGGCATTGACATGGATTTAAAACAAGCTAATAATTATTCCGTTGACTATGGTAAGAAAGATCGAAAGACTTCTTATAGCATGGTCATGGGAGTTGACGCCAAGGCAAGCCCAGAGTTTCTAAAATTTACAAGTTATGTCTTCGCTGATGGTAATAATCTAGCTATTAGCTTGACCATCATCCCTTCCAGTGAACATTTAGAGGGAAATAGCGAATCTCTCGACAGCGGCGCTGACTTGATCCAAAAATGACTTAAAAGTCAGAAAAAGCGATCCAAAGTGATCCACATTTCTATACCTTATTTTTCAACCACCTGATTATTAGCAACTTGTAATTTAGGAATGATCCAGCTGATCCAAAGTGATACACGTTCGCGTGTGGATCATCGCATTTATAAGCACTGCCGACCTGAGTTTTCACAGCAACAATTAAGTTACATATTGAACTATGTCGATTTAAGGATGTTATCTTTAGGTATCACCAAATCAAAACAAACCGAATATGAAAAAAGTATTGTTAGTATGCGCTTTCGTTCTGGGAATTAGCGCAGTAAGTTTCGCACAAGGCGGTGGCCGTATGCGTATGTCTCCTAAAGTTCAGGTTGACACTTTAAAAGCACACGTTTCAGGTATCACCGACGACCAGGCAGCTAAAATTTTAGCAGTGTATGAAGGCGCCGGTAAACAACGCGACAGCCTCATGCAAGCTGCAAACGGCGACAGACAAGCTATGATGTCTGGCTTTATGAAAATGCAAACAGTAACTGACGCTAAAATCTCTGCGATCTTAACCGCAGATCAGGCTGCGGCTTACAAAAAAATGGTTGACCAACGCATGGCTCGTATGCGAGCCCGTATGCAAGGTAATAATTAACAATAATCTCACATTTACACAAGAAAGCTCCGACAAACCGGGGCTTTCTTTATTTTAGCTGAAATTTTCGGTAATGAATTCAGCAGAAAAACATATGGCAAGCAGGCTTGAGGAGCGCAGGCAGAATGGCAGCTACCGCACATTGAAGCCTGAAAGCGACTTGATAGATTTCTGCTCAAACGATTATCTCGGTTTCGCACGGTCGCAATTATTAAGGGACCGCGTCAATGCCGAAATAAATAGCCACCCCAATTTAAACGGCGCTACCGGCTCAAGATTGATATCGGGTAATCTTACTTATACTGAAGAACTTGAACGTTATATTGCCGATTTATTTAGCGCAGAAGCGGGATTGTTGTTTAATTCAGGCTATGACGCTAACCTTGGGCTACTCTCCTCTTTACCCCAGCGCGGCGACACGATCATTGCCGACGAGCTGATCCACGCCTCTTTAATTGACGGCGCAAGGTTAAGCCATGCCAACCGGTATACTTTTAAGCATAATGATCTGGAGTCGCTGGAGGCTAAACTAAAAAATGCCAAAGGCGTGATCTACGTAGTTACCGAAAGCATTTTCTCTATGGATGGCGACACGCCTCAGCTGGAAGATATGCTGGCATTGACAGAGCAATATGGCGCCCATTTAATTATTGACGAGGCTCATGCCGTTGGTTTATATAAAGCAGGGATAGTATCAGCTCTTGGTTTACAGGACCGGGTATTTGCCCGTGTAGTTACATTTGGCAAAGGCCTGGGTTATCATGGCGCTATTGTTTTAGGTAGCGATGTGCTGCGTCAATATTTGATCAATTATGCACGCTCATTCATCTACACCACCGCTGCCCCATTCCATCAATTAGCTACCACTAAATGTGCTTTTAAACAGCTACAGACGGCAGATATGCAGATAGAAGAACTGCGCCATCGTATCAAACTGTTTAAGAAAGCAATTGCTTTAAATAGCAATAACGGATATTCTTTGATTGACAGCAATAGTTCTATCCAATGCGTTCTGCTTAAAAGCAATAATAAAGCAAAGTTCATTGCTACGCAGCTGCAAAAGCTCGGCTTTGATGTACGTGCCATAATGAGCCCTACTGTGGCCGAGGGCAGCGAACGGATAAGGATCTGTTTACATGCTTATAATACTGCCGACGAAGTAACTTCGCTGGCTAATGAAATAAATAATTTACTCAATGAATAAACCATTATTTGTAACCGGCATTGGCACTGGCATTGGCAAAACCGTGGTATCGGCGGTTTTAGTTGAAAGCTTGAAGGCCGACTACTGGAAACCCGTACAATCAGGCGATCTGGATGACAGTGACACCTTATATGTACAAAGCCTGGTATCGAATACAAAAACTGTCTTTCACCCGGAAGCCTATCGCCTAACCCAACCTTACTCGCCGCATAAATCGGCAGCGCTGGATGGTATAGAGATTGATCCCTTGACCATCAAAGTTCCGCAAACTGATAATACCCTCATTGTTGAGGGTGCAGGTGGACTAATGGTGCCCTTGAATCGTACTTTTTTAATGATCGACCTTATACAGCAGCTTAACGCTGAGGTTATATTGGTAGTAAAACACTATTTAGGTAGTATCAATCATACCTTGCTTACTTTAGAGGCTTTGCACAGTCGCAACATCCCCATTAAAACGCTTATTTTCAATGGCGAGCCTAATAAATCGTCTGAAGAAGTGATTAAGAACTTTGCCCGGTGTAAGACGTTATATATCCCTGATATTAAAGAAATCACCAAAGCAAACATCGCAGGCATAAAAATAGACTTGTAATCAGCATGAAAAAGGTAGCGGTAATAGGTTCAGGAACTATGGGCAATGGCATCGCCCACACTTTTGCACAATATGGTTTTGAGGTTTCATTGATAGATGTAAACGAAAATGCTTTACAGCAGGGATTAAAAAATATCGCCGTAAATCTGGATAAACAGATCAAGAAAGGTACCCTTGCCGAAACTGATAAAACGCATACTTTAAGCCGGATAAGCACCTTTACTAATTTAAAAGATGGTGTTAAAGATGCGAACCTTGTAGTTGAAGCTGCAACAGAGAACCGGGACATCAAACTCAATATTTTCAAACAACTAAGTGATTTTTGTGCCGACAGCACCATTCTGGCCACAAACACGTCATCCATCGCCATTACTCAAATTGCATCGGTAACTAAACATCCTGAAAATGTAATCGGTATGCATTTTATGAACCCGGTGCCATTGATGAAATTGGTTGAGGTAATTAAGGGCCAAAAAACATCGGCGCAAACCATCGAAACCGTCATGCAGCTATCGCGACAGCTCGATAAAATACCGGTCAAGGTAAATGACGCACCCGGTTTCGTAGCCAACCGTATCTTAATTCCGATGATCAACGAAGCGATATTTGCTTTATATGAGAATGTGTCAGGGGTTGAAGAGATTGACACCGTAATGAAACTGGGAATGGCTCATCCTATGGGTCCATTGCAATTGGCTGATTTTATTGGTCTCGACGTTTGCCTGGCCATTATAGAAGTATTGCACGGCGGATTTAAAACCGATAAATACGCCCCCTGCCCTTTATTGATTGAGTTGGTAAATGCTAACGAGTTAGGTGTAAAAACCGGCAGCGGTTTTTATAAATATACGTCAGGTAGTAAAGACCTGGTTGTAGCCCATCGGTTTGTAAAATAGCCAGTTAAACCATTTGGTTCGGTCTTTGTCAATGTTATAAGTTATTTAAAACATTGACCTATGAAAACAATAGCAAAAATTGGAATATTATTGGCCCTGACAGGCAGCATGCTTACATCATGCGCCGGTGATTATTATGTGGCCTCACAACCTGTTGAACCTTACTATGTCAGACCTGCTTCACCCTATGACGGCGCCGTTTGGATTGATGGCGAATGGGTATGGACCGGCAACCGTTATAATTACATAGGTGGCCACTGGGCCCGTCCTCGTGCCGGACGCACCTGGGTGCGTGGTACATGGATACATGGTAACGGTGGCTATGCATGGCATAGAGGTTACTGGAGATAACAGACTCAAACCCAAAAAAGCCGATTGTAACCTACAATCGGCTTTTTTCGTATCACAAATATTTGTACAGCTTTGGCAGGTGAGTTTACTGTTGCATAATTTACCAAATTATCTTTAAATTTATCGGCTAAGCCTAATCATGTAAAGGGGCCATATTTTTGGGAAGTTTCTACAACATTTTGAACTATTTATACTTATTTACAGATCTTCGTCACAAAAAATGGCAATTAATCTGTAGCCTGCTATTACTTTTATTACTTCCTCAGATTATTTTGGCCGAGGGCAGTAAAGAAATAAACTCTAACGGTGGCGGCCGCGCATATTTATTCTCAGGCACAGTTGCTACACAATCATTCCCTTTTCCTACCAAAGGCACCATGAAGGTGTTTGTCAGAGCCGGCGAAACTATCAATGTTGGCTCAAGCGCACAGGGTATTGGCGCCGGAACCATAAATTTAAGGGCACCCGATGGTACTACCTATACCAGCGGAAGTTCAAAAACAGTGGGTCTTATAGCCAATGCAGCTCAGGAATCAGCCGGCCCCTCGCCTGCAGCTGGCGGGTATACTCCTTATAAAGTTGTCGCGTCGGCCAATCAGGGAGGTGTTTGGGAAGTTGACTTTATCGGCCCGGGTACCGATAACGGATCAGAGTCAATACCTGTAGTTACCCCTGCAGGCAATGACTGGAACCAGCCATTCGGTCCTTATATTGCAGCATTTGATATAACTGTATTTGATATAATTAATAATCCGCTTAAGGGCCGTGTTTTTACAAATGTTTTTTGCGGCGTAGTTAGTTCATTTAGTATAGGTTTTAATGGCATATTCTATATACTAACTAAAGATGGTTATCAGTATACTTTAGACAATAATGGTCAGGCCGGCAACGGTTTTACCTTTTTTGCAAACAACAAAGGATTTAAAACCGGAAGCGGGGCACCCAGTTACCAGAGTGTTGACAACACCACCTCCCCACTGGTTCAAGACCCAACTGCAGCCGATACCCAAACTGACATAACTCACAAAATATTTTTCAATACCCCTTCTACTGATTTACCGGCATCGGCAAAAACTCCAAGCGGAACTACAACATGGTTGATGAATTCGCCTTTTTTGCCGGCTATTTCCAATGTCAGGTTTACAGGTACTGAAGGTACCGATGGTAAAGCAGGCACTGCACCGTTGGGCGGTTCATTCAATTTTACTTCTACCTCTAACGGAAGTTATAAATTAACTATCGATGCAAATAACAATGGATCTTTTACTGACCCTGTGGACCGCACTTTTACAGGTAAAGTTAATACAGGTTCAAACAGCGTAAATTGGGATGGCCTTGACGGATTGGGAAATAAAATCCCGGCAGGTTCAACCATTTATAATGCAAATTTGTCAGTGCTATTATTTAATGCTGAAGTGCACTTTCCATTCTTTGACGTTGAAAGAAATATTAATGGTATTAAGCTAACCCGAACTACCGGCAATGGTGCACCCGATAATACAATTTATTGGGACGATAGCCCGATCACCGTAGTTGGTACACCACCAAATCCTGTCACTAATTTAACCGGTATCAGCAGCTTAGTAAATGGGCATAAATGGGGTTCGCCGACGTTTACTAACTCTGAAAATGATTTTGGTAACAATAAAGCCATTGATACATGGGCCTATGTTAGCCAAACGCCGATAAACACCAACCTGACGTTTACTTTACGCGAGGCTGATCTTGAAGTGGTAAGTCTCTCGTCAGATATTAAAACCGGCTGCGTGGGGCAAATGGCAAACTATGTAGTGGTGGTCAGAAATAACGGACCTAGTGATGTAACAGGTTCTACGTTCAACTTTAACTACCCGGCTGAGCTAAGTGATATAAAAGTTACCAGCACTTCTACAACCGGCACCACAACTATCACCAGTGATACGGTTGGTAAAATTGCTTACACTGCAATATTAGATATACCTAACGGTGCAGTCAGAACCTTCAATATTACCGGCAAGGTTGCAAAGGCCCCAACATCAGGAAAAATACCTGTGGCTGCAGCTATACGTCGTCCTGCTGATGTTACCGACCCTGACGCTACCAATCCGGATTCAGCACCTCCGACCGATCCGTTTAACGAATGCGATTCGGCCCCGTCCGGTGTCGGATGTAATAATATTAAAACTGATACCGCTACCATTGTACCAGCTCCTGACGCAGGACCTGACCAAACGGTCGACAGAGATAAAACAGCTACGCTTACTGCCAACCAAACAGGCACATGGGCACAGGTTGGCACTACTCCTGCTGCGGCAACTATCAGTTCGCCAACAAGTGCAAAAACCGATATAACAGGTTTGTCGCAGGTTGGCCCGTATAAATTTGTATTTACCAATGTAAACGGCTGTACAGATTCTGTTACGGTAAATGTTACTTCATCCAAATTGGATAATGCAAACGTAATTACGCCTAACGGCGATGGTACAAACGATACGTTTAGCGTGCCTGATATAGATAAATTTCCGGGCAGCCATTTGGCCATCTATAATCGGTGGGGCAATGAAGTTTACCATTCAGACAATTATGCAAACGACTGGGACGGAAAAGGTTTAGCCGATGGCACTTACTATTACGTATTAAACCGTAAAGAAGCCAATGGTACCTTTAAAGTATTTAAAGGCTGGATATATTTAAAACATTGATGATGAGGGTAACGAAGAAATATATCCTGCTATTTGCACTATCTGTAATAGGCACTGTTAAAAGTTTTGCCCAGCAAACTATTCAGCTTAGCCAATATTTGTTTAACGGATTAACTATAAACCCTGCTTATGCCGGATATAAAGACAACTGGACCGTTAATGCAAGTAGCCGCTTACAATGGGCCGGTGTTGAGGGAGCCCCTATTACCAATACTTTATCGGTCGATGGTATTACTGATCCGGAGTATAAAAACGTGGCCTTAGGCCTTTTAGTCACCAATGACAGATTAGGGCCTGAAAATAACTCATCTGTTTATGCCAACTACTGCTATCGCCTGCGTTTGGATAACGAAGATTCACAGCGGCTTTGCTTTGGTATTGGTGTTGGCGCCATTCTTTATAATATAGACGGCACTAAATTTAATACCGGCACAACAAGCGACCCTTCAATATCACCGACTATTCAGAGCAAGCTTACGCCCGATTTCAGAGCCGGTATTTATTACTACTCGCAGTCGTTTTATGTGGGCGGGTCTGTTTTAAACCTGGTTCCTAATGTATACCCTGATCCTAATTCCGTATTCATACAGCCTGTAAGATCATATTATTTAACTGCCGGCGCGATGGTCAACATTTCACCTGAACTTGATTGGAAGCCGTCTTTTTTAATTAAAGAAGATTTTAAGGGTCCAACTAATCTCAACGTAGGTACACATTTTTTGATAAGCGAATTGATCTGGGCCGGAGCGTCGTATAGTACAAGCGTAGCACTATGGAAAAAATCTAATTTGCAAAACGACCTGGTGCGTGCCGATGCTATTACGGGTATGGTGGGTATAAACATTACGCCACTCTTCCGTTTTGGATATTCGTATGATTATGGAACCAGCAAGTTATCCATGTTTCCGGGAGCAACACACGAAATTTCATTAACCTATAGCTTTGCCCGTGCAAAAGGTAGGATATTAAGTCCGCGCTATTTTTAATTGGTGATAGTATGAAAAAGATAGCAGCCCTACTCCTTTTAATTACAAGTTTGATCACTGGTGTCAAAGCGCAGGAACAACCGGATACCAGACAACTGGCAGAAAACCTGTTTCAGCGATATGAGTATTTTAACGCTTTGAAAATATATAAGAAGCTGGCCGAAAAATCCAATCCTGACGGATTAATAACAGAGCGTGTTGCTGATTGCTATCGCCTGATGGGCGATTATGATAATGCAGAGGAATGGTACGCTAAAGCGATCGGTTATGGCGAAAGTGAGCCTATTAATCATCTTTATTACGCAGAAGTATTACTACGCAATAAAAAGTTTAACGATGCAAAGGAACAATATAGACAATACTATCAGGATGATAAAGCTCAGCTTGCATTCAAGTTGGCCAGCGTTGACTCTGCACAAAAGTGGATGAAAAATCCCTCAAACGCATTTACCATCCATAACGAACAAAAGCTGAATAGTAAATATTCTGATTGGGGGTTGAGCCATTTCGGAGCCAGCAACTATGTATTTACATCAGACAGAAAAGTAAGCAATAGTAGAAAAGACACCTACTACCGCAATGGCGACGGATACTTTAATATATATAAGGATACCAACAATGTGGTGAGTTTATTCGATCTGAAAACAAAAGGCAATCCTTTGTTCGATATCAAATATCATGTTGGGCCTATGGTTTTCACCAGGTCTGGCGATACGGCTTACATTACTATCACTACAACGGTGCCACGCAAGCAATTGCCTACCGACCTTAAAACCCCGGATAATACCCAAAAATTATATACCCGCCGCTTAGAACTGTTAATAGCTACTAAAGTAAGGGGCGAATGGGCTTCTTTTAAAAGCTTTCCTTATAATAACCTGACCGAATACTCGATTGGTAACGCTACGCTGTCAAAAGACGGCAATATCATTTACTTTACCTCTGATATGCCGGGCGGCGAAGGTAAAACAGATATATGGTATTGCACCAAAAACAGCAATGGTAATTGGGATCAGCCGGTAAACTGCGGTAAAAACATCAATACTAAAGAGGACGAATCATTCCCTAGCATTGTAGAGAATGTGCTATACTTCTCATCAAATGGTTTACCAGGCATGGGCGGATTGGATATTTTCAGAGCAAGGGGTGAAAAGGCAAACTGGAACAAAGTAATTAACTTAAAATATCCCATCAACAGCACCAGCGACGATTTCTACTTTATCACTAAAGATACCAAAGATAAAAGCGGCGGTTATTTCTCGTCAAACCGCGAAGGTGGCCAGGGCAATGACGATATTTACAGCTTTGATTATTCAGGGCCTGCGGATAAAAAGCTACCTGGTGACGAACAGGAATTGGCCGGTAGTCCGAATGCGGGTGGAGATGGCGCAAGCGATGCCAATGGCAAAAACAGTAAACCGAATACCAGGGTAGCATCTCCCCAACCGGTCACTGCAATTTTAAAACTGCATAAAAACGAAAGCATTATTCTTAATAATATCTATTACGATCTTGATAAGTGGAACATCCGCCCGGATGCCGGCGAAGAGTTAAGAAAACTTGCAGCTATATTGAAACAACACCCTACTATCCGTTTAGAACTAAGTTCATATACAGATTCGCGCGCTCCGTCATCATACAACATGATATTGTCGGAAAAAAGAGCTGCAGCGGCTGTCGACTATCTGGTTGTTTTGGGCATAAACCGTAATCGTCTGGTGGCAAAAGGTTATGGTGATACACATCTGTTGAATAACTGTAGCAAGGGCGAGTATTGTACTGAAGAAGAACATCAGATAAACAGACGTACAGAAGTTAAGATAATAAGCGAGTAACGGCTTAGGCAAGTGATACGATTTGTGGCGAAAGCGAATTTTATCACCATCTGAATTACACGCTTATTTACAATGTTTTAATAACATTCCATTCTAAATTTCCGTATTAATGGTTTAATTTCGAAACAAATAAAACTTTCAAATATTTGTTATAAAGAGTTAAAAAATGCCATACAGGTTTAATTTACATTGGCATTTGGTATTGTAATTTATTTGTTACATTTATCAAAAACCCAAACGAACTGCGAATGTTTTCTCTAACTACACCAGTGCTTTTCATTGTATTTAATCGCCCGGATACAACCAAACAGGTCTTTGAGGCAATTAGAGCGGCACAGCCCAAACGGTTATATGTTGCTTCAGACGGTCCCAGGCCGGGCAATGCATCCGATGCTGAAAAAAATGAAATCGTACGTAAAATAACCACAAACGTTGATTGGGATTGTGAGGTAAAAACCCTGTTTAGGAACGATAATCTGGGATGCGGCCTTGGGCCGGTATCTGCATTGAACTGGTTTTTTGAAAACGAAGAAGAAGGCATTATACTGGAAGATGATTGCCTGCCTGATCAAAGTTTTTTCAGATACTGTCAGGAGTTGCTGGAAAAATACCGGGACAATAGTAAAGTGATGCACATTACCGGCAGTAACTTTCAAAAAGGCTGGAAAAATAACAAAGAGCTATCCTACTATTTTTCCCACTATCCGCATGAATGGGGCTGGGCCACCTGGAGACGCGCATGGAAACTTTACGATTACGAGGTACAAAAATATCCTGAATTGGTAGAAAAAGATCATTTTCGAAATTACTTCGGATCATTTCTTGAAAAAAAATACCGTCTGGCTAAAGTAAAACGCAGTTACGAGCAATCAAATCCTAACTGGTGGGATTATCAATGGTCATTTACCCTTTTCTCTCATTTGGGGCTTGCTATTGTGCCTAACGTTAACATGATAGAAAATATAGGTTTTGGAGCCGATGCCACTCACACCCTATCTACCGCAGATGAATTGAAGCAAAACAAAGCCCACGAAATGAGTTTTCCGCTGAAACATCCGGATCATGTAGTACTTGACCGCAAGTCAGATAATCGTTATTTCAGCGCACTGTATCGAAGTATTTTTAAACGCAAAATATTGAGTTTGTTAAAAGTGCGTGGCTATAATTTCAGAGGATAATGACATACCCGCTTTCTTACCTCCCTAAACTTAATACGCTATTAGATTGATTGTGGTGCTTAATATAACTGTAGAGGCAAGCTGTTAGTTATGACAATAATTACCAGCTAGTTATTAACACGACGTGTATTTATGAAGCATTTATTTTATTTTAGAGCCCGATAACATATCTCGTATATGTTAAAATTATTGTTTAGCCGATACCTTATAGTATATTAGTTTTTGTTCGTTTATCTTTTTCTAATTACCCGGTCGCCAAAGGAATTTAGTTCAAATACTTTTGTATTGCTGTTTAAAACGTTTTTTGTAAATAACTAAATATTAGAAAACATATGATATAAATTTTCCAAGAAAGTAACACCTAAACAAAGTAAAATACAAGATGCAAAGGGCCTAACATGATGGCCTGTCGGTAATCTGACCTCATAAACCTAAACAGTTTCACGTCATTATTTACTTTAAGAATTAACGGTAAAAATGCATGCCTACTTAGTTAGCTACAGGTAATTACTGCATAATACAAGATAAAGAACATCGCGCCTGATATCATTTCAAAATATGCCATTATCGATGCATAGAAATGATTACAACTAACGCAAACTGATCTAATAGGAGGAATTTACAATGAGTAAAATTTCACTGCCTAAATATGAAGAACTAAAAAAACTACTGTTAATTAATGCCGGAATAAACAACATTCTGCCATCGGAATGTCGTGCATTATCAGACAGGGTTTATAAAAAAAATGGAAATCGCATTAGCGAAACAACATTTAAACGCATTTACGGATTTGCATACAGTAAATATAGTCCTTCATTATTTACGCTTAATGTATTAGCCCGCTTTTGTAATTATAAAAGCTGGGATGACTTTTGCGAAAAGCAGGATCAAAAAGCTGTTTCGGGCCCTACGGAAGAACTAAACTGGCGACTCATACAGCAAAGTGCCAACAAAATAACCGGATTTACCTTACAGGCTTTAAAAAACAAATCAGGTATCCCCTATAATCAAACTATTGACCGTGAGTTTATTGATTATCATTTTGATGAGTTTGTAGCCTCAGGACACACCGGAACTGTTTTGGCGGCCCCGGCAGGCTATGGCAAAACCATTGCACTTTGCCAATGGATAGATAAAAAATTAGCCGTTGACGCGCTTAACGATGTAAATGATATTATACTCTTGTTTAGTAGCAATGCTATTATGAGTGCGCTGGTGAGCGGCCGCGATATCCACGACTGGATGCTAGCCCTGCTTGGACATCATATCGACAACAATATTAATGTGTTGCTTGATATCAAACAACGCGGCGACAATAAGTTTTATCTAATCATCGATGGCTTTGACGAACACATGTTCAAAGGCGATCATTTCAGGATCATGATGAACCAAATCATTGATATCTTGTCGTTTTACAAGAATCAAGACTGGTTCAAACTGGTACTTACCACCCGAACGGCCACGTGGATTAATAATCGTCATGAATTTGAAATGGTTGAAAATAGCTGGTATACGGGCTTTAAAAAAGACGACAATTGTATTAATATACCGTTATTTAGCTTGAATGAAATAAAACTACTATGTCATCAGATAAAACCCGGCGTCGACGATTTCATATCGCTCAATGTAGTCGAGAATTTTAATCATCCGTTATATTTTCAGTTTTATTACCAACAACATAAAGACAACTTTTTACAACAAGACGTGGATCATTTGAGTTTCTATGAAACCATCTCCACCTTTATCCTGAAAAAAGTTTACCTGGGTCAATTTTCGACCGAAAAGATGTTATTGATCAAAGGACTTGTAGATGAATTAGATATTAAAAATGATAACTACCAAATTAACAAGCTTAAAATAAGTGCATTGTTAAAGAAATACCCCCATGCTTATCAGGAATTATTGGCTGTTGGTTTTGTGCGCGAAGTAAACGAAAGCAGTAACTATCAATTCAATACTTATATAGTATTTGGCAATGACGAGTTTATGGAGCACAGCGTCGCCAAAACACTCCTTTATAATAACGGCAACCTGCTTGATAGCGATTTGATTAAAAACATCAATGTACTATTGCCCCAAAATGCCCGCAAGGTAAATGTTTTAAAATGGTGCATGATACATGCTATCAAAACCGGACAGTTAAAAAATATCGAAAGCATTACCGAAGCATATTTAAGCATGAATGAAAAGTCTGAGATCATCACCTTTTTGGGTGAAGTTCTGGAAAGCGAACATTCATCAACCATTCGAAATGATGCTTTGAACTTATATTTTAAGCATTCATTCAGCGAGAAGCTTTTTGATTATTTCTTTGGCTTGGAGCTCATAAATTCTGATTATAAGAAGTTTTTGCAGGTATTGTTAAAATTTGAGTTATCTAACAAAAAGAAGATACTGATACACACTACCCTGTCAATCATTGCCACCATACAGCTCGACTTGAATGAGTTGGAAATAAGCCTGGCAAAACTTAAAGCTTTTCCGAGGACCGATTTTGAAACATTTGCTGTAAATCCGTTGAATTGTCTTGATGCTATTTATTATCACTTAAAATATGGTATTATTAAAACCGAGGCAATAACAGATCTAACCAAATTATATTTCAATACAAACGGCGAAATGCCTAACCTGAAAAAATCGGCGTCAAACGATATGCTTTTCCTATTAGGGCTGCATACATTGCTGTTAAGTAACAATCCGCGTAAGCTGCTTAGATTTATCCGCTTCCTGGATGGAAATTATCGTCCAAAAATGTCAGATGATTATACATCACAATATGATTTTTTTGAAAAAATCATTGAGGCTAATTCTTATTTTGAATTAGGCGAATTATCTAAAGTTATGGATATATACAATTCTATGTCTTCAGCATATAAGAAAAACAGCACCCTGCTTACGCCTTACATGAAAATATTGTTCTATAGCTTAAAAATAAAGACTATGGTTAACACTCCGAAAGAGAACCAAATAGCCCCTGAAATGAAGCAGATCAATAATATTGTGGCACAGTTTGGTTATAAATTCTCTAAAATGTATGCGCTGTCTATCCTGTTAAAAAGCCCTACACTGCAAAATATATCTCCGGAGTTTTATAAACAGATTAATTATGATTTTAATAAAATCACACGCGAGTACAATTTAAATCCCAAAGTTTTTCTCCAAACCATAAACATAAAAAAATAGGCGACCTATTCGATCGCCTATTTTTTTATGCTATTTGCTATTCAATTAATTAGAAGTTATTTTATACAAATAGGCCCCTTCTTGTGTAAACTGGATGTTCACATTTTTTGTCAGATCAATGTTTGATCCGCCTAACACTTCTGTCAATTTATATCGCTTACCCGCTACCAATCCTAACCGCTTAACATCTATTTTAACGTTAGCAACCTGTTTTTTATAATTGAATACCGCCAGGTATATTGCATCCGCTTCCCTGCGGATAAACTGCTGAGTAGCCTCATCGCCCGTTCCGGATTCGACAGGCATAAAAGCCTTGCCACTTTTTATTAGTTGCTTTAATTCAGGACGTTGTAACAACTCTTTAACCTGCGGTTGCCAGTCCGATTTAATACTATAATCGTCGCCCAAAATAACAGAACCGGTAATAAGTGTCGAAATCAAACGGGCTCGGTTAGCGCCGGCATTTTCTTTTTCAAAAACGGCATGATCGGCATCAACGTAATCATATAGATAAGTTTGCCACCAGCCGTAGGTTACACTGTTTAAAGTATATTCGGTGTTTTTTATTGAATGGAAGGCGTCGCAGGCTATGCGGCGCATATTCACGTATCTGGCCGTTGCCAATGAGGGTGAAATGGCTGCATAAACCAACATTGAATTATCAAGTGTTTTATCAATAAATTCCATTCCTACTTTATAGGCCTGCATGCCCGTAGTTATTTTCGGATCATAGAAGCGGGCTGATTCCACGGCGCCATGCCCCAAAAAGTCAATCTTAATCATCTTGAAACCACAATCTTTCAATTTACCCAATACATAAGCTATACGCGCTTGTGTACCGGGATGAGTCGGATCCAACGCACGACCGCCATCCAGGTCATGGTAACCTTTGTCAGTCTTCGTCCACATTTCGCCAAATTTATAATCGCTGCCTTCGGCTGTTCTGTTCGGATTTTTGCCCCAATCTGTAAAAGGCGCCCAGTATACACCCGGCTGCAGATTACGCTCTTTGCAATAGTTTACAAAGTCTTTCAACTTTGAAAAATCGCCTTTAACACCGCCGTATACCATATTATCCCAAAAAGAGTCAAGATCAATGTAAGCTGTTCCATCTTCATTACGGAATTTGGGAATCTGCTTATCAAAAAAATCAACAACACCCGTAGCTTTTTCATAGTTGATATGCGAACCTATTACTCCCCAGCTGTTCCATCCTACGGGGGTAGCTTTGTCCCAGGGTTTACAGAAGCGTCCTTCAATGGCGTTATCAGCATATGCGAAGGTTTCTAAACCTTTGCGCCAATCGGCAAAGTAACCAATAAACATTTTTGGCGATTTGATCTGGCTGCCTTTTAACGAGCCATGTGCCATTGAGTCGCGGGTAATGGCAACTTCATTCAATCCACCAAAAACCTCCAACCGACTGATTACTCCATAACTTCCTGCGCTTTTTACACCGCTCTTCCAGGCATCATGCTGCAAAGAACCAATTACCAAACCTTTACGTGAGGCATCATTATAGATCACTCCCACTTCTGAACTGGTGTTAACATCGCTGCTTAATGTTTTAGATTGATATCTGATAAAAGTATCATTATCAAAAGGCACAAATAAGGTATGTAAATCTGCTCCGGCATATAAATTACCCTGGCTAGCAACCATCGGAGCCATATAATTTGAATTCAAATCATGACCGTCTATCTCTAATTGAGTTATGATGAAATCTCTATTCAGATAGCAATAAAATAATTGCTTCATTATCGGAGCGTCAGGTTTGGTTGAAGTGATAGTCAATAATTTGCCTGCGCCCAATTTATCATTAATCGCTTGTACAGCAACAGATCGCTTAGTAAAATCAGCGGTTTGATAGTTATTGCTTCCATTAACAAACGCTGCCGTAGCGTTCACCAAAATCAATTTACCGCTGTACTTTATACTGAAAGTACCTGTATGTGTATTAACAATTAGTTGATTATTTTTTCCGAATGGAATAATCTGCTGATTACCTGCAGCCATGCAAATTGCAGACATCAACATACCGGCAATAAAGATTTTTATCCGTAACATGTAATTTCAAGTTTACAGCAAATTTAAAATATACCCCGATGCTAAAAGAATGCCGGTCCAGAGCTTAAGGCAATGTCGTGGTAAGGGTTAACTTTCTGACAGAGAAACTGTCATTACCTGAGAATAAATAATAAAGCGTTTTGCCATTTTTGCTTATCCAATTTGTGGGCAAGCTGCCTGATTCGCCCGGCCCCATATCCCAGTCGCGGGTATAATAAACAGTTTTCCATGGCCCCCAGGGATTAGGCGATTCAAAGATGCCTAAACCACCTCTAAATCTCGGCCCTTGCTGATCCTTATCGCCCGACAATGGTATTGCCTGGCACCATAAATATCGTTTCAGCGGCGCATCATAAGTCATTCCTGAACGATAAGTTTTACCGGGATTTACATAGATAGCTTTGCGCTTGCGAACATCGTCCGACCAGGTTGCTTTACCCGTTTTATCATATCCCGCAAAAAACTGATAACTGCGCCAGTCCAGCATGTGGTTCTTGTTTACCCGTGCCATCACCATTTGATCGCCATACTTGTAGGCGCTGGCGTCATCAATCGAATAGGAATAAACGTAATCATCTTTGGCGCCGGCGTTATTTTTGCCATAGTTCACAAAATTTGGGCAGCCAAAGCTTACGTCCATTTTCCAATTGGCCCAGGTCCAGGTTTTACCATGGTCGGCAGAATAAACCAATTGTGCATTATTGGTGTTTCGAACCCACATGTACAGTTTAGCATTAACCATAATCGTGCCGCTGGCTTTCGGCCCGGCCGAGCCATGTCCTACCCGTTCGCCTGATGATGTGCGAATATTTACCCCCAAAACATTTGGTGGCATTCCGGACACTTTGGCTAAACCCATACTCAATTTAATATTGGTGTAAGGTTTAAATCCGTTGCCATCGCCGTAAGCAGTATACATATTATCGTCATCGCCCCAGGTTGATGGCCAGCAGTCGCCGCCTTCTGCCAAACGCACTACCTCATTTGCCGGTGCAAAAGTTGCTGAGGTAATGAAGTTACTTTTTGGATACGGAGCTTCCTCAACAGCATCCATCAGCGGGTTAAACAATTCGCCTTCCACAAATTTCCAGTAGCTTTTTCCACTAAAATTAGGGTTAAGCGGCGAGCCCATCCGCACAATGATCATATTTAAGCTGGGGATAACAATTAACAACTGCTCACCTGCTCCTGCTCCAAAAAAGGTGTCGCGGGGTAATGATTTGAAGACACCGTCGTGATTGGTAAACCAACCTAAGGCGGCTATCGGTTCTATATCTTCTGCGGATGAATTGCGGCTCGGGATAGTTGTCAATGACGACAGATCAGTAACTCCATTAATACCGAGGGCTTGTTTAACTACCGTTGAGTCAATGATCTGCTCGCCTTGCCAGTTACCATGCCGCATAATTAAACGACCAATACGGGCCACCGCTTCTGCGTTAAACGAGGCACCGCCCCAACCGGCAACCAGGTTCAATCCGTCAACTTTATAGCTGGTTCCATAACCTACAGTATAGCTACCTTTTTTTATACCGATACGGCTAAATATCCGCTTATCCAGGTATGTGGCGATATCTTTATAAGGCGATTGCTGCAAACTTGCAGTAACTGCATAATTCAACATAGCGATGCCGGGATTACTGTATTGCGAACCTGTACCCGGTTTAAACAAAACCTTAGCGCTATCGCGCGACAGCGAAAACGGATCGGGTTTCTTACGCCAGAACATGCCCTTCCATCCGGGCAAATCCATATGGCGGTCTTTCTTCTGTTTAACCAGAATGGCTTCTTCTTCATCCGTTCCTTCTGAATCATCTAAACCGGAAGTATGTGTATCCAACTGTCTAATAGTGATGGTCGATTTTACGTCCGATTTTAACCATGCCGGAATATACAGACAAGCCGGAGCATCAGCATCAATATAGCCGTCGGCGATAGCCGCATTTAAAGACATTCCGCTCACCAGGGCTTTCGCCAATGACGCAGTACCGCTGGTAGCTTCGCCATCTTTCCAGCCTTTGGCAAAGGCCTCGCAAATTATCTTATCGTCTTTAATAATAAGCAGCTTATGGGTGCCCTTGGTCATCAAGCTATTTTTATAAGCTTCCAATTTAGCACTTGAAATGCCGACACTTTGGGGCGTAGCATGTTCCCAAGAAAACTCTTTATGCTGAGCTTTTAAAACAAAAGGCAAACAAACTAATAAATAGAATCTGATAAATCGCATCGGTTAGCAAATTGGATTGCTCCAAGTTAATGAAATTATCTGCCCTAAAACAACAAAGGCGATAACGACCGTGGTCATTATCACCTTTGTTACATTTATGGTTTAGCTGTGTACTATTCGACTGTTAAAGTGCCCTGCATTACGTAGAAATGTCCGGGCACTGTACAAACATAGGTATACTTGCCTGGCTTAGGCGCCACAAAATAAATAGTTTGCGATGAAGCCGGGCCCACCAAAGTAGCATTAAACAGAATTTTCGGTGTATTAGCAATGTAGCTCAATTTAACCGCCTGTAAACCTAATTTAGTACCCATTTCGCCTACGGCAATAGCCTCGCCTTGTGGTACCACCACAAAGTTATGCGGCATGTCGTCATTGTTGTTGAAAGTTAGTTTTACTCTGCTGCCTGCTTTTAGTGTCAACTCGGTTTTATCAAATTTCAATCCCGGTTTTGTGCCGATGACGACAGTTTGATCAATAGCAGTCCATGACGCCGGTTTGGTTGTCTGGTTCTTTTTAAGCGCCACACCTTTTACCGCAGCCGCTTTAGCGTTCGAACCTTTTACTTTACTGATATCCATGTTCATATCCATATCCGCCATATCATGTGCCGGTTTTGGATGGCGCTTAGGTACGTTTAGTTTTTCGCCCTCCGGAATGTTGTTAAGGGTATAATAAGCAACGGGGTGCAAGAGGCTCTTGCCACTGTCGGCAGAAATTACAGCGTTGTCAACCTTAATCTCATGGATATATCTGCGACGAAGGCTATCAGCAACTAACCTTACCTTCAAACCGTCTCCGGAAACAATAGCTGCGTTTACGATGTGAACCTTTTCACGAACAGTTGCGCTACCATATACCGGGTGATATTTGTAGGTAAAGCCGGTAATGGTATAGTTATCCGGATCGGCTGCTGCTTTTTTGTCGACCGGTTCAGTAAATTCAATTTCGAAACCATCAGGCATTGCTCTAACCGCTTTCATTTCGAAAGGTGTTTTCTTAGACCAGATAAGACGCTCTAAACCAAATATCTTCTGACCGGTTGACCCCCAGCCACGGCTGGTCTCGCCAACAAATAATGAATTATCATTACCCCATGCCAGTCTTAGTACGCCCGACTCAAAACCTTCGCGGAACGCAAATGCGGCGCCCTGGTATTGACCGTTAACCTGTTCTAAGAAAACGCGGTTAATACGGCTCTGTGCCTGATCGCCCACCAAAACCTGGCCAGCAAACGGACCGAAGTTATCGTTAGCCGGAATCTGGATCATTCCAGAGGTTGAGTTACCCATGGTACCATGCGGCAACCATACAGCGGGTGCTTTATATCCTTTTTTAATATCCTCAGCAACCTCGGCTAAAGTTTTATATGGACGATTCGGGTCTGTATCCTCAATTTTTCCTCCGGGCTCGCCAAAACGCGAATTAACACGTGAATAAACGTCCTCTAAGCGAACTTTTACCGGCGATGACGGATCGGCAGCCCAATTCAAACCTGCAGGATGCAAAGCAAAATCGCCGCGATCTAATTGCATGATATACCCCGAGGCTATCCAGTCGCCCTGATTTTCAGCATAAAAATATTTACCGTCAATTAAACCCTGACCACAAGGTGAACGGAAACCGGTAGCATACGGGTGCATTTCGCCCTGTGGGGTGATCTCTAAGCACCATGATCTCCATTTCGCAGCACTTTTTCCTCTCCACCAATCATTAAAGAACCCTGAGTTAAGGTTAACCATCATGTTACCGTTTGGCATAACTATGGGTCCATATGAATATTCGTGATAGTTACCGCTTAACGGCCATGAGTAAACAGTTTCATAAACGTCTGCTTTACCATCGCCGTTTTTATCGATTAAGTGGGTTAATTCGCCACGCTGTGCGCAATAAAAATCGCCATTAACATACGCTAAACCTAAAATCTCATGCATACCGGTAGCAAACTTTTTAAAATAAGGCTCGCTACCATTTAACTGATATGGATTTTGGATGATGTACACATCGCCACGACGGGTTGAAACGCCAAGATCACCGTTTGGCAATACGGCCAGGCCGCCTGCCTCTAGCTCAACACCTTCCGGCGTGGGGATATTCAAAATGCGGTAATAATCGTTTTCCGCAGCGTTAGAAGCTTTTTTCTTATTTTTCTGAGCAAAGGCGCTGGTACAGCTTAGTCCTGCCAGGATGATAAGTGATATATTTTTAAGAATTGTTTTCATCTTGAATGTCTTTTTGAGATTACCAGATCAATGAATATTGAGCCGAGGTGCCTTTATCTGTATTTTTAACCGGCAGCAACATTTCCTTACCTTTTGCCGATGCGCGGATAACAGGTTTTTCACCTTTGTCTAATTGCACATAATAAGTAAAGTTGTTCACTGCATAAAGACCATTGCCTAAGTCGACGATATCGCTGCCGTCTGCTACACGGGCAAACAGGTCTTTTGGAGCATTGCCATCGACGCTGATTTTACGGGTCAGCATTTTGCCGTCTTCGCTGACAGTTTTGTCATTGATGCTGATACCATCAAAAATGTATTTGAAGGTTGGTACTCCGGCTTCGTCCAGTTCATACCCCTTTTGGCGCAGCACACCGGCATCCAAACTATCCGGCCATGCCTGGTTATCCTGGTGGATCAAAGCTAAAGATGGTTTATCGTCCAAATTGACCACGCTGCCAATGGGACGTGAATTACCGTCGCCACGAGAAAGCCACATCGGCGAAGCGTCAAGGAAGCCACCTTTCCATATCTGATAGACGGTCCCACGTTGTAAATCAAAACCAAAGCTAATGTTATTCAATAAACCTACACTGGCAGAGTGCGTAACACGTCTACCCGGAATATCCATAAAGCTGCGGAAGACAACCGGCTCGCCATTCACATTAACATAAACAGGGTCATGGCTATCTGCCCTGCTTTGCGGACCGCCGTCAAATACATTGGCGTTAACATGAGTACTGTAACGGAAGTTTTTGAAAGCCACCGGGCCGTGATCGCCTTGCAAACGCAGCGGGCCCATTGCGGCTTCATTAGCAAATGCAGAACCACGGGTTGGTGCCTGCAGCACCGCATTTTCAATAACAGTCACACCGTTCAATACGATGCGCACCACACGTGCATTGGCTATCTTTTTACCTGAAGCATCAAACTTTGGCGCCTGGAACTGTATGCGTATATTTTGCCAAAGGCCCGGTGCACGGCTAACATTGATACGTGGTGCTACACCATCAAAGCCAAAGCGTCCTGCAGGGCGGCTTTCGTCCCAGCGTTCATATATAGCGCCCATATCGCCACTGGTTAGCGCTTGTTTGCCCCAGCTATCCAATAATTGAATTTCATAACGGCCTTGCAGGTAAATACCAGAATTTGAACCTTTAGGCATCATCACATCAACACTCAGGTCAATGTCGCCATGCTCCATATTGGTGAATATATCTTCATTCTTTCCTTTGCCATGGATATTCACCAAAATGCCCTGACCATCTTTTTTGGTCATTACATCCGGCTTATTAAAATCGGCCATGACAGAACCGGCAATCGACCAGTTGGGGGTAGGATTTTTAAATGCTGAAAGGTCATTCAGCGGGATTTGTTGCTGTTGCATTCTGTTTTGCGCCGAAGCAAAAAACGGAACACACATCGCCAATAAAAATGCTTTTATAGGCGCACGCATTAGCAGGTAATTGTGTTGCATGATATTAGTTTTAAATAAGCAATTTATAAGTGGTTTGTATAATTGGCTACAAATACAAAGATGTGAATTTGCGAAACTAATATATCACCTTTTACTTGTATAGTCAACTTTAATTTTAATTAATAATTCACAATTAGTTGCACACGGTCTTGCTGCGTTTGTAGGATTTATTGTATTTTCATTGCCATGCACAACGCCGTAATTCAGTATTCATGCCTGCTGGCCATTGTTCTTTTTAGTGTAATGCTGGCTCAAAAAATCAAGATTGCCTACCCGATAATTTTGGTGTTGATTGGCCTGCCGCTGGGTTTTGTCCCCTTCCTCAGAGGTATTGAAATTGAGCCTGAACTGATATTTGTGATATTCCTGCCGCCTTTGCTTTATGAGGCTGCCTGGAACACATCCTGGAAAGATTTCTGGAAATGGCGACGGGTGATTACCAGCTTTGCGTTGCCTGTGGTTATATTAACCTCATGTGTTATTGCTTTCTTTGCTGCGCGATTTATTCCCGGCTTTACATTGGCAACCGGCTTTCTGTTAGGCGGTATTATCTCTCCTCCTGATGCTGTATCTGCCAGTGCTATATTGAAGAATATCAAAGTGCCTAAGCGCTTTATTTCTATAGTAGAAGGCGAAAGCTTAACCAACGATGCATCCAGTTTGGTGGTGTTTAGGTTTGCACTGGCGGCGGTATTAACCGGTACTTTTGTTTTCAAGGACGCTGCTATAGACTTTGTACTGGTAATTGTGATGGGGATAGTGATAGGCATTGCTGTGGCGCTGGTATTTTATGCTATCCACCGCTGGTTACCGACCTCGAACAATATGGATGTGATACTTACTTTCATCACACCCTATGTGATGTATATGGCTGCCGAACAATTTCACTTCTCAGGTGTATTGTCAGTTGTGAGCGGCGGTTTATTCCTTTCGCACAGGCAACACCAGTTCTTGTCGCATCGAAGCCGGTTACAGGGAGTGAATGTCTGGGAAGCGGTGGCTTTTGTGCTGAATGGCATCGTGTTTATCCTTATCGGGCTGGAGTTTCCGGTAATAATCAAAAACCTGGGGCCGGGCGGACTAGCACCGGCCATCAAGTATAGTGCAATTATAGTGGGCGTACTAATCGTCACCCGCTTTATCTGTACATTCGGGGCTACAGTCATCACTATGGTTATGAGTCATGTAATAACAGTTGCCGACCCGCATCCCGGTTGGAAGGCGCCAATTTTGTTGGGGTGGACGGGTATGCGTGGTGTTGTGTCTTTGGCTGCTGCCTTGAGTATACCTGTAACTTTAAATTCAGGGCTACCCTTCCCTAATCGCGATTTGATTTTGTTTATAACCTTTAGTGTGATACTGGGGACATTGGTTTTACAGGGGTTAACACTACCGGCCCTGGTTAAATTGGTTAATATACCCGACCCCGATTATACAGATTCATCATTAGAGCAGCAGCGACAACTGGTACGCAAAAAGCTATCGCACCTGTCGCTTAATATATTGGATAATGACTATAGCGAGTTAGCGGTAAGCAACGGCCTGATCAAGTCGCTAAAGTTGAGATATCATACGGATGCTGAGTTTTTGAAGGATTGGGAAAAAGATGACGGCGCTGCGCGTGCTGAAGATTTTTATAAAGATTACCGCAAAGTAATGGCACATTTGCTGAGCGAACAACGTAAATTATTGCTTACGCTTAATCGTAAAGAAAATATTAGTGATACTTTAGTGAGGCATCAACTTGAGCTGCTTGATTTAGAAGAAGAGAAACTACGCCAGCATTTTGAAGCGGGCGAATAAACCAATTATACAAATGAAGAAAAACTTAATTGTAACCGCTATCCTGAGTTTAGTGATCAGTGCGTCTCAGGCACAATCAAACATTCCTAACCCAAAGCCGGCGTTTTGGGATGATGTACAAACCATCAAGAAATACGACGCCATGTTTGCACCACCAAAGAACCCGGTACTGTTTGTAGGCAGCTCATCTATACGTAAATGGGATGACTCACAGTGGACCTTTGCCGAATACAGTGCCCTGAACCGCGGCATAGGCGGTGCAGTAACTAACAATATCATTTATTACCTGAATGACATCGTCTTCAAATATCAGCCTAAACAATTGGTAATCTATGTAGGCGAAAACGATCTGGTTGATGCCAAAGTACCTGCCAATGCCGATTCGGTTTATAATCGTACCCTAAAGTTGTATGGGCTCATCAGGGCTAAGATGCCGTCGTTACCTATTATTTACATCGGTATGAAGCCAAGCCCGTCGCGCACCAAGATCATGCCTGATGAGATTGCGTTTAACCAGAAAATAAAGGACTTTTTCGCTAAGGAACAAAATGTAGTATTTGTTGATGTCTACCCGCTCATGCTGGATAACGGCAAACTAAGACCCGAACTGTATGTAGGCGACAAACTGCACATGACCAAACTGGGTTATGACATCTGGGAGAAAGCCATCAGGCCATACCTGATCAAGTAAATCCAGCAGTGTTTGTTTCACGTGAGTGTGAAACAGATGAAACAGGGTTTTTCATCAAATATCTGTTTATCAATGATTTGATAAAAATCAGTGAAACAAAATGAAACAGAACAATAAGTTTAAGTAATCATAATAAACATCTGATTATTAGTAAAATATAGTTATTTTTGACTTCCTGACTTTTTGGGGTTAAACATCTAAAGCATTATGTAACGGTAGAGATTGCTTCGTTCCAATGACGTGACGATGAATACCCTTAAGTAGAGACGCAATGCATCGCGTCTTATTTGCATTGCATAAGCTGAATGTCCTTTGTAGAGATTGCTTCGTTCCCCCAATGACGGGGTGTGAATATTGTATGTTGGAGACGCGATGCATCGCGTCTCTACAAAATCATATCTCCTTCACATCTTTAGTCTTAATCCACCCTTCATTACCGTTAGCCAGCTCGATCTTTAACCAGCCGCCGCCGTTGCTGCCCAATACACTTACTTTGGTGCCGTCGTGTAATACAAATGCTGTGGATACCGCGTCAGCCGGACTGGTTTTTACGTCGACTGATGAGGTGAAGACTATGGCTTGCTTATTATTTTCAAAGTAGTTTACCTGGCTGGCAGCGATCACGATTACGCATATCGCCACAAAAAAGAAAAAGAGAGAACTAAAGAAGGCAAATTTCTTTACCCCACCTGCCATCGCGAAGAAATACCAAATGAGCAGGGCCGAACCGATAAACGCCAGAATAATTGCCGTAGTAGCCAAGCCGTCTGCCGAATATTTCAGAATAAAGCCTTTCCACCATTTGCTCAGGAAAAACTCGGGAGCGTCCTCTATCTTGTCAACGGTTTTTGAATTGGCCAGGCGAATATTGAAATTGATGTCGTCGTCGCCAGGTGCGAGGCGATGGGCTTTTTCATAGTTCAATAAAGCTTCGGGAATCTCGCCGTCTTTATAGTACGCGTTCCCCAGATTAAAATATAGGGCGGCCGACTGATATCCGGCGCCTAATATTTGGTTATAAGCCTCAACAGCCTGTTTATACTGACCTTTGTCGTAAAGCTTGTTTGCTTGTTCAAATTGCTGCTGCTGATTATCGGCAGCAAACACTAATGCCGGCGAGATCATCATTGCCAAAAAGCAAAACATGAGCTTAATTTGGTTAAATTTCATCTTCAATGGCATTTATAATTCTTTTTGCTTTCTCAAAAACCTGTTGCGCCGATATTTGGGTCACCGGCGCATAGCGGGCCATCTCGCACAGGTCAAGCGTATCCAGCAACTCTCCTATTGTTTCTTCTTTGGCCGATTTAGCGCGTAAGGCTGTCGTTATCTTATCCCTATCCAGGTCGGCATAACTGATATTGAGTTTATCGCTCAAATAGCCGTATAAGCCTTTAAACACAGCTTCATAGAAAGTCTGAGTATTGTTGGCCTGTAATTCTTTGTTGGCGTTGGCCAGGTGTTTGGCAGCTACCTTACTTGCGCGACGGCTTTTTACACCCACCACGTCGGCATTTTTTATACGCATCTGGTTACGTACCATAAAGGCAACCACACTTAATATCGGCCCTAATAACAACAATAAATAAAAGCCGGCCGAACCGAAAAAGCTATCCCCTTCTTCATGTAAATCTGCATCGCCTGTTTTCAGGTAGCGAATGTCTTTATTAAGTAGTTTAACATCTTCCTTATCATCATCAGACAAAGAGGTTACGTTATTTTCATTCAAACCTTTCTCTACATTGATCTTGAACGATTTGGTGGTTAACGTAACATATTTGCCGGTAGACGGATTGAAATACGAGAACGTAACCGGAGCAATAGTAAAATCGCCTTTATGCCTTGGGATAACCAGATAGTTATAGATACGGGTGCCCGATACGCCTTCGGCACTTTCTTTAACCGAGTCGGTCATTTTCGGATCGTATTTTTCAAAATCGGCCGGGAACTGCGGGTTTAGATCTTTCAATAACTTGATATTGCCCGATCCGGTAACTTTGATCTTATAATTTAAAGCTTCATTAGCTTTTAAATGCGTTTTATCTATCGATGCCTCCACACTAAACTGACCAACAGCACCACTATAACCGGCAGGTTTACCGGCCTCAGGCAATGGTTTTACATGCACTACTACCGGCAAGCTTTTGGCCGGATAATTTATGTCCTGCACATTGCCGCCAAAAAACTGATCCATAAAATCGCGCGGCGAAGCTTGTACCCGGGCCACAAAATTCATCTCGAACGGATCAATTGTGATATTACCGGCATGGTCAGGGAACAGAATGATCTGCTTAACATCGGCTACATTGTAGCGCTGCCCCTTGTAGTTCTCGATACGAAAACTTGCAGGTCCTGTAGCTTTTACATCCTCATTCCAAAAACCGGTAAGATCTGGCAGTTTGGTTACCTGGCTTTGCAGGATATCTACACGGGTATAAACGCGGTAGCTCAGTATAATAGGCTGTCCCTGGTAAACATTATTTCTGTTAATATCGGCCCTTAAAAAAAGCGACTTAGACAAATCAGCATTACGCGGCGCTTGCACATCGCCGCCACCACCGCCCATGCTCCTGCTTTGCTGCTGCACCGGGCGGCCTTTTACCACAGTCATTTTAATAGGATTGGTGGTCATTTTTTTGCCATTGATTACGGCGGTAGCCGGGCCAATGGTAAACGTCCCCACACGTACAGGAGTCAATATATAGCTTACTGATGAACTGGAAGTAGCCTTACCGTTCACAAACTCCATACTGTTAGAAGTGTTTGGGCCGCTTAGCAATTGAAAATCATTTAAATCGGGCGGGTTAAAGCTGCCGGCGTCGCCGTTTACACTGAATGTAAGCTCAAACTGTTCGCCGGTAGCCACGGTTGTTTTGGTTACCTGCGCCACAAACTTTGCCTCTTGTGCAAATAGTTGCCCGGCTGCAAACAACAATAGCGTTAATATGTAGTACTTAATTTTCATTGGTGTCGGCAAATTTACCAGTCTTTTGCCGGGCGACCGCCTGTGCCACGGGCTTTTTTACCTTTTAATTTATCCTGGGTTTGTCTTTCGTCGTTATTCAAGGCATCCAGCATGCGTTGGGCATCTTCTTTCGAGATGTTGTTTTGATCTTGCTGCTGTTGTTTATCCTTTTGCTGATCTGGTTTGTTCTGATCTTTCTTCTGATCGTTATTTTTCTTGTCCTGATCTTTCTTATCCTGGTTCTGCTTATTCTGATCTTGTTTGTTCTGATCTTTGTTTTTGTCTTTATTATTTTTGTTTTGCTGCTGCTGCTTTTTCAGCATCTGTTGTGCATAAGCCAGGTTATAGCGGGTTTCGTCGTCCTTCGGATTATTTAACAGCGCTTTTTTATAGGCTTCAATACTTTCCTCCAGTTTCTTACCCTCCAGCAAAGTATTGCCCAGATTATGATAAGCGCCTGCTGCAACCTGTTTGTTATTGCTCGATTCGGCAATTTTGTTAAACTGTTCGCCTGCCTTATCCAACTGCTTTTGTTTATACAGCGCGTCGCCTAGGTTAAAGTTGCCGGGTACGTTTTGCTCTTTTTTTGCTACCGCCTGGCGGTAAGCATCCTCGGCCTCTTTATATTTCTTCTGCTGATATAAATCGTTGCCTTTCTTCACATAGCTACGCTCCTGCTGCGCAAACAGCCTTAAGCCCGAAAATAATACGATCAGAAGTATTGCTAACTGCTTCATGGATTCTTCACCTCAAATAATTTCAACCTGCTTAACCTCAAACTTTTGCGGTTAGTAATAAAAAACTCAGCTACCAGGCACAATAATGCCGCCGCCAGAAAAAACTGGAACCTGTCTTCAAAATCTTTGAACGATTTTGCGTCATAGGTTTTGCGCTGCACCTTTTCAATTTGCGACATCACAATGTTAATACCACTGTTTGAGTTGGTAGCACGCACATAAATGCCGTTGCCGGCTGCCGCTATTTCCTTACCCATGTTCTCGTCCAGCTTGCTTATTACGGTATGGCCCACGCTATCCACATGATATCCTACTTGCTTATTGCCCTGATAAATAGGTATCGGCGCGCCGTTTTCTGAACCCATACCGATAACGTTTATGGTAACGTCTTTATCCAAAGCGTTTTTTGCTGCCGCCACGGCATCATCCTCATGGTTTTCACCGTCGGTAATAATGATCATGGATTTACCGGTACCGTCGTTAAAATCGAAAGATTTCATACCCAGATCAATAGCTGCACCAATTGCAGTACCCTGTGTAGGCACCATACTTGGGTTAATGGTATTCAGGAACAACTTAGCGGCCGAGTAATCAGTCGTCATTGGCAGCTGTACATAAGCCTCGCCTGCAAATACCACCATACCAATACGGTCGCTATGCAGGTTTTCAATAAGCTGCGCGATGGCTTGTTTAGCGTTTTCCAACCGGTTAGGCGACATATCCTGCGAAAGCATACTGTTTGATACGTCCAGCAGGATCATCAAGTCGGCACCCTTACGCTTTTCTTCAACCACCTTTGAGCCAATCTGCGGGTCGGCGGTGCCAACTACCAGCAGCGCAAAGGCTACCAGGAAGAGTATAAACTTTAAACGCGGGGCCGAAAATGAAACGTCAGCAATTATGTTGTTTACAACATTTCTATCCCCAAAGGCTTTCAGGGCTTTACTTTTCCACCGGTTTACCCAAATAAACAGCAGGATAAACACCGGGATAGCGGCCAGTGCCCATAAATATTCTATGTGTGCAAAACGAAACATCAGGTTAACGCTCCTTTCAGTAACGTGTTTTTCAATATAAACTCAAGCCCCAGCAACGCCAGCGCCAATATGGCCAATGGTAAAAACATCTCTGTCTTTTTATGATATTGGGTTACGTCAATTTTGGCTTTTTCCAGCTTGTCAATCTGGTCGTAAATACTTTTCAGCTTATTATTATTGGTGGCACGGAAATATTGACCGCCGGTGATGTCGGCAATTTTTTGTAAAGTTGGCTCGTCGATATCTACCAAAGCCTGCTGATACTGAATACCCATAGGCGTTTGTACCGGGAACGGCGCGTAACCGTTAGTACCCACACCTACTGTATACACACGCACATTGAATTGCTTGGCAATCTGCGCAGCGGTTATAGGCGGAATAGAACCCATATTGTTCGAACCATCGGTAAGCAAGATCACTACTTTACTTTTGGCTTCGCTGTCTTTTAAGCGATTTACCGCTGTGGCCAAGCCCATACCGATGGCCGTACCATCGTTGATCATCCCGTATTTGATATCGTTAAACAAGTTAATTAACACGGTATGGTCAATAGTTAAAGGGCATTGCGTAAAGCTCTCGCCGCTGAAAACTACAAGTCCAATACGGTCGTTAGGGCGGTTTTTGATGAAATCGATAGCGATCTGTTTACCGGCTTCCAGTCTGTTAGGTTGAAAATCGGCAGCCAGCATACTACCTGAAATATCAAACGCAATACAGATATCAATACCCTCTGTAGTGGTATTTTGCCAGCTTAGCGAACTTTGCGGGCGGGCCAGCGCTACGATCAGGGCGGTTAACGCCAATGATCTTAGAACGATCTCTAAATGCCTTAATTTAGGTACTACGCTTTTAACCGGCACAGTAAATGCTTTGGCAGTCGATACATTCAGGTAGCCATATAACTTTCTCTGCCTCCAGATGTACCAGGCTATCATTACCGGTATCAGCAATAAAAACCACAGGAAGAACGGATTAGCAAACTCTATGCTTCTAAACAGTTGCACTGCTACCTCCTTCTGTATTTTCTACCGGTGTGGCCAACTGCTGAGTTTTCACTACAAAGTCAAGCGATTTCTCCAGGGCCTCGTCATTATCATGAGGTGCAGGTTGTTCTTTGGCGAATTTCACTAAATCGGCGGTTACCAGTATGCGCTGCAATTTGCTGCGATTATCATCACTAAGTTCGGTCGATCTCAATGAGGCGATGATTTCGTCCGTTGTCTTCTCGTAGGTTTTGATATCATAGCGTTTTTCGAGGTATTCGCGCAGGATATCCGTCAGTTCGATATAATACAACTTGGTTTCACCTGCCTGCCACAGTTTTTTAGCTTGCAATGCTTGTAATTTCTCTGTAGCTATGATATGCGCCGGAATTAACGGCTTTTTAACCTCAACAATTGGTTGTTTTGCTTTTTTGTTGCCCAGATAGTAGCCCAGGCCAACAACTGCACCGATAATCAGCAGCCCAATAACAATCCAAACCCAATGGTCATGAAGCCAATCCCAGATAGTATAGCTTACAACTATTGGCTGTTTAATATCATAAATGGCTTTTGTAGTGTCGACCTTAACAGCTTGCACCTGTATGGTCAGTTCACTGGTTCTAAGCTGGCCTCCGCCCGATGTAAAGACAAAGGCAGGCATGGTATGCACACCGGCATCGAAGCTGGTAATAAGGTAACTTTGAGTAACCGTGATCTGGCCTTTGTTTTTTGGATCGGCGACGGTATCGGTTTTGCCGGCACTGACAATTTGTACCGTGCTGGTAATGGTGTCGCCCAGTTTAGGGAACTCAACGTGGGTTTTAACCGGTTGTGTTACCACCAGGAACAGCTTGGTTTGGTCGCCCAGCTTTATGGTATAATCCTGTAAGCGGGCATCAACCTGTACGTTTTGTGCCGATGCACTACCACAGACCAAAACCAAAGCAAGCAGGGTATAATTAAAAAACAATCTTTTTATTTTGCTCACCTTTTCTTCTCCCGTTTCTTAAATAAGTTCATTAAAGGTTTCACATAGGGTTCATGGGTACCTATAGAAGCTACGTCGACACCAGATCGGCTGAAGGCGTCTTTTAATATCGCATTTCGCTTATTCGCTTCAGTTTTAAACGCTGCGCGGACGTCCCTGTCGCTGGTATTTACCCACATTAACTGGCCCGATTCTTCATCTCGAATAGGGATCAAGCCTAAATCCGGAAATTCTTCCTCGTGCTTGTCATACAACCGCAAAGCAATAATATCATGCTTTCTGTTGGCGATCTTCAGCTCATTTTCAAACGCCGGACTGATAAAATCTGAAATAATAAAAGCCGTACATTTCTTTTTGATGACGGACGTGAAGTATTTCAAAGCCACCCCAACGTCTGTACCCTTGTTTTCAGGCTTAAAGTCAATCAACTCACGAATGATCATCAGGATATGACTGCGCCCCTTTTTAGGCGGAATGAATTTCTCAATCTTATCGCTAAAAAAGATCACTCCTACTTTGTCGTTGTTCTGTATCGCCGAGAAAGCCAGTACGGCACATAGCTCGGTCGCCAAATCCTGTTTCTGCTGATTTTGGGTACCAAAGTTTTCAGAAGCGCTCACATCCATCAACAACATTACGGTCAACTCGCGTTCCTCATCAAACACCTTAACGTAAGGGTGGTTAAAACGCGCTGTAACATTCCAATCTATGGTGCGGATCTCGTCGCCTACCTGGTACTCGCGCACCTCGCTAAAGGCCATACCGCGGCCCTTAAAAGCAGAGTGATACTCGCCCGAGAATAAGTGATTACTTAGTCCGCGGGTTTTGATCTCTATCTTCCGTACCTTTTTTAATAATTCCTGAGTGTCTCTAGCCATTGCTTTAGAATCAAGAATCAAGAATAAAGAATCAAGATAGCCTAAACTCCAGTCTTGGCTCTTGACTCTCGACTCTTGACTCTATTAAGGAACTTCTACTGCATTTAAAATTCCGGTGATAATGTCTTCGCTAGTCATGTTTTCGGCTTCGGCCTCATAGGTTAAACCGATACGGTGACGAAGCACATCATGACATACTGCACGCACGTCTTCAGGTATCACATAACCTCGGCGCTTAATAAATGCATAAGCTTTTGCGGCCAGCGCCAGATTAATACTCGCGCGCGGCGATGCACCGTAGCTTACCAGATTTTTATAATTAGCCAGCTTGTATTGTTCAGGGAAACGGGTGGCGAAGACGATATCAATGATGTATTGCTCAATCTTTTCATCCATATACACCTCACGTACCACTTTACGCGCGCGGACAATATCTTCAGGCTTAATAATAGCATTCGGTTTCAACATGCCCTGCGGCGCAATGTTAGCACGAACTATTTGCTTTTCATCATCTTTAGTTGGGTAGCCTATCACTACCTTCAGCATAAAACGGTCTACCTGTGCTTCAGGGAGCGGGTAAGTACCCTCCTGCTCGATCGGGTTTTGGGTTGCCAGTACCAGGAATGGGTTTGGCAGCGCGAACGTTTTTTCGCCTATGGTTACTTGTCTCTCCTGCATAGCCTCCAGCAAAGCGCTTTGCACTTTTGCCGGTGCACGGTTAATCTCGTCGGCTAAGATAAAGTTTGAGAAAATTGGGCCCTGGCGTACAATAAACTCTTCCTTTTTCTGATTATAGATCATGGTACCGATAACGTCGGCAGGAAGCAGGTCGGGGGTAAATTGTATACGGCTAAAATCAGCCTGGATAGCTTTTGAAAGTGTATTAATGGCTAAGGTCTTCGCCAATCCCGGAACACCTTCCAGCAGGATGTGCCCGTCAGCCAATAAACCGATCAGCAAGCGATCAACCATGTACTTTTGACCTACTATAACTTTGTCCATCTCCATTTTCAGCAGATCGACAAAAGCGCTCTCACGCTGTATCATTTCATTGATCGCCCTGATGTCTGTAGTATATGACGCAGGCTGCGATGTTGTATTTATTGATTCTTCCATTAATTAGCATTTATTTTGGTAGGCAAACTTAAAAAGCAAAACAATTTTTTGCCAACTAAAAAACAGGCTTATTTGTTAAAATTTGTTAAATTTTTAGTTTGGCTGTGTCTGAATCGGTAAGAATTGACAGAGAATATACGTACCCGGCTGATTGTTAAACCTAACAGTGTTTTCCCTCCCGCCTCAATTATAATATAAAATATAGAGAAAATATTATATCGAGTAATTTAAAACCATATTTTGTAACCTGTGTTTTATAGAATTCGTTAAAGGACTAATTAGGAGCTTGGTTATAATAACCAAGCGTTTAAAATTCATACATAGTTGTATCGTATCTTTTACCAGTACTAACCATTTTTAATGAAGATTTTAATAGCAGAAGATGATCAGTTGATGGCAAGAACTCTTGAATTTCGCTTAAATAAAGATGGACACAAGGTAATTGTAACTACAGATGGAAGAGAAGCCTTAAAAAAAATTGACGAATTGCACCCTGACCTGGTGATTACGGATATTATGATGCCGTATACTTCAGGGTTAGAGATTGTGAGTACAGTAAAAGAGAAATATGGTGATAAAATACCTGTTATTGTATTAAGTGGCATGGGACAGGAAGATGTTGTGTTAGAAGCTTTCCAATTGGGCGCTAACGATTATATGACCAAACCCTTTAGCCCTGTTGAACTTTCTGTACGCGTAAAAAGATTTTCTGTCCCTCAACCCAAATAGGACGTTACATGCATGAAAATCTGATTGGCGCTATACTAACACCGTATATAATAAACCGCCTCATTCTGCTATTTACCTTATTTATGGGAGCGCTTCTCCTGTTGATGGCGGCTTTATTGATATTTTATAGCAACCGTCAAAAACTAAGAACAAAAAGGAAACAGCTTGCTCAAATGGTGGTACAAAAAGCCATTTTTTATGATAGCTCGGCTGATAATCCATACGGCTTTTATGGTTATGAACATATACGCGATCGTAGGTTCAGAGAGGTATTAGTGACCGATATTATCAGTGCACGTAAAAACTTAACCGGCTCAGCATTTATACAGCTCAAAGAATTATATGAACGATTGCACCTGGAAAAATATGCTCTCCGAAAATTGAATAGCCCACGCTGGCATGTTAAAGCACAAGCTATACAAGAACTGGCGGCGCTACAATTAGAGCAATATGTTCAGAAACTCTCAAAACTAATTAACCATCCGAATGAACTGGTTAGGATGGAAACGCAGACCGCTCTATTACAATTACGGGGCTTTGAAGGTCTTGAATTTTTATACCAGGTATCTTACCCTATTTCAGATTGGCAGCAAATCAAGCTTTTGCATCAGCTTCAAACGCTGCCTCCCACTGCAGATACAGAAATCGCTAACTGGTTAAGATCAGAAAATGATACTGTATGTATATTAGCTATTCGGATTATAAAACAGTTTCATTTATTTCAATTACATGATGCATTGATTAGTTGCCTTGATCACTCAAGTGCCAAAGTGCGCAAAGAAACGATTATCGCACTTAAGGATATTTATACTGCCGAGACCGGCAATGAAATGAAGAAGCGTTACCCGCTCGAAACACCCGATAATCAATTGTCCATGATTCAAGCCTTGCAGTTTATCGGGACAGATGATGATATCGCATTCCTTAAGTCAAACATTCCCGGTGCAAGTAATGAATTGAAAATAGCCATTATACGGGCTATTGCGGCTATAGATCATATCGAACTGACAGGTTTTGAAATGTATGAAGGGAGTTTTGATTATCCCTTACCTGAAATAGTAAGGCAAATTAAAGAAGAGCTGGTATAATGAGTTGGATAGCACCTATAATTGATTTTTTTACATATGCTGTACTTCTATATACAGCAATATTAATTTCAGGCTATATTTTTATAGGCATATTTTCCGTTGGAGAAACCCGCAGATACATACATAAAAACAGTTTTACAGATTATCGTCTGCTGGCTACTTCAACACAGGTACCATCTGTTAGCATCCTCGCTCCTGCATATAATGAAGGCGCCACCATTATAGAAAACGTTCGGTCGCTTTTATCCATACATTATAATAATCTCGAAGTAATTGTTATTAATGATGGCAGCAAAGATGATTCGCTCGAAAAACTGATTAAGGCTTATGACCTGTACCGTACAGAATATTTTTATAATGAGCAGATAGCTACCAAACCCGTTCGCGGGGTTTACCGCAGTCGCAATAAAGTTTTTCGAAAACTGACGGTAGTTGATAAAGTAAACGGAGGCAAGGCCGATGCGTTAAATGTTGGGGTAAACATTGCACGCAACAATTATACGGTGTGCATTGATGTTGACTGCGTGTTGGAGCAAGATGCTATTTTGAAGCTGGCAAAACCCTTTATGGAACAAACAACCAAACGGGTAATAGCTACCGGAGGTGTTGTACGTATAGCCAATAGTTGCGAAATTGAAGGCGGCAGATTGGTTAAAGTAAGATTGCCCGAGCAATTTCTGCCACGTGTTCAAACCCTTGAATATATCAGAGCCTTTTTACTTGGCCGGATGGCCTGGAGCCGCCTTAACGGCCTGTTGCTTATATCGGGAGCGTTTGGTGCATTTGACAGAGAGATAGTGATCAAGGCCGGTGGCTATAATCATAAAACAGTTGGCGAAGACATGGAATTGGTTGTCAGAATGCGCCGGTATATGGAAGAGCATAAGGAACCGTATGTTGTCAGTTTTATCCCCGACCCATTGTGCTGGACTGAAGCGCCATCGACTTACAAAATTCTGGGCCGACAACGTAACCGATGGACACGTGGTACAATTGAAACACTGCGCTTTCACAGTGTTATGTTTTTCAATCCTAAGTATGGAGTGTTAGGAATGCTGAGTTACCCTTATTGGTTTTTCTTTGAGTTTTTGGCTCCTATAGTAGAATTTGTCGGGTTTATAGTTTTCCTTTTTTGCTGCGCGTTTGGATTGGTTGACTGGACGTTTTTTGTTTCACTACTGGGCTTTATTTTCAGTTTTGGCTTTTTGTATTCGCTTTTTGCCATATTCATGGAAGTGCTCACCTACAATCAATACAACCGGCATAGAGATGTTTTACGACTGATGCTTACCGCTTTCCTTGAACCATTTTTATTTCACCCCTTTGTTGTATGGTCGGCCATAAAAGGTAATATAGATCTGCTTAGGAAAAAGAATTCATGGGGCGAAATGACACGTCAGGGTTTTGCCGGAGCGAAGAAGAATTAATAATCAATAAAAAAATCAAAATCTTCGCTGATAACCAACGCCAAAATCAAACTGGTTACCTTTTACATGTTGAATATACTCCTGGTTATCAACGCTGGCATTAAAATAAATTACATTAAAAGTTTTAAACGCATGCCTGTAACCAAGCGAAGCGTTGTTTGACCGCAACTTGTAAATATTGCCGGTATTTAATAATATATTATTTCTTGGATCGTCAGGAGATATACCTGTACCTAGTCCAACCGTAAAATAGTCATCGGCACCGCCAAAATAATAGCGTGCGTGCAATGAATATGACTGCGATACTGAGCTGTTTGCCGGAGTTAAAAAAGTGCGGAAGTTAAACCACCAGCTTTTGTAATACTTTCCCAGAGAAGCCGTATATGCCCATGTAGGCAAACCAAATGTAAGATATCTGAAACCGCCTTCGGCTTCAAAACTGGCCGGCAAATTAGCATATAATGAAAAGCCGGCTCTGTAATGCGGAAATACTCCTACCTGATTTGAATACCCACCGCCCACATAAGTATAAAAAGTTGGTGAGATATGAGGGTAAGCTTCAGCTTCAATCTGAGTCCCTCCGGTACTGAAGCGGTTAGCATAATTTAACCGTGCAGTGACCGGCCCCAAAGATGTTTGCCGGGTATAGTCAATGCTGGCCAAATGCCAGGGAGCATTAAATTGCTTATCAAATTTTACAAAATCGTAACTTACTCCTATCTTATTATATGCCACGTTATCTGCAATTCTTGATGAAAGTGCACGAGCTGCTGTGTTAGAAGGGTCATTTTTTAACAATGCATTAATGGCTGTATTGGCTTCCTTATAATTTCGCATGGCGTTTAACACCTTTGCCTTTAATAACAAAAGGTCATTTGATTGCGGGTGATGCTGCAAGCCATTATTAATTATTTCGAGCGCTTTAGCAAAATTGTTCTTCCAATACTCAAGACTGGCATAAGCGACGGCTCCGTCCTCAGAATCAGGATGCTTACTTAACACATTTATAAACGTAGTTCGGGCGCTATCCGGCTGACCTGACCATGTATACAACCTACCTAAAAACACTTGTATATCTGTATAATCAGGGCTTTGTTTTAAAGCCTGTTTTGTAAGTTGAATAGCTTTTGGGTAGTCCTTGCCATCAAATGCAGACTGGCGTGCTTGTTTAAAAAGTTCGTCGGAAGACAGGCTTTGTGCATCGGCATAAGTGATCAGGCATACCAATGGAATAATAAAAAGATATTTCTGTAGCATTACAAAAAACGTATCATTTGTATACGGATGAAAATTAAAAAAAGTTTTGATTTGATTCAACCTTCGCCGCCGCAGCGCTCATATAATTGTTGGTTTATTGCCTATAATCAAAAGACAAAATTGACTTTTAATAGCGGCTCATATAGTATTCAGTCTGAGACATAAAAGGTCACAAATCAAATTCTAAAAATTATTTTTCATTTTATCAAAACCAAACGTTCGTCTGTCATGTAGTTAGATTGGTTCGCTTGATAACAACCTTATTAAACGATAAAATCTAAAGAAATAAATCACCATGGAATTCCGCAAAATAAATGCAGACAACGTCCCGGCCTGCGTAGAAATATTCATAAAAACTTACAACCAACCACCCTGGAATTACCAATGGACAAAAGATGATGCTTCAAAATATTTAAATGAGTATGTATCGTCGCCACAGTTTGTTGGCTTTGCTGCTTATGAAGGAAATGACATTGCAGGTGCCTTTTTTGCACATTCAAAAACATGGTGGACCAACACTCAGCTTTTTATCGACGAATTGTTTGTTTCGCCGCAACATCAGAAAAAAGGATTAGGAAAACAGTTAATTAAATATGCCGAACAATACGCTGAGGAAAACAATTTGCAAACTATAACGCTTATGACACATAAGTTTATGCCAGCCATGAATTTTTATCAGAACATTGATTTTATACACGCGCAGCCGTTTGTTATATTGTTTAAAACGGTTCAGCCATAATTTATATCATTTGGTAGAGTATTTGCTCAGTTGTTGGATATCCATCCGACATGCAATTTTACCCTATCGCACAATAAAGACCCAATGCACAAGAGAATATTAATCATAGAAGACGATAAAGACATTTCAAAGGTTCTTGAAGTGGTACTTAGCCTAAACCATTTTGACGTCACCGGACTAAACAGAACCGATGACATCATCGAAAGCATTAATAAATATAAACCTGATTTAATACTAACAGATTATTTACTGTCCGGAATGAATGGCGGCAAGATATGTCAATCTGTTAAGAGCAACGAAAAAACCTGCCATATACCTGTTGTTTTGATATCGGCATATCATGATTTAGCCGTCTCTCTTGGAAATTTTGGTTTCGATGCATTTATACCTAAACCCTTTGATATAAACAAACTGGTTAAAACTATCAATGATCTTTTAGATCAACAAAATTCTACTCCAATGACAATTGACTAACATTAAACATAATGTAATTTAACGATGGATATTTTTAATAGTGCCGCTATCTTAAATAAGAAGCGCTGGGTATTTATTGACTCTGATAAAGGAATCAGCATCATTTTGGTTGGCTTTGGACATTGCCTCTCCGTTTTAGATAATCACGGTTTAGCATTAGATTCTTACCCGACGGTCAAGTACATCAGCGTCTTTTTATATGGTTTCAGGATGCCGCTATTTTTTATTATTTCGGGGATATTTATTTCTTCCAGCTTAAAAAAGAAACAAGTACAAGGCTATGTTGCCGACAGAGTGAATACTATTTTATATCCACTGGCCATTTGGGGATTTATAGAAGTTACTTTTCAGCTCATCACCTCAAAATATACCAACAATGGCATTACCGCCATGAATTATCTCAATTTATTTGTCGACGCGCGTAAAACAGGACACTTTTGGTATTTAAATACACTATTTTTTATCGGCGTTATTTATGCGATATTAAAAGCAAAGTTGCATTTGAAGCCTATTGTACAGGTTGGATTAGGTTTAATTATGTATTGTTTTTCGAGCTACATCCACCTCAATAACTTGAATGCTGCTCTTTTTACTGATATCTGCGAGTTTTATATCTTTTTTGCACTCGGCGATTTGATGTCGAATATCATCTTAAAAAAAGAAAATGTCGACAGGTTCTCATCTTTAAAGATATTCTTCCCCTTGTTTGCGGTTTTTTTGGTCATGCAATACCAGTTTGCAGAATATAATATGCATGGAGGCACAGAAGGCATAAACTATGTAGAACATAAAATGCCTTTCTTTTTCTTAATTGAGGCATTAATTGGTTGCGCTATATCTATAAACGTCTCATTTTTATTGCAAAAATATAATCTGTTTAAATTTTTAAGGGTGATTGGCTTTCACTCGCTATTTATCTATTGCATGCAGATCATTGTGATGACCATGAGCCGGGTAGTAATGGTAAATATTTTAAATATCACCCATGTGCCAAGTTTGATAATTGTAATATGGGTGGCAGGGATTGTATTACCTATGCTTTTTTATAATATCTGTATGCATTACAATGTGTGGTGGCTTTTTACCTATAAAAAACCTGTCTATCAGCAAATAGTCTACGCACCACCAACAGATCTGGAAATTGAAGCGTTGATAAACCCGGAAACAACGATTCACTAAACAAAAAACCCCGGGTCAATTAATTGGCCCGGGGTTTTTTGTTGTAATATTATTGTATTAACAATAATCCCTGCTTTTTATTGTCCTGCAGTAGTATTAGCTGACAAGACAGCGAAACCTTGCTGGTAGTAATATTCAGACACACAACCCATTACAAGATTTACACCAACGTTACCTGTAATAACTGGAGCTTTGCTACCAGAATTTTGACTTTGAATTTGCACAGCATAATTTACTGTACGATTAGACCCGCTGTTGCTATCAGTAACCCGGTTATAGCCAACATATAAACCTGTTGTTGAAGTGCTACCGTTTATCACAATACCTGAAGCTCTTTTAGCAACGACGCCAACGTTATTGATGATATTGTTTTCAACCATACCTGTAGTATTCAAAATTGAGATACCATCTGATTGTGTTCCGGTAATGGTATTTGAACGAGCCGCAACATTAGTGTAATGGTTGAATGCAATTCCATTACCACCCATTGTTGAATTGATAGTATTGTTTGACACTTCAATATTTTTCAATCCGTCAGTATTGGCAGGATCGGCTATTTGTACGGCAGGCGCGCTTAGCATTGAAACACCGGCAATATTCTCATAGGTGTTGTTAAATTTATTGTTGCTTATAGAAACGTTGATATGGCCCCAGCAATCAATCTGTCCTTGATAAATGGTGTTACCATAAATTTGGTGAGAACCTGCATGGCCATCTACGCCATTGGTGTATCCTCCATAGAAGAATCCCATAGTTACAGCCCTGCGATATCTCACAACCGGTCCGCCACGTTCTGCCGGGCCGTAGCCATCAGCAAAGTTAAACACGTTGTTATATACTGATATATTCTGTACAGTTTCGTTAACACTGTGTCTTTCTATATCGACACCACCTACCAGATAACCATTACCGTGTACATTATTGTTGTAAAAAGTACCGCCGTTTGTGCAGCAAAACATAGTGCCTTCACGATATATGTTGAAAAACTCATTATCGTGCACGTTCACATTGTAGGTGATACGCAGGTTTGCAGAACTTTCAAAGGTATCGCCAAATAAAAGTCCGTCGCCTCTGAAATTTTCGAACTTGCAATTTTTCACTTCAATGTTTTGGCCGTTATTTATACTCAGAGCATGGCTGTATTCGTAGTCAGGGCTAAATGTCTGAGCGCCAAGGTTGCCGTCAAAATCAATACCTTGAATTACCACATTGCTTACGCTTGGCTCGCTCCACCAGGCTTGGTAAAACAGTGATGTTGGATTATACCTGCCTCCTGATAATTTGATGTGGCAAGTAGAAGGGCTATTACCCTGCAAGCCTACACCATTAGCCAATGCAATAACACCGCTTGTATTGCCTGCTGATGAAACTAAATAAGTACCGTCCGGAAAATATACAGTTGGCACACCATTTGCCTTAGCTTGAGCAAGGGCTTTAATAATTGCTTGCGTATCGTCTGTAGTGCCATCGCCTTTGGCGCCTAAAGATTGCACGTTTATTGCTGCCGTACCAGTTGTGCTTAAACTGGTGTTAGTACTAGATGCCACAACGCCAGTTGTGGTGGTTGGAGCGGTTAAGTTGTCTTTTTTGCACGAGAATGCCATAAGAAGCACCGCTCCGATCAATAGTTTCTTCATAAATTAATTAGAAATGGGGGTTAGAAAAAGGGGTTAATTACTGTTCAAAAAATTGATTTGTTAATTGATTTTCCAGTCACTAAAACGTTACATTTAAGATAAAAATTGTATCATTAGTTAATCATTTATTTATAACGCGCTCTCTTTCCGGTAAATCACTGTTTTTTAGTTTATTAATTTTATTATTTTCTTAAAACTGCCGCAGATGCGATATTATTTTGTTTTTCTTCGCATTTTAGTCTTTTAACGAAAGTTATTTTCTTTAAGTTTCAAATATTCATCTTTTTTTCATAAAAAGATACAATCATCAAAAACCAACATTATATTTTTTTCCACACAGGTGTAATAAGTGTCTATTAAATAAAACACACCGCCGTTGGTAATGTATTTTATTTAGGAGAAAAAAAATATCCTATTTTTCTAGTTATCAGTAAACAAAAAGCAAATAGATTATGTTATTTGACAGTTAAGTAATTGAACTGAATTGAAATACTATGCGTCCAAATTTTTCATCCAAAAATTAACTTAAAATTAATTACACTATTTATTGAACATGCACATATTCACCATAAACCACAAACTAAAAAGACATGATTGACATTTACATCGAGGATGATTTAAAAGAAGCCATCAAATTATTGAAGCAGCAAAAGAAAATAGATTTAAGCACGCTGTTCATAGCTATATTTAATAGCCTGTCGCAACGTTATTCCAGCCAGGAAGAAATTACATTCGATCAATCATTATTAATACAACAAGAAGGAAATGATATAGATGCAAATCTGGACGTAAAGAGCTTTAAAACAACCGTAACCAGCTCGCTTAAATTTGTTGATTTTATAAAAGTTCAGGAACAAAGCCTGTCTGAAGCCATAAACTTCGGCAGCTTGAAAAAGCTAAATAATAAAGATACCCAAGTTCTTGAAGGCATAAAAAATGAATTAGTTAAAGCCTTGTTTGTGGTTCAGCAAAAAAATAGTGCAAAGTCCGAAGGAAGTCTTTTCGAGGTAGATCATATCATAACACAGGTTTTGGGCCAGTTTGACCTGTTTCATATCGGCTTATTTTTAAAAGAAAACGATTCATTTTTCGATATATCTATTTTCTACAATCAAAATACGGTTGATGACAGCTTTGCTCAGCAATTTAAAAAGCACTTCGTCAATCTGTTGTCAGCAGCTGTAAGTGATCCTTATAAAGCAATAGGTTCTTATAATATCCTTTCGCCGGATGAATACGATGCGGTTATCTACAAATTCAATGACACCATCGTCCCTTATCAGAAAGAATCTACGCTTCATTATCTGTTTGAAGAGCAGGTATTAAAAACCCCTAAAGCAATTGCATTAACCAAAGGCGATGAAGTAATGAGCTATGACGAGCTCAATAAAAAAGCCAATGTCTTGTCGCGAAGACTTATTGCAAAGGGACTAAAACCCGGAGATAACGTAGGACTGATTGTTACGCGCGATTTTGAAATGATCATTGGCATGTTGGGCATTTTAAAGGCCGGCGGCGCTTATGTCCCGATAGATCATGACTATCCGGTTGAAAGACAGCATTATATTTTTAACCATTCGATGGCCAAGATGATTGTTGCTGATGCCATCTACCCTATCAGAGACATGGTGAACGAGATGCAATATGTCCATGTCAATAAGGATGCGGAGTCAGATATAGACAGTTCTAATCCATCGCTTACCATCAGCAGTAAGCAACTGGCATATATCATATACACCTCTGGGTCGACAGGGAAGCCAAAGGGGGTGATGATAGAACATCACTCGGCCGTTAATCTTGTTTCCTGGGTAAATAAAACATTTAACGTTAACCAAACGGATAATCTTTTATTTATCACCTCGATGTGTTTTGACCTTTCGGTGTACGATATATTTGGAATGCTTGCCGCCGGAGGTACGCTGGTTATTGCCGAAAAGAAAGAAATCCAGAACGTCACCACGTTGCAAGACATGTTGGTGAACCATAAAATTACTTTCTGGGACTCGGTGCCGACCACCATGGATTACCTGGTTAAAAATCTGGAAAAAGAGCGTTCTAACTATAGTTATACCGGCCTTAAAACTGTGTTTATGAGCGGCGACTGGATTCCGGTTGATTTACCCAATGGCATCAAAAGGTTTTTCCCGGAGGCACAGGTAGTAAGCCTGGGCGGCGCTACCGAAGGTACCGTATGGTCAAATTACTATATGGTTAATACTGTGGATAATAAATGGAGCAGTATACCTTATGGAAAGCCAATTGATAACAACTTTTTTTACATTCTTAATGAACATTTGCAGCCGGTGCCAAATAATGTGGTTGGCGACTTATATATAGGTGGTGTAGGCGTTGCGCGCGGATATGCAAATGATGTGGAAAAAACTGACGCTTCATTTATACTGGACCCGTTTAATAAAAGCGCCGGTGGGATGATGTATAAAACGGGCGACCTGGGCAAAATGAAACCTGACTTTAACATGGAGTTTATCGGCCGAAAGGATAACCAGGTTAAGATTAACGGTTTCAGAATAGAGCTGGGCGAAATTGAGAATGTCTTAAAAAGCAGCGATATGGTAGCTAATGCGGTTGTATTGGCCAAGAATGATATAAATGGCAAGAAGGTGCTAATTAGCTACGTGGTATGGAAAGATAAAGAAGGAAGACTTGATCAGGAAAAGATCACAGCTTATTTAAAAAACAGACTGCCGGCCTATATGATACCAAGTATCTGGATTGAGCTTGAAAAACTTCCGCTAACATCAAATGGAAAAATTGACCGTAAGACATTGCTGGGGCTTGATGTATCCATTTTACTAAAAGAAAAGGTGGCAGAATATCCAAATACTCCTACCGAGCAAATTTTGTTTGATATTTGGAAAGATCTGTCCCTGCATGTGTCTGGAATAAACGATAACTTTTTTGAATTAGGCGGACACTCTTTGATGGCGGTCCAAATGTTAAACAAGTTTAAAAAAGCGGCCAATAAATCCTTCCAACTGGCGGTTTTATACCAATACCCGGATATAAGATCATTAGCGCGGTTTATCGATACAGATCAAAATTCATTTAACTATGAGTTTTTAGTTCCGATAAAATCTAAAGGAAACAAAACACCGCTTTATATTGTGCAAGGCGATAGTGGCAATATCCTCAATTTCAGCAACCTGATTAAATACATCAACAGAGACCAACCCGTTTATGGATTAAAAGCAATTGGCCTGGACGGCATTTTAGCGCCTTTTGAGGACCTTAAGGACATCGCCGCGCATTATATCAAAGAAATCATCCAACACAATCCTGAGGGGCCCTATCTCATCGCAGGATACTCTTCAGGGGCATATGTTGCCGTTGAGATACGCAAGCAAATGTTGGCCATGGGAAAAGTGGTAAAACCGCTGATAATCATTGACGCCGATGCGGGCATGACCGAGTATAAGCACAAATACAAGCTGATCCCGAAAAAGATCATGAGGAATTATCCGAAATTGCTGACTTATATAAAGTCGTCGATTATGCAGCCAACCATTTTCAATTCATCTAAACCATTAAACCATGACCATACTGATGGCCACTCTGCAGAACAGCTTAAAGAAATAAAAAATAAACGCGAACGCGCATTCGCTCATTACACAATTGAACCATTTAACGATGAAGTTATTCTAATAAAAGCCCAAATCAGCGTTCATTATGTCGACCAGGGTAGATATTTAGGATGGGAGCACTACGCTACAAAAGGGGTTAAATTATATGAAGTCCCTGGAGATCATTTTTCTATCCTATTACCACCTTATGTACAAGAGTTTGCCTCAACGCTGCAGGGGAATTTGAATGAATATCAAACTATACGCGAGATGAATCATCGCATAGCCAGCTAGCGGCAGTATATTAACAAAAAGTTTAATAAAGAAGGTCGGTTTTTTAAGGAAATCGACCTTCTCTTTTTTAGCGGCCTGCCTGAATCAGATTGCAAGAAGCATGAGTAATCAATGTATTAAAGTTTACCTCCCTCCTCCCATCTGAAGCAACTGCACAGATGCCTGCTATTACCGATAACCATATCTGAACGATGTGAAACCAATGAAACTGCGGTTAGCTGCAGCCCAACAGAAAACTTTAATATCGGCTTAAACAAAAGAAGGCCGGATTTTCCTTAGAAAACCGGCCATTTCTTTATTAGGTTATATTCGTATCTTATTATTTCAAAAAGAGATGAGCTAATTAGTTAGTCACGGTGTAACTAAATGTTGCTGTAGTACCGCCTGTTGAATTTTTTTGAGTATTTACTCCGCTTAATACAGCACCTTTATAAAGCGCGTATAGATATACATTCCCTGTGGTGCTTTGAGCTGTAATTTCTATTTTATCACCAAGATTAGGGGTAAATGGATACTCAAAAGCATCGCCTGTACTTTGATTTCCCTGCTGGATATCGACAGCGTTAGGATTAGATTGAGGAGTTCTTTTAACAGTGATGGTATAAGCCACACCTGAAGAAGATGCCTTTACCCGGAAAATTTTATTTGCATTATCATAGTCGCTCGACTGAAATGCCACATTGTTATTGGTTTGAGGCGTCGGGTTTGACTCTTTTTTGCAGCCAACAAAAGCCAGAGATAAAAACAAAGCTGTAATAATTAAAAAAGGTTTCATAGTAAATGGTGTTAATGGTGAATGTATGGATTTATTGATTTATGTAATTTCTATTAAAAAATAACTGACCGAGAGATATATCTTCCGAATCTGTACGACGTAGAAAGTAACGGATTCGCGATATCTATCTGTAATTAAATACTATTGGTTTAGATTAAAACATTAATACTTTATAAAGTCATCAATTGAACTGATTATATTATCAGAAGCGACCTCTTTAATGCTGTTGCGCGGCTTTAAATTATCCGGCCACATCCACTTGAACATAGCAACCAATTCTTCTTCGTCATATGCCACATAGACATAACTAAGATGATCCATTTGCTTGCTGGTGGCTAGTTGATGTTCATTTCTGTGCTCGTTATATTTGGTCAACCGTGGCACCACAATTATTGGCTTTTGTTTAACCAAAGCCGATATGATGGTACCCATGCCTGCATGAGCGATAATCAATTCTGAATTATCTACATAATTGTTAAAATCTGTAGGCGATATAAAGTCCAGAATTTTTATATGCTTAGCCTTGTAATCAGATTTCAATGCCTGGACAACAAATTCAATTTCGGGGTGGCTACCGGCAATTTCGTCTATAACTTTAATTAATCTGTCAAATGGTAACTGAGTACCTGCTGTTACAAATATCATTTCTGAGTCTGATTAAATAATACTATAACAAATTGCCGCTAAAAACCAGTTTATCAGGCTTGGTTGCCAGGTGTTCCCATTGGGTATATACCCTGTCGGCAAGCCACATCGCGATAGTACCGCTAAGCGAAAGCTTTTCAACGTTAGCTATGCTATCTATCCAAATGGTTTTAATCCCCAAAATTTTGCCTATGAAAATTCCGAGCAGGCCAGGCGCAGCACCGGTACTGATTATAACCTGCGGGCGTAAAAACAAAATGTATCCGCACACTTTTACGACGCATCTTATTAAATTTAATTTGCTGTCTTTGTTAGCATCCGGGACAGTGTAAAAAGAGTGGCCCTTAACCGTATCCTTTAAGGTTTCTTTATTTGAAATGAAAGTCACGTTCTTACCCTTAAATAAAGGCATAATCCGTAAAAGCTCTATCCAATGCCCTCCAACTGAGGCAATGGCCAGTATGTTAGCCTGCCTTTTTTCGAAATCTAATTTGAGTAGTGGCAGCAACACATAGCAGACAGCCCGGCTCCCCATGAAGCCCAGAGTGACTATTACAGAATAGACAATAATAAACGGCAGAACCACATGTATAGCGAAAAGGTATATTGAGAATAGTATAGAATGTAGCGCGATGGTTCTCCAGGTTAACTTATTAATGTCGTTAAATTTATATATAGTGTATTCACTATATAACCTAAATAAGCCTGTACTTAAGAACCATGATGCCCATATAGCAGCTATGCAGGTGTATAGCTCGCGGCTATCAATATAAAGACCGTGTTTGCTCGAAAAAGTATAAGCGGCAAATAAGCAGATGTTCAATAAAAGGAAATCGGTTAGCGCAAGTATGCCCCGTAATAATGTGAGTTTTGTTGTGTGCATCGGAGTAAAATCGTTTACGCTTTATAAACAATCGAGATGCCAACAACGGTAAATATTACGAATAAGGAAGTAAATTATGAGTATTCTAATTTTACAGCAGATATAAGTTATAAAATTAAAAATAAAGCACTCCAGTTAATACATTTTACCTATTAGTAAAATACTTTATTTTGGACAGTGTATTTAATACAATACAATGTAATATTAAAAGACAATAAAATATTTAAAGAAAAAAAATTAAACAGAGATTAATTATACCACGAATAGTATAATCACAGGAATTTGCAAAGCAGATAAATAACGGCACCGATAATTAAATTACCAAGAATGAGCCCCACTAATATAGCCTTTGCCGATACTGCTTTTTTTGAAAAATCATGTTCAGAAAGACTTTCATCTATGGCCGATTTGTGCTTTGCTTTGTTCATACAGGTTATACGGAAAAAAAGCTTACCAGGTTACGCAATTATTGTTATAGTGAAAATATTTTACTTATAGATGAACGGCTAACTTCTCATTACTGCTCCGACATCATCAGACTTTTTATTTATTATAATTGATAAACCAAAAATATAATTATTTCGCTTTTTACCAGTAAAAATATCATCCTAAAAAAAATGACACCATGAAAATGGCAATTGCAGAGCATAGTATTGCTTTATGATTAACAAAAAAGCCCCAACTCTTTTTTCAGAATTGGGGCTTTTTTGCTCAACAAGGACGTTTAACTTGCAACGGTGTCGACATAGTATACATTGTCGTACTCATAACCATAACCATACCTTTTAGTATTTACTCCGTTAAACACTATTTGCATTTGAGGTAATTTACCGTCCTGATATAGGTGTTTGATAAATTTCAACTCTGCCTTCTTAGTGACCCCCTGTCTAACTACATATAGCGTAGTCTGCGCAAATCTTGCCAAAATTAATGCATCAGAAACCAAATGCACCGGTGGGCTATCTATAATGACGGTGTCATAATCCTTCTTCAATAAAGTCATCAACTCGCTTAAACGATCATTTTCCAATAACTCAGAAGGGTTGTTCGTAATAGATCCGCCTGCTATTATATCTAATGAAGGTGATATTTCGGTGGACTGAATGATCTCATTAAGCGGTGCATTTTGAGTGATGAACTCAGTTGTTCCGGGATGGTTAGTTGATATTTTGAAAACCTCTTTTAAACGTGCCCTTCTTAAATCCAGATCTAATATAACTACCTTTTTGCCGGTAGACGCCAATGCTACAGCAAGATTGCTGCTCACAAAGCTCTTACCTTCTGAAGCAACGCTAGATGTTATCAAAATAACATTTGATTGATCTTTATCTTTATTTAAATAATACAGTTCTGAGCGTAGTGTTCTAAACTGCTCAGAGATAAGCCTGTTGCTGCTATCGGCCGATACAATCGGGTTTGATGACGAATAAGAATTTATTTCTGTTAATATAGGCAGCCCCGTTGCATCCTCAATCTCCTCCGGATTTACGATCACACTGTTTAGGCTATTCTTAACAAAGATGTAAATTAATGGCAGCAATAATGCCAATAATGCAGCAATACCGTAAACTACGCTTTCCAACGGCCATTTTACGGGGCCGCTAAAGGCATTGTCAATTATACTGTAGTTTTTTACAGTTGTGGCATAGTTTAGCGATACTTCTTCGCGTTTTTGAAGAAGATAAACGTATAGGTTTTCTTTAATTGCCTGTTGTCTTTTTATTCCCAGCAATTCCCTTTCTTTTACCGGTATGGTTGATATTTTTGATTCAACCTGATTATTTACCGACTTGATATTGGCTTGAGCATTAGTTAGCGAAGATTTTATGTTTTGAACGTTTTGTTTAATAGACGCCCTGGTTGTTTCTATTTGTCTGTTCAATTGCTCAAAATCAGGATTTGTCTCCGGGGTTGTTGCCAGCAATTTTTGGCGATCCAGTTCCAACTGTGACAACTTTTCGATAGAGCTTACTAAAGTAGGATCTGAAATTCCGACGACAGCGGGTACGCTGTTCTTATTTTCAGGTGCATCAATATACCTTTCAATTCCTTTAACCACACTCAATTGCACGTTAAGTTCATTTAAGCGCGCATCGTTAGCCTGCAAGTTATCTAAGTTGAATTTTGAGGCCGCATCAATATCAGTTATTTGATTGCTGCTTTTAAAATTCTGGATGTCTTTTTCTGAACTGCTTAATTCGCCGGTTAAAGAAGCCAATCGCTGATCGATAAAGCGTATAGTGCTTTGGGTTTCCTTATTTTTTGCCTGTACACCCGCATTATTATAAACATATATCAAATGGTTCAGGATATCTTTCCCGCGTTTCTTAATATTATCGTTTATAGTAAGATCAACTGCCGATGATAATTTATCCTCCAACGAAGCATTAATTGCCTTCTGATAATCGGTAGTAAGTTTCTCCGGATCAAGCAGCGTAATCTTGATTTCTGCGTTTTTAAACTTTACGATATCTGCAGTCGGTTTTAATTTCCATGTTCCGATAGCTGTTTGCACGTTGGCGTTAAAAGCGTGTTCTTCAAACTTGCCGTCGGCATTCTGAATTAAAAAAGAATTGCCATCTTTTATCTTTATTTTTAAAACCCGCTTATTTTCGGTTGTTGCAACCGGAGCAAGCATAAAAAATCTGAAAGGCAGCACCTCATAAAGTTCATTGTAGCGCCAACCATCTTTTACTTTGTAGGATGTTGCCAATTGCAAGTCCGATACAACCTGCCCAATCAAATTAACCGACTTTAATTTAGCCATCTCATTCTCTGTTACTTCAGATGAGTTTGGCAAGTCAATCTTATTCAATACAGATTGCTGCTGCTCCTGGCTGTTATTATTTTTATCCTCATTAATAAGCAATGTTGCTTTAATGGTGTACAGCGGAGGCGTATACTTAATATACAAAAAAGCTAACGTCGAAAATACCAACACTGATATCAAAAAAAGGTACCAGTAGTGTTTGCAATTGCTGATGATATTCTTAACGTTTGACGACGATTGCTTTCTTTCCCTTTCAATTGCAAAGGTTGATAATTGTGTGTTGTTATTCATAGGGTAAATTGCTGATGATTAATAAGTTCTTGAAACTAAAATTGCAATAATTGATAGCGCAGATAGTATCAAGGTAGCATATCTGAAACCTGTGTCATTAACAGACGCGAACTTGGTTTTGCCCGGCTGTACATAGATCTGATCATTGTTTTTAAGATAATAGTATGGCGATTCTATTAGTTTTTTTGAGGTCAAATCTAAGTGGATGTATTTGCGTTGGCCGTTTTCAACCCGTATCAGGAGCACATTGTTACGCATAGCCGTAATATTTAAATCGCCGGCAAGCGAAAGCGCCTCTGTAATGGATGTTTGCTCATTTTGAAGTGTATACACGTTAGGGCGGGCCACATCTCCATAAACTGCTACTTTAAAATTAAGGATGCGTATGTTAACAACCGGGTCTTTATAAAGTGTAACCAGTTGCGTAGTTAACTTTTCTCTGATTTCTGAGGTAGTCAATCCGGCAACCTTGAAATCGCCAATTAATGGCAGGTGGATAAATCCTTTTTCGTCTACCAGGTAACCTATTACCGGGTTGTCTGGCGATGTGTTGTAATTATTGCCATTAGCTCTGTTCAGGTCATAGTTAAATATGGCCGACGACTCCGGATTGCGGCTACTAACATTGATACCTAAAATATCTGCGGGTTGTACTTTTAATGACGAAAAGTTGTCCACCTTTTCGTTTGAGTTACCATTTAAATCCTGGAAATAAGGAATGTGTCTGTAGGGCTCGCATGATGATATTATTAGCAATAAAAAGAAAAGGAAGTTGACGTAAAATATTTTTCTGCGGATCATAAAAGTGTGAGTTTTAAATAAGTAAATGTGTTGAAGTTGATACAAGTAGTTTATTTGTGTGTTAATTACACACAGTCGGCAACCTAATGCCTCATTATAAATCATTTATTTATGATTTTGTTTTAATTAATTTATTTAATTTATAATAACTAAAACTTTCGTAGAATAATTAAGAATTTAAATCAGGCTTTTCCCTGTATAGCAAAGCGATATGATTGCTTCTTTGCCAACAACACGCCCCCCACGGCCATCCACGTAAGTGTAAATAATATATAAGGGTTTACAGTTTTACTACAAACCATATATAGATAAACAAACATGCCGGTGATAATATAAAAGCTTAAAGCGGCTCTAAACGTAGTTATGCCGTTTTTAATCATCACATAATCTTGCGAAATGTGGAAAATAAGGAAGGACGCAAATATGGAATAGTTAACAACCGCTAATGATTTTACATAGGTTAACCCCACTATACATATCACAAAATTTATGATCAATGCTATTACATTGAACAGCATATCCAGCTTTTCAAGATTAATGGTGATAAGCATGTTGGCTTGCAACAATGCGGTGGGAAAGATCAGTATCGTTAAAAACATTTGCTGTGTGTATTCGGCGTTGCTGATATAAACGTGCCCAAATACCAGGGGAATTATTTTTCCGGCAAATGAAAATATGAACGTATAGGATAACAACCCAAACAGCAAATAATACAGGTGAACCCTTTTATAGAAACTTTGAAACTTATCATGATCTCTATCATTGTAAAGCTTAACCAGCATCGGGAAAACTGAAGTAGATACCACTACAGGTAATATCTGCGCTATGTTGAATATTTTAAAAGAAATTTCGTAGTTAGCCACATCAAATGCGGTTAGCATTTTAGAGATCACAATATTGGCCAGGCGCCAATTTATTATAGATACTCCGCCAATAATTACAAATGCCCAGTTTAAAACTATCAGTCTTTTTATATCGGCATAATGTATTTTATATTTTATAAGCCCCTTAATGTTTATTGCATTTGACGACCCGACCGTTAAAAACAGATTGAGCGTTAAAAATCTTAAGGCTATTAATATGATGGAAAGCGTAATGATACTAAAGGGATAAACAAATAATACACAACCGGCTATGAATTTCAGAAAAGTTTCGATGGTTAGTATGACAAAGGTTTTCTTTTGCTCAAACATGGCGATGTTCAGGCATTTGATGGCATTAATGATATTATCGAATATCACGTTTGATCCTAACAACATAATCAGCACGCGGGTATACTGGTCGTCATACAGCAAAAATGCCAAGCCAATATTAAAGGCAAAGAAAAACACCCCGAAATAGGTCTGCATTTTTAAGAACCTGCTAATAAGCTCAGGCTTATCTTCGGTGCCCATAAATTCTCTGATAAACCACTGGCTTAGGCCCATGGTCGAGAATGCAGCTACCAGCTGGTACAATGCATTGGCTACAATGTATTTGGCAAATACGGCAGTTGGATACTGTCGCGCCAAAATAATAAAGAACAGACTTAAAAATATGGTTTGCGACAGCTGAGATAAAATACCCCAACTGCTGTTTTTCACTAAGTTACTCTTAAATAAGCCGCCAATATATTTTGTGCTTATATCGATTATCTTCATTTATATGGGGTAAGATGTTTTAAATAAGGTATTATGCTTACAAAATAATAGAGGCACTTGCAATGGTTAATTTAAAGCCATCTGCCTTATTTTCTCCTGGTACTGCATGATCATCCTGTCGTAGGTAAACATGGTTTCGTAACGCTTTCTGCTGTTTTCACTCATCTCTTTATAAACATCTTCGCTGATGTTTGTTAAATCATTTAACGCCTGCGGCAGACTTTCCCAATCATCTTTCAATAAGATTCCGTTTTTGCCGGGCACGCCAATTTCCGTATTGCCCCCCACATCGTTTATCAGCAGCGGCTTGCCATACATAATACCCTCAATCAAAGCAATAGGTAGCCCCTCCTGGATAGAATACAGCATTAAATAATCATAACCACTGATTATTGATAATGGATTCTCAACAAATCCCAGAGCCTTGAAATTGGCAGATCCGCTGCATTTTTCCACAAGCGCATCATAATCAGGGCCGGTGCCGGCAAAATGAATCTCAATATGCGCAGACAGCTTTCCTTTCAGTCGGTCGACAATTTCCAGCTGGCGTTTTACGCCATTTACCCTGGCCGAGTAAAGTATTTTTATTTTCTCTTTGGGTTGATAGTTAAAAACGACGTTGCCCTTACATTCATCTTTAATGCCGTTATAAATCAATTTAATATCACGCCCTTTCAGTCCAAAGTATCCCAATAAGTTATCAGTAACTTTGCCTGAGATAGATATGATATCTTTCGGAAAAAACGATGCAGACTTTAAAGAATTGTAAACGTTGTGATGGATGTATAAAATTTTGGTATTCAGAAAAAACAGGCGTTTTATTACCATAGTAACCGCCATGATATTTCTGGCGTGAACTATCAATATTTTATTATTTAAATAAAACGGATTGATAAACTTTACATATTCATTTTTGCCAATTTTATATTTGGGATGCAGGTCTTTAAAGTCAACAAGGCCCATTACCTTAGCTTTGTATTTTCCTTTTAGCCCTTCATGTACATCCATTAAAACCTTTTGTGCGCCGCCGTAATGGTTCAAATCTGTGGTTAGTGATAATATTTCTGGTTCCATTGTTTTATTTTCTTAAAATTTTATTATTCCCAACAATAACATGATTATCCATAACTTCTTTGGTTACAACTGCATTAGTGCCTATAACGGCCCCGGCCCCGATAACTATCGGACCCAAAACAGCTGCGTTTATGCCTATAGTTACATTGTCTTTTATATAAGGTTGTCTTAAAAGCATACCATTGTATATACTTTCTTTATCATTATTTCCGCCTAAAGTGGCTCCCTGGTAAATTTTAAACAGGCCCTCTGATACCACATATCGCCCAATCACCACCCCTATACCGTGAATGATAACAAAGCCGCCATTTAATTCTGCTCCCGGATCAATATCTATAGCATATATAAACCTGTTCACCCCCCACAAAATTTTCGCCAACGGCAAAAGTTTAATCCTGTAAAAAAAATGGCTGATCCTAAAAATCACATTACAGTAATAGTGAATTTTAAAAAGCGGCTTAATACGGCTATTTGAAACTTTAGCATAGCCGTTATAATCATCCTTTAATCCTTTAAATAATGATTTGAAGCTGTTCATCGCCGGCGTTTATCGTTTCAAAAAAATTAGCGTACTCTTTTGTTATGTCTTTTATATTAATACTTTTTGATATAAATGCTCTTAAATTGCTAACCATCTGACTGTATTGCGCCGAGTCAAGATTAATACAGGTCTCCATTTTTTGAGCTAATGCGGCCGCGTTGTCATTTTTAAATAAATAACCGGTTGTACCGTCGTTGATGTACTCGGCAAACCATTCCAACTTTGAGGCAATGATGGGCACCTCGTAATTATAAGATGTCAGCAAAACACCGCTCTGGGTAACATCTCTATAAGGCAGAACCAGGAAGTGGTTATCGGCAAATAATTGCGGTACTTCGTGAGTTTCGATATTGGCTATCTTAAGCGTGAACAGATCCGGGCGCTTTATTTGCGGGCCGTACTCTTCCCAGTTATCACATTTACCGGCTACGGTAATATGAAAGTTGTTGTAACGCTTACTTAATATGTTGGCAGCCTCGATCAAAAGGTCTAAACCTTTATTATGTCTGATAATTCCGAAAAACAAAAAGTGAGTTGTTTTTTTATCCTGTAGATGATGGTTTGGCACAGATTGACCAAAATCTTTAAGGTAAAGCGGGGTGCAAAATGTGCGCTTATTTTTAAATCTTTTATTAAAAATTTCAAGCTGGTTTTCAGAAAAAATATGGAAGTTATCGTATGTTTTCATTAAGAAATTATAATAAAACGTACGCGCCGCCAGGTTCTTCATTTTGGAGTGCTGCACTACATCATGTATAGCGATAACAAAGCGTTTTTTACCTAAAAACAAGGGTCTTAAAAAATGCAGGAAAGGTGTTCCTAAGAAACTGTCATAAATGATATCGGCATCTAATTTTTTCAGGATCCTGAGCAGCTTAATATGAAAAAATATACTTAGTGGATTCTTTAACTTCCCTAACTGCTCGAGTATGATATAATCAATTTTGTTCTGCTCGCAAAAAGCAATCATTTCATCTTTTTTAAACCACCCGTATCCTCTAAGCACAACAATCCATGTGATATGAAACTGCTCAGCGTTTGAAACATTCATTTCCTTTACAATGGGCATATCCACATCCAGCATATCTTCGCCGGTTAAAAAAATCACTTCTCTCATGTATAATATTAATTGAATAAATAGTCGTGTATTAAATAAAAAACAGAAGCAATTGTTTGGTTAACTTTTGGATAATATTATGTTATTTTTTATTCTTGGTGTTAATAAGTTTAATCCAACACTGTATTTATTGCTGTAATAAGTAAAAAGCAGGAATATTGGGAAAGTGGAGTTTGAAAGTGGCGCCCAGTCTGTAAACCCGTAAATCACAAAGGTTATGATCAAACCTATTTGTGCTAAAGAGAAGACGACATTATTGTTTATAGACAAGTTTTCCTTTGCCTTAACTACCGAAGAAAATATAAAATAGATCCAGCATATAAACCCAATAATCCCTGTTTCTGCCATGATAATAATGTGCGTGTTATGTATAGGGTTGGATGATAAAAATGAATTGTGAATCTGCTTCACAAAGCTTATCGAATGGTTTATAAATTCAACGTGCGTATTTATCCCTACTCCTATTATGGGCGATTCCTTGAAGATCTCCAAACCAATAAGCCAGTGATCCAGGCGGGCCTGGTACATATCATCGGCATCGGTTTTTAGAAACACATCGCTTAACGGCGAATAAAAAACCAGCCAATACACCACCAGCAGCGCCGGCAGTATACCCAGAAATATACTTTTAAGTGAAAAAAGTGGCTTGTCTGAGTTTTTGTAGATAAAGAACATAATGAATAACACAAAAACCAATGTGATATATGATGTCCTTGAATAGGTTAATATTATGGTAAAAGCGTTTGCCAACAGCAGCGTCAAGCTTAATGCCTTTCTATAACCACTCAAATAGGTACTGTAAAAGAATGCCGAAGCAATAGTGGTAAATAACCCTAAGTTTGCCGGGGTCACAAAAACGCCGATAGCGCCTGCTCTTGTCCCCTCTCTTGTGGCCCACTCCTCGCCGCCTGATTGGAATAGCGTGGTCACAAACGACATACCCAGCAAAGGATAAAGTATGGCCAGAACCAGTTGTAAACCGCACAAAAACATAAAGCTTGCAAAAACCGCCTTTACCACCTCGGGCGGCGACAGCAAATTGCTCATCAGTTTAAAAAACACCACATAAGACAACAGCGTTACTACAAAAGCTACCGTCGCCAACATGGCATAGTTAAACGGGTTGCATATTGAAATAACAGCCAGTCCTAAAATTACAAGTACCCAGCGTTCGTTTTTATAATAGGTTAACAGGCTTTGATTTGTACGGGTAAGCATCAAAATAACAGATGCTACCAAAGGGATAGTAATATATATTTTCGAGGTGAGTGTACCGGTACCGTCTAAGCTATTATAAAGCGGCGTAAATACCGGGAAAGCCATCTGGAATGGGATACAGGTGATTACAAAGCTTAATATAAGGTAATGACGGTCCTTGCTTTCAAATAAGTACCAAACTAAATAGATAAGTATAAGCGCTGCGAAAATTAATAACTTCTGAATCATATAAGTGTCGAAAAATGAAAGGCAGAAATATACTACCGCCGTTTCTTTAACACTTAATAAATGTTTTTGCTTTTAAAATAATCATTATTACAATAATTGCATATTACATATCACTTTATGAAAATAATTGCTAATTTTAAAACGCCATCCTATATTTTTTTCTATTATTTTAATAAATTAGCATCGATAAATAATTTTATAACTTTTTAAGAAACATTTTTTCTATGATAGCCGTAAAAATTCGCATTACCCTAATAATGTTAATTTTTAAGCTATTGATAATGAAAAAATTGTTATTTATCCCAACCCTTCTTGCTTGCTTGTTAAACTTTGGATGTCAAAAAGATGGAATGTCTCCATTCAAAACTTCATCAACCGCAACTGCTGCTAAAGGCAACAAAAATCAAACTACTGTAACCACACCAACCGACACGGTAGCTTCAACTACAGCCGTTTCTACCGTGCCTACTGACGCCGTGAATGTGAAAGATCATGGCGCCGCCGGCGACGGTGTTAAAGATGACACCCAAGCCATTACAAACTCAATCATTTATGCTAAAGCAAATGGTCGCCACACGGTTTACTTTCCTGAAGGCACCTATTCTATACAAGGCCAGGGCATTACCACCGGTATTATCCCTCTTTTAAATGGCGTAGGTTTAATGGGAGTTAGCTCTGCCAAAAGCCACATAAAATTGTCTGGCGGCAGATACAATCCGGTTTCTATATTTTACCAGGCGTGGTGGAACGAACCTGCTGTAAGCGACGTTGTAATTCAAGGTCTGGATTTTGACGGAAACCTGGCCAATCAAACATTCGATCCGCTTTATCAATATTGCCATGCATTGAGCATCAATAATGGAAAAAATATCGAAGTAAAAAATTGCAAATTCCAGTCGTTCCGTGGTGACGGTGTTCTTTTTGGAGATACATTCTTATCTTCTCCTAACCTGAGAATGACTTCAAACGTAAGCGTTCATAACAACGAATTTTATAATATTTATCGTGAAGGCGCTATGTTTTGCACGATCAATGGCGGCACTTTTTACAGTAACTATTTACACGGCAACGGCTTTTTTGTAGCCGGGGTTGATATTGAACGCCATAGCGTAAATGAATCAGTATTAAACGTTTCTGTTTACAACAACACTTTTGATTTCAGAGACGGATATGGCCCGGTTGAAAGAGGCGGCCCGATTGTTAGATATCGCAGGGCTGTAAGTATGGGATTCTTTTACTCCGGCTACACCAATCAAACTGCTGATGGCTTGGCTGGCGGACACAGCATTTACGGAAACACCATATACCAAGGACAAATTGATTGCTGGGGACATACCAACGTAAGCATAACCGGCAATAAATTCATAAACACCTACGAAATGATTGATGGTGTGGGTTGGTTAAGCGCTCCGGCAATTAATGTGTCTGATCCGTCTACAACAAGCGGTTTAACAAACATAACTGTTAGCAACAACAATATTAACTCGGCTATGGGTGGCAATGGCATCTTATTTAACCACTACCAGGGCATAACTGCAAGTGGCAACACTATCACTGCTACCAAAGGCGACGGTATAAATATTTATAACGCTACCGGTCTTTTCGATGCTAATATTATCCAAAACATCGGTTCGCCTACATACAGAGTGAACGGCATAGTTGTAAACGGTACATGCTCTGGCCTTGTGATCTCTAACAGCCAAATAACAGATACCAACACAGGCACTAACCGCGGCATAAACTATGGCATTGCTATTCAAAGCCAAAATAGTGGTACTGTAGCCCCAGTGATTAAATATAACACCGGGACTAATTTGATAGGTGGTATAGTATCAGAATTTTCCGGACAGCTGGGTTACTTAGTATTGTCTGGTAACAAAAGCATATAATTTAAATAGTTAAGTATGTTAAAAGGCGTTCTCCTCGCCTTTTAACATATTTATAATGGTCATAAAGAGGATTTTTATATCCAACATAACAGACCAGTTCTCCATGTACCAAATGTCATGCTGAACGCGTTTTTCCATCAAGATCGGATCTTTGGTTTCACCTCTGTATCCATTCACCTGCGCCCAACCAGAAATACCCGGTTTTAAAAATTGGCGAACCATGTATTTGTCAATTATTGCGCGATATTGTTCTGTGTGATTCAGCATATGAGGCCTTGGGCCCATAACACTCATATCACCAAGTAATACGTTAAAAAACTGCGGCAATTCATCCAGACTGGTGCGTCTCATAAACTTACCAATTTTGGTAACGCGATCATCATCACGGGTAGCTTGCCGCTTATCGCTTGCGTCGTTACATTTCATGCTTCTAAACTTGAAGCACCAAAATGGCACATTATCGCGCCCGCTTCTAAGCTGCTTAAACAGCACCGGTCCGGGCGATTGTAGTTTGATAATTATCGCCAGAATCGGATACAACCAGCTCAATACAAAAACTATTACAAACGAACTGAATATGATATCAAATACTCGTTTTTTGAAGCGATTATCAATGTTCTTTAAAGGCTCTTTACGTAGGGTGATTACCGAAAATTCGTCCATATGCTCTATGTTAAACGGAGCAAACTGCGGGTTCAAATCCGGGACAAATTTTAATCGTACGCAATATTTATCAGCTTCATCCAACAGATCCTTCACGTCTTTCATGCGGTCCGGAGTTAATGAAACATAAACTTCGCTGATACCTAGTGACGAGGCTTTCTGCAGCTGTCTTGAGGCGGCCGTAATCAGCTTTCCCCGATCATCAACATACAAACTTTCATCGCCCAAAAACCCGGTAAAATTAAAGCTGGGCTGTTGTTCAAGATAAGTTGCCAATCTGAAAGCACCATCGCTTTTGCCCAGTACGGCAACAGGCTTACCCAACTTAAATTTATTTCTTAACCTGGTTTGTAATGCCGTACCCACAAAACGGCTCAATAAAAACGACATAGTTACTAAGCCGTAAAACGCTATAAAAAAGTACCGGTTAAAATCTGATGGATTGGTAACGAAGTTATATAGGAGAAATATAAAAAAGTGCAATATCACACTTTTATAAGTGGCCCGGTATATAGTTACCAGTTTAAATACAACGCTTTCGCCGTATAGCCTGAACACTCCGGTACTTAAAAACCAGATAAGTGCCGACACGATAATGTAATGGCGATATAAATGAAAATCTATGGGATTAGAATGCTCATTAGCTAAATGATATGCGCCGAATAAACATACGTTTATTAAGAAGAGGTCGCTAATGGCCAATATAAATCGAAGTAAGTATAGGTATCTTGTTTGCATCGGTATTTTAATTTATTTGATAAGCAATTTTGTTTTGATATTATTCACCTAACTAAATATTATTACTAAATTTTTATCCCAATTTATCAATTTTTAATTATAAAGAAATATTATATCAATTTGATTAAATAAAGGCAAACTTTATGCCAACCAATTAAATTTGATAAATAATAAGAAATTTCAAAATTCAGGGTGCTAAACAGCACTAAAAATTAGAAAAGTGTAAATACAAGAGGTAGAGAATAAATCGGTGTTTCGTAATAACGACAACTGAAAGACATATTGTATGAATTACACTACAAGGTTTATTTTACTTGTTTAAGCCAGAACGCTTATCGTCTGACGACAAACTATTAACATTTATTAACAACAATAGCCTTCTAATTCAAAATGAACTAAAAGGCTATTGCTTCAATTCAAACTCTTAAAATCTTTAATCTATTTCCAAACAACCCAATTGCTGCTGGTGGCCCAATTGGTAGCTCCTATTGCACCACGATAATCTGTTTTTACAAAGAATGGAACTGAAAAATCAACGCCGGTAAAATTAGCGCCCGATAAAGCTATCGATCCGCTCGCCGGACTAAAATCTGGCGGGGTGCCGTAAAGTGATTTTATTTTAAAGTCGTCAGTTGAGTTCAGTTGAACGTTATTATTAGTCGAATTGGTTTCAAACGTTGCCAATTCCGGATCAGGGATTACATCGGTATTTATATCCCACGAAAATGTCCTGGCGGCAACATCGGCCTCAACCAGATTATATCTGAATTCCGCCCAATCATCGGCCAATATAACCGGCCTTGTTTTAGGACAAACCATAAATGCTCCCTGAGAGTATTCTGCCACAATTGAATTCCTGATCGCCAATCTGGTTCCTTTGCGCATATAAACACCTTGATTTATGTTTGTTTTTGTGGTTTCAACACCCTGCGGACCTATTATAGTCATGTTAGATATTACGGGCCGGGTTAATGGGGTATTAGTAGTAGGCACTTCATCATTATAGCTTTCCACCCCATTGGCTCTTAATGCTTGCGATGATGCTTGTGTGCGGTAACCTATCAGAAATTGTAAATTGCCCTCATAGCCTAAGTCAAAATCAAAGTCGTCATCGCCGCTATTATAGGCTATAAGATGAGTTGCATTTACGGTACCGCCTACAAATTGGAAAGAGTCATCATTTGAATGAGTCACCATAACATTGTCTATGTGCGTTCCTGATCCAACGCTCAACAGTGCCAGCCCGCTTACTTTGTCCACAATCCACTCATCTTCTGCAGGCGGGTTTATACCACCACTGTACTCAATCCGGAGATAATTAATAGAACCTGAATTATCGTTTGCTACGGTTCCTCCATATTGGGTATCATCAGAAACCGGCAATCCTTCAGCATGTCCTGTAGTAACATTGGTCGGGGCGTTTCCTAATAACACAATTGCGCCCCAATCTCCCTGTTGTTTATTTGTAGCTGCCGATGTAAATACCACCGGTTTATCTGCTGTACCGGCAATATTCAATTTAGAGCCTCTGGTGATGATTAACGCACTTTTATCTGCCTGGGCAGCGTTTACCTGCGCATAAACAATAACACCGGCCGGTATGGTTAGTACAGCGTTGTTTTTAACGTATACTTTACCTTTTAAATAATAATTCTGACCGGCATTTAAGGTAATGCTACTCGTGATAGTCCCTTGTAAGGTGTCAAGCTTGGCATCATTGATGTTTTTTACTGAATTGTCTTTTTTACAAGAAAAAAGAAAACATGCCGCGAGCGCGAGCATTAATGGTAAATGTATTTTTTTCATAGTAGAGCTTTTTGGTTAGAACTACGATTCAAAAATCATTCCACTTTTAACTTAAATGATATTTATATAATTTAAAATAAAATAACATACAGAATGACTCAATAAAAATACAAAGCGACTATAAGTGTGGTCAGCACAATAAGTATTTTTTCGTCAAGGCGCCTCTGGGCCCAATGGTACACCGCAGACCGACTATCAACAAAGACCAGGCCATCGGCATCAAATAGATTGTAATTTATTGGAGGATATTGCCCACGAAACCCGACGGAGGTCTCCATCAAGTGAAAGCAAACGCAAGAGTACGAATGATTATTATTTATCGTGGAAGACTGAGCCAAAAAGTGCTGCCTTTACCCGGTTCGCTTTCTGCCCATAGCTTCCCCTGGTGCCTGTTTATAATTTCGCGGGCAAGATATAATCCAATCCCCAGGCCCGAAATATGAGGAGCTGTCTCGTCTGAACGATAGAAGCGGGTAAATATCTGATCTAAATTAGCAGCAGCAATCCCGACGCCCTCATCCTTCACTCCTACTTTAATAGTCTTTTTGCCAGGGCGCAGTAATAAGGTAATTTCATGCCTATCGGGCGAATATTTAATTGCGTTAACTAATAGTCCGGTCAGCACCTGTCCTATTCGCTCTCTATCAGCATAAACAACACATTCATTAGCCGTTCTTTCAAGTATGATCTTATGTTTTCCCTGCATCGGAAATACAGAAACCACACTTTCATCAATGAGCTCTTGTAATTCGAATTCTGTCTTGCTTAATCGCATCCTTCCCGTCTCGATCCTGGAAAATTCAAGCAATCCATTTACCAGGTCGCTCATTTTTTTTACCTGTAGTAAGGCCTTGTCAATATATTTCTGACAGGCATTATCCTTATTAACCCGGTTCAATATCTGTAAATAACCGCTAATGCTGGTTAACGGGGTTCTCAATTCATGACTTGCCAACCCAATAAAAGTATCTTTCTGCCGGTCCAGCTCGCGAAGCTGCTCATAAAATCGCTCGGCCACTGTTTCTGCTTCCTTTTGAGCACTAATATCGCGGGCTATCTTTGAAGCGCCAATAACTATCCCCTGACTATCCCTTATAGAGGAAACAGAAAGCGATATCGGGATTTCACGGCCATCCTTTGCGAGCCGTATAGTCTCCAGGTGTTCCACTTTTTGTCCCGCCAGAATCTGGCTGATAATATAATCCTCTTCCAGCATGCGCGAGGGTGGGATGATTAGGGATATATGCCGGCCTATGGCCTCATCGCAGCTATAACCAAACATCCGTTCGGCTGCAGCATTCCAGCTGGTGATAATTCCATTCAAAGTCTTACTTACGATGGTATCATCTGAGGCATTTACAATAGCAGCAAGTAACGCATTTTGCGTTTCGTCTGCGTCCAAAAGTTCAAAATATTCAGTGGTTTTGGTGCTATTGTTCATGACTCTTGTCCATTCACATCACTTTCAACAATTTCTTTAACGGCAGGCATGGTAAAATAAAAACAGGTGCCTTTATCCTGTTCGCTGTCTACCCAAATGCGGCCGCCGTGTTGCAGCACGAAGTCCTTTACCAGCATCAGCCCAAGTCCGGTTCCTTTTTCCTCGTTAGTGCCCAGCAATGAAGGGTAACTCATCCGTCCAAACAGGTTATCCCTGGTATCTTGCGACATCCCTACACCCAGATCACGTACTGATATCTCAATCATATCGTCATTAACCTGAGCCGAAACGGTGATAGGATGGCCACCCAGCGGAGTAAATTTAATAGCGTTGGTTACCAGGTTTTGTATAATAGATCGAAACATCAACGGATCTGCATGAATATAAATGGTTGCGTCTATATTATTTTCAAGTTTAATTTCCTTTTGGACGGCATTAACGCGCAACAATTCCAATGACGTATTAATATGCTGTGTCAGATGCAGTTTCTCAGGCTGGAAATTCACTTTTTCACGTTGATCTTTTGCCCAGGCTACTAACTCATTTAGTTGAATCAATATCTTTTGAGAAGTTCGGTTGATGATACCGGCAAAAAGTTTGATCTGCGCAGGTTGCAACTTTTCTGCATCCCTGCTCAGGTTTTCTGAGGAAATAAGCAGCGACGTCAGCGGATTACGCAGGTCATGCGAAATGACCGACAAAAACTTGTCCTTGGAAAGATTAAGCGCTTGTAATTCCTGATTCAGGTTTTCCAGTTCGGCGGTACGTTCGGCTACCCGCTGTTCAAGCCCCTGGTTAAGCTCCATGAGCTGAGCATTGGCAGCTTGCAGATGCTCTTCCTGCTGTCTAAGCAGCCAGTTTTTACGATAAAGCTCTGTAAATACTGCTACTTTAGACCGTAAGATTTCGGGGTTAAATGGCTTGCGGATAAAATCAACCGCGCCGGCCTGATAGCCCTTAAAAACAGCCGCCTCTTCATAATCATGAGCAGTAACGAAAATAATTGGTATGTGTTTAAGCTTATCCCGCTGATATATCAATTCTGCTGTTTCATACCCGTCCATAATGGGCATCTTGACATCCAGCAGGATTAGCGTAAAATCCTCCTCCCTTAGCAAAATGCGCAATGCTTCGCGCCCAGAGGTAGCCCGGCGGAAGATATACTTTTCCGCTTCCAGGACCACCTCGATGGACATCAGGTTCTTCTCATTATCATCCACCAATAATATTTTGGCGGGAGATTGTGTACCATTTACTTGATCAACCATACTCTCATCAACGACAATAACTGCTCTATTTTCACCGGTTTAGTGATATAATCAGACGCACCCGAGGCAATACATTTTTGCCGGTCGCCAATCATTGCCTTTGCAGTTACAGCAATTATAGGCAGGCTTTTGTTTCGAGCCTCCTTACGAATGATTCGAATAGTCTCATATCCATCCATTTCAGGCATCATGATATCCATCAGTACAATGTCAATGCTTTTATCATTATTCAGAATTTCCAACGCCTCGCGTCCGCTTTCAGCCGTGATCGATTTGATCTTTGAGCGTTCAAAGACGGCGGTCAAGGCAAATAGGTTACGCACATCATCATCAACCACCAACACCTTCTTCCCGTCAAGCACATCAGTCTGGTCGCGTATGCTATCAATCAATTTAAGCCTGCTTTCGCTCAGATAGCGCTTATCGATATGTAGTTGCACGAGCAATTCTTCCAGCAAATGGATATGCGAGCTTGGCGTCTTGGTAATGATCTTATGATTTAAACGTTTCAACTGGATAAGTTCATCCTGGGTGAAATCGCGGGCCGAATGCAGCAAAATGGTAGTTTGAGGCTGTTTAATCAGATTGATCTTATTGAGCACTTCCATACCATTAGCATCCGGTAAAACAAAATCCATGATAATGCAGTCGAACAATTCTTTCTTTAACACTGAGAGACCTTTTTTTGCAGTTGTAGCGCCAAATACTTCAACTTGGTCGTTAGATAGCAAATCGGTAATACGTTGCAATTCGGCCTCATTATCCTCAATCACTAAAACACGTTTACGGATATGCTCATGAAACCTGACAATGCCATGAATCAATTCATGCAGTGAGCTATTTGATAATGGTTTCAGGCTAAACGAGCGGGCTCCCAGCTTTAACGCAAAGGCTTTATTATCTTCTCCTGAGATGACATGTATAGGAATGTGGCGGAAGCTGATATCCATTTTAAGCAGCTTCAACAATTTCCAGCCATTTGATTCCGGCATATTTACATCCAGCGTAATGGCAATAGGGTTGTATTTTAATATGCTGTCAAATATTTCGAGGTAGGTTAGCGCAACCACAACCTTCAGGTCGAGATCATGTGCTTTGTCGATCAGGATTTTTGTAAATCTGATGTCATCCTCAATCACTAATAATACCTTGTCTTCGGCAACTATGTTATGGCGATCATCATCAATCACCAATTCCGGCGCCTCTATCAGGGTGCTACGTGTAGTCGGCACAGGATAGTTTTCAGTGACTTCGGCCGGTACTACTTTTTCCTCTTTGTATTTCAAAGGCAGGTAAAGGGTGAAGGTACTGCCTTTGCCCAGCTCGCTGCCCACTGTAATGGTTCCACCCAATAATTCGGCAAAACCTTTGCTGATGGACAAACCCAGCCCTGTACCGCCGTATTTACGACTGGTAGAGCCTTCTGCTTGTTGAAATGCCTCGAAAATGATACCCTGCGTATTTTTGGAAATACCGATACCTGAATCCTCGATAGAAAAGGCAATCACCGAATCCATACCTGCAAGCGGGTTTTCTGCGCCCGGCCCCGGACGGAAGATTTGTAGTTTGACCCCGCCTTTTTCGGTAAATTTAAACGCATTGGATAGCAAATTCTTCAAAATCTGATTAAGGCGCTGCAAGTCGGTTTCCATTACCTCAGGTAGCGTTTCGTCTACATCGATTTCAAACTTGAGACTCTTGGCTTCAGATATCGGCCTAAAGGTTGATTCGGCGAACGCAGCAATCTCTTTGAAACTTACCGGCATCACATCGGCAGCAATTACACCCGACTCAATCTTAGATAAATCGAGAATATCGTTGATCAGTTGGATCAAGTCATCACCACATGAATGGATGGTTTTAGCGTAGGTACGCTGCTTTTCGGTTAAGTTTCCTTCAGGGTTCTCAAACAGTTGCTGGGCGAGGATAAGCAAGCTGTTCAGTGGCGTACGAAGCTCATGCGACATATTGGCCAGGAACTCTGATTTATATTTAGAGGTAAGCGTTAACTGCTCGGCTTTCTCTTCCAGCGAACGGCCCTTATCATGCAGCTCATCATTGGCCCTACGCAACTCTTCCTGTTGTGAAGAAAGCTCGCCGGCCAGTGATTGCGATTGTTTTAACAGCTCTTCAGTACGTGTATTGGTCTCGATGTTATTCAACACGATACCGATACTTTCTGTCAGCTGATCCAGGAAGTCGACATGGGTATCGCTAAAGCTATCAAACGAAGCCAGTTCAATAACTGCTTTGATATTATTCTCGAACAATACCGGTAAAATTACCAGATCAATTGGCGCCGCGCTGCCAATACCTGAACTGATCTGCAGGTATTCTGACGGCACATTTGATAAGCGAATACGCTCCTTATCTTTAGCGCACTGCCCTACCAGGCCCTGGCTCATATCAAATTCCTGCTCAATGTTTTTACGGCCCCTGTGTGCATAGCCGGCGAATAGTTTCAATTTAGGTTCTTCTACACTGTCGCTTTGCTCTAAGATATAGAAAGCACTATATCGTGCATTCACCAGTTCGGCCAGTTCTGAAAGCACCTTATTGGCCACCGCATTACGGTCACGCTGGCCCTGGAGCATTTGCGCAAATTTCGCCAGGTTGGATTTCAGCCAGTCCTGCTCATGGTTACGGAGAGTGGTGTCTTTCAAATTGGCGATCATCTGGTTAATGGTATCTTTCAACGCTTCCAGCTCGCCCTTCGCATCCACACGGATAGTCCGGGTAAGGTCACCCTTGGTTACCGCAGACGCAACTTCAGAAATAGAACGCACTTGTACAGTCAGGTTCTGCGCCAGCTGATTTACGTTCTCCGTTAAATCCTTCCAGGTTCCTGAAGCACCCGGCACACTAGCCTGACCACCCAAGCGTCCCTGTACACCCACCTCACGCGCCACCGTGGTCACCTCATCCGCAAACACTGCCAGGGTGTCAATCATTTCGTTAATGGTATCGGTCAGCTGTGCCACCTCACCCAATGCGTTAATTGACAAACGCTGTTTCAGGTTGCCCTTAGCAATACCGGTTGCTACTTTGGCAATACCACGAATTTGCCCGGTTAAGTTACTGGCCATCTGGTTCACCGAGTCGGTCAAGTCTTTCCAGGTACCGGCTACACCTTTTACGTGCGCCTGTCCGCCCAGTTTACCTTCGGTACCTACTTCTCGCGCCACACGGGTTACTTCAGATGCGAAAGAGTTCAGCTGATCCACCATCGTATTGATCGTATTTTTCAGATCGAGGATCTCGCCTTTTACGTCGATAACTACGGTTTTTGAAAGGTCACCACTAGCCACCGCTTTAGTCACCTCGGCGATATTACGTACCTGCGAGGTCAGGTTACTTGACATTTTGTTCACCGAGTCGGTCAAGTCTTTCCAGGTTCCGGCCACACCAGGTACAAAGGCCTGGCCGCCCAGGTTACCGTCGGTACCCACCTCACGGGCAACACGGGTTACTTCGGATGCAAAACCGCGTAACTGGTCAACCATGGTATTGATAGTTTCTTTAAGCTGCAAAATTTCGCCCCGTACGTCAACAGTGATCTTCTTAGAAAGGTCACCATTAGCAATCGCTATGGACACATCGGCGATATTACGCAGCTGTGCGGTAAGGTTACCGGCCATTTTATTTACCGAGTCGGTCAAGTCTTTCCAGGTACCATCAACGCCCGGCACGTTTGCCTGACCACCCAACTGCCCTTCTGAACCCACTTCACGCGCCACACGCGTAACTTCAGAGGCAAAACCACGTAGCTGATCCACCATGGTATTGATGGTATCTTTAAGCTCCAGGAGCTCGCCTTTGGCATTTACCGTGATCTTTCGGGAAAGGTCACCCTTGGCCACCGCCGTTGTTACTTCAGCGATATTACGCACCTGCGAGGTCAAGTTGTCTGCCATTTTATTTACCGAGTCGGTCAAATCTTTCCAGGTACCTGCAACGCCCGGTACATTTGCCTGACCACCTAACTGGCCCTCTGAACCTACTTCCCTTGCCACACGCGTTACTTCTGAACCGAACGAGTTGAGCTGATCCACCATCGTATTGATGGTATTTTTCAGTTCAAGCATTTCACCCTGAACATCTACGGTAATCTTTTTAGAGAGGTCGCCTTTGGCCACCGCCGTTGTCACCTCGGCAATATTACGTACCTGGCCTGTAAGGTTACCGGCCATCTGGTTTACAGAATCGGTCAAATCTTTCCAGGTACCACCTACACCTGGCACGTTAGCTTGTCCACCCAACTGACCTTCTGAGCCCACCTCACGCGCCACACGGGTTACTTCGGATGAGAATGAGTTCAGCTGATCCACCATGGTGTTGATGGTATTTTTGAGCTCTAATAACTCGCCTTTAGCATCCGCGGTGATCTTACGGGAAAGGTCGCCTTTGGCCACTGCCGTAGTTACATCGGCAATATTACGTACCTGATCAGTCAGGTTACTACCCATTTGGTTCACCGAGTCGGTCAGATCCTTCCAAACACCACCTACACCTTTTACTCTCGCCTGTCCGCCGAGCTTACCTTCAGTACCCACCTCGAGCGCCACACGCGTTACTTCAGATGCGAAAGAGTTTAGCTGATCCACCATTGTATTAATGGTTTTTTTCAGCTCGAGCATTTCACCCTTTACGTCTACAGTGATCTTCTTCGACAAGTCGCCGTTGGCAACCGCAGTGGTTACACCGGCTATATTTCGCACCTGCGAGGTCAAGTTACCCGCCATGCGGTTCACTGAGTCGGTTAAGTCCTTCCAGGTACCTGCCACACCCTGTACCTTAGCCTGACCGCCCAGCTTACCCTCAGTACCTACTTCGAGCGCCACACGGGTTACTTCGGACGAGAATGAGTTTAACTGATCCACCATTGTATTGATGGTATTTTTTAATTCTAATATCTCGCCTTTGGCTTCTACAGTGATTTTTCTGGAAAGGTCACCCTTAGCTACGGCGGTTGTTACCGCCGCTACATTACGCACCTGTGCGGTCAAATTGCCCGCCATTTGGTTTACCGAATCTGTCAATTCTGCCCATACCCCCGCTACTCCTTTAATTTTGGCCTGCTCGCCCAGTTTACCTTCAGACCCTACCTGCCTTGCCACCCGGGTTACCTCCATCGAAAACAACTGGAGTTTAGAAAGCATTTGGTTGGATTCTTTAGCGATGCGCAAAAACTCACCTTTTAGCGGATGGCCATTAATTTCAAGAGGAATATGTTTGGACAAGTCGCCGTTGGCAACCGAGTTGATCATACCGGCGATCTCCAGTGTTGGCGATGTAAGATCCTCAATCAGGTTATTTAAGGAGTTGACACCACGGGCCCATTCA
>Ga0207647_10000031_pt1 | contig 104231 bp, 84 predicted proteins | sample KBSCornC2_FD_184295 | JGI IMG/M metagenome (GOLD analysis project Ga0207647, IMG submission 184295) | Corn rhizosphere microbial communities from Kellogg Biological Station, Michigan, USA - C2 (SPAdes) (version 2) | ecosystem: Host-associated > Plants > Roots > Rhizosphere ...
CACCTGATCCCATCCCGAACTCAGAAGTGAAACGCGCATGCGCCGATGGTAGTGTGGCTCAAGCCATGCAAGAGTAGGTCACCGCCAGGGGCTTTATCCTAGAAGGCCTCCCCAACCGGGGAGGCCTTCGTCTTTTGTGGCGTTGCTGTCGTGCCCATCGGGCACGCACAGCAACAGGTCACCGCCAGGGGCCTTATACCCGGAAACCCGGTCTCATTTGAGACCGGGTTTTCTTTTGCCCGAAATTCGGCAATCCCGCCCCTGTAGGAGCGCGCTTGCGCGCGATCGGTGCTTGCGGCAACCCTGGATCGCGCGCAAGCGCGCTCCTACAACCACGGGCAATTCAGCTACTCTAGGCCCATGTATCTACAGACCTTTGGCCTGCGCGAGCCGCCATTCGGCGATGCACCGGATCCGCGATTTGCGTGCTTGTTTGCGCGCGAGCGCGAGGTCCTTGCGCACGTCGAATACGAGTTGGGCGCCGGCGACCATAGCGTCACGCTGATCACCGGCGAAGCCGGCATCGGCAAATCCCTGCTGTGCATGCTTATCGAAACCGATGCCGCCCAGCACGGCGTTCGCCCCGTGCGCCACGCCGCCGGCGATTACGCTCTCGAGACAGTTGCCTGGCTGCGCTCCATGTACGCCGGCTTCGGGCTACCGCTACCGCTTAGTGCCGAGGCCAACACGGAAGAACACCTGGTGGATGGCCTGGCGGCCGGCCTCGGTCGCCTGGCCCACCACGTGAATCATCGTTTTCTGCTTATCCTCGACGATGCCGATGAACTGGGCGACGATGAGCTCACGATCGTCGAACGTCTGTACGTCGCCTGCGAGAAGGCCAACGCCCCATTCCATCTGGTACTCGCAGGATTGCCTGCCTTACGCGAGAGGCTCGGTGGCGCAGGTGCCAGGGGATTGGGCGGCCACGTACGCAGCCGGTTGCCGCTGAATCCGCTGAACCCGGAAGAGAGTGAGCGCTACGTTCGCCATCGCCTGCATGTGGCCGGCACCGCACAAATGCCCTTTAGCCGATTAGGGCTGCGCTCGCTGCGCGATGACGGGAAGGGAAACCCCGGGCGCCTGAATGCCCTGGCCCACCGCGCCCTGGAGCGCGCGGCCGAGCGCGGCGAAAAGAACATCGGCGAACGCGCCCTCGGCTTCGTCGCCCGCGAAGTGCTCCCGCAATACGCTCGTTACTGGCTGCGTCGGTACCGCAAGCCCATCCTGGCGATAGGGGCGATGCTGGCTATCGTCTTCGTGGGTGGCTTTGCCGTGTGGGTCTTCACCGGGCACACCCCCTCGCGCCCCAAGAGTTTTGTCGCGGTAACGCCGGAACAAGCCCTTGCGAAGCTGCAGGATGCCCTCCCTGCTCCCGATGTCGGTGCCGTCAGGGTTTGGGGCGAGCTCCTGGCGCGCTGGCAGGTGTCTTCCAAGGAGACCTCGGTAGCCAATGCCATTAACTGCGATGCGCTGATCTTCCCTGGCTTTGCCTGCGTAAGCGGCCGCGGCACGCTGGATCAGCTGCGCCGTTTCGATCGCCCGCTGGTCCTGGAACTGGACGATGCACACGCGAAACAGCAGGTGTTACTCGTCGGCGCGGGCGAAGAAGCCGTGCGGCTCTACCTGGGCGGGAAATACGTCGAACTGACCCGCGATGCCTTTGATCGCGTGTGGAAGGGCCGGTTCTACGCCGTGTTCCGGGTGGACCCGGCGATGCCGAACAAGCTCTCGCGTGGTGACAATGGCGACGGCATGCACTGGCTCGTTTCGCACCTGGGGCCGAGCGACCCGAAGGCGCCGGATAAGACGGTATTCGATGCCGGCGTCGAAACACGTGTCCGCAATCTCCAGCAGCGTTTCGGCATTTCCGCCGATGGCGTCGTGGGGCCAGAGACCATGTTCGCGCTCTCGTCGCTGGAGACCGACGGTCCGCATCTCGCACGCGGCGTGCCCTGATGATGTTTGTGCACGTCGATACGCGCCGCCGCTCCCGGCTGTGCTGGGCCACGATGCTCATCGTGGTGGTTTGCGTGGTCAGCTTCGTCGCCCTGGCGCTCGCCGGCCGAACGGAGCGCATGGCGATCATGCTGCACTGGGGCACCGTGCCCGCGCACCTGTTCGGCGCCGGTCTGCCGCTTTGGCAGCAGATAAGCGATCCGGCGCTCCTGCGCCTGTTCACGGCGATCTTTATCCACGGTGGCTGGCTACACCTGCTCAGCAACCTCTTGTTCCTGGTTATCTTTAGCCTGCCGGCCGAACGTAGCCTGGGATCGCCACGGTTTTTGCTGCTGTTCCTTGCGGGCGGCGTCGTCGCCAACTTGATCGGCGCGATTTCGCTCACGGGCGCGCGCGTGGCCATCATCGGCTGCAGTGGCGCCGTGTCCGCGGTCGTCGGTGCGTACGTGACGTTGTTTCCGCGGGCACGTCTGGGCCTGGTTGTGCCGCTGGGCCTTTACCTTGAGTTCGTCCGCGTGCCCGCCTTCGTCCTTATCGGCATATGGGCACTGGTGCAGCTGCTTTTCAGCTACGCGGGCGCGAGCTACGGCGCCGTGGTGTGGTGGACCCACATCGGCGGCTTCCTCTTCGGCATCCTGTTCGCATTCCTATCGCGCGGCGCGATCGTGCGCCGCTTACGCGGCTGAGGCTTCCCGCGCCGTGCCCAGGTGCGTGTGCAGGAAACCTCGCAGAAGGCCTGTGGCATGCGGTGTGGCCACCACCGCGGCCAGCATCTCACCCGGCGGCGTGCCTTCGCTGGCGAGCACGTCGTGCTTGCGGCGGATATAGGCGCGCATGACTTCCGCCGAGAACTCCGGATGGAACTGCGTGCTGACCGCGTGCTTGCCGTAGCGCACCAGGTGGTGTGGATCACGTGCGGAACTGGCGAGCGCGACCGCGCCACGCGGCAGCTCGAGCACGCTCTGCTCATGCGTGGTGTGTGCGTGGAAAGTGGGGGGCAACGCAACGCCCAACGCATCCGTCGCGGCGGGCTCGTGCGTGGTGAGCGGCACCGTGCCCATCTCGCGGCCGCCCGGAAGGTAATCCACGCGGCCACCCAGCGCATGTGACATCAACTGGTGCCCGTAGCACACGCCCAGCATCGGCAACTCCACATCCATGGCATCGCGAATCCAGCCTGCGGTGCGCTCACTCCATGGCAGGCGTTCGGTCACCATGGATGCTGATCCGGTCAGGATGGCACCGGCGATTTCTTCGGGATCGGGCAGCGCATCGCCTTGTTCTACATCCACCACGCGCACGCGCGGCAGGCGCAGGCGCAGGCCGAGCTGGAACCAGCGTGGAAAATCTCCATGGCGGGCGCTAATGACTTCCGGGGCGCGCCCCGTGCGGACGATGAGTACAGGCTTCATGGGTTACATCGTATCGTCGATATCGGTGGGTGGCAGCACGTTCAGCACCTCGCGCACCGTGGTCAAACCCGCCGCGACCTGCGCCGCGGCGGATATGCGCAGTGGCTTCATGCCTTCGCGCAGCGCGGTTTCGCTGAAGCGCGCAAGGTCAAGCTGTGCGGTGATCTGCGCGCGCAGGCGTGGCGAAAGCGGCATCATTTCGTACACACCCGTACGGCCGAGGAAGCCGGTTTTACGGCATTCCAGGCAACCCACGGCGGCGAATACGCGCTCGGGAAGGGGGATGTCCCAGCCATGCGTGAGCACGCGCCATTCGTCGGGATCCTGCGTGGTCGCCATCTTGCAGTGCGGGCAAAGCGTACGCACGAGGCGCTGCGCCACCACGCCGGCAAGGGTCGACTGGATAAGGTAGTGGGGCACGCCGAGATCGAGCAGGCGCGTGACGGCACTGGGCGAATCATTCGTGTGCAGCGTCGAAAGCACCATGTGCCCGGTCAGCGAAGCCTGTACGGCCATCTGCGCTGTTTCGAGATCACGCACCTCGCCCACCATGATGATGTCCGGATCCTGGCGCAGCAGCGTACGCACGCCAGCGGCGAAATCCAGGTCGATGGCCGGCTGCACCTGCATCTGGTTCAGTTCGGGGGAGACCATTTCGATCGGGTCTTCCACCGTGCACACGTTCAGCTCGGGGCGCGCGAGGTGTTTGAGCGTGGAATAGAGCGTGGTGGTCTTGCCTGAACCGGTCGGCCCGGTCACCAATACGATGCCGTGCGGGCGCTCCACCATGGTGCGCCAGATACGGTCTTCCTCGGGGGCGAAGCCCAACTGGCTGAAATCCTTCATGACCAGGTCGGGATCGAAGATACGCATGACCACCTTCTCGCCGAAGGCGGTGGGCATGGTGGAAATACGCAACTCCACCTCGCGGCCGCCGGCGGAGCGCGTCTTGATGCGGCCATCCTGCGGCCGGCGCTTTTCGGCCACATCCATGCGGGCCAGGATCTTGATGCGGGAGGTGACCGCGGTCATGACCGGCGGCGGCAATTCGAACACCTTCTGCATGACGCCATCGATGCGAAAGCGCATCTGCCCGGCATCGCGGCGCGGCTCCAGGTGGATATCGGAGGCGCGCTGCTCGAAGGCGTATTGCAGCAGCCAGTCGACGATGTGCACGACATGGCGATCGTCGGCGCCCAGCTCGCCGCCCTTGCCCAGTTCCAGCAACTGCTCGAAGTTGATGATCTTGGCCGAGCTTGCATCCTGGCCCTTGGCATCCACCGCGAGCTGGATGGAACGCTGCACGCCGTAGAACTCGAGCAGGTAACGGTTGATATCAACCGGGTTGGAGACCACGCGACGGATCTCACGGCGCAGCATATGCCCGAGATCCTGCGCCCACGCTGCGTCGAAAGGCTCGGCGGTGGCAAACGTGACCTCGCCCGGCCCGACCGCGACGGGCAGGATGCGGTGCCGCTGCGCATAGGCGTTGCTGACCACCTGGGTGACCTGGGCCACGTTCACCTTCATCGGGTCGATCTTCAGGTAGGGCAGGCTCGCCTTGCCCGCCAGCCATTCGATCAGCAGTTCCAGGCTGAGCGGGCGGCCGGTTTCGCGGCGGTTTTCCAGCTTGCTGTTGGCGATGAGCACCAGGGGGTGGAGCTCCACCGCGCTTTTGCCCGCGCGCGAGCCGCCGCGGACACGCTTGGCGTCCTCGCCGGTGAGGTACCCGTCCACGACCAGCGAGGCCAGGACCTCGTCCAGCTCAAGCCGGCCCCGGCGACCCAGCACCGCAGTGTGTTGCGGATTGACTGCCATGTGCTCCAACCCTGTAAATAGGCTACGCCGCTATACTAGCCCGCTTTCTCAAGGACCCGGGAACCATGTCCGCGCCCACCTTCCAAGACGTGATCCAGACCCTGAACCGCTACTGGGCGGAGCAGGGCTGCGTGCTCATGCAGCCGCTCGATACCGAGGTCGGCGCAGGTACGTTCCACCCGGCCACTTTCCTGCGCTCGCTCGGACCGGAGCCATGGGCTGCCGCTTACGTGCAGCCGTGCCGTCGCCCGACCGATGGCCGCTACGGCGACAACCCCAACCGCTTGCAGCACTACTACCAGTATCAGGTGGTGCTCAAGCCCAACCCGGATAACATCCTCGAGCTGTACATCGGCTCGCTGAAGGCGCTGGGCATCGATCCGCTGGTTCACGACCTGCGCTTTGTGGAGGACAACTGGGAATCGCCTACCCTGGGCGCCTGGGGCCTCGGTTGGGAGGTGTGGCTGAACGGCATGGAGGTCACCCAGTTCACGTACTTCCAGCAGGCCGGCGGCCTGGAATGCCGTCCCGTCACCGGTGAGATCACCTACGGCCTCGAGCGCCTGGTGATGTACCTGCAGAACGTGGACAGCATCTACGACATCGTCTGGACCCATGCCCCGCATGGCGTGGTGACCTACGGCGATGTGTTCCACCAGAACGAGGTGGAGCAGAGCACTTACAACTTTGAATACGCCAACGTGCCCGAGCTGTTCCACTGGTTCGATGTGTGCGAGGGCGAGGCCGGCAAGCTCATTGCCGCCGGCTTGCCGCTGCCCGCCTACGAGCAGGTGTGCAAGGCCAGCCATGCGTTCAACCTGCTGGATGCCCGCCGTGCCATCAGCGTGACCGAGCGCCAGCGTTACATCCTGCGCGTACGTACCCTGGCCCGCAGCGTGGCCGAGGCTTACGTCGCGCAGCGCGAGAAACTTGGCTTCCCCGGCCTGAAGAACGACAAGGAGGCCGTCCATGGCCGATAAGCTTTTGCCGCTCATCATTGAGCTGGGCACCGAAGAGTTGCCGCCCAAGGCCCTGGATGACCTCGCCAGCGCGTTCGCGCGCGGTGTCGTCGAAGGCCTGGAAAAGCGTGGTATTGCGGGCGATTACGCCGAAGCGAAAACCTACGCTTCGCCGCGCCGCCTGGCCGTCTACATCCCGGGTGTGGCCGTGGCCCAGCCGGAACAGAACGTCGAACGCCGCGGCCCGGCGGTCAACGCCAGCATCGGTGCCGATGGCGAGCCCTCGAAGGCGCTCGTCGGCTTTGCCCAGTCGTGCGGTGTCGATGTCGCCGCCCTGGAAAAGCTCGAAACCGACAAGGGCGCCTGGTTCGTCTTCCGCGCCGTGAAGCCGGGGCAGCCCACGGCCGCCTTGTTGCAGGAAATCGTGACCGAAGCGCTGAAGGCCCTGCCGATCCCGAAGGCCATGCGCTGGGGCAACCGCGAGGATTCCTTTGTGCGCCCGGTGCACACCCTGCTCATGCTGCACGGCTCGGATATCGTCGATGGCGAGGTGCTTGGCCTGAAGAGCGGCCGGCAGAGCCTGGGCCACCGCTTCCACCACCCGCACCCGGTGCATGTGGCCAGCGCCGATGCCTGGCTGGATGCCCTGCGCCATGCGCATGTCATCGCCGACCCGGCCGAGCGCCGCGAGCGCGTTCGCGCGGAAGTTGCCCGCGTGGCGACCGGCGGCGTGCCGCAGCTTTCTGACGCCCTGCTCGATGAGATCGCCAACCTCACCGAGTGGCCGGTCGGCATCGCTTGCACGTTCGAGCGCGATTTCCTTGAAGTGCCGCCCGAGGCCCTGGTCACCACCATGGAAACGAACCAGAAGTTCGTACCCGTGTTCGATGATGCCGGCAAACTGACCGAGCACTTCATCGGCGTGGCCAACATCGAAAGCCGCGACCCGGCCGAGATCCGCAAGGGCTATGAGCGCGTCATCCGCCCGCGCTTTGCCGATGCCAAGTTCTTCTGGGATGAAGACCTGAAAACCCCGCTGGCCGACAACCAGGACGCGCTGAAAAACGTGACCTACCAGCAGTCGCTGGGCAGCCTGTGGGACAAGACCGTGCGCGTGGCCGAACTGGCCCGTGTCATCGCTAACCGCGTAGGCGTGGATGCCGGCAAGGCAACCCACGCGGCGGCACTGGCCAAGTGCGATCTGCTCACCCGCATGGTCGGCGAATTCCCCGAGCTGCAGGGCGTGATGGGCCGCTATTACGCGACGCGCCAGGGTATCGATGCCGATGTGGCCGATGCGCTGGATAGCTTCTACCAGCCGCGCTTCGGTGGCGATGCGATCGCTGCCGGTAAGGTCGGCCAGGTACTGGCGGTCGCCGAGCGGCTGGATACGCTGGCGGGCATCTTCGCCGTGGGCATGAAGCCCAGTGGCAACAAGGATCCCTTCGCCCTGCGCCGCGCGGCGTTGGGCCTGGCCCGCACGCTGATCGAAGGTGGCCTGGATATCGATCTGCGCGCCGCGCTCACTGAGGCGTTCGAGCTCGTGCCCGAGGCGGCGTTCGTTGCCGGCGTGAAGCCTGGCAAGGACGGTAAGGCGCCGGTGGTGGATATCGGTGCCCGCCGTCGCGAACTGGGCGACGAAGTGAACAACTTCGTCCTCGAGCGCCTGCGCGGGTATTACACCGAGCAGGGCTTCACGACGGATCAGTTTGAATCCGTGCTGGCGGTTTCGCCGGCCACGCTGCCCGATTTCGACCGCCGCCTTCGCGCCGTGGCCGAGTTCGCACGGCGCGACGAGGCAGCCAGCCTGGCCGCCGCCAACAAGCGCGTCGCCAATATCCTGCGCAAGCAGGCCGAAGAAGCCGATGCCGCGCCCATCCCGGCCCAGGTCGATCCGGCGCACTTCGAGTTCGATGCGGAACGCGAGTTGCACGCCGCCCTGGACGCAGCCCGCGCCGAAACGCGCGAGCTGCTCGGCCGCGCCGACTACACGGGTACGCTGGCCCGCCTGTCGGTGCTGCAGGCACCGGTGGACCGGTTCTTCGATGATGTGCTGGTCAACGCGGAAAACCCGGCCGTGCGCGCCAACCGGCTCGCGTTGCTGGCCCAGCTCAAGGCCGCGTTCGGCGCCATCGCCGATATTTCCCGCCTGTAAAACCAAAGAGCCCGGCCATGGCCGGGCTCTTTCATTCAGGCCGCTACCGCGCCCGGCTCGTCGCTGATCCGCGACATGACCGTCCGGCGGAACGCGATGACACGGTCGGCGTATTCCGGCTCGGACGAGCGGCCGAGAATCGCGTACATCTCCGCGACCAGATCGGCGTGGCGCACCGGAGAGAAGCGGCTGCCCGCCATCTCGATATCCGACTGCAGCAGCTTCATGGCCGCGGCCAGGCGCGACGGATCAAGTGGCGTCGCCGCCGTGGTCACGTCGTGATGATCGTCGCGGCCGCGCAGCGAGCCGGACGTTTCCGTGCGGCCAATCGCATCTTCACTCGATGCATCCAGCACCATCGGGCCTTCGCCCGCGGCCAGCCACACCAGCGAGATGCCCAGCGTCTTCGCCATCGTGACGCAACGGCCACGCGACGGATCGGTGTTGCCATCGCGCCAGCTACGCACCACGCCTTCGGAGAAACCGCAGCGGCGGGCGATATCGCTCACGCTGCCGTTCATCTTGATGACCTGGCGGACTCGGCTCGCGAAGGAGGAGGCAGGCACGTCGCCACCAGCGCGTCCACCCTCGAAGCCGCCCCCGGCCGCATCAGCGCGGAAGGATCCCCTCGAATTGTCGTTCATGCCTATGGAACCTCATCTATTTTGGATTAGCCGCCCCCCGGCGTCTTAGCGCAACAACGCGCGAGCGCAGTTACGGTGTACACGGAAATACCTTCGACGGCCTTTCGATTGAGAAGTTTCGTAGATCCATGGACTTAAGGGCGCCCCGGCACGACTCGGCACTTTCTAGGCCGTTTTTCGTAAGAAAGATTCCTAGATCGCAAGAAATGCACGTGCCGGAAGTCATGCCATATGACCCCATTAAGGCATTGATATGACGAGAGAAATGTCGGCCAATCGCCAGATTTGCTTATTTCGATCGTCACGGCGCGCGTCAATCTCCCGTTAGTTTCCCGTTGTACATCGCAAATTGCTGCGGTATACGTGCGCTGCACCCTGCAAAAAGTACGGGGTGTGAGGGGCAATACCCCGCGCGGGCGCTGCGTTTCGAGGGGAACGGCAGCGCGCCCCGCCTGGGGTAGGGGAAACAAGTTTTCGTCAACCACCACCCTGGCCAGAGGCCGGGGCAGGTAGATGCGCGCCAACTTTCGGGCCGCACGCCATGTGCGGCATCACTTGGGGAGATTTTGATGAACGTCATGCATCACAGCCGCCAGCTTCGCCGCACCGCGCTTGCTGTCGGCCTTGGGCTGTGCCTGGCCGGCGGAGCCGTCCAGGCCCAGTCGAATACCACCGGCGGCATCGCCGGTACGGTGGAAGGCCAGCAAGGCACCACCGTCACGATCAGCAATCCCGCAACGGGCATTACGCGCTCCACGCCGGTGGAGAGCGATGGTCGTTACCGCATCACCTCGCTGCCGCCCGGTACCTACACGGTCACCCTGGAAAACAACGGCACCCCGGTGAGCACGCGCGAAAACGTCGTCGTCACCATTTCCAGCAACACTTCGGTTCCTTTCGGCGCGGCCGCCAGCGCCACGCAGGCCAGCACGCTCGAAGGCGTGTCGGTCACGGCGACTGCGCTGCCCTCGATCGACGTATCGTCGGTCGATACCCGTACGGTGCTCACCGCTGAGCAGCTGAACAAGCTGCCGATTACCCGCGACGTGCTCGCGGCGGCCCTCCTGGCGCCCGGCGTCATTGGCAACTCGTCGTACAAGGATGCATTGGGCAACCCGGTGCCGAGCTTCGGTGGTTCGGCTTCCTCGGAAAACGCCTACTTCATCAACGGCTACGCGGTGACCAACCCGCTGACCTCTATCGGCCTGACCCAGCTGCCGTTCGATGCGATCGACCAGCAGCAGGTGCTGACCGGTGGTTACGGCGCTGAATTCGGCCGTTCGACCGGCGGTGTCATCAACATCGTGACCAAGCGCGGTACCAACGAGTGGCACGGCGGCGTGTACACCATCTGGGAGCCGCAGGGCACCCGCGCCAGCCCGCGTAATTCCAGCTACCCGGATACCGGCTTCTACCCGGCGACCGATGGCACGCTTTACCAGTACCAGAAGCGGAATAACTTCTGGCGGTCGACGGTGGGTGCGTATGCCAGCGGCCCGCTGATCAAGGACACGCTGTTCTTCTACGTCGATGCGGAAATGAACCGTCGCGAAGGCGAGGGTATTGCCACCAGCACCACCGCGGGCGCGATCACCTCCGCCAGCGTCGGTCGCAACGGCTGGAACGAATACAAGTACAAGATCCCCCGCTGGTTGGCGAAGATCGACTGGAACATCACCGACGATCACCACCTTGAACTGACCGGCGTCTCGGACAAGACCGAGTACGACTCGAAGACCTACGGTTTCAGCTACGCCGATCTTGGCCATGGCGATGTGCAGAACGGCGGTGTGTACCAGAAGGATGGCGGTGACCTGTACGTCGGCAAGTACACCGGCTACATCACCGATGCGCTGACCGTGTCGGCCCTTTACGGCCAGCAGCGTCTCGATCACGTGCAGCAGCCGTTCGGGTATGACCCGAACTGCCCGCTGGTCGTGATCTCCACGGCCGCCTCGCGCGCGCCGGGCATCAACTACGGTACCTGCCAGACCACCTCCACGGCCGTGCGCGTGCCGGGTGCGGAAGACAAGACCGACGGCTGGCGCTTCGACGTGGAATACCGCATCGGCGACCATGACATCCGTGCGGGTGCGGATCGCCAGGAAGCCAAGTCGTTTACCGGTACCTCGCTGCCGGGCGGCTTCAGCTGGACGTACAGCCAGCAGAACGATCCCGCCGGCGCGATCGATGCCGGCCATGGCGTCGGCTCGCCGGCGGCGGCCGGTGGCCTGGGCAACCAGGGCTACTACGTCATCAAGTCCTACACCACCACCTCGGCGAAGGTGAAGACGGTGCAGGAATCGCAGTACCTCGAAGACCACTGGCAGGCGACCGATCGCTGGATGATCTACGCCGGCCTGCGTAACGAGCAGTTCAAGAACTACAACGGCGCCAACCAGGTGTACGCGAAACAGCGCCACCAGCTCGCACCGCGCCTGGGTGTGTCGTGGGACGTGTTCGGTGATTCCACGCTGAAGGTGTACGCCAACGCGGGCCGTTACCACCTGGCCATGCCGAACAACGTGGCGGTACGCGCGGCCTCCGGCTCGCTCAACACCACCGAGTACTTCACCTATACGGGTGTCGATGCGACCGGCAATCCGACGGGCCTGGCGTCCGTTCCTGTGAATCAGGCGGCGGGCTATACCTGTAACGGTACCAACGCCACCTCCGCCAACCTCGAGTGCGGTACTGCGCCCGATCCGCGCACCGTCGCGGCCAAGGGCCTGAAGTCGCACTACCAGGACGAGTACATCGCGGGCTTCGACATGGCGCTATCGCCCAGCTGGAACTGGGGTGCTAAGGCCACGTGGCGCCAGCTGCGCAGCGCAATCGACGATACCTGTACGCCGGCCCTGGGCGGTGCGTGCTTCCTGTTCAACCCAGGCACGGGCAATACGTTCCTGCAGTTGCAGGATGACGGTTCATTCGTCGAGCGCCACTACTCGAAGGATGAGCTGGGCCTGGGTAGCCTGAAGCGTAAGTACTACGCCCTGGACCTGTACCTGGAGCATCCGTTCGCCGACAAGTGGTACGGCCGCATCGACTACACCTGGTCGCGCAGCTACGGCAACACGGAAGGCCAGCTGGCTTCGGATCTGGATACCGGTAACGGTGGCCAGGCTGACGTGTCGGTCACGCAGGACTGGGATCTTCCGCAGCTGATGGTCGGCGCCAACGGCCGGTTGCCGAACGATCGCACGCACCAGATCAAGTTCTTCGGCTACTACCAGTTCACCGATGATCTGCGTTTCGGCATCAACGCCAACATCTCGTCGGGTCGTCCGAAGAACTGCACCAGCTTCTACCCGACCGCCGATCGTGGCCTGTACAACGGTTCGTTCTACTGGTTCTGCGGCCTGCCGGGCCAGGAAGGTTACGCGTTCTCGCCGCGTGGCTCGCACGGTTCCGCACCCTGGACCTACCTGGTCAACCTCAACGCGGCCTATACGCCGTCGTGGTTCGACCGCCACCTCACGTTCCAGGTGGATGTGCTGAATGTGCTGAACAAGCAGCGGCCGACCACGTACAACTTCCGCTATGCAGCGAGCCGCACCACGCCGAGCCCGCTGTACCTGCGTGAGTTGAACTACACCGATCCGCGCGTTGTGCGCTTCACTGCCCGTTACGACTTCTAAGGGGCACCCGGAACAAGGCAACGCTACAACAAGAACAAGCCACGCGGCCGACACGGAGGCCGGCCGCACGGCACAAAGGATCACTCCCCAGATCGCCTCCGGTGTGAACCGGAGGCTTTTTTTTAGGAATTTTTCCTATACGAAGCAGCTAAAAAAGCCTGCTTTGTCAGCTATTTGTGCACTAAGACCATGATCTTCAAGGGCGATTCGCAATAACGTGAATACCTGTCGCGTAAGTAATTACCGTTGTGTGCTCTTTGTGTGAAATTTTCATGTTGTACGTAGGTAGTTTCTTACGTATACATGACGCACGTCACGGACAGTGGCGTTTTCGGGGGACGGCATCGTAACGACGAAGCCGTTGTTTAAAGGGGATTTCTAGCCACCGACCTTTTCTGAACCTGGCAGATGCCGGGGCGGGGTCGGCTTGCCGCGATTTTGTGCGGTAGTGATTTTCACTGGGGAGAGTATTTGATGAGTTCGCGTATTTCTCGCGCCGGCGTGCTGAGCCGCCGCACCGCGCTGGCCCTGGCCATCGCCATGGGCACCGCCGCGCCGGGTGTTGTCCTCGCACAGGCCACCAGCGGTTCGCTGTTCGGTTCGGCTACGCCGGGCCAGACCGTCACGGCCACCAGCGATACGGGTGTCAGCCGTACCGTCACCGTCGACCAGCAGGGCCGTTACACCATCGGCCAGCTGCCGGTCGGTAACTACACCGTCACCCTGAAGCAGGGCGATGGCGTGGTCGATACCCGTTCCAACGTCACCCTGCGCGTGGGCGGTGGTACGGATGTTTCGTTCGCCGGTGCCACGGCCACCGCTGCCAACGCCTCGAGCCTGGAAGGTGTCACCGTCTCGGCCAACTCGCTGCCGTCCATCGACGTTTCCGCGGTCGACTCGCGTACCGTCATCACGTCGGAGCAGCTGAACAAGCTGCCGCTTGCCCGTACCGCCGAGGCCATCGCGCTGCTGGCACCGGGTGCCGTGGCGGGTAGCTCGTTCTTTACGGGCCCGACCGGTAACGCGCTGGTCTCGATCGCCGGTTCGGCCGTCACCGAGAACGCGTACTACATCAACGGCTTCAACACGACCGATCCGCTCAGCGGTTTCGGCGGTATCACCCTGCCGTACGGCGCCATCGACCAGCAGGAAATCCTCGCTGGTGGTTACGGCGCAGCGTACGGCCGTTCCTCGGGCGGCGTGATTTCGCAGGTCGGCAAGCGCGGTACCAACGACTGGCACTTCGGTGCACAGGTGCTGTGGGAGCCGAAGGGCACCAAGGCCAACCCGATGAACTACTACCGCCAGGTGGGTTCGCAGGCTGGCGCGCTGTACGACTACAACAAGAAGGACAAGCTGGACCGCGAGACGTACTCCGTCTATGCCGGCGGCCCGCTGATCAAGGACACGCTGTACATCTTCCTTGCTGCGGAGCAGGAGCGCCGTTCGGGTGACAATATCACCAGCACGGCCGCGCCGTTCGTTTACAGCCAGAGCTACCGCAACCCGAAGCTGTACGGCAAGATCGACTGGAACATCAACGACAGCAATATCCTTGAAGTGACCGGCGCGTCGAACAAGCAGAACTACGACGCGAGCATCTACGAATACGACTACGCCACCCGTACCAAGGGCGATTACGTCGGCAAGGACACGGCCGGTGCGCCGCTGAACAAGTCGGGCGCTGACCTGTACACCGGCAAGTTCACCAGCTACATCACCGACGACCTGACCCTGACGGCCCTTTACGGCAAGATGAAGGGCACGTACTACACCTCCACCGGTGGTGACCAGTCGCTGCCGTCCATCATCCAGGCGAACCAGCAGGATCCGCTGCTCGGCAACACCATCACCAATGCCAACCCGGCCGCGACCACCGCGGACCCGAAGCACAAGTCGACCAACACCAACCTGCGTATCGACCTGAGCTGGCACGTGGGCGATCACACAATCGTCGGCGGTATCGATAACCAGAAGGTGCTCGACAAGGACGATGGTGACTCCACCACCGGCCCCGGTTACGCATGGGAATACTGGGCAGGCAAGCCGGGCACCCCGATCATCGGCAAGTCGCCGACCGATGCGGCGTATGTCGCTCCCCCCGGTGGCCGCGGCTACTACGTGGCCCGCTACGTGTATCGCACCTCGTCCTCGGTTCGCACCACGCAGCGCGCCCAGTACCTGGAAGACACCTGGCAGGTCAACGACCGCTGGATGGTGAAGGTCGGTATCCGTAACGACCAGTTCACCAACTACAACCAGGACGGCGTGCCGTATCTGAAGCTCACCAGCCCGCAGTGGGCCCCGCGCCTCGGCGCCACCTGGGACGTGAACGGTGATTCCAGCCTGAAGATCTACGCTAACGCGGGCCGTTACTTCCTCGCGCTGCCGGCATCGGTCGCGCTGCGCTCGGCCGGTGCATCGCTCTACACCCGCGAGTACTTCACCTACACGGGCATCGATGGCAACGGTATTCCCCAGGGCCTGTCCCCGATCGCCAGCAGCACCGGCGGCCCCATCTCGGCCAACGGCGAGTACGGCGTGCCGCGCGATCCGAAGACGGCCGCTTCCACCACCATCAAGTCGGAATACCAGGATGAATTCATCCTCGGCTTCGATGCGGCACTGACCGACAAGTGGACCTACGGTGCCAAGGCCACGGTGCGCAAGCTGCGCAACGCGATCGATGACGTCGGCGACAGCGGCGCGATCCTGCGCAAGATGGAGCGCTCGGGTATCGACCCGGACACCATCGGCGATATCCAGGGTAGCTACCTGTTCAACCCGGGCCGTGCCAACACGTTCCTGATCCCGAACGTCAACGGCGGTTACTACAACGTCGAGATGAACAACGAAGACTTCGGGTTCCCGCACTCCAAGCGCAACTACTACGGCCTGGAGCTGTACCTGGATCACGCGTGGGACGGCAAGTACCAGGTCCGCTTCGACTACGTGTACTCGAAGAGCTACGGCAACTCCGAAGGCCAGGTGCGTTCGGATATCCGCCAGGACAACGTCTCGGCGACGGTGGACTGGGATTACGCCGAAGTCATGCAGTACTCGAACGGCGAACTGGCTAATAGCCGTAAGCATAACTTCAAGATCTACGGCGCTTACCAGCTGGCTTCGGAGTGGATGGTCTCGGGCAACATCAACATCGCCTCGGGCGCACCGAAGAGCTGCCTGGGCTGGTTCGGTCCGGATGAGACCAACCCGAACCTCGGTTATGGCTCGTACTACCACTGGTGCGATGGCCAGCCGTCGCCCCCGGGTGCCGCAGGCCACAATCCGTGGACCTACATCGTCACCGGTTCGCTGGAATACCGTCCGGAGTGGGCCGACAAGAAGCTGGCCTTCAACGTCACAGTCTTCAACCTGCTGAACCAGCGTAAGGAAACCCAGGTCTATCCGATCCACGGCCAGTCGTTCGCGCTGAACCCGCGTTATGACGTGCCGCTCTACCAGACCACCCCGCGTTACGCCCGTTTCGGCATCAGCTACGACTTCTAAGTAGCCGCGAAACGCCCCCGGGCCATCTCGGCCCGGGGGAAATGCGAACCAATAACAACAAGATCACCGCGGCCGGCCCATCCACCCGGCCGACGGAAAGGCAAGGCAACTCCCCAGATCGCCTCTCCTCCTACCCGGGACGGGAGGCGTTTTTTACGCCAAAACGCTTGGCTAATAAGAAAAATCCTGCTCCACCCGTGATTTGGCCGTGCCCTCTTCTGTCACCTCGCGTGAATAAAAACGCCCACCCCGTGTAAATAATTTGTTGACACGGTGGACCTTGCCCGCCTAGATTCGGGTTCGGCGAAATCCGGGTTTGTTTTTCGTGGATGCGAAAAACCCCCCGGGTAACGTTGACGGACTTGTCGGGAGCAGGTCTCGAGGGGCGGCGTCACCACTCTGGGAGGAGCAGGTGGCATCGGCAAATCACCCCCGAAAACATGCACCCCAAGGCCGACCTTTTTTTTCCGGCCATTGGTCGGTTTTGCACGTTTTCAGGCCCAATAGGGCCGATCTGGGGAGATTTGCACATGAGTTCTCGTAGCACCCGGCAGGCTTCGGTCCTGCGTCATTCCGCGTTGGCTATTGCCCTCGCGATCGGCATGGGCGGCACCGGTGCCGTCCTCGCCCAGTCCACTGCTGGTTACCTGTTCGGTTCGGCCCAGCCGGGCGACACCGTTGAGGTGAAGAGCGGCGGCGGTATCAACCGCGAAGTGCCGGTGGATGCCAACGGCCGTTTCCGCCTGGATAACCTCCCGGTCGGCTCCGCGTACGAAGTGAACCTCAAGCGCAATGGCGCCGTCGTCGATTCGCGCAAGAACGTGAACCTCACCGTCGGCAAGGGCACGGACGTTTCGTTCGCCGCCGCTGCCACGGCTGCCAGCGCCCAGTCGCTGGAATCGGTCACGGTCACCGCGAACTCGCTGCCGCCGGTCGACGTTTCCACGGTCGACTCGCGCACCGTCATCACCTCCGAACAGCTGGCCAAGCTCCCGCTGGGCCGCACCGCCGAAGCCATTGCGCTGCTGGCACCGGGTGCTGTCTCGGGTAGCGGCTACTTCACCGGCCCGACCGGTAACGCCCTGGTCTCGATCGGTGGCGGCTCGGTCACCGAGAACGCGTACTACATCAACGGCTTCAACACGACCGACCCGCTGTCGGGCTTCGGCGGCATTACCCTGCCGTACGGTGCGATCGACCAGCAGGAAGTGCTCGCCGGTGGTTACGGCGCCGCCTACGGCCGTTCGGCCGGTGGCGTGATCTCGCAGGTCGGTAAGCGCGGTACCAACGAATGGCACTTCGGCGCACAGGTCCTCTGGGAGCCGCGTGGCACCCGTTCGACCCCGGGCAATGATCACTACCAGGTCAACTCGGACGCCGCCAGCGCTGGCGAGCTGTTCAACTACAACAAGAAAGACACCCAGATGCGTCAGGTCGAGTCGGCCTACGTGGGTGGCCCGCTGATCAAGGACAAGCTGTACATCTTCCTTGCCGCGGAACAGGAAAAGGTCAACCAGGACCGCTACACGTCGCAGGATTCCCCGGCTTACTACGATCGCTCGTACCGTAACCCGAAGTACTACGGCAAGCTGGACTGGAACATCAACGACAGCAACATCCTCGAAGGCACCTACGCTTCGAACAAGCAGAACTACGACGCGAACGTCTATGACTTCGATTACTCCACGCTGACGCGCGGTGCGTTCGAGGGCAAGGATACGTCGCAGAACACCAAGTCGGGCGCTGAGCTGTACACCTTCAAGTACACCAGCTACATCACCGATGACCTGACGCTGACGGCGACCTACGGCAAGATGAAGGGCACGTACTACACGCCCGCTCCGGATTCGACCAATCCGAACATCATCAACCCGCAGAACCAGGATCCGACGGTCCTTGCTGGTCGTAACCCGATCACCAACGACAACCCGACGACCCGTATCTACGATCCGAACCACAAGTCGACGAACCGCAACCTGCGCATCGACCTGAGCTACCACGCGGGTGACCACACCATCACCGGTGGTATCGATAACCAGGACGTGAAGGATTCGGACGACGGTCAGTTCACGTCGGGCCCGGGCTATGCGTGGGAATACGGCAAGAAGAACCCGGGCCAGAACATCGCTGGCGCGCCGGGTGGCGATAGCTACGTCGGCCCGGGCAATGCCCAGGGTTACTACGTTGACCAGTACATCTACCAGGCCACCGCTTCGGTCCGCGTGAAGCAGCGCGCCCAGTACCTGGAAGATTCTTGGCAGGTCAACGACCGCTGGCTGGTGAAGGTCGGTATTCGTAACGACCAGTTCACCAACTACAACGGCGTCGGCACCCCGTACATCCGCCTGACCAGCCCGCAGTGGGCCCCGCGCCTGGGCGCCACCTGGGACGTCAACGGTGATTCGTCGCTGAAGATCTACGCCAATGCTGGCCGTTACTACCTCGCCCTGCCGGCGAGCGTGGCACTGCGTTCGGCGGGCCAGTCGCTCTACACCCGTCAGTACTACACCTACACGGGTATCGACGCGAACGGCATCCCGCAGAATCTTGTCGCGATCCCGACCGCCACCGGCGGCCCGATCTCGGCCAACCGCGAGTACGGCGTGCCGCGCGATCCGAAGACCGCTGCCTCCACGGGCCTCAAGTCGGAATACCAGGATGAATTCATCCTCGGCTTCGACAAGACCCTGGGCGACAAGTGGGTCTACGGTGCGAAGGCAACGGTGCGTAAGCTGAAGAACGCGATCGACGACGTGGGCGATTCGGACACGATCCAGAACGCGCTGATCAACCAGGGCGTGGATCCGGCCACGATCGGTACCATCCAGGGTAGCTACCTGTTCAACCCGGGCCGCTCGTCGGACTTCCTGGTGCCGAACACCAATGGTGGTTACTACACCGCTCACGTGACGAACGCCGATTTCGGCTTCCCGCACCTGAAGCGTAACTACTACGGCCTCGAGATGTACCTCGAGCATCCGTTCGATGGTAAGTGGTACGGCAAGGTCGATTACCTGTACTCGAAGAGCTACGGTAACTCGGAAGGCCAGGTCCGTTCGGACATCGGCCAGACCGACGTGTCGGCTACGGTGGACTGGGATTACCCGTCGCTCATGGTCTACTCGAATGGCGAACTGTCCAACAGCCGTCGCCACACGATCAAGGCCTACGGTTCTTACCAGCTGACCGACGAGTTCCTGCTCTCGGGCAACATCACGATGCAGTCGGGCGCGCCGAAGGATTGCCTTGGCCTGTTCGGTTCGGACGAGTCGGATCCGACGCAGTATGGTTCGTACTACCACTTCTGCTACGGCCAGCCGTCGCCTCCGGGTCGCCAGGGCCACCTGCCGTGGACCTACCTGGTCGACCTGAGCGCCGAATACCGTCCGACCTGGGCTGACAAGAAGCTGGCCTTCTCGATCTCGGTGTTCAACGTGCTGAACAAGCGTGACAAGCTCGCGATCTATCCGCAGTCCGGTGGTACCAACTCCGTGGATCCGGATTACAAGACCACGCTGTTCCAGACCACCCCGCGTTACGCTCGCTTCGGCATCAGCTACGACTTCTAATCGGTCGCAGCACACTGCCAGCCGCCACCCCCTGGGGTGGCGGCACCCCAGAGAGGCGCCACCTTCGGGTGGCGTCTTTTTTTATGGAAGGGGCAGGTTTTGACTGGTATCAGGACAAACTTGCGAAAAATCAGGGGCTTGGCAAATTCGGCATGAATGGGGTGGGAAATGCGCAGCGGTTCGCGCTTCCACGTCCTCGCGGCAGGCGCCGCTTGACTTTTCCACAGCCGTTTTTGCCGGTATGCTCCATGGTTCCCCCCGGAAGTCCTTGCGGGCCATGCGCTTGCGTATCTTCCGTGACCCACACACATTTCCGTTTCAAACGAGGCTCGACCATGCGCAGGATTCTCTTGTCGCTCGCATCCGTATCCGCCCTGGCGCTTGCTGGCTGCGGTGGCGGTTCGGACAACAACGGCCAGCAGGCCGCCGCTGGTGGCGAGAATGCCGCTCCCGCCAACGCCGTGACTGGCACCGTGACCCTGCGTGACGCGGGCGCCTCGCTGTCGCCGGACGCCAAGCTCGACCTGAAGCTGGTCGATGTGTCGGCCGAGGGCTCGCAGCCGCTGGCCACCAAGTCGATCGCGCCGGTCACCCTGCCGCAGCAGTTCCAGCTCGATTTCAACGCCGCCGACCTCAACCCCAACGACATGTACATCGTCGAGGTGTCCCTGCAGGACGGTGAGCGCCACTACTCGTCGCCGCTGAAGACCCCGGTGCTGACCAAGGGCGCCAAGAACGTTGCCAACATCCAGCTCGTGGGTGAAGCCACCCCGGGCGAGAAGGAGCTGGCCGGCTTCAACACCGTCAAGAAGAACATTGGCGGCATGAAGATGACCCAGGGCACCGCGCTGAAGGAAGGCGAGTCGCGCGGCTGGCAGATCTTCAAGAAGGGCAACGATGTCGTCTTCGTCATCGAGCTCGTCGACTACGGCGATAAGGGCTTTACCTCCACGAACTACGCTTACAAGGATGGCAAGCCTTGGGTGATCGTGCAGGAGAAGAAGCCGAGCAAGGATGCCAAGCCGACCTCGACCGAGCGTGCAGGCTGGAACGATGCCGGCGATCTCGTGCTGAAGGAAAACCAGGCTGGCAGCAAGACCGACGTCCTCAGCGACGACGATGCCAACAGCCTGAAGAGCCAGGCCCAGGCCATGTACACGAAGGCTGGCGGCAAGAAGTAAGCTGCTGCTTCGTAAAGTGAAAAGAATGCCGGCAAATTGCCGGCATTTTTATGCGCGGGTATTCGGCCGTTTTTTCGTAGGGTTATGGCTACGAGCATTATCGGAGAATTCCGACATCAATTGCGCCTGCATGAGCCTAGCCTCGTATGGTCCGCCCGCTGGGCATTGCTAGGAAGCTGTGATGAAGTGTTATCGTCTCGCTCTCGGATTACTTGCCGGTTCCCTTGCCTGTGCTGGGACAGCAAGTGCCGCCGTCCCAAGCAACGTTGCTACCTATGTCTATTACAGTGGTACCCAGATTATTGGCCAGTCGATACTTTACTGTGATGGCAAGCAGCAGCATTGGGGCGACGCATTCTTGGACAATCAACAGAATGCCGTGCAGGTCCTGTTTTCGTGTAGCTCAGGACAAACTACACGCGTGAGCTATCCGGTTGGCCTCGACCCTTGGGTGAAGGCCAACTTCTGCAGCACGACGAATCAGTGTGAAGTGGGTCCGTGGCCTGTAAATGGTCATGGTGCTTTGTTGATGGGTTACACCTCCGACTGATGGCAAAAACAAAAACGCCGGCGTAAGCCGGCGTTTTTGTTTGCCTCGTATCGTTGACTTAGAACGCCAGCTTCACACCCAGGTTCAGGCTGTTGAGGCGCTGGGTGTCATCGCTGAAACGGCCGCTGTAGCTGGCCCAGCCGCTCCAGCTCTTGCTGAAGTCGGCGGAGATGCCCACATCGGCGGTGGCCCAGGTCTTGTCGGGCGTGAAGCCCTGCAGTTCGAACTTGCCGCTCATGTTGGTGAGGCCAGCGGTGACGTAACGATCGTCGGCGCGGCCATCGTGGTTGTAGGCCACTTCGACAAACGGATGCACGGTGGTGCTGCCGGTGGCCCACGAACCCTGCAGGCGCCAGCCCAGCGTTTCGATACGGGCGTTGCGCACCTGCTTGCCGAAGGTCATGGCGGTGCTGGTGTTGTTACGTTCGGTGTAACCGAACACGCGCAGCTGTTCGAATTCCACCGTGGCGAACGGGCCCGTCTTCAGCGAATCGCTGCCGAACCACCAGCCGCCGGTCAGGCCGCCGCCAACGTGCGAACCATCGGTCTTGCCGGTTTCCGTGCGACGTGCGGCGCCCAGGTCGATGCGGCGATCGATATCGGTAAAGCTCAGCTGGCCGAAGGTGGCGAAGCCGCCCACGTAGCCGCCACCCTGGTGGTAGAACGCGTAGCCAGTGCCGGCCACGTCCTGCATCTTGTAACCGCCACCGCCCTTGAAGTCCGCATTGGCCTGGGCCAGGCCCAGCGCAACGCCCGCGTTGAAGTTGTCGTTGATGCGCGCATCGGCACCGACGGTGAGGTTCACGTTGTCGCTATCGGTCTGCGGCGAGTTGCTGGTGTTCTTGTACTTCTGCTGGCCGTATTCGACCGAGGCGAAGAAGCGCGACTCGGCGCCGAAGTTGTCGGCGATCATTTCGTTGCGCAGCGCGCGCTGGTGCGCGGCATCGGACGCGAGGCCGGCTTCACCCAGCAGCGAGATCTGCTTCGGCGCTTCGAGCACCGAGATGGCGTACTGGCTGAGCAGGGCATGCGCGGCCGTGGTCGGGTGGATGCCGTCGGCGAACAGCCAGGTGTTGGCGGCGTTCGGGTCGCGCAGGGTCGCGGGCGAGCAGGTGATCGAGCTGGCCGTGGTGCAGGCCGGCACGGTGACATTGGTGAAACCGTACGCCGACGGGTTGGCGATCACTTCGTTGAGCAGCGAGTACGTATCAATCGATACGATGCCCTTGTTCAACGTGGAGAGGCCGCCGCTGAGGACGCCGTTGTAGATCTGCGACAGCGAGGTGATGCTGGATGCAGCCGCCGCGCCCGATGCCTGGGCGGCCGGGGTCTTGCCGATATCGGGCAGGTTGAACACCACGATGGTCTTGGCACCGGCGGCCTGAAGGGCGGCGATCTGGCCAACTTCCTGCTGGGCGGCCGTGCCGACGATGACCTGCGCCTGGGCCGGGTTCTGCGTGGCGGCCAGGATATCGTTGGCGCCGATCCACATGGTGTACAGGGCGTTCGGGTCAGCCTTGCCGCCGTTGGCGGTCAGGTACTGCTGGATCTGTGCCGAGGTAGGCGGCACCGGGTTGGCCACGCCTGCGCGGGCGCCACCGAAGGCGTAATCCGTGCCGCCCTGGAGCGACGGGGTGAGCGAGAGGTTGAAGTACTTCGCGATGTTCTCCACCGCGACCGTACCCGGGTTGGTGGTGAAGCGGGAGATCAGCGGGGAGCCCGAAAGGATCGAGACATTGCCGTTATCGCTCAGGCTGTCGCCGAACGAGACAACCTGCTGGAACCCGTCGGCGTGCGCCCCGGCACTGAACAGAAGGGCGGCACCGATGGCGCCTGCGAGATGACGAATACGCATTTTGAAATCACTCCGTGTGTGGGGCGTTAGAGAATCGTTACCGTAGCCGAAGCCATACGGCGGCGCATGCTGCGCCGCCGCAGGTTTTTTGCAGGGTTGGGGTGCATCGCGCGCAAGCGCGCTCCTACAGGAAGCGCGCTGCGTTTCAACGGTTGTGTTCCCCTGTGGGGCGCACGCTTTCGCGCGCCCCCCGCGTCGTCAGCGTTTGAGAGCTTTCGAAAACGCGTCCGCAAACGCGCTATTGGCCGGTGCCGGTGTGGCCTTCGGTGCCTGGGCCGGGCGCGAACCACCGCCACCCTGGCCGCCGCGGCGGTTGCCGCCCGCATTGGCATCGTCGCGCTGGCCGGGACGGCCCGTGCGCGCTTCACCCGGCACATCGTCCAGGCGCATGCTGAGCGCGATGCGCTTGCGCGGCAGGTCTACTTCCATGACCTTTACCTTCACGATATCGCCGGCCTTCACCGCATCGCGCGGATCCTTGACGAAGGTGTGCGACAGCGCGGAGACGTGGACCAGGCCATCCTGGTGCACGCCGATATCCACGAACGCGCCGAACGCGGCCACGTTGGTGACGCGGCCTTCCAGCACCATGCCGACCTTGAGGTCCTTCAGGTCTTCCACGCCCTCGGCGAAGCTGGGCGCGATGAATTCCGGACGCGGATCGCGGCCCGGTTTTTCGAGTTCCTTGAGGATGTCGCGCACCGTCGGAACACCGAACGTTTCGTCGGTGAAATCTTCGGCTTTCAGCCCACGCAGGAACGACGTATCGCCGATCACCTGCTTCACTTCACGGCCGCACTGCTTGAGAATTCGCTCAACGACCGGGTAGGCCTCGGGATGGACCGAGCTGGCATCCAGCGGGTTGTTGCCGCCGGTGATGCGCAGGAAGCCCGCGCACTGTTCGAAAGCCTTGTCGCCCAGGCGCGGCACTTTCAGCAGGTCCTTGCGGCTGCCGAACGCGCCATTTGCGTCGCGATGCTTCACCACGTTCTCGGCGACGCTGGACGACAGGCCGGCGACGCGCGCGAGCAGCGGTGCGGAGGCGGTGTTCACATCCACGCCCACCGCGTTAACGCAGTCTTCCACCCGCGCATCAAGCGCGCGTGCGAGCTTCACCTGGTTCACGTCGTGCTGGTACTGGCCCACGCCGATGGCCTTGGGTTCGATCTTCACCAGCTCCGCTAGCGGATCCTGCAGGCGGCGCGCGATGGAAACCGCACCGCGGATGGACACGTCGAGCTCGGGGAATTCCTTCGAAGCGAGCTCGGAGGCGGAGTACACCGAGGCGCCGGCTTCGCTGACGACCACCTTGGACAGGTTCAGCTCCGGCATCTTGCGCATGACATCGCCGACCAGCTTGTCGGTTTCGCGCGATGCCGTGCCATTGCCGATAGCGACCAGGCCCACGCCGTGCTGCTTGCTGAGCTGCGCAATGCGGACCATGGACTGGTCCCACTGGTTGCGCGGCTCGTGCGGGTAGATGGTGTCGTAGGCGAGCAGCTTGCCGGTGGCATCCACGATGGCGAGCTTGCAGCCGGTGCGGATGCCCGGGTCGAGGCCCATCACCGTCTTGGCGCCGGCCGGCGCCGCGAGCAGCAGGTCCTTCAGGTTCTCGCCGAACACGCGGATCGCTTCGTCCTCGGCGCCTTCGCGCACGCGGCCGAACAGGTCGAGCGTCAGGTGCAGGTGCAGCTTCACCCGCCAGGTAAGGCGTACGGTTTCGCGCAGCCACGCATCGGCCGGGCGGCCGCGGTCGCTGATGCCGGCGCGCACGGCCACGCGGCCTTCGCCTTCGGCGTGGCCCTGGTCCGCATCCAGCGCGGGGTTCAGGTCGATCTCCAGGATGCCCTCGTTGCGTGCACGCATGAGCGCCAGCAGGCGGTGCGAGGGGATCTTGGACAGGGCTTCGGTGTGGTCGAAGTAATCGCGGAACTTCGCGCCTTCGTTTTCCTTGCCGGCCACCACGGCAGCCTTGATCTGGCCCTTCTCCCACAGCCAGTCGCGCAGCTCACCCACGAGCGCGGCGTCTTCGGCAATGGTTTCCATGAGGATGGCGCGTGCGCCATCCAGTGCGGCCTTCACATCGGCCACGCCCTTCTCGGCATCCACGAAGCCGGCGGCGAATGTTTCCGGGTCCTGCGAGGGGTCTTCACGCAGGCCGGTGGCCAGCGGTTCCAGGCCGGCCTCACGGGCGATCTGGGCCTTGGTGCGGCGCTTGGGCTTGTACGGCAGGTACAGATCCTCAAGGCGTGCCTTGGTGTCGGCGGTGAGGATGTCGGCCTTGAGGGCGTCGGTCATCTTGCCCTGCTCGGCGATGCTATCGAGGATGGCCGAGCGGCGATCCTCCAGTTCGCGCAGGTAACGCAGGCGCTCTTCCAGCAGGCGCAGCTGCGTGTCGTCGAGGCCGCCGGTCACTTCCTTGCGGTAGCGGGCGATGAACGGCACGGTGGCGCCACCATCGAGAAGATCCACCGCCGCGCGTACCTGGTCGGGGCGGGCGGCGATGTCCTGGGCGATACGTTGTTCGATGCTCTGCATGTCTTTCCTGTGCTAGCTCAGCCGACCGAAACGAGGGCCGGGCCGCCGATGATAGCAAGCAGGGCAGGCCGGCCGCCGCCGCGGCCGGCCGGGGCATCAGGCGTCGAAGCTTCCGGTCGGGCCGCTGGGGCCGCTACGCGGGGCCGGCGTGGCGCGCGCATCGGCGCGGCCGGTGAGCACGTAGGTGCCGGCCAGCATGTCGTGGATGCCCTGCTTGCGCTCGGAGAACGCAGCGGTGATGTAGAACACCATCGGCAGGATCGACAGGAACGGTACGGCGTTGGCCAGGCGGATGAGGTTGCGGCCGGCCGCACGGCCCGCGGTCAGGCGCTGCCCGGCGGTATCGGTGACCCGGATACCCACGGCGAGCTTGCCGGGCGTGGCCTGCCACTTCGAGGACTCGAACAGTACGTAGTAAACGAAGCCGATCAGCAGCACCACGTACGCGATGGGGCGCACTTCATCGAGGTAGGCGGTCATCGCCGCGCTCTGGTTGGTTTCCATCTGCGCGAAGAACGTGGTGATGGCGTGCTGGAAACCCATCGCCATCGCGATGAACGTGGAGGGGATGGTGATCAGGATGTAATCGATGACCCACGCGCCGAAGCGCAGCCAGAAGCCCGCGTACTCAGGCGCCACGGTGTTTTCGGTGATGCCCATGAACGGCTGTTCGCGCGGGGGCGGCGGGGGCGGCGGCGCCGCGGCCCCCGGCGGGGGCGTGGCGGGGCGGTCTTCCGGGAACAGCTCGCCCAGCGGGCGCCAGTCGGTCATGCCCTCGTACCAGCCAAGCTCTTCGGGACGGCAGGTGCCGTCCCGCAGCCACTGGCGGATCTCGTCATCGGGGTAGGGGCCGAAGCGCTCGCCGTTCCGTCCGATCCAGACTTGCATGGTGTGTCATCCGTAAGTCGCTAACTGCCCCGGATGATGCCAGATGCATGCCCGCCCGCCGAGGGCCAGAGGTCAGGCGGCCCGGCGCTTCAGGTGTACGAGTAGCAGCGAAATGGCGGCCGGCGTGACGCCACTGATCCGCGAGGCCTGGCCGATCGTGGCGGGTAGGGAGCGCTTCAGCTTGGTCATGACCTCGGCCGACAGGCCGCGCACGCGGTCGTAGTCGAAATCGCCGGGGATCGCGGTGGATTCGTGGCGGCGCTGGCGCTCGATCTCGTCACGCTGGCGCTCCAGGTAACCGGAGTACTTGGCCTGCACTTCCACCTGCGTCGCGACTTCGGCATCCGCCACGGCCGGGCCCAGTTCGGGCACGGCCATCAGTGCGGCGTAATCAAGTTCGGGCCGGCGCAGCAGGTCGAGCGCGTGGGTTTCGCGGCTCACGGCGATACCGAGCGAACGCTCGATCGCCGCGCCCAGCGTATTGGTGGGCGCCGCCCACATGCTGCGCAGGCGCGCGGTCTCTTTCTCTGCCGCATCGCGCTTTTCTTCCAGCCGGCGGAAGCGCGCCTCGGGCACCACGCCGCGCGCGAAACCCTCGGGTGTCAGGCGCAGGTCGGCGTTGTCTTCGCGCAGGTGCAGGCGGTATTCCGCGCGGGACGTGAACATGCGGTACGGCTCGATCGTGCCGTTGGTGGTGAGGTCATCGATGAGCACCCCCACGTACGCTTCGTCGCGGCGCGGGTACCACGGCGTTTCGCCGCGCACCGCGAGCGCCGCGTTCATGCCGGCGATGAGGCCCTGCGCGCCAGCTTCTTCGTAGCCCGTGGTGCCATTGATCTGGCCGGCGAAATAAAGACCGGGGATCCCCTTTGTTTCCAGCCACGGGTGCAGGCCGCGCGGATCGAAGTAGTCGTATTCGATGGCGTAGCCCGGGCGCGTGATGTGTGCGTTCTCGAAGCCAGGAATGGAGCGCACGAGCGCGTACTGCACATCGAACGGTAGCGAGGTGGAGATGCCGTTCGGGTAGATCTCGAACGTATCCAGGCCTTCCGGCTCGACGAAGATCTGGTGCGAAAGCTTATCGGCGAAGCGCACCACCTTGTCTTCGATGGAGGGGCAGTAACGCGGGCCCACGCCTTCGATCTGGCCGCTGTACAGCGGCGAGCGATCCAGCGAGCCGCGGATCAGGTCGTGGGTGGCTTCGGTCGTGTGCGTGATCCAGCAGCTCACCTGGCGCGGGTGATCAGCCGCCGAACCCATGAACGAGAAGTGCGGCATCGGGTTATCCCCGGCCTGCTCCTCGAGCACGCTGTAGTTGATGCTGCGGCTATCGATGCGCGGCGGCGTGCCGGTCTTCAGGCGATCGGCCGCTACCGGTAGCTCGCGCAGTTTCGCGGCGAGGGTCGATGCGGGCGGATCGCCCGCGCGGCCACCGGCATACTGCGCCGGGCCGATATGGATCTTGCCGGCCAGGAACGTACCTGCGGTAAGGACGACGGCAGGCGCGTGGAAGTCGAGGCCCATCTGCGTGCGCACGCCAATGACCTTGCCGTTCTCGAGCAGAAGGTCATCCACGGCCTGCTGGAACAGGCTCAGGTTCGGCTGCGTTTCCACGATGTGGCGGATGGCCGCCTTGTACAGCGCGCGATCGGCCTGGCAGCGCGTGGCGCGCACGGCCGGCCCCTTGGAGGCATTGAGCGTGCGCCACTGGATACCCGCCAGATCGGCCGCGCGGCCCATCGCGCCGCCCAGCGCATCGATCTCCTTCACGAGGTGACCCTTGCCGATGCCGCCGATGGCGGGGTTGCAGCTCATCTGGCCGATGGTTTCGATATTGTGGCTGAGCAGCAGCGTGCGTGCGCCCACGCGGGCAGCCGCCAGCGCGGCCTCCGTGCCGGCATGGCCGCCACCGACCACGATCACGTCGTAGGTTTCTGGATAAATCATCGGAAGGATCGCGGGCAAAGGGCCGGGTTGGTTATTTTAGCGCCACTTGGGATGCCGTGTAGGCGCCCGCCGTGTGACCTTATCGCGAACGGCGTAGCCGACAGCGTGGGCTCCTACACAAATTCGGAGGCGGTTGGCACGGATGCTGCTTTGCTTACAGGGCACTTCCACCAGGCAGACGCTGCGCGACATACGCGCGCTGAGATCGAGCGACAGGGGCTTGATCGTGTGCTGGAGGAAGGAAGCGGGATGCGGGCAGGGATGCCCCATTCGGTTCTAAGAATGAGATCTGGCGCCCAGCGGTCTCAGGAACAGGGGGAATCCAGGATGACCGTGCTGCTGGGCGCCAGAAACCGAAGTGATTGGCACGAATAGCCGCGGCCCCTGCCGCGGCTTTCTTCGTTGGAGCCAAACATACTCTGTCCGGATGAACCGTGTGTGACTTTTTTGTCAACGATCGGCTCTATTTCGGCAATTGGTGACGCTGAGCGTCAGTTTTTGATAATCGCGTCACCCTAACGCAACCCGAGCAAGGATATCCGTCAGGTCACGTGATAGATCCTTCCTCGCGGCCAGCTCGGCGACCACCGCGTGCGCGGCTTCACGACGTGCCGGCTCCAGTCGCTTCCACCCATTGAATGCCGTGGCCACGCGTGCGGCCACCTGCGGGTTGAGCGCGTCGATGGCCACGAGACGATCCGCCAACCACCGATACGCTGCGCCATCTGCACGGTGGAAGCCGGTGGGGTTGGCGCGTGCAAAGGTCCCCAGCAACGCCTGCACGCGGTTGGGATTCTTCAGGGTGAAGGCGGGGTCGCCCTCCAGTGCCTGGATGCGGGACAGCGCTGCGTCGCCGGGCAGCTGGGCCTGGGCGGCAAACCACTTGTCGAGCGCCAGGGCGTTGCCGTCGTAACGCTGGCGAAAGTGCGCCAGAGGCCCCGCCGCGGCGTCCGCATCGGCCACCGCAAGGGTGGCGAGGGCTGCCAGGCGGTCAGTCATGCCCGGCGACTGGTCGTACTGCATGCTAGCCAGCTCTAGCGTGCCTGGCCGGTCGATCAATACCAGCAGATCGAGCACGCGGCGCTTGAGCTGGCGCCGCGCCTGGCTGGCGGCATCCAGACCGGCGCTCGTGAGGGTGCGCAGCGCTGCATAGCGGGCGCGCAGCGTATCGGCGCCAATGGCCTCGGCCAGAGCGCGCAACATGCCCTGCCGAACCGTGCGGATGCGCTCCGGGTCGCGTTCGGGCTGGCGCTCGACCAGTTCGATCTCACCAGGCGGGGTCAGCAGCTCCGCAAGCAACGCATCATCGATGCGCGCATCGCCGAACAGGCCCGCGAGTGCCGACGTCCATGCCGTGACGGCCGCGCCCTGTGGCTTGCCGTCGCGGAACTCATCGTACGCGAGGGCGGCCAGTTGCTGGCCGGCATCCCAGCGATTGAAGCCGTCGGCATCGTGGCGCAGGAGCAAGGCGAGCTCTTCGGGCGCGTACTCACACTCGAGGATCACCGGCGCGGAAAAACCACGCAGCAATGAAGGCACGGGGGCCGCCGCGATGTCCTCGAACACGAACGCCTGCTCAGCCCCCGCCAGTACTACCGTACGCTCGGTGCCGCTGGCGGTGGCTTCACCTTCCATGCGCAGCGGCACGGCGTCGCCACGTGCATCGAACAGCGAAAGGCGCACGGGCACCGGGAGTGCCTGTTTGTTCGGCTGGCCCGTACTGGCCGGCGTGCGCTGGCGCAGCAGCAGGCGGTAGCGACGCTTGTCCGCTTCGTAACGGCCTTCGGCGCTGAGCCGTGGCGTACCTGCCTGGCCATACCAGGCCAGGTATGCGGAGAGGTCGATACCATTGGCATCGCCCAGCGCCGTCAGGTAATCCTCGATCGTCGCCGCCTGGCCGTCGTGCCGGTCAAAGTACAGATCCATGCCCTTGCGGAAGCCATCGTGGCCAAGGTGTCCGGCGATCATGCGGACGAGTTCGGCCCCCTTTTCGTACACGGTGGCTGTATAGAAATTGTTGATCTCCGAGTACTGCGATGGCCGCACCGGGTGCGAAAGCGGGCCGGCATCTTCGGGGAACTGCGCGCGGCGCAGCAGGGCCACATCCTCGATGCGCTTGAGCGGCGCGGAGTTCATGTCGGCAGAGAAACTCTGCTCGCGGAAAACGGTGAGACCTTCCTTCAGGCTGAGCTGAAACCAGTCGCGGCAGGTGACGCGGTTGCCGCTCCAGTTATGGAAATACTCGTGCGCGACCACTGCCTCGACATGGCGGTATTCGTCATCCGTGCTGGAATCCGGATCGGCCAGAAGGTACTTGGCATTGAAAATATTGAGGCCCTTGTTCTCCATCGCGCCCATGTTGAAATCATGCGTGGCGACGACATGGAAAACATCCAGGTCGTAGTTGCGCCCGTACGCTTCTTCATCCCAGCGCATGGAGCGCACCAGCGAATCCATGGCGTAGTCGCAGCGGTCAATGACATCGGCCTCGGCCCAGATGTGCAGGCCTACGTGGCGGCCATCCGCGGTGGTGTAATCCTGGCTGATGCGCTCAAGCCGGCCGGCGACCAGGGCAAACAGGTAACTCGGCTTCGGGTGCGGGTCGGCAAAGCGGGCCCAATGCCGGCCATCGGGCAATTCACCCGCGCCGTCGGGATTGCCGCCGGCCAGCAGCACGGGGAAACGGGCCTTGTCCGCACGCAGGGTCACGGTGTACTTCGACAGCACATCGGGGCGATCGGGGTAGAACGTGATGTGGCGGAAACCTTCCGCTTCGCACTGGGTGAGCAGGAAGCCCTTGTCGCGACTGCCGGAAAGGTAAAGTCCTTCGAACGCGGTATTTTCCGCCGGGCGCAAGCCCACGCGCGTCGTCAGCGTGCAGCGGTCGCCGTCGACACCCACTTCGAGCACGCCGTTGGCAAGGATGTATTCGCCTTCGCCCAGCGCGCGGCCGTCGACGGCGAGTGCCAGCAGTTCAAGGCCCTCGCCGTTCAGGCGGATGGGCTCATCGGCCTGGCGCACCAGCGTCAGCGTGGCCAACACTTCGGTGCTGTCGATGCCTAGATCGAACTCCAGCGCGACATGTTCGACCGCCCACGCGGGCGGGCGGTAATCGGCCAGGCGGATAACGGAAGTAGGGGTATCGGATCGGTCGCTCATGGCGTCAGACAGTCGTGGTGCGGGCTCTGGCAGGCTAACATGCGGGCAGATCCGCCAAAAGGAACCCTCCGATGTCCCGTTTTGCCGTGACGCGCTCTTCCATGGGTGCACAGGAACTGGTTGTCCTTCGCGATACCGAGGCCCGGCGCGAGATTCACATCGCACGCCGCGGTGCGACGGTTGTCTCGATCTCCGTGCCCGCCGAGGGTGGCGAGCGCAATATCGCCGATGCTTTCCTTAACGAGCAGGAGCTGGTGCCGCACAAGGGTTCGCGTTTCGCGATCATGGCCCCGTTCGCCAACCGCATTAATAACGCGAGCTATACGTTTGAAGGAAAATCCTACGACTTGCAGCCGGGTGTCGTCGGCGCCGATCGTGCGATCCGGCATGGCTTCCTGCGTGGCGAATTGTTTGATGTCACCCATGAGGATGCGCGCGGCGATGCCGCAACAGTAACGTTTGCAACCAAGGCCATTCGACCGGGCGTGCATCCAGGCTATCCGTTCGCACTGGATTTCAGCGTCACCTTCACGCTCGACGCCCGCGGCGTGACCCTGGAAACCCACACACGTAATGTTGGCGACCATGCCGCGCCTACCTTCTTTGGCTGGCACCCCTATTTCCGTCTTTCGGATAATCCGATCGATACCTGGGAGCTGCAGGTTCCTGCCGAAACCGTCATTGTCGCGGGTGAGGATTTCATTCCGGTGCCGGGCAAGGCAGCATGGCAATCGATCAACGATGCGGATGCTTCGCTGAATTTCCGCCAGCGCCGCAGCATCGGTGCCACGCCACTGAACAACACCTACGCCGACCTTCAGGTGGATGACGATGGTAAGGCGCGTACTTACCTGCGCGACCCGCAGACCGGTACGGGTCTTGCGGTGTGGCAGGAGCGCGGCGTGATGCTGGTGTTCACTTCCGATACGAACGAGCGCGATCCGCGCAAGTCCGTCGCGCTTGAACCGATGGAATCGATTCCTGATGCGTTCAATCGCGAGGATTGCGCGGCGGCGTTGAAGCTGGCGCCGGGTGAGGAACGCCGTTTCGTCTGCGGCGTGGAGTTTACGGCGTGACACTACCTTCGTTTGCGGACGTGCGCGATGCGGCGGCGCGTATTGCTCCGTACGCGCGCATCACTCCGGTCATGCGCAGCGATCTCATCGATGCGCGCACAGGTGCATCGGTGTGGTTCAAGTGCGAGAACCTGCAGCGCGGCGGCGCCTTCAAGTTCCGTGGTGCCACCAATGCCGTGTGGTCCCTTACCGACGAGGAGGCGGCGAACGGCGTGGTCACGCATTCGTCGGGGAACCATGGCAATGCACTGGCCATGGCGGCGCGTACCCGGGGCATCCCCGCGCATGTCGTGGTGCCCGAGGGTGCGGTGAAAGCCAAGGTCGATGCGATCATCGCGGCCGGGGCCACGATTCATCGTTGCGCAGCGACCACCGCCGCGCGCGAGGCGAAGGCGGCGGAAGTCATGGCCGCCACCGGTGCGAACCTGGTTCACCCGTACGCGGATTCACGTGTCATGGCAGGACAGGGCACGCTCGTGCCGGAGCTTCTCCAGCAGGCGCCGGGCGTGGATACCCTCGTGTTCCCGGTCGGGGGCGGTGGCCTTGCGGCGGGGTGCTCCATCGCGGCGCACGGGATCGATCCCGGTCTCATCCTGTACGGCGCCGAGCCCGAAGGTGCGGACGATGCGGCGCGTTCGCTGGAGGCGGATGCGCGCGTCGGGCCGTTCACTCCCGATACGATCTGCGATGGCCTGCGTACGCTCATCGGCGAACCGAACTTCCACGCGTTACGCGATCACCAGGTTCACGTGCTCCGCGTGAGCGATGAGGACGTCATCGCGGCCATGCGCCTGCTCTGGACGGAACTGCGCGTGGTGGTCGAACCCTCCAGTGCGACCACGCTGGCCGCACTGCTGCGTTATCCCGAGCGCTTTGCCGGCCGTACGGTGGGTGCCGTGATCACGGGTGGCAACGTCGACCTCGACGCGCTTCCCTGGTAACCATGGACGCGGGCGCCGCCTCGTGCGGCGTCAGCGTCGCCCGCGCGCCATGCAGGGCTCGCTCGCTGCGCCGCAGTCGCATGCGCCCACTGTGCGTACCGGGCGGCCCGGACAGAACAGGCGCGGACATGTTCCTAACCTAGTCGTTCCTTCCGCGACGACGAGGTGGAACATGCGTTGTTCCTGGGCAGACCACAGCGACATGGAACGCGAGTGGCACGATAACGAGTGGGGCAGGATCGTCCGTGACGATCGCCGGTTGTTCGAGCTTCTGGCTCTGAAAGGCGCACAGGCCGGACTGGCCTGGCGTACGGTGCTGGGCAAGCGCGACGCCTACCGGCAGTTGTTTCACCAGTTCGATGTCGAGCGCATCGCGAGCATGGACGATGATGAGCTGGCATCGGTGGCCGTGAATCGCGGCATCATCCGGCACCGGCTCAAGGTAACTTCGGTGCGTGCGAACGCGCGCATCGTTCTGGGCATGGCCCGGAGGGGGGAGTCCCTGGCCGAGCTGCTGTGGTCGTTTACCCAGGGTGAGCCGATCATCAACGCGCACAGCGAGCCACGAGACGTACCCATGCGCTCTGACCTGTCCGACCAGATGAGCGTTGAACTACAGCGGCGCGGGTTTCAGTTCGCCGGCACCGCCATCTGCTACAGCCTCATGCAGTCTGCCGGCATCGTCAACGACCACCTGGTGACATGCGATTGCTACCGTCGGTAACTCAGGTAAACGGGTTTTTCCGCCGGGAGCCGCGCAGTTTGTCGATGGAGAAGCTGGCGATCTCGCCATCGCCTTCACGCCGCGACTGGCCTTCCGGCGGGCCCCATGCGTGTGCTGTCACCACTTCCCAGGTGGAGGGGATGGTGCCTTCGGAGCGCAGCGCTTCGTACGCATCGAGCATGCGCTTGTAGTGCTGCTTGCCGGTCAGCCCGCGCAGTCGGCCTGCGTCGGCATTGTTCGCGCCGAGCCCGCGCAGTTCATCAAGCAGGGCACGGGGCGTGGGGTAGGTCAGCGTGTAGCGCTCGGCGAACAACACCGGGTCTTTCAGGCCCTGGGCCAGCATGGCATCGCCGACATCGTGCATATCCAGGAAGCGGGCCACATGGGCGTGCTGGTCGGCACTGGCCCACGCGGCTCGCAGTTCGTGCAACGTATCCGGGCCAAACGTCGAGAACGTGAGCAGGCCGCCGGGCTTCAGGACGCGCGCACACTCGGCGAACAGGCGCGAGAGATCCTCGCACCACTGGAAGCAGAGGTTGGAGAACAGCACGTCCACGCTGTGGTCCGGCACGGGCAGGGTGTACGCATCGGCCTGCACGCGTGCGAACGGCTTCAGCCAGCTGGCGTGCTGCTTTGCTTCCTTCAGCATGGGCAGCGCGAGGTCGACCGCGATCACCTGCGCCTTCGGGTACTTCTTCTTCAGCGCCGCGCTGCCGCGGCCGGTGCCGGCGCCCACGTCGAGCACCACCTCCGGTGCTTGCGGGAACACTTCGAGGCGTTCGATGAGCGTGGACTGCACTTCGCGCTGCAGCGCGTCGTGCTTTTCATACGTGCCGGCCGCGCGACCGAAGTTGCGGCGTACCTGGCGGCGGTCGAAGTGGAAATCGCTCATGCGTTGGAACCCGTGAACTGCGTGATGACATCCGCCAGTTCGGCGGCGTGTCCAATAAAGGGGGCGTGGCCGGCATGCGCCAGTTCCACGAAGTGGCCACCGGCGGCATCCGCCGACCAGCGCATGGCCTCGGGATGCACAATGCGGTCGCGCCGGCCGGCGATCCAGAGGCTAGGCATCGCCAGCTCGGGCAGGCGCGGGCGCAGGTCGGCGTTCTCGAGCAGGCGCAGGCCTTCCATGAGCACGCGTGGATCCGGCTCGCCGCGTTCGTAGGCTTCGGCCATCAGGCGCCGGGTTTCGGCGCGCGGATCCTGGCTGCCCATCGCTTCCAGAGCGATGAAGCGATCCACCGTGGCTTTGTAGTCGGCCTCGAGATCGGCGGCGAGCTTGCGCACCATCGCAACGTCGTTGCCGAAGGGCCAGTCGTCCGTGCGAACGAACTTCGGCGTGGAACTGACCGGCACGAGCTGGCGCACGGCCGTGGGGAATTCGAGTGCAGCGGTCGTGGCGACCAGGCCGCCCAACGACCAGCCCAGCCACGCGGCCGGTGGCGTTTCGCGGATGATGGCTTCGGCGCAGGCGCGTGGATCGAGCGGCACGGTCGAGGTGCGCGAATGGCCATGGCCCGGCAGATCCACCAGGTACATGTCGCAGTGCGCATCCAGCGCCTCGGCCAGCGGGTGCAGGATGCCTCCGTGCATGGCCCAGCCATGAATCATCACCAGCGGCACGCTGCCGTGGCCGCGGCGCTCGATGTAGAGCTCGCTCACGGTGTATCGCTCGGGGCCAGCCCAGGGTCGACAGCGCCACGGCCGTCAAACACGAAGCAGTCGCCGCGCCAGTGTGCGCCGCCCACTTCCTCGAAGTATTTCAGGATGCCGCCTTCCAGCTGGTACACGTGATCGATGCCGATCTCGCCCATGTGGATGGCGGCTTTTTCACAACGAATGCCACCGGTACAGAACGACACCACCGTCTTGCCTTCGAAGCGCGCGCGATCCGCGGCGACGGCTTCGGGGAATCCGGTGAAGCTGGAGAGGCCGTATTCGACGGTGTTCTCGAACGTGCCGGCGGCCACTTCGTAATCGTTGCGCGTATCGAGCAGCAGCACTTCGCGGCCTTCGTCGTCGTGGCCCTGGTCGAGCCAGCGGCGCAGGTCCACGGGCAGCACATGCGGCGCGCGGCCGGCTTCCGGGCGGATGGCGGGCGCGCGCATGGTGATGATTTCCTTCTTCAGCCGCACGCGCATGCGGCCGAACGGCACTGTCTCGGACCAGCTCTCTTTCGGCGCGATATCGGCGAAGCGAGCGTCCTCATGCAGCCACGCCACGAAGGCTTCCACTGCTTCGCGCGGCGCGGCCAGGAACAGGTTGATCCCTTCCGGCGCCAACAGGATCGTGCCCTTGAGCGATAACGCCTCGCAACGCGCCACGATTCGCTCGCGCAGCGCGGCGAGGTCGTCGAGGGCGACGAACTTGTAGGCGGAAATGTTGAGGATGTTCATGGGCATGGGGCGATGCGCAGGGCCGCCCATTATACGGCGATGGCCTGTGCCGGCAGGGGAATGTGGCCCAGCGCCTCCAGCAGGGCGTCGATCCGGGCTTCACTGTGTGCGGCCGAGAGGGTGATCCGGAGCCGCGCCCCCCCGCGTGGCACGGTGGGCGGCCGGATCGCCACCACCAGGAATCCGGCCCTTTCCAGCTGCCTCGCGGCGGCCAGCGTGGAACCGGCATCGCCCAGCACCACCGGCTGGATGGCGGTGGTGGAAGGCATCAGCGGCAGGCCCAGCTGCGCGGCGCCCGCCCGGAAGCGGGCGATGTTGGCGGCCAGCCGCTCGCGGCGGCCTTCCGTGTCCTCGCGCACCAGGCGTAGCGCGGCCCGGGTGGCGGCGGCCAACGCGGCCGGCATAGCGGTGGTGTAGATGTACGGGCGGGCGAACTGGATGATCGCATCCATCAGGTCGGCATCGCCCGCGACGAAGGCGCCAGCGCAGCCCAGCGCCTTGCCCAGGGTGCCCATGAGCACCGGGGCGTCGCTGGCACCCAGGCCGGCGGCGGCCAGGGATCCCGCGCCATGCGGGCCCAGCACGCCCACGCCATGGGCATCATCCACGTAGAGGAGGGCACCGCGCTCACGGCATAGCTTGGCCAGCGCGGGGAGCGGGGCCACGTCGCCATCCATGCTGAACACGCCATCGGTGGCGAGCAGGGCCGGCAGGTCGGGGCTGGCCGCCAGCTGACGTGCGGCACCGTCTACATCGGCGTGTAAGTAGCGGCGCAGTTCGGCGCCGGCCAGTTGCGCGCCGTCGACGAGGCTGGCGTGGTTCAGCTTGTCCTGCACACAAAGGGCGGTCTCACGCCCGGGCATGGCCCCGGCACCCAGCAGGGCCTGCAGGGCGCCCAGGTTCGCCATCACGCCGGTGGAAAACAGCACGGCGCGCTGGCGCCCCGTCCAGTCGGCCAGTTCCTCTTCCAGCGCGGCGTGCTCGCCACGGTGGCCGGAGACCAGGTGTGCCGCACCGGTGCCGACGCCTTCCGCCGCGGCGGCACGCGTGAGCGCGGCTAGTAGCTCACGGTGACTGGCCAGGCCCAGGTAATCGTTGCCGCAAAAATCGGTGAGCACCTTGCCGCCGACCACGCGGCGGCCGCCGGGAAGCACGTCGCACACGCGCACCCGGCGCAGCAGCCCTTCGCGCTCGCGCTGGGCGCTGGCGGCCGCGAGGCGCGCGCGAAGGTCCGGCCGGGTGCTCACGCCGCGTCGGCGGGTTCGATGATGTCGGCGTGGACCGTGCCCGGTTCGATCTCCACTTCCAGCGGCTTCAGGCCCAGGCGTTCGAACAGGCGGCGATCGTGTTCGACATCCGGGTTGCCCGTGGTCAGCAGCTTCTCGCCATAGAAGATGGAGTTCGCACCGGCGGCGAAACACAGGGCCTGCAGCGCATCGTCCATGGTCTCGCGGCCGGCGGAAAGGCGCACGACCGACGCCGGCATGAGGATGCGGGCGACGGCGATGCTGCGCACGAACTCGAACGGATCCAACGCCTCGGTGCCGTGCAGCGGTGTGCCGGCCACCTGCACCAGGCGGTTGATCGGCACCGATTCCGGGTGTTCAGGCAGGTTGGCCAGCGTCTTGAGCAGCCCCGCGCGCTGCGCGCGCGATTCGCCCATGCCGACAATGCCGCCACAGCAGGTTTTCATGCCAGCCTGGCGCACGTGGTCGAGCGTATCCAGGCGGTCCTGGTATTCGCGGGTGTGGATGATTTCGCCGTAGAAATCCGGCGAGGTATCCAGGTTGTGGTTATAGAAGTCGAGACCGGCCGCCTTGAGCGTATCGGCCTGCGGCTGGCTGAGCATGCCCAGCGTGGCGCAGGTCTGCAGGCCCAGGCCTTTCACCGCGCTCACGATCTCGGCGACCTTGGCCACATCGCGATCTTTCGGCGAACGCCAGGCGGCGCCCATGCAGAAGCGGCTGGCCCCGGCATCCTTCGCCGCCTGCGCGCGTGCCAGCACCGCTTCTACGCTCATCAGCTTCTCGGCCTTCACGCCCGTGGCGTACCGCGCCGCCTGCGGGCAGTAGGCACAATCCTCCGGGCAGCCACCCGTCTTGATCGAGAGCAGGGTGGAAACCTGTACCGCGTTGGGGTCGTGGTACTGGCGGTGGACCGACTGGGCCTGGAACAGCAAATCATTGAATGGCAAGGCGAACAGGCGTTCTACCTCGTCGAGGGTCCAGTCGTGGCGAAGGGCTGCGGTCATGGAGGGCTCCCGTGGCGAAGGCGCGAAGTGTCGGCGCCCGCCCTGGCACTGTCAACCTTAACGGTATGACGTCAGTTTACCTTTCAGCGACCCCACCCTGCCGTACGATGGTTCCGTCCCCCACGGAGTGTCCCCCATGAGTGCAGCAGGGCAAGGTAGCAGCGGTAACGTCATCGCGGCCGTGTGCAGCTTCTTCATCCCCGGCCTGGGCCAGCTCGTCCAGGGGCGGGTATTCAAGGCGCTGATCATGTTCGTGCTCGCGGCCGTGCTGTGGATCGTCTGGCTGGGCTGGCTCATCCACCTGTGGTCGATCGTGGATGCGGCGATGTTCCGGGCCAACAACTAAACGTACTTTCGGAGTGGATGCATGGATGCGTTCTCCTGGCTCACTCAATTGGGTCGGTTTCTCATGCCACCCAGATGCTTGTTGTGTGGCAGCGCCAACTGTGGCGCCATCGAGTTGTGCGAAGGTTGTGCTGGGTTGTTTGCCCGCAACATTTTTCACTGTCGCCGCTGTGCGTTGCCATTGGCGCGCACTGCCGACGTGTGCAGCGCCTGCATGAGGGAAAACCGGCCATGGCATGCGGCATGGGTACCCTACCGCTACGCGTGGCCGCTCGACCTTCTTGAGACTCGCTTCAAGTTCGGCGGCAGTCTGGTCGCGGGTAAGGTGCTTGCCCGGCAGTGGATGGCTGCGGGTCCTCCGCCCGCATTGCCGGAACTGATCGTGCCCGTACCGCTACACGTTTCGCGGTTGCGCCAGCGTGGTTTCAATCAGGCGCTGGAGCTGGCGCGGCCATTGGGCAAACACTTCGGCGTGCCTGTGCGTGCGTGGGGCCTCGAGCGGCTGCGATCGACCGATGCGCAGAGTGGCCTGGACGCCGAGGAGCGCACGGCCAATGTGCGGCGGGCTTTCCGCGTGCGAGATCTGCCGACCGTGAATCATGTTGCCGTCGTGGATGACGTGATGACCACAGGCGCCACGCTCGCGGCGTGTACGCTGGCGCTGCTTGAGGCAGGCATCGAGCGGGTGGATGTATGGGCCTTGGCACGCACGCCCAAGCCGGATTTCAAAGCGAAGGAAGGCGTGTAGGAGCGCGCTCGCGCGCGATCGGTGGCGCGGCGGCGGCCGGAGTTTGCCGCGCCGTCGATCGCGTGTGAGCACGCTCCTACAGGGGGTTGAGGTACACCGGGTTGCCGAGGAGGATGAGCTTGCCGGTGGCGTCGCGGATGTCGATGCGGAGCCAGTGCGCTTTGCCGTCGCTGTTCCAGTCGAGCGACGCCGTGTTGTCGGCGGCGATGGGGTTGGAGGAGAGGCGCTTGCCGTCCAGTGTGGCGATGGCCTGCATGCCGGTGACCGCTGCCGTCGTGACCGCCACGTGCACCTTCCTTCCCTTCGCCACCTTCAGCGCATCGCCCATGTGCGCCTCGACGCCTGCGCTGGCGCCGTTGCCGGTTGCGGTGGCGGTTACGTCGAGCATGCGGTCCTTCGTGCCCTCGGTATCCACGAACACGTGCCCCGCGCGGATGCCGTCGAGGATCGCGTCCATCGAGAGCGCATCGGCATGCACCACGGTGGTCGGCACGCCGATCACGCCGGCGAACTCGTCGCGTGCGCCGTCGCTGCCGTCGTGGCTGTCACCGCCACCGATGCCGGTGATGCGGACCCCGGTGTTGAGCTGCTTCTCCCAGAACGGAATGCCGGTGTCCGGGCGGCCGGGGTCACGGCCGTTGATGGCCTCGATGGCCTGGAAGCCGTGCATATCCACCGGCTTCTTCGGTGTGAAACCACAGCCCATGCAGGTCTCGTCATTGGGGCGGCGTGGGTGATTGATAGAGATAAGGCCATGCGCCTTCGCGACATCGGCCGTGAGTGCGTTCCAATCCGGCACCGTCGGGCTGCCCAGGCGGAAATCGAGGGGCCGCGACACGCCGAACAGGTTGGCATGGCCTTCGAACGTCGTGATTTCCCGGGCTGGGATCATCAGCATCGTATCGAAGTAAGGCTGCAATTCGCGCATCTCCGATACCTGCGACATGGTGTTGTGTTCGGAGATGGCGATGAAATCCAGGCCGCGCTTCGCCGCCGAGACCACGGTCAGGAACAGGGGGCACGGCACCTTGGCGGTACCACTGGCATTCAGGCAGCCGCCATCGCTGTGGGCGGTATGCATGTGCAGGTCGCCGCGGTACCAGCCGGCGGTGGTTTTCAGGGGGGCGGAGAGGCCGTGCTCGGGCCCGAAGCCTTCATCGTCGTTCGAGAACCAGACATCGGCGGTAAAGGAAGCCGTGGAGGTGGGCCGAATGTTGGGGATACCCAGCAGCAGGCGCCAGCGGCCCGGGTAGATCTCACCCGGCAGGAACGACGCGGTGGCGTCAGTAGCGGAGACCGTGAAGCGGTGCTTGCTGCCGCCACTCCAGCCGCGGAACCCGTCCTGCTCCGCGAAGCCGCCTGGGCCAAGCAGGCCCAGGTCGATCGTGGTGCGCTGCTCGCGGCCGGTGTAGGCAACGTCGATGGTGATGCGTTTGGTCCCCGCAGGTACCTCGAAAGGCACTTCCCGGTAGGTGTGGTTGTCCTTGCCGGTCAGGTCGCCGCGCAGCACGACATCGGGCGCACGCTCCGCCGCCATGGTGGTGGCGGCGAAGCAGGCGAGAAGGAGGGCAGTGAGAGCGCGCATCAGAAACGGTACATCGCCGCAGCGCGGAACGAGCGGCCAAGCAAGGGCCGGGCGATGAACGTGGTGGCGCCGACATCGGTGCTTGCGAGCTCGCCGGCGCGCGGGTTGCCTTCGGTCAGGCCCAGCGAGTTGAACAGGTTATCGGCGTACAAATACAGCGACAGCTGCTGGGTGGCATCGTAGCGGGCACTAAAGTTCACCACATGGTAGGCCGGCAGGCGCACCGAGTTGGCGGTATCGACGTAACGCTGCCCTTCGTGCTCGTACGAAAACTGCAGGCGCAGGCGGTTATCCATCAGGTTTACCCCCGGGACGATGCGATAGCTCACCTTGGGCACGCGGATGAGCTGGTTGTCCTCATAGTCGCGCAAAACCGGGGCATTGTTCACCACCTCCGTATAGCGCAGGCCCTTGTACTTGGGGTCCTGCAGGGTGGCGTTGAACTGCACGTCGAACCACTGCGTGGGGTAGATCGTGCCTTCCAGCTCCAGGCCGAAGGTCTTGGTATCGGCGTAACCGGTCTGCGGTGTGGAGGTGTTGGTGTTGCGATCGAACACGTAGTTCGAGAAGCCGACGTTGTTGTACTTGGTGTAGAACAAGGTCGCGTAGGTATCCACGAAGCGGTCGCTGTACTTCCAGCCCGCCTCGCCCAGGTCCATGGTCTGTAGCACCGGCGTGGCGGTGGGGCTGGTGATATAGGTGCTGAGGTTGGGCAGGCGGAACGCCGAGGTCCAGCGGGCGAACACGCCCTGGCGCGGCGAGAACTGCCAGTTGGCGCCGAGGGTCCAGCCGGTCTTGTCGAAGCTCTGGTCGTAGTGGGTGTACTGGCCGTTGCCCGTGAGCACTTTCATGGCCGCCGGTGTGCCGCCCAGGTTCACGGTGGCCTTGCCCTCGGTGTAGCCCTGCACGTTCACCTTCTCCCAGCGCGCGCCGCCATCGATGCGCAGCTCGGGGGTCACCTGCCACTCATCGGAAAGGTAGAAGGCGTTGGTGGCCGATTTGCCGCTGGCGTGTTCCCACTCGTAGCCATAGCCGTAGAAGCCGTGGTCGGTGAGCGAGCCGACCACGTTGCCGTTCGCGTCCACGCCAACGAGGTCGAGCAGGCGAGCGTTGTCACGGACATCGAGAAGCACCGTCGACGAATACCGATCGAAATCCTGCTGGAAGTTGGCGTGGTAATAGCCCAGCGTCACGTCGTGGCTCTGGTCACCGAACTCGAACTTGCGCAGTACGCGCGTATCGTTGATGAACTCATCTACCGGCAGCGTCACGCCACGGATGCCGCCGGTCACGACCAGGCCGTTTCCATTCTGGCCATTGATGTTGAAGACCTGTGCCGGGTTGTCGACATAGCGCAGCTGCAGCGCGGTCGCGCCGGGAATGAGGCCGAGGCGGTTGGCCGTATCCTGCTGGATCAGCGTAGAGCCGGTCTGCACCGCATTCGGGAACACGCCGTTGCGCTGGGTATCGGTCGTGCTGTAGCGCATGGACTCCGCAAGCTTCCAGTCGTCGCCCAGGTCATGGTTGAACTTGAACGACACCTGGGTGCGCTTCACGTACGTCCCTTCGCTGTTATCGAAGTGATACGTGCCGCCACCGGCTTCGCGCATGTCCAGGTTCTGGGTCTCGGGGCCTGCGAGGGTGCCGTAGTTGCCGTTGAAGCCCGGGGCGGGACGGATATCGCCGTGCGAATCGGTATACATGGGGATGCCGAGATACAGCGCGACCTTGTCGTCCATGTGCTTCACATCGAAGCTGATATCGCCATGTTCCAGCTGCTTCGATAGCGTGGCGCGCAGCTGGCCGCCATCGTCGGCGTTGAACTGTGGGCGGCGTACGCCATCATCCACGCGCCAGAAACCGCCGACGCCAAGCTTCCAGCCCCCACCGATCGGTGTGCCGTACCAGAAATCCAGGCGGTTGAGCGAGTAGTTACCCACGGTGTACTTCACCAGCCCCTCGGCTGTATCGCCGACCTGGCGCGGGATGAAGTTGATGGCGACCGCGGGTGCGTTCGAATAGAACACCGACGACGGGCCGCCACGGACGACTTCCACGCGCTCGATCGTCTCGTCGAGACGGAACGCCTGATCCGCGTTGAGGTACCCCAGCGCAGGATCGTGCTGCACGGGGATGCCATCTTCCAGCAGCGTGACCGAGCCGTAACCATCCACCGGAATACCGCGTGCACGGATATTGCCGGAGGCTTCGCCGCCGGAAGATTCCACCCAGAAACCGGGTACGGACTTCACCGCCTCGGTGACGCTGGTCGGTGCCTGCATGCGCAGGCGGTCCTCGTCGATCGTGGTGATGGAATAGCTGGTCTCCGCCTTGGTGCGGCTCTCCACGCCCGAGCGGGCGGTGACCACCACGTTATCGAGGTCGGTGGCCTTCTTCTCGGGTGCCGCATCCTGGGCGTGGGCGGCGGCGGAAAACACGAACGCGCCGACGATCGCCGCGCGCAGGGCACGGCAGAGCTGGGTGTTACGCATGGGGGGTAGAACTCCGGGGATGGGCTTGCACATGCCCACCCCGTCGCCTGGCAGGGGTTTGCCAGGTCGCCGGCCTCTCCCTGGGCACGCGATCCGAACGAACTTATGCGTAAGTAGTGACGGACAAGTTCATGCGCGATGACCGCGAGATGTCACGATGACAGCAAAGTTTTCCGAACGGTGACGAACGTGATTCCCATCACGAGATCGTGCGTGACTTCGCGATGCACCTGTAGGAGCGCGCTTGCGCGCGATGCTCTTCCTACAGCGCCAGTGCCACCACGATCCCAACCCAAAGCGCCAATCCCACCCAATTGTTATGCCGGAACGCCGCGAGGCAAGCATCCCTTGCCCGCTCCCGCATGATCCACTGCTGGTATCCAAACAACCCCGCTGTGATCGCAAGGCCCAGCCAGTAAGGCCAGCCCAGCGCCGCACGCGTACCGACCAGCAGCATGGCCAGCAGGAAGGTACCCATGAGCACGCCGATGATGACCAGGTCCGCATCGGCAAACAGGATGGCCGTGGATTTCGCACCGGCCTTCAGGTCTTCCTCGCGATCCACCATGGCGTACTCGGTGTCGTAGATCACCGACCAGAGAATGTTCGCGATGAACAGCAGCCACGCCACCGGCGGCACGGTATTGGTCACCGCAGCGAAGGCCATGGGAATAGACCAGCCGAAGGCCGCGCCCAGCACCACCTGCGGCAGGTTGGTATACCGCTTGGTGAAGGGATAAAGCGCCGCCAGGCCTGCGCCGGCGAACGACAGCAGGATGGTGAGCTTGTTGGTAAACAGCACCAGTACGAAGGAGAACACCAGCAAGGCGGCGAAGGTGATCAGCGCCTCGCGTGGCGCCACCCGGCCGCTGGCAATGGGGCGCCCGGCCGTACGGCTCACCTGGGGGTCGAGCTTGCGGTCGGCGTAGTCGTTGATCGCACAGCCGGCCGAGCGCATAGCGAACACGCCCAGGGTGAAGATCACGAGCGGCCCCACCGGGGGGAAGTCCTTCGCCGCCAGCCAAAGCGCCCACCACGTTGGCCAGAGCAGAAGCAGGGCGCCGATCGGACGATCCATGCGGGTGAGCTGCAGGAAGGCGTAGATACGCTCACGACGGGCGGTCGGCGCGCTGCGCAGGAGGAACGCGATGACACGCTCGGCGGTGGTCGACGCATCCGCCGGGCGCACGGGCGCCGGGGCCGGGGCCGGGGCGGGTTTGCGCGCCATGGTCGGGACCTTGCGGCGCGGGGCGGGCTTTTTCGAAGCGGGGCTCATGGGTGCAAGTCTAACCGGGTGCCTACCTGGGCCACAGGGCCCAGGCACCGCAGGTTGCCTTAGACTCCCGCATTCCCTTGCGATGGCCCGCACGCGCCTTGAATACGGACAAGATCTCCTACAGACGCCTGATCCTCGTACTGGCCGCCGCCTGGCTCGTGCTGAACTTCAACGTGCTGGTGCGCGGAAAGGTGCTGCCGTGGGATGCCATTTACCAGTTCTACCCTACGGTGTATTTCAACGCCCACAGCTTGCGCGCCGGGCTGGCGCCGTGGTGGAACCCGTTTATCTACGGTGGGTTCGCCCAGTTGGGTGATCCGCAGGGGATGCTGTTCTCGCCGCTGCTCATGGCATGGATGCTCGTTCCGTCGGACCCGGGCGCCGTATGGTTCTCGTGGGGTGTGCTGCTGCACATGTTGATGGGCGGAGCGGCCATGCTCGGCGTGCTGCGACGGCACGGGGCGAACGACCTGGGCACGCTACTTGGTGCCATCGTCTATATGGCCGGCGGCGTGGCCGCCTCGCGGCTGGAACACGTTCCCATCGTTATCGCCTATGCCTATGTGCCGGTCGTCCTGCTGGCGCTGCGTCGTCTTCTGGAGCGGCCAGGCATCGGGCGCGGTTGCCTGTTGGGACTGGCCGCGGGCGCCATGGTGACGCAGCTGACCCAGGTCACCTACCTGTTCGTTCTGGTAGTGGTCGCTTACGCGGTTGTCGCGGCGGCGACCGAAGTGCGTTCGATGGCTGGCCGCGAGCGCGTGCGAACTGCCGCCGGGCTTGGCGCGGCGTTAGTGCCTGCGTTGCTGCTTGGCCTGCCACAACTCGTATTCAGCTGGGCCACACTCCAACTCTCCAACCGCGCCGAGATGGCGCTGGCGCTCGCTGATGGGAGCTCGCTGGATCCCCGTGCGTTCCTGTTCTTTATCAATCCCAATGCCTACGGCGGATTTACCGACTTCACGCATGCCGTGATCGATCCGGTGCAGTCGTTCCTGTACATCGGCGTGGTGCCAGCGCTCGCGCTCGTGGGCCTGTTCCGGGCGTGGAAGAGGCCGCGTCGGCGGCGCGGCATCGTGTGCTTCACCGCGCTGGCGTTGCTTGCCATCGTGTACATGTTGGGCACGCGCACTCCGGTATACGGCTGGCTGTACACGTGGCTACCCGGGCTTACCCATTTCCGCCGTCCTTCGGATGCGGCGTATGTGCTCAATTTCGCCCTCGCGTTCCTCACGGCCGCCGGCGCCACCCAGCTTAACCTTCGCTCAGGCCGGGAGCTTGCGTGGTTGGCAGCCCTGGCGCTGCTCTGGCTGGTCATCCTTGGCCTGGGCTCGCGGTTCGCGCCGCATGGCGCACCGGGGATCGCCGTCATCGTCGGCGTCCTCGTGCTGTGGAAGCTGCGCCGCCCAGGCAGTGCGTGGCGCGCCGCGTTGTGGCTCGTGGTCTTGCTGGTAGCGGACTATCGAAGCTACAACTTCAACGGTCGGTTCAACGCATCGTATAACGACGCCCGGCATTACCGGCGAGACCCGGCCGCGCTTTACCTCGCGAATACGCTGCGCGACCACGAGCGAATCAGCGTGGAGCAGACCTCGGCCGCCTGGGACAACATGGGCATGCTGCTCGGCATTCGCTCCACCCAGGGCTATAACCCGCTGCGCGATGCCCTGTACGAAACCTGGTACCAGCCGCGCGAGAACATCAACGTGGCCAGCGCGACCGCACCCTATAACGCGCGGCCCGATGCAAGGCTGGACGACCTGTTGGGTGTGCGCTACCTCGCCGTGGGTCACGGCGACACACCGGCCACCTATGTGCCGCCGCCCGACTATACGAAGGTCGCCTCCTTTCCGTACATGGACCTTTGGCGTAACGACGGTGCGTATACCCGTTTCCTCCGGCCGGTTGACGTGCGCTGGATGGAGGTCGGCGAAACGCCCGCCATCGCGGCGTTCAACCAGACGGATTTTGCGGAATCGGTGTGGCTTACACCGCGGGATGAGGAGGATAGGGCCTTGGCACGCGCACGCGCGACGACCTGTGGTGGACGCGTGGAGGCCGAGGTGGTGGGCACGACGTACTCTCGCGTGGATGTGCACGTTCACTCCCCGCAGGGCGGATGGCTGGTCGCCGGGGATGTGGATCATCCAGGGTGGAGCGCCGAACTGGATGGCACCCCGGTGCCCATCCACCGTGCGAATGGCATGTTTCGCGCGGTTTGCGTTCCGGCGGGCGATCATCAGCTCACCTTCGCGTTTGACCCGGTTCGCCTCGTGAAGCATGCATGGAAGCACCGGGGCGACGCCCCCGCACCGAGCTCCTGAGCGAGCATCGGCAAAAAGGAGGGCGCCTTCTGGCGCCCCTGGGGTTACTTCGGTTCCAGCGGTTCAACCGGGTCGTTGTCTTCCGGCGGCTCCGGATCGGCATCGCGCTCGGGGCGGTAACTGCCGGGCTGGCGGATCTCATCTTCCGGGCGATTCTTGCCCGGTTCGGCGAACGGCGGCTGAGGGTTGGTCGGGGTGTAGGGCATGAGTGGGGCTCCTTCGCTACGTTGAAGCCCAACGTAGGTTCGGGAGGGTGAAGCCGCCGGATACACCCCATGAAGCCGCGGTCTACGCGCGCGCCGGCCAAACAAGGCATCGGTGACTCGCCACCCGCCGCGCGCCAGCGGCCCCGTCGGCGGGCAGTTCACCCGCCTGGGCGTATCCTTGGACGTTGGCACTCACCAGGAACCGCTGTTATGAAGATTCTAATCGTTGGCGCCAGCGGCACGCTTGGCCAGGCTGTCGCCGCTGAACTGGGGCAGCGCCACGAGATCATCCGCGCGGGCCGCGGCAGTGGCGATGTGCAAGTGGACCTGCGCGATGCGGCAAGCGTGACGGCCATGTACGACGTGGTCAGTGACCTCGATGCCGTGGTCTGCGCGGCCGGCAAGGTCCCGTTCGCGTCGTTGGGCGAGCTCACCGAGGCAAAGTATCTGGAAGGGCTTAACGACAAGCTGCTCGGCCAGGTGCGCCTGGTGCAGGCGGGCATGCATAAGCTGCGTGACCGTGGCTCGTTCACGCTGATCACGGGCATCCTCACCGAACAGCCGATCCTGTCGGGCGCCTGTGCCAGCATGGCGAATGGCGCCGTGGAAGCGTACGTACGTGCAGCCGCGATTGAGTTGCCGCGCGGGCTGCGCATCAATGTCGTGAGCCCGAATGTGCTGACGGAAGCGATGCATGCCTATGGCCCCTACTTCCGCGGGTTCGAGCCGGTAAGCGCCGCGCGCGCCGCGCTCGCGTTCTCACGCTCCGTCGAGGGTCTGCAGACCGGGCAGGTTTATAAAGTCTGGTAACGGAACAGCGCGTCGCTGTCTGTAGGAGCGCGCTTGCGCGCGATGGGTGCTCGTCGCGAGACCTGATCGCGCGCAAGCGCGCTCCTACAGTAAACCCATGGTGCAGTTCGTAGGCGGATTACGCAGCGACCAGCGGGCGCTCTATCGCCGCGATACCGCTGCGGGCGTGGTCGGCCACATCGCCAGCGGCGCGCAGTGCATCAAGGAAGGTATCGACCTCGTCGGCGCGGCCGGTGTATTCGACGACCGATTGTGCTCCCTCCCGCTGGAGAAGGCGTGCCCCGAAGCGGCCGAGGCAGCTATCCACGGCACTGCCATCGGCTTCAATGCGAGCCACGACGAGCTCGCGCTCCACGTGTTCCTTGCGGGTGAGCTCACCAATCTCGATCACATCCACCAGCTTGGCGGATTGCTTGATGATCTGCTCCACCGTGGCGTCATCGCCGAATACCACCAACGTCAGGCGCGATACGTCCTCGTCGTGCGTGGCGGCGACCGTCAGCGATTCAATGTTGTAGCCGCGCGAGGCGAACAGGCCTGCCACGCGGGCCAGTGCGCCGGCCTCGTTCTGCAGCAGGATGGAAACCGTGTGGCGCATGATCAGAACATCCCCGTCGGCTGGCCGGTCGGCGCCACGGGCGCACTGCGGCTGGCGATCCAGTCGCCGGTAATCATCTGGGCGTACGTGGCACCCGGCCCCACCATCGGGTAGACGCCGGCATCGGGGTCGATGACCACTTCGAGGAACGCCGGCCCCTTGAAGGCCAGGAAATCCTCGATGACGGCCGGGATATCGGCCGGGTTCTCCAGGCGCTGCGCCCACTCGAAGCCATCGGCCTGCGCGGCGCGGACGAAATCCTTCTTGTGCAGGCTCTTGTCCGAGGCGGAGAAGCGGCCCTTGAAGAACAGCTTCTGCCATTGCCGCACCATGCCATCACCGCTGTTGTTCAGCACCACGACCTTCACCGGCAAGCCATAGGTGGTCACGGTTTCCAGCTCGCCGATGTTCATGCGAATGCTGGCGTCGCCATCGATATCGATCACCGTCAGGTCGGGGCGGGCGAGCTGGGCGCCGATCGCCGCGGGCAGGCCAAAGCCCATCGTGCCCATCGAACCGGAGGTCAGCCAATGGCGCGGCTCGCGGAAATCGAAGTACTGCGCCGCCCACATCTGGTGCTGGCCCACGCCCGTGCTGATGATGGCGCGGCCGTTGGTGATGCGGTTGATCGCCTCAATCACCGCGCACGGCTGGATCGCCTCGCTGTCGCGGCAGAAGTTCATCGCATGCGCGCGCTTCAATCCGGCGACGTGCGCGTGCCATGCCGAGAGATCCTTGCGAAAGCCCTTGCGGGCACCGTAGGCGAGCAGGCGGTCCAAGGTGGTATCGAGCGAGCCGACATGGTGCCAATCCACGGCCTTTACCTTGCCGATCTCGGCCGGGTCGATATCGACCTGTGCGATGGCCCTGGCCTTCGGTGCGAACTGGTCCGGCACGCCAACGACGCGATCGTCGAAGCGTGCGCCCAGCGCGAACACGAAGTCGCAGTCGTCCATCGCGTAATTGGCGTAGGCCGCGCCGTGCATGCCAAGCATGTGCAGCGCGAGCGGGTCGGTGGTGTCGAAGCCGCCGATGCCCATCAGCGTCGTGACTACCGGAATGCCGAACGCGTGCGCGAACTCGCGCAGCGGACCTGCGGCGCCGGCAGCGACAATGCCACCCCCTGCGTAGATCAGCGGCCGCTCGGCCTGGGCCAGCTGGGCGAAGAATGCCGCGCAATGGGCATCGGTCAGCGTGGCGGATTCAACCGCATGCAGCCGTGAGCGGTAACCGCGAACGGGCAGTTCACGGCTTCCTTCGAATGTGAGCGGGGCATTCTGCACGTCTTTGGGAATATCGATGACCACCGGACCGGGGCGGCCACTGCGCGCGATGTGGAACGCGGTGCGCAGGGTGGCCTCCAGCGTCGAGGCATCGGTGACCAGGAACACGTGCTTGGCGCACGAGCCCATGATCTGGCTGATCGGTGCTTCCTGGAAGGCATCCGTGCCAATAGCGCCCGTGGGTACCTGGCCGGAGATGACCACCAGCGGGATGGAATCGGCCATGGAATCACGCACCGGCGTGACGGCATTCGTCGCGCCGGGGCCGGATGTCACCAGCGCCACGCCAACGCGACCGGACGCCCGCGCATACCCGGCCGCCATGAAACAGGCGCCCTGTTCGTTGGCGGGGACAATCAGCGGCAGCGGCTCGCTGCCGTCCTCACGCACGTGGTCGGCGTTGAAGCGGAACACCGCGTCGTACACCGGAAGGATGGCGCCACCGGAATAACCAAAAAGTACATCAAGGCCTTCATCGGCAAGAATTTGCACGACGATATCGGCGCCGGTCATGGCGCGCCCGGCCAGGGGGTGCTTCGAGGTGGTGCGGCTAATGTCGCCGACGGTATCCAGTTGCGCGTTCACGTGGGTTTCCTTTTCAAGGCTCTGTGTAGGAGCGCGCTTGTGCGCGATTCGGATTTGCGGCAAGCACCCATCGCGCGCAAGCGCGCTCCTACAGGTGGCGGGATCAAGCGGTCTTCGATGCTTCCTCGGCGGGCTTCGGCTGATTCGCCGCGAGCCAGGGCATGCGTGCGCGGAGCTGTGCGCCTACCTTTTCGATCGGGTGCTCGAGATCGCGCTGCTTGAACGCCTTGTAGTTCGGCAGGCCGGCCTTGTACTCGGCGGTCCACTCGCGGGCGAACGTGCCGTCCTGGATATCTTTCAGGACGGCCTTCATGCGCTCCTTGGTGCCTTCATCCACCACGCGCGGGCCGCGGGTGTAATCACCGTACTGAGCGGTCTCGGAAATGAACTCGAGCATGCGGGCGATACCACCTTCGTAGAACAGATCCACGATCAGCTTCAGCTCGTGCATCACTTCGTAGTACGCGATCTCCGGGCGATAGCCGGCTTCCACCAGCGTTTCGAAACCCTTGATCACCAGTTCCGATGCACCACCACACAGCACGGCCTGCTCGCCGAACAGGTCGGTTTCGGTCTCTTCCTTGAAATCGGTTTCGATCAGCATGGCGCGGGCACCACCGATGCCGGCGGCATAGGCGGTGGCACGCTCGGTGGCGTGGCCGGTCGCGTCCTGGTGCACGGCGTACAGGCACGGCACGCCGCGGCCGATCTCATACTCGCGGCGCACCAGCGCGCCAGGGCCCTTCGGCGCGACCAGCACCACGTCGATATCCGCGCGCGGCGTGATCTGACCGAAGTGGACGTTGAAGCCGTGGGCGAACAGCAGGGTGGCGCCGGGCTTGATATTCGGTTCGATCGATTCCTTGTAGATACCCGGCTGGGTCATGTCCGGCGTGAGCACGGCAACCAGGTCGGCGCCGCGCACGGCGTCACCCGGTTCGGCCACCGCGAAGCCATCCACGTAAGCACGGTTCCACGACGGGCCACCCGGGCGCAGGCCGACGACGACGTCGAGCCCGGAGTCCTTCAGGTTCAGCGCGTGGGCGCGGCCCTGGCTACCGTAGCCGAGCACGGCGATACGGGCATTCTGCAGCGGGGCGGTAGTAGCTTGCTTCTCGGTCATGTCGGTTCCTTGGGTAAAGAGGTAAATGTAGGAGCGTGCTTGCACGCGATCGGGGAGTGCGCGGCGGCGCCATCGCGCGCAAGCGCGCTCCTACAAAGGCGGATCACTAAGGCGCGGGGGCGTGCTTGCACGCGGCCAGGGATTCAGGGCCCGGTGCGCGCGCTAGCACGCCCCCGCAAAACAAACTCAGTTGCCGATCAGTTCCTGCGTGAGGTCCTCATCCTCAATCTCGCGGCGTACGCGCTGGCTGGTCGCGGGTGCATCGTCAAACGCCTGGGTTACCGCACCCTCGGCGGCGGAGCCCACGAGGCGCGCGTACTTGGCGAGCACGCCACGGGTCACCTTCGGCGGGGTGGGGCGCCATGCGGCGCGACGGGAGGCGAGGTCGGCGTCGGTGCGCAGTTCGCGCGTGGTCGCATCGATAAAGATCGCGTCACCTTCGCGGATAAGGCCGATCGGACCACCGCGTGCGGCCTCCGGTGCGATGTGGCCGACCATGAAGCCGTGGGTCGCGCCGCTGAAGCGGCCATCGGTGATCAGCGCCACGTCGTTGCCCAGGCCGCGGCCTACCAGTGCCGCGGTAACCGCCAGCATCTCGCGCATGCCCGGGCCGCCCGCAGGGCCTTCGTTGCGGATGACCATGACATCGCCAGCGCGGATACGCCCGGCCTGCACGGCGGCGAACGCTTCCTCTTCGCTCTCGAACACGCGCGCCGGCCCGGCGTGGCTGGTGCGGCCGTGGCCTGCCAGCTTCAGGATGCACCCTTCGGGCGACAGGTTGCCGTAGAGGATGCTGTAGCCACCGCGCGGCTTGAACGCCTCGGCGACGCTGCGCACGACGACCTGGCCCTCGGTAGCGGGTGGTGCGGCATCCAGCTCTTCGAACATGCTGCGGCCGGTGACGGTGGCCGTGTTCTTTAGCATGCCGGCCTTGCGCAGCTCCTGCGCCACGATGGCGACGCCGCCGGCGGCAGACATTTCCACCGCGCTGTAACGGCCACCCGGCATGAGGTCGGCGATGACGGGTGTGTTCTTCGACGCGGGCTCGAAGTCTTCGATCGACAGCGGCACGCGGGCTTCGTTGGCCATCGCCAGAAGATGCAATACGGCGTTCGTGGAACCCGCGGTGGCGGCGACGACGCGGGTGGCGTTTTCGAACGCGTCGCGGGTCATGACGTCGCGTGGCTTGCGATCGGCTTCCAGGCAGGCCATGGCCAGTTCGCCGCAGCGGAACGCGGCATCGCGCTTGGCCGGATCGGTGGCGGGGATGTCGTTCAGGCCGACCGGGGTCAGGCCCAGCATGGTCAGCACCATGGCCATCGTGTTCGCGGTGTACTGGCCGCCGCACGCACCGGCGCCCGGACAGGCGTGGCGTTCGACGTCATCCAGTTCTTCGTCGGTGATCTTGCCGGCGCCATGTGCGCCCACCGCTTCGAACACGTTCTGCACCGTGATGGAGCAGCCGTTGCGCTTGCCGTGGTCGATGCTACCGCCGTACAGAGCGACGCCCGGGATATTCAGGCGGGCCAGCGCCATCGCGGCGGCGGGGATGGTCTTGTCGCAACCACACAGCACCACCATCGCATCAAGGCAGTGGCCATCCACCGCCAGCTCGATCGAATCGGTGATCACCTCGCGGCTCACCAGAGAGGAGCGCATGCCGGTGGTACCCATGGCGATGCCATCGGTGACGGCGATGGTGTTGAACTCCACCGGCGTGCCGCCCGCGGCACGGACACCTTCCGCAGCGGCCTCGGCGAGTTCCCGCAGGTTGAGGTTGCATGGCGAGACGTTGGACCAGCTGTGCACGATGGCGACCATCGGCCTGGCGATAGCGTCATCATCCAGGCCGGTGGCGCGCAGCATGGCGCGGGCCGGCGCGCGATCCGGGCCAGTCTTGATCGCATCGCTGCGCAGCGTGCGGATGGGGATCTTCCGGGTGCTCATGCGGCCTCCGCCTTGGCTTGGATGGCGTCCAGGACAGAACGGGTGACGGCGTGCGTCGTGGCCGTGCCGCCCAGGTCGCGGGTGAGGTTGGCGTGCTCGAGTACGTGGTCCACGGCGTCTTCCACCGCAGCGGCTTCGTCGGCCAGCCCGAGCGAATGGCGCAGCAGCATCGCCGCGGAGAGGATCGTGCCCAGCGGATTGGCCGCGGCCTGACCCGCGATATCGGGCGCGGAACCGTGGATGGGTTCGTAGATGCCGGCGCCGGGGCCGCCGATCGACGCGGACGGCGACAGGCCCAGCGAACCCGCCAGCACGGACGCTTCATCGGTCAGGATGTCGCCGAACATGTTCTCGGTCACGATCACGTCGTAGTCGGCGGGGTGGGTCAGCAGGTGCATGGCCATGGAATCGACCAGCTGGTGTTCCAGCGCCACATCCGGGAAGTCGGCCGCGACGCGCGTGGCGACCGAACGCCACAGGCGCGAGGTCTCCAGCACGTTGGCCTTGTCTACCGAGGTGACTTTCTTGCGGCGGGTACGGGCCAGCTCGAACGCGTGGCGCACGACGCGCTCCACTTCCTCGACGCTGTAGCGGCACTCGTCCGTGGCGTCGTTCTCGCTGCGCGTCTTGGCGCCGAAGTAGATGCCGCCGGTGAGCTCGCGGATGAATACCAGGTCCACCCCCGCGGTACGCTCCGGCTTCAGCGGGGACAGCGCGGCGGTCCGCGGGTGCAGCTTCAGCGGGCGCACGTTGGCGAACACGCCGAGCATCTTGCGCATGGCCAGCAGGCCCTGTTCCGGGCGCACTTTCGCGGCGGGGTCAGACCACTTCGGGCCGCCGACGGCGCCGAGCAGGATGGCATCGCAGGCCAGCAGTGCGTCGCGGGTTGCCTGCGGCAGCGGATCGCCAAAGCGATCGATGGCATCACCACCAATGGCGTGCTCGGTGAAGGAGAATGTATGGCCGAAGCGCTCGGCCACGGCACGCAGGACGGCGACGCCCGCGGCCGCAACCTCCGGGCCGATGCCGTCACCCGGCAATACGACGATGTTGGCCTTCTTCATGCTGCTTTCTCCATGCGTTGTTCATAGGCGCCGATGGCGTCGTCCTGCTGCAGCAGGAAACCCATCTGGTCCACGCCGTTGAGCAGGCAGTGGCGGGCGAACGGTTCAAGATCGAAATGGATGTTTCCGCCATCGGGAAGGCGGATGGTTCCGCTGGCGATATCGATGCGCAGCTCGACCCCGGGGTTATCCAGCAGCCAGCGGTGTTCTGCCGTGGAAAGCACAATGGCGAGCAGGCCGTTCTTCAACGAATTGCCGCGGAAGATGTCCGCGATCTCGCTGGAAATCACCGCCTGGATGCCGTAATCCAGCAGGGCCCACGGCGCGTGTTCGCGCGAGGAGCCGCAGCCGAAATTGTGGCCGGCGACCAGGATGGAGCAGCCGCGTGCGGCCGGCTGGTTCAGGGCGAACGCGGGGTTATCGCTGCCGTCGGCGGCGTAGCGCCAATCCTCGAAGCAATGCTTGCCCAGCCCGGTGCGCTCGGTGGTGGTGAGGAAGCGCGCCGGGATGATTCGGTCGGTATCGATGTTTTCATCGCGCAGCACGGCCGTGCGCGAGTGCACATAGGTGAGCGGGCGGGTGGTGGTGCTCATGCGGCGGCTTCCTGGTTCATGTACTCGCGCGGATCGGTGACGCGGCCGGCCACGGCCGAAGCGGCGGCGACCAGTGGACTGGCGAGCACCGTGCGTGCGCCCTTGCCCTGGCGGCCTTCGAAGTTGCGGTTGCTGGTGGCGACGACGAGCTGGCCCGGCTGGGCCATGTCACCGTTCATGGCGATGCACATGGAGCAGCCCGGCTGGCGCCATTCCGCACCGGCTTCCAGGAACACGTGGTGCAGGCCCTCGCTTTCCGCATCGCGGCGCACCTGTTCGGAGCCCGGCACGACCAGCATGCGCACGCCTTCCGCCACGCGGCGGCCACGCAGGATCTCCGCAGCGGCACGCAGGTCGGACAAGCGCCCGTTGGTACAGCTGCCGATGAACACGACATCGACGGCTTCGCCCGCGATCGGCTTGCCCGCGGTGACCTTCATGTAATCCAGTGCACGCTGTTCCAGCGCATCTGCGGCGGCGGGTACCGAGGCGTGAATGGCCATGACCATGCCTGGGTGCGTGCCGTAGGTGACCGACGGCTGGATGGCCGATGCATCGATGCGCACTTCGCGATCGTAGGTTGCGCCTTCGTCGGTGGTGAGCGCACGCCAGCGCGTAACGGCTTCATCCCACGCGGCGCCCTGCGGCGCGCGCTCACGACCCTTCAGCCAGGCGAACGTGGTGTCGTCGGGGGCGACCAGGCCCGCGCGGGCGCCGGCTTCGATCGACATGTTGCACACCGTCATGCGCTCTTCCATCGACATGGCGCGGATCGCCTCGCCGGTGTACTCCAGCACGTAGCCAGTGCCGCCACCGATGCCGATCTTCCCGATGATGTGCAGGATCAGGTCTTTCGCGGTGACGCCCTGCTGCAGCTGGCCATCGACGTGGATGGCGAACGACTTGGGTTTGCGCTGGAGCAGGCACTGCGTGGCCAGCACGTGGCCGACCTCGGTGGTGCCGATGCCGAAGGCCAGCGAGCCGAATGCACCGTGGGTAGCCGTGTGGCTATCGCCGCAGACGATGGTCATGCCCGGGTGCGTGGCGCCCACTTCGGGGCCGGCCACGTGGACAACGCCGCGGTGCGGGCTGTCCCAGCCCATCAGGTCGATGCCGAACTCGCGCACGTTGGCTTCGAGCTTGGCGACCTGGGCTTCGGCTTCCTTCGTGAAGTACGGGCGCTTGCCCGCGGCATCCGGCGGCAGCGTCGGGGTGGAGTGGTCCAGCGTGGCCAGCGTACGATCGGGGCGGCGCACCTTCAGGCCGCGCGAACGCAGCTCATCAAACGCCTGCGGCGAAGTCACTTCGTGGACCAGGTGCAGGTCGATGTACAGCACGCCCGGCGTGCTGTCCGTCTCGGCCTTGACCTGGTGGGCATCCCACAGTTTGTCGAACAGGGTGCGCGCCTTCATGCAGCGACCCTCCCGGCGGTGGTTTCTTCCACCGGTGACAGCCAGCCCCAGCGATCCTCCGTGCGGCCGTCGAACAGCCCGAAGAAAGCATCCTGCAGCGCGCGGGTGATGGGGCCGGGACGGCCGCTGCCAACCGGCTTGCGGTCGACCGAACGCACGGCGGTCACTTCGGCGGCGGTGCCGGTCATGAACACCTCATCGGCGAAGTACAGCATCTCGCGCGGCAGCGGCTGTTCGACCACGTCGTAGCCAAGGTCCTTGGCCAGCGTGAGCACGGAATCGCGGGTGATGCCGCACAGGATCGACGCGGCGGCGGGCGGCGTATAGATCACGCCCTTGCGCACGACGAACAGGTTCTCGCCCGCGCCTTCGCTCAGCAGGCCGTCGGTGCCCAGCGCGATGCCTTCGGCGTAGCCGCCATTCACCGCTTCACGCGCGATGAGCTGGCTGTTGAGGTAGTTGCCGCCGGCCTTCGCGCCGGAAGGGAACGTATTAGGTGCCGCACGGTTCCACGAGGAAACGCAGACATCCACGCCTTTTTCGATGGCATCGGCACCGTGGTAGGCACCCCACGGCAACGCGATGATCGCGACATCCACGGCGGTATCCAGCGACGGCGCCAGGCTGAAGGTGAAGCCGCTGCGGTACACGATGGGGCGCACGTAGGCGGACTTCAGGCCGTTGGCCACGATCACTTCGCGGCACGCACGGTTGAGCGTGGCCGCGTCGTAGGGCATCACCAGGTCGTACACGCGGGCCGAGTGGAACAGGCGCTCGGTGTGCTCATCCAGGCGGAAATAGCGCGGGCCATCCGGCGTGCTGTATACGCGGATGCCTTCAAATACCGAGGAACCGTAGTGCAGCGCGTGGGCGCCGACGTGGCAGGTGGCTTCGGCCCAGGCCTTGATACGGCCGTTGTGCCAGAGATGGGTCGGGGCTTCCATGGTTCCTCCTTCAGGACTGGACCGCGACGGCCGCGGTCTCGCTTTCAGCCTCGTACGCACCCATGAGGGCGACGAGGTCATCGTTGGTAACGGAGCGCTGGCGATCGGCGACCACCTTGAAGCGCTCGAAGACGGCATCCAGCGTGGTTTCGTCGACCTCGTACTCGAGTTCGACCAGGCGTTGGCGCAGGGCGTGGCGGCCCGAATGCTTGCCGAGGACCAGCGAGGTCTTCGCGCCAACATCCTGCGGGCTCATGATTTCGTAGGTACCGCGGTGCTTGAGCATGCCGTGCTGGTGGATGCCCGATTCGTGCGCGAAGGCGTTATCGCCCACGATGGCCTTGTTGCGCGGCACGGCCTGGCCGGTCACTTCGGTGAGCAGGCGTGAGGTCGGGTACAGGTGCTGGGTGACGATGCCGGTATCCAGCTTGAACAGCGGGCGGCGCGTGTGCAGCGCCATCACGATTTCTTCCAGCGCGGCGTTGCCGGCACGCTCGCCAATGCCGTTGATGGTGCATTCCACCTGGCGGGCGCCGGCGCTGATCGCGGCCAGGCTGTTTGCCACCGCCATGCCCAGGTCATCGTGGCAATGCGTGGAGAACATGACCTTGTCCGCGCCACGCACGTTCGCACGCAGGTAGCGGAACATCTCGGTGATTTCGGCGGGGGTGGTGTAGCCGACGGTGTCGGGAGCGTTGAGCACGCAGGCGCCGGCTTCAACGGCGACCGAGAAGATCTCGGCGAGGTAATCCGGCTCGGTGCGCAGGGCGTCTTCGGCGGAGAATTCGACTTCATGGGCGAGGGCCTTGGCCCTGCGGATCGCCGTTGCGGCGATATCGATCACTTCTTGCTTCGATTTCCCCAGCTTGTGCTCGCGGTGCAGGGGAGAGGTGGACAGGAACAGGTGGATCCGAGAGTGTCTTGCGCCTTCCAGGGCCCTTCCGGCGGAGTCGATATCACCGGGTTGGCATCGTGCCAGCGCGGCGACCGTGGGTTGTTTCAACGTCCTTGCGATCTCGGCCACGGCGGCGAAATCATCGGGTGAAGCCTGCGGGAACCCCGCTTCGATGATATCGACGCCCAGGTCCTCCAGGGCTTGTGCCATGCGCAATTTGGCGCGTCGGTCCATGGAAAACCCAGGGGCCTGCTCGCCGTCGCGCAAGGTGGTGTCGAAGATACGCACGCGGCCTACGTCGCTTTCGACGTCGCCGTGTGTACTGCCCTGGTGTGCTGGATTCATGTCTGGCTCCGCTCGTTGTCGAGGCGGGCCGGGCAATAAAAAACCCCGCATCCGTGTCCGGGTGCGGGGTTCTTAAGGAGTCTTCAGGTCTGTTTCTATTTCACCTGGACACTTGCCCTTAGCCCGCACCTCCGCAGGTAATAAGTACAAGGTTAATAAGAAGGAGGCCGCCGCCGAGACGCAGCTTTCCGTCGACCTTGGTAAGTCGATTCAGGGAAAAGCGGCCATGGGTGGTGCGCTGCGTCATGCGGTCGAACGTACGTCACCGGTTTGACGCGTGTCAACAGTTTCTGAAGAAAGTTTTTTCCTAGGACCGTTTGGACGGCTAGACATCCAACGCGTGGTTTGGCCGCGCAGGGCGCATGGGAATGCGGGTCTGGGGCAAGTGGTATACGTGCTTCGGATGAGGAAAATCCGAAGAAATTGCGACTGTGATGTATGTCGCAAAAGCATCGCGCGGTGACCTACCAGCCGCGCAGCCACTCCGCAAAAACCCGCCCATCCGCTGCCATCGGCTCCGCGACGGCCTCCCGGGCCAGCATCGCGGCCAATGCCTCCGGTACCTCCACCTCCCGACCAATCAACGGCTCGACGATCGTGTCGAACTTGGCCGGGTGGGCGGTGGCGGCCATGGTCCATGCGCGTTCGTCACCGGCCAGGCGGCGCTGTTCGAACACGCGGATGGCGGTGGCGGTGTGCGGGCAGAACACTTCGCCATCCGTGGCCGCATGGCGGCGGATCACATCGCGGATGGTGGCATCGTCGATGGCGTGGGCGGTGCCGTTGAGGCGGGCGGCCTCGTCGCTGCCGAACAGGTGGCGCAGGCGCTCGAAGTTGCTGGGCGCGCCCACGTCCATGGCGTTGGCGATCGTGGCGATGGCATCGCGCGCCCGGTAGGGCTGGCCGCCGAAGAATTCGGGAAGTGTATCGTTGGCGTTACAGGCGAAGACCACCTCGCCGATCGGCAAACCGATCTCGCGCGCCCACAGGCAAGCCACGGCGTTACCGAGGTTGCCGGTCGGCACGATGACGTTCATGGGTTGGTCACCCGCATTCAGCGCGGCGTGGCCGAAGTACGCCATCTGCGGAAGCAGGCGGCCGAGGCTGATGCTGTTCGCGGACGACAGCGGCACATCAGCCTGCAACGCCGGATCTCCGAAGGCCCCTTTCACCAGGCGCTGGCAGTCATCGAAGCTGCCTTCCACGCGTAGCGCCCGCACGTTGCCGCCGAAGCTGCCGAGCTGGTGGGCCTGGCGTGGCGACACGCGGTTATCGGGGTAGAGGATGGCGACGCGCACACCGGGAATACCATGGAACGCGGCACCGACGGCCGCACCCGTATCGCCCGATGTGGCCACGAGGATAGTCAGGGGCTGGTCTTCACCTGCACGCAGCCGCGCGATGCACGCCGCAAGAAAGCGCGCACCGAAGTCCTTGAACGCTGCCGTGGGCCCATGGAACAGCTCCAGCACGTGCGCGCCGACGATCTTCAGCTCGCGCCGTGGCGCAGGGTGCGAGAACGCTTCCGCGCAGATGGCCTCAAGCTCACCGGCGAGCGGGTCCCCTTCAAAGAAGGGTTCGAGCATGGCGAAGGCCGTGCCGGCGAGGTAGCCGCCCGAGGGCAACTTGCCGACGCGCGGCATGGCCTGGGGTACATACAAGCCACCATCCGGCGCAAGGCCGGTCGCGATGGCGGACGAAAGCGACACCGGCGCGGCCCCGCCGCGCGTACTTACATAGCGCATTGTCACACCACCCGCGCCGCGGGGCCGTCGATCGGCGCGACCAGGGCATCGCTGCGGTGGCCGGCGTGGCGGAACGCGGCCTGCATGTCGTGCGCAGCGGCGACGGCGGCGGCACGATCCTCGAACCAGCCGAACACGCTGGGACCGGCGCCGGAGATGCTGGCGCCGAACGCACCATGGTCGAGTGCGGCCTGCTTCACGGCATAAAAGCCCGGAATGAGCGGTGCGCGGCGCGGTTCCACCAGTACATCGGAAAGGCCTTCCCGGACCAGCGCGGCTTCACTGCGGTAGCAGCCTGCCAGCACCATGGCCAGGTTCGCGCTCTGTGCGACGAATTCGCCCAGCGCATAGTTGCCCGCCAACGCGGCGCGGGCCTTGCGGGTTTCGAGTACCACGTGCGGATGGACCAGCGCGCAATGCCACTCGGCCGGCACGGGAACACGCACAAGGCGCGTGTCGGTGGCGAGTACCAGGCCGCCCAGCAACATGGGGCCCAGGTTATCGCCATGCCGGCTGCCGCTGGCGACCACTTCGCCATCCATCGCGAACGGGTAAAGCGCCTCGCGCGGCAGCGGTTCGTCGAGCAGCGCATTCGCCGCAACCACGGCGGCCACGCACGAGGCGGCGGAGCCACCCATGCCGGATCCCAGCGCGATGCCTTTGTGCAGGGTGAGCTCAAAGCCGAAAGGCAGCTTCAGCCCACGCATCATTGAAAGCAGCGCGGCACCGGCGGTGTTGTCTTCGGGCTTCAGCGGAAGATCGGTGATGACACCATGGATGGCGGCAATCCGCACCTCGCGCTCAGGAATCCGGCGTACCTCGGCGCGGTCGCCGGCGCCTTCCACCGTGTGGCCAAGGATGTCGAAGCCGATCCCCACGTTGCCGACGCTGGCGTAGGCCTCGGCGGTCGCGACATCGGTACGGGCAAGGGGCGAGGTATCTTCTTTCAGCATGCGCATCGTTTTACTCCCATGGCGCCGGCCACGCGCAGCAGGTCCGTGAACACCGCCGCCGCCGTGACCTCGGGGCCGGCACCCGGCCCCTGGACTACCAGGGCATTGTCGCAGTATCGGCGCGTGGCGAAACGCACCACGTTATCGGTGAGCTGGCCATGGGCGAAGGCGTGGCTGCGGGCCAGCACCTGCACGCCGACCGAGGCGCCGTCGCGGTCCAGCCGCGCCACGTGGCGGAGCACCCCGTCGGCCGCCTTGGCCTCGGCCAGCAGGGTGGCCATGGGTGCATCCATGGCGGGCAGGGCCTCCATGAAGTCTTCGCGGCTCAGTTCGGCCAGCGCTGGCGGGACAAGGCTGTCCACCGCAACGTCATCGAGCGAGAGAGCGACACCGGCCTCCCGCGCGAGGATCACCAGCTTGCGGGCCACGTCCATGCCGGAAAGGTCGTCCCGCGGGTCCGGCTCCGTATAGCCCAGGGCATGGGCCTCGCGGACCAGCGCGGAGAACGGTACCGAGCCATCAAAGCGGTTGAACAGCCAGGCCAGCGTGCCGGAAAGCATGCCTTCCACGGCTTGCAACTCATCGCCGGTATCGATCAGGTCACGCAGGGTCTGCACCACCGGCAGGCCGGCGCCCACCGTGCCTTCGTAATGCAGGCGGGCGCCGCTGGCATCGGAAGCGCGGGCGATGGCCTGCCAGCGGTTGATACACCCGCTGGCGGCGCGTTTGTTGGGGGTGACCACATGGATCCCGGCGGCGAGCCAGCGGGCGTAGTGATCGGCCACCGCATCGCTGGCCGTACAGTCGGCCAATACGGCGGCTTCGCCCTGGTGGCCGGCGACATAGGCGGCAAAGTCATCCAGGGCCACGGGGCGCCAGGTCTGGGCACCGCCCATGCGGCCGTTCAGGGCCTCATCGTCGCAATCCAGCCACATGTGCCGGCTGTCGCTGACCGCGCGCAGGCGTAGTTCCAGCCGGCATTCGCGCAGCAGCCGGGGGGCCGCATGGCGCAGCTGGTGAAGAAAGGCGGTACCGACCTTACCGGGGCCGATAACCCCCACGTTCACGACAAGGGGCGGCAGCACCGCGCGCGCGGGCGCGGCACGTAAGGGCGAGCGGGGCAAAGCGACGGCGATGGACACGGTAAAGCCTCCGGTTGAGGCCCGTCACATCGCAAGAAGGGAGTTCGGCTGTGGATCCCGGCGCCGGTCCCGTCCTGCGGGAGGTCGGGGCCGGCAGCGACATGGAACCTAAGCGCGCGCGGACTCCGATCCTCCGACCGTAGTGGTCGTGGTGGTGGTCGTAGTCGCGGTGGTGGTGGACGCAAGCGCGCGGGCCACGGAGGTGGCCAGGGTGGAACGCAGCGCGGGCGTGTTGGGATACATGCCCCGAACTTAGGCCGCCGTTGTGCGGTGTGTCAAGCGGCAAAAAGTCATAGGCGCCGGGGCGCCCCCGCGGTTGTAGGAGCGCGCTTGCGCGCGATAGGTGCTCGAGGCAAGGCCCATCGCGCGCAAGGGCGCTCCTACAGGGGCGGGCTTATTTCTTGGAGAGGTCGATCGCGTAGACCGCGGTGCCGTCGCCGTTGTCCTTCAGCTGGGTCACGTGCAGGCCCAGGCCCTTTGCGATGTCTTCCTTGCCGGCGCTGCCGGTAAAGGTCACCGGGCCCTTCACCTTCACCGGGACAAAGGTCCACGAGCGCTTGTCCACCAGCTTGCTGGTGATGGTCTTGTGCGCCTGAACCCACTTGATGACGACCTCGCGGTTGCCATCCGGCGCGTTGAGCACCACCGAGTCGCCGTTCATGCCCGGGAATTCGCCACCACCGTTCGCACGGTAGCTGTTGGTCACCACCACGAACGCCTGGCTGTCCTTCACCGGCTTGCCCTTGTAGCGCAGGTTGCCGATGCGCTGGCCTTCCGGCTTGGTCACGTCGATCGTGTAAGTGATGCCGCCCTGGGCCTGATCAAAGTTGTAGCCCGGCATCTTGCCGATCAGCGGCTGCTCGCCGTCCTTCGACGGATCGATCTGGTTGAAGCGGTTGGCCGACTTCTCCAGCCACGCCTTCACGCCCGCGCCATCGATCTTCACCGCGGCCAGCGTGTTCGGGTAGAAGTACAGATCCGATGCGCTGCGGATGGTCAGCGGGCCCTTCGGCACGTCGGTGAAATCATCCGGGCCACCGAAGCCGGTGCGGAAGGCCGATGCGGTAGAGATCACCGGCACATCCTTCAGGTCCGGGCGTGAGCGGGACAGCTCGTCGCGCACGTAATCGATCTGCGCGGCGTTTACGACGGCCAGGGCCGTCATGTTGCCTTCGTCGGCGAAATAGCTGGTGAGCGCGTGGTCGGTTTCACCGATCGGCGTGTTCACGTAGGCCACGGCGGCGTCGTGGGCATCCTTCACCAGCGGTGCGATCGACGGATCGGCGTCCACGCACTGGCCCTTCTTCTGGCAGATGGGGCGAACGGCGCTGTGGCTCTTGTCCTTCTCCACCACCCAACGGCCAGCCTCGCGCTTCATGGTGAGGTTGATGACGCCGAGATCCTTGCCGAAAAAGCCGCCCATCACCGCAGGTACGCCACGGACGATGCCGCGCTTGGCATCCACGTCCTTCATGCCGTCGTAGCGCGGCCCCGGGAATTCAGTGTGCGAATGGCCGAGCAGCAGCGCGTCGAAGCCCGGCACGCCGGCGAGGTACCAGCCACCGTTTTCCATTTGCGGCGTATACGGTTCGGTGTTCAGGCCGCCATGCAGGATGCCGACGACGAGATCGGGATGCTGGGCCTGGATTTCCGGCATGTACTTCTGCGCGGCTTCGACCACGCCGGTGACGGTGACCTTGCCCTGCAGGTTGCGCTTGTCCCAATCGAGGATCGGCGGCGGGGTGAAGCCGATGATCGCGATACGCACCTGCGTCGGCACATCCTTGCCGGCGGCGTTCTTCGCGGTCACGGTCTTGGTGACGATGGTCCACGGCTTGAAGATGGGCTTGCCATCCTTTGCGCTATCCACGTTGGAGAGCACCAGCGGGAACTTGGGGCCAGCGCACTGCTGCGCGGTCACGCCATCCACATTCATGGCGGTATTCGTAACCTGGGCCAGGAACGGCAGGCCGTAGTTGAATTCGTGGTTGCCGGCGGTGCCGCCGTCGTAGCCCACGCTATCCATGGCCTTGTAGATGCCCAGTTCGGTATCGCAGCCGATCGGCTTCACCAGTGCCTGGTAATCGGCCAGCACGCTGCCCTGGATCGTATCGCCGCTATCGAACAGCACCGTGTTCGGGAATTCCTTGCGCGCCTGGCGGATCAGCGTGGCGGTGCGCTCGTAACCGAACGACGCATCGTCCTTCTGCTTGTAGTAGTCGTACGACAGGATGTTCGAGTGGACATCGGTCGTCTCGAGGATCGCCAGGTCGAGCGTGGCACCATCGGCCAGGGCGGCCGGCTTGCCGGGTTTATCGGCGGGGGTGCTGGCGCACGCGGCGAGCAGGGCGGCCGAGAGCGAGGCCAGCGCGAGGGGCTTGAACATCGGAAGGGTCCGTTTATCGGTGGATCAGGGGGCGGAAACTAGCAGAATCACGTGACGGTTGCCCGCCAAAGCCCTCAGGGCGTGCGTTCGGCTTTGGCTTCGTCGAAATAGGTGTAGGTCTTGCCGTTATCGGTCAGCTGTTTGGTCTTCAGGGTGAAGCGGTAGCTGCTGCGACCCATGGGGGTGCCATCGACGCGGCGCACGTCCAGGCCGGTGGCCGTATCTGTCGTGATATCCACGGGTTTTGCCGAAAGGCCATCACCATTGCGGCCTTCAACCGCCTCGCGCAGCACGCGGCCATCGGCCTTGCCCAGGTCCACGCCCAGCACGGCGGCGAGGGTGGGGGCCACGTCGACGTTGCCGCTGGGCAGATCGCTGCGCACGTCTTTGCGGAAGTCGGGGCCGGTCATGAGCAAAGTGTTGTGCACATCCACGGGGCTGAAGCTGCCGTGCATGCCGCGCTCATTACTCATGCTGGTGTACACGGTGCCGCGGAAGCCCTGGATCACCGCATCCGCATCGAAGTCGTAGCTGGCAATGATGTCTGGCGCACGCTTGTTGGCCAGGTGCACCGTGGCCAACGGCAGGGTTCCGGGAATCTTGCCGTAGCGCGCATCGACGAAGATGGCGCCGACCATCTCGCGTGACTGCAGGAAGCGCACGGCCTTTTCGATCTGCGCGCGGTCATGCGACGGCAAGTAGAGGTATTCACTGCCACCGTTCGGTGCGATGACGAAGGCTTCCTTCGGCAGCTCGGCAGGGACTTTGTAGGCGGGCGTGGTGTAGGGGCCGGGCTTTCCACAGACACGCCCATCATCGTCGTAGCGGGTGGGATGCAGCGGCTTGCCGTTTGCGAGGACGCCCGCCATCACCGGCGCATAGATGCAGCCGAACCCATCGAACGCAGTGAATCCAGCCTGGGTCATCTCGTCGGCGAGGCGAATGGCGCCGGACGCCGAGAAGCCCCATTCGTTATCGACACGGCCGACGCGCCCGTCGGCGATCTGGCGCAGCGGGAACAGGTCGCGCGGTCCCGCCACGTTGCTGTGCGCATGGTCGGAAACGATGATGAGGTCGGTATCAGCGTCCATGCCCAGCGCCTTCAGCTTCGCCTGCAACTGGCCCAGCAGCTCATCCTGTGCACGCAAGGCGAGGTGGAAGTTGGGCGAGCCCACGCCGTACTGGTGCTCGGTGGAATCCGGGTTGCGCAGCCATACGAAGCTGACGTCCGGTTTCTCCACGGGAAGGATGTATTCGAGGAACGCCTTCATCAGGTACGCGTTCGATGCGGTGGGTGGTGCGCCCGCCCCATCCGAGGCATCCGACGTGCTGCCGTCCTTCAGTGTCACCAGCGGCAGCTGCGCGGTGGGCGCGCCGTTATCCGGTTCCAGGTGGAAATGCTCGTCGTCGTACGCGTGCACGATGTTCGCGGGCAGCGGGAACCCGGCCTTCGCGAGCTTCTGCGCGAAGGAAAGCGGCAGCGCCACGTTTTCATCAAGGATAGTGCCGCCCTCGTGGATGTCCTGCAGGAAGGCCGGGCCGGATTTACCGACCACCGCCGTCTTCAGGCCTTTCTTCCGCGCACGCTCCAGCAATGTCGGTGCCTGCAGCAGGTCGTGGTGCCAGTGATCATCCAGCGCGCGGAGCACCGCATAGTCCTCGGTGTACACCGGCGCCGCGAAATCGATGGGCACGCCCTTGGCATCGAACCCGCTGGCGCCCGGCGCCCAGAAGCGGTTGCCGAAGAAGCCGATGGTGCCGGGGAACGAGCCCGTGGCGAAGCTCGAGGCGTTGATCATGGTGAAGGTGGGGTATGTCGCGTGGTTATCTGCGAAGTAGGTGCCTTGCTTGACCAGGGCCGCCAGGTTCGGCGTGTCGTCCTCGCTGATCGCATCGGGGCGCATGCCATCCCACACGAACACGATGACGCGGTGGGCGGCGCTGGCCTGGGCGGAGGCCAGGGTGAGGAGGAGCAGGGCGGCAAGGCGGTTGCGCAGTGACATGGAGGGGTCCGTGCAAGGGTTTGCCATTGTTGGGGGCAAGTGTTGCAGTTTTGCGCCGCCGTGGGGCGAACCGGCCGTCTTGACCATTCGTCGCGTGGATCCGCGTAACTGCGACCCGGTTCACCAAACGGCTTTTCCAGCGGCCACCGTAAAGAAACGTAAATACATGCGCTCCACGCTCGTCGGCTTCCCTCACGTCGAGTCCCCCTTTCGATGAAGCACGCACGCTCCGCCCTGTTCCTCGCCCTCGCCGCCGCTGTCGCCTTCCAGGCCCATGCCGAAGACGCCCCGCCGCCGAAAACCCAGGACCTGGAAGCGGTGTCGGTCATCGGCCAGGGCGAAACCCGCCAGGTGCAGCGCATCGTGCCGGAGGACCAGAAGGTGCTCCCGCCGGGTACCAGCCCTCAGAAGATCCTCAACCGCCTGCCCGGTGTGAACGTCGAATCCAACGATGCGTTCGGTGCGAACGAGGAATCCCAGTCGATCACCCTGCGCGGCTTCAACACCACGCGCCTGGGCTACACCCTGGATGGCCTGCCGCTTGGCGATAACGCCTATGGCAACTACAACGGCCTGAACATCTCGCGCGCCCTCATCGCGGAGAACATGTCCACCGTGGAACTCTCCGAAGGCATCGGTGCCCTCGGCACCGCCTCCACCAGCAACCTGGGTGGCACCATCCAGTACTTCTCCGCCGATCCGTCCACCAAGTTCGGTGGCAAGGTGGCCCAGACCTTTGGTAGCGACCACAACCGCCGCACGTATGCGCGCATGGATACCGGCGACTACAAAGGCTTCTCCATGTACCTCAGCGGCGTGAAGGCCGGTGCAGACATGTGGGCACAGCCGGGCTCGAAGACTGACACCAAGCAGTTCAACGGCAAGGCTGTGTATGAGTTTGGCGATGGCAACCGCATCACCGGTTTCGCCGATACCTCGCGCACCAGCCAGGCCGATTACGCCTACCTCTCCAAGAGCGGGATGAAACGCGGCCTTGGCTGGGACTGGAACCTGTACGCGCCGGACTGGAACCGTGCGCTGGCTGCGGCGTACTGCGCGCCGGCCTACACCATCGGTGGCGTGAAGGATGCGCGCTGCGGCTTCTCCGGCGGCGTCGATAACATCGACGACGCCTACTACCAGAGCCGGGCGCTGCGCCGTGATGACCTGTACTACGTCGCCGGCGACTTCAATGTGGCCGATGGCGGCACGCTGCATACGCAGGTGTATCACCACGAAAACGCCGGCCAGGGTCACTGGTGGTCGCCGGGGCAGAAGTCCTTTCCGGGCACGGCGGAAGAGCTGCCCATCAGCATCCGCAGCACCAACTACACGATCAACCGTACCGGTGCGATCGCCTCGCTGGCATGGGACTTCGGCGTGCATCACGTCGAGGGTGGCGTGTGGTACGAGCAGAACGACCACCATGTGGAGCGCAACTTCTACTGGATCGATGGCCCGGTCAGCGATAACTACTACCTGAAGAACCCGGACCGCCGCCTGTTTGCGCAGGATTACACCATCACCACCAAGCAGGCCTACCTGCAGGACAGCTTCAAGGCGTTCGACGATCGCCTGTCCGTCGATATCGGCGTGAAGAGCCCGCACACCACCATGAAGGCGGTGGAACTGCCAGGCGTGGAAAGCCCGTACGCCACCGGCACCCTGAAGGCGCAGAAGGCGTTGCTGCCGCAGGCCGGTATTGCCTGGCAGCTGGCCAAGGGCCAGGAGCTGTTCCTCTCGTACGCCAAGAACATCGCTTCGTTCCAGGGTGGCGGCGCGGGTGGCCCGCAGTCAGTCTCGCAGTCGGCGTTTGATGGCACCAAGAGCAACCTGAAGCCGGAGCAGTCGCGCAGCATCGATGGCGGCTTCCGCAGCGTGGGATCGTTCTACGAGGCCTCCCTGGCACTGTACGACGTGAAGTTCGACAACCGCCTGCTTTCGCTGAACCCGTGCCCGAGCATCGAGGTGGGTACGCGCCCCGAGTGCAATACCGCCTTTGTCAACGTGGGTTCGGTGAGCAGCCGCGGTGCGGAATTCACCTTCATCTGGAAGCCGGTTCAGGGCCTGCAGTGGTACAACTCGGCCTCGTTCAACCGTTCGAAGTACGATGACAACTACGTCGCCAATGGCGTGGTGGTACCGGTGAAGGACAAGACCACGGTGGATACGCCCAAGCGCATGTTTGCCAGCGAACTGAGCTACACCACCGGCCCGTGGACGGCCAGCCTGCGCGGCAAGTACACCGGCAAGCGCTACTACACCTATACCAACGACCAGAGCGTTGCCGGTGCCACCTCGTTCGATTTCGGTGCCAGCTACGACTTCGGCGCGTTGGGCCAGCTGAAGGCGCTGACCCTGGCGCTCAACGTCACCAACCTCACCGACCACCGCTACGCGAGCAACCTCACCGCGTTCGCGGCCACGGATCCGCAGGGCCGTGCCCTGGCGTTCCACGCCAGCGCACCGCGGCAGAGCTTCGTTACCCTCTCGGCGGACTTCTGATGAAGGCGACAGCGCTATCCTTTGGCCTCCTTGCCTTGTTGAGCGGAGCGTTGCCGATGACCGTGGAAGCCATGGATGCTCGCCCCATCGCCGCGAAGGTGCTGGTGATCGGCCACCGCGGGGCCAGCGCCCTGCGGCCCGAGCACACGCTGGCCTCGTATGCGGTCGCCATCCGCGATGGCGCCGATTTCGTCGAGCCCGACCTGGTGTCCACCAAGGATGGCGTGCTCGTGATTCGCCACGAGAACGAGATCGGCGGCACCACGGATGTGGCGAACCACCCGGAGTTCGCTAGCCGCAAGACCACGAAAACCGTGGATGGCGTGCAGATCACCGGCTGGTTCACCGAAGACTTCACCCTGGCCGAGCTGAAGACGCTGCGCGCCCGCGAGCGCCTGGCCGATATTCGCAAGGCCAACACGGCCTACGACGGCCAGTTCACCGTGCCCACCTTCGACGAGATGATCGAATTCGTGGCCGCCGAGGCCTCGGCGCAGGGGAAGGTCCTGGGCATCATCCCGGAGATCAAGCATTCGACTTACTTCAGGGGCATCGGCTTGCCCATGGAAGACAAGGTGCTGGCGACCCTCGCCGCGCATGCCTACACCCGTACGGCGCCGGTGGAGATCCAGTCGTTCGAGGTCGGTAACCTGAAGTACCTGCGTGGCAAGCTGGGCAACGATCACCCGAACGTCCGCCTGCTCCAGTTGATGGAGGGTGCGGAGGAGCATCCGGCCGACGAGCCGTCGCTTACCTACGGGCAAATGATGACCCCGGCCGGCCTGAAGGCGGTGCGCGGTTATGCCGACGCCATCGGGCCCTCCACCCGCAGCATCATCCCGCTTGCGGCGGACGGGAAGCTGGCGCCGGTGGCCCCCCTGGTCCACGACGCCCACGCGGCAGGCCTGGAGGTGCACCCGTACACCTTCCGCCCGGAGAACCACTTCCTGGCGGCGAATTTCCGCAACGACGCCGGCGACGCCTCCCGGAACGAGGCCGGATCGGTGGCCGAGATCCGCGCCTATCTGGCCACCGGCATCGATGCCTTCTTCACCGATGACCCGGCCCTGGGCCGCAAGGCCGTCGACCACCGCTGACCGCGGGGAATGCTGCACCCGCTCGGCGACACCGGGTGCCCCGCCCGCTATGATCCGCGGTCACTCGTAATTCCGCGGATCGCCCCATGTCGCTAGCCAGGTTCCTTCGCCACAAGTCCGTCGAGCAGTTGCAGGCGGAAGTCGGTAAGCGGACGGATTTCCGCCGCGTCCTGGGCCTGTGGCAGCTCACCGCCATCGGCATCGGCGGCATCATCGGCGTGGGCATCTTCGTACTGGCCGGCCAGCAGGCGGCCATGAACGCCGGCCCGGCGGTGGCGCTCAGCTTCATCATCGCGGGCCTGGGCAGCGCTTGCGCCGCGCTCTGCTACGCCGAGTTCGCTGGCCTGATCCCGGTCACCGGCAGCGCTTACACCTACGGTTACGCGGTGCTGGGCGAAGGCGCGGCGTGGATCATCGGCTGGGACCTGCTACTCGAATACGCCCTGGTGGTGGCGGTGGTCGCCATCGGCTGGTCGGGGTATGTGCAGGTGCTGCTGGCGACCGCGGGTGTGCATCTGCCTGAGTGGGCGCAGAAGAGCATGAGCGCCGACACCATGAAGTACTACTGGCAGCATGGCCTTGGTTCGCTCGGTGTCACGGTCAAGGATCCGGTGGCCGCACCGACCGACGGCCACCGCTTCAACATCATCGCGGCCGGCATCTCGCTGTTCGTCGCCATCCTGCTTTCGGTACGTACGGAGTGGGGCGCGCGCCTGAACACGCTCATCGTCGGCATCAAGGTGCTCGGCGTGGCGCTGGTGATCGGCGTGGGTGCGTTCTTCATCAACACCGCCAACTGGCACCCGTTCATTCCCGAGCGCATTTTCGATGACAAGGGCGCGGGCCACTTCGGCTGGCACGGCGTCCTCACCGGCGCGTCGGTCGTGTTCTTCGCGGTGTTCGGTTACGACACGCTGACCACGGCGGCGGAGGAAGCGAAGAACCCACAGCGCGACCTGCCGCGCGCGGTGCTGCTCTCGCTCGCGGTCGCCATGGTCCTGTATATCGCCGTCTCGCTCGTGCTTACCGGCATCGTGCCGTACACCTCGCTCGGTGGCGAAGCCTCTGTGTCCGATGCGTTCAACGCCATCGGCCTGCCGTGGATCAGCAACATCATCGCGGTCGCCGCGGTGATCGGCGTGATCAGCGTGCTGTTCGCCTTCATGCTGGGCGCCGCGCGCATCTGGTTCGCACTCTCGCGCGACGGCCTGCTGCCGGCGTACTTCTCGAAGGTGCACCCGCGCTTCGGCACGCCGGCGCGCCCGACCATGATCCTTGGCATCTTCACCGCCATCGTTGCTGGCCTGCTGCCCATCGGCGAAGTGGCCGAGCTGGTGAACATCGGTACGCTCAGTGCGTTCATCCTGATCTGCGCGTCGGTACTTGTCCTGCGCGTGCGCAAGCCGGATCTTCATCGCAACTTCCGCACGCCGGCCGTGTGGTTCACCGCACCGCTCGGCATCCTGTTCTCGCTGGCGCTGATTTATGGCTTGCCGTGGATCACGTTCGAGCGCTTTGCGATCTGGATGATCATCGGTCTGATCGTGTACTTCACCTATGGTGTGCGGCATAGCAAGTTGAACTGAGGAACACGTGATGCGGTGGGGCAAGCACCTATCGCCCGCAAGCGCGCTCCTACAGGAGTGCGCTTGCGAGTTCGGCGAGTTTGGCGACGGTGTTCATGTTGCGGGCGGTGCCGGCCTTTGCGGCGGGGATCACCAGTTTCGATGAGGCCATGCCTTCGTCGTAGCGCACATAGATCTCGCGCTTGCCGAGCCTGAGTTCCTCGGAGGCCTGGTGCTTTACGTCCGCCAGGGCGTTCTTTGCCGGCGCCTCGTCCAGGAAGATGGCGACGACGCGGTTGCCGGGCGCTGCCTTGAAGGGGCTCGCCGCCTCCACCGCAGACATCTCCGCCACGGTGCGGACCATCACCCCCACGGGCTTGCCCGCGTAGTCAGCAAGCCGTGCCTCGAGGGCGGCCTTCACCGCCTTCTCCTTCAGCCGCGAGGTGAACACCACATTCCCGCTGGCGATGTAGGTCTTCACCCGTTCGAACCCTTCCGCCTCACACATGGCCTTGAGCTCAGCCATGGGCAGCTTGCCGGTGCCACCGACGTTCACGGCGCGGAGTAGGGCGATATACGCGGTCATGGCGGGCTCCGTGGCAGGGTGGGGCGAGTGTAAGCCGAAGGTGGCCGGGTGGTGCAGGGCGGTTGAATCGGCCCGGGCGGCGCCCTACCTTCGAAAGTCTGATCCCCCGCCCACCACAGGATGCTTTCCCATGGCCGATCTCTCCCTCTACCCGATCACCGCCCGCTGGCCGGCGCAGCATCCGGATCGTATCCAGCTGTATTCGCTGCCCACGCCGAACGGGGTGAAGGTCTCGATCATGCTGGAGGAACTGGGCCTACCCTATGAAGTCCACCTCGTGGACATCATGAAGAACGAAAGCAAGCTGCCGGAATTCGAGTCACTTAACCCGAACGGTAAGATCCCCGCCATGATCGACCCGAATGGCCCTGACGGTAAGCCGATCGGCCTGTTCGAATCCGGCGCCATCCTGCTTTACCTCGCCGAGAAGACGGGCAAGTTCCTTCCGAAGGACCCGGCAAAGAAGTGGGACGCCATCCAGTGGGTGTTCTTCCAGATGGCCAGTATCGGACCGATGTTTGGCCAGGTGGGTTTCTTCCACAAGTTCGCCGGGCGCGAATGGGAAGACAAGCGGCCGCTGCAGCGTTATGTCGACGAAGCCAAGCGCTTGCTGGGCGTGCTCGATAAGCAGCTGAAGGGCAAGCAATGGATCATTGGCGATGACTACACCATTGCCGATATCGCCACGATTGGCTGGGTGAACAACCTGGTGACGTTCTACGGCGCGCGTGAGCTGGTGGAATTCGACCAGTTTGAGAACGTGATTGCGTGGCTGGAGCGTGGGACGTCGCGTTCGGGTGTGGAACGCGGCCTGAAGATTCCGGCGCGTTCGTAATCGAAAGCATCGCGCGCAAGCGCGCCCCTACATGGGCCTCGTGTAGGAGCGAGCTTGCGCGCGATCCACGGTCGCGATGGCACAAACCATCGCGACCGCCTGTCGATCAATAATCGTAATTCACGCTCAAGCGCACGTACCGCGGCTGCTGCATCGCCGTCGGCGTGCCGTACAGCGGGTTCGCCAGGTTGGGGCTGGATTCCGAGTTCGGGAAGATCGCCAGCACCTTCTGCTCATTGGTGACGTTGAACACATTGAGGTTGAACGCCAGTCGCGACTGGGCAAAGTCCGGGCGATACGTAGCGCCAAGGTCCAGCTGCCGCATCCACGGCAGGCGGCCATGGCTACCCGGCGGCGACGGTTCGCCGTAGCAGAAGTGGTAGCTGTTGCCGTAACCCGCTGGGTCAGTGCGGTCTTCGCCGAAATAGCCAAGGCAGGGCTTGGGCGCGCCGGAGATCAGGCTGAGGTTCGCGCTGACCAGCCACTCGGGCGTGAACTGGTAGTAGCCGAAGAACTTGAACTGGTGCTTGTGATCGTTGTTCTGCACACCGTTCGTGTTCACCATGATGTAGCTGTTATCCCAGTCCTGGGTGGTCGATACCGCGGTCTGGCCGGTGCCGCGCGATTCGCGGAACAGGTCCGAGCGAAGCTGGCCTTCCGTGTTGCCGTAGCTGCGCGAGAACGTGTAGCTCACCTTGCCGTACCAGCCATCGGCGAACGGGTGCTCGAGGAACGTTTCCAGCGCGTAGTAGCGGCGCTTCAGCCCCTCGAATCCGAATTCCTTGTTCGATAGCGGCACGCTCACGTAATTGCCCGAGGTATCGACCAGGTTGAACGTGTTGGCCTTGCCCGGGTTGAACAGCCAGCAGCTCACCGGGTTACTGTCGGTGGTGACGTTGTAGCCCAGCGACTGCGCTTTCGCCAGCACCAGGTCGATATCGCAGTAGTCGTCGATGGCGTTGCGCAGGATGCGCTGCGTCGCCTTGGCGCCGTAAACCCAATCGGAACCCAGCGTCTTCGTGAAGCCGAGGATGAATTCATCCTGGTATTCGGATTTCAGGCCCTTGGTCGTCACCGTCTTGGGATCGGGCAGCTGGCCGAAGGTATTGTTCGCGGCCACCGGCACCGAGATGGCCGTGAGGTTCGTCGGCGTGCCGTCGGCGGCGATTCCGCCGTAGGTGAAGTACTGCGATGTGGTGAGCGCGCCGCCCGCGGCATTCAGGGCGGGGTTCAGCGGCAGGCCGAGGTAGTAGCGGCCCGCGTTCGCGTAGATCTTGAACGTCGCATCACCATTCACATCCCAGCTGGCACCCAGGCGCGGCGCCCATTGCGGCTTGTGCTGGGTGATGAAGGCGTCGCTATCCGCGTTGAAGTTTTCGAACTGGTCGTTGCGGATGCCGAGCGAGAGCAGCCAGCGGTCGGAGACCTGCCACTTGTCTTCGATGTACTGCGCGCGCTGCGTCGAGCGCACGGTGGCGAGGCTGCTGTTGATGTTCTGGATGACATAGTAGCCGCCCGCGCCGTTCGGAAAGCCGCCGGTGGCCGGCACGCCAAGGCCCGTGGAGATCGGCGTATTCGGATCGCCCTGGCCGTAGGTCCACGAGTACCCGCCGGGGCCGGATGTGACCGAGCCCTGGTCAAGCGCCGTGGCGGTCTGGTTATCGATACCCGCCGTGATCGTGTGATCGCCGATCTTGTAGGTGATATCGATGCGGGTATTGGTGGTGCGGTTACCCTTGCCGGCGGGGATCAGGCTGGAGACCGTCTGTGAGTTACCGCGCGGCGCGCCGCCATTCAAGGCGGGGTTCTGGTTGACGATGCCATCCACGTACGTGAGCGAGGGATCGTAGCCGCCCGGGGAGTCATAGGCGGTGGTATGCAGCTTGCCGTACTGGGCGCTGATCGTGAGGTCATCCGTGATGTAGCCGGTGTACTTGGCCGTCCAAAGGTCGCCACCGTTCTTCGTATCGTCATCGGCGCCGATGCGGCCCAGGCGCGTGCGTGACGCATAGTCGTAATCGTAGACCGTGCCCGAGGTCTGGTACTTATCCGAGGCACCGGTCAGTTCAAGGATGTGGTTATCGGTGATGTTCCAATCGATCTTGCCGTACCAGCGTGGCGAGTTATAGCGGTAATCCTCGTACGGCTTGGTACTGGTGTAGCCGCTGACCGGGTTCACCGTATTTCCTTGCTGGCGCTCGTATTCCGCGGCCACGAACACGAACAGCTTGTCCTTGATCAGCGGGCCGCCGGCGTAAGCGCTGACGGTGGTGCTGTCGCTGCTGTTCTCGCTATCGGGTGCATAGAGGTTGCCTGCGCGCGGTGAGGCCGGTAGGCCACTTTCGTAGTAACGGTTGCGCTGCGATGCACGGGCAAATGCGGGTTCCCACAGCACCTGCGCACCGAAATGCCATTCATTGGTACCGCGCTTGCCGACCACGTTGATAACGCCACCATCGGAGCGACCGTACTGGGCGCTGTAACCACCGGTGTAGACCTCCTGCTGCTCGATCGCACCGTAGGGGAGCGATAACCCGCCAAAACCCTGCAACGGATCGGTCGTGGCGAAGCCGTTGACGTAGTAGGCGTTCTCCGAGGCAGCAGAACCGCCGAAGCTCACCAGCGAGTTGCCGGTCGCGCCCTTGAAGTTACCGCCGTTGTTCACGACACCCGGCGCGAGCAGGGCGATAGCCTCGGAGTTGCGCCCCAGCGGCAGCTTCGCGAGCTGTTCGGATGTCACGACCGTGCGCGAATCGATGCTGGAAACGTCGATCTTGGCCAGCGCGGACGCCGATACGGTCATGCCGGTGAGGTCCTGCGCATCGGCGGCCTTGCTCACGAACGACACTTCGGTACCTGCGCCCACCTTCAGCACGATGTTGCTGCGGGTATCCACGGTCTGCCCGTTCGCCTTGAGGCTTACGGTGTAGGTGCCCAGGGGTAGCTGGCCGGCGCTGTAGCGGCCGCGGTCGTCGACCGATACCTCGCGGCTCAGGCCCGTATCGCTGGTGATAACGACCGACTGGCCGGCGGCGGTGGGCACCTGGCCAAAGATGCCGCCGGTGGTGGACTGGGCAAAAGCCCCCGGCGCAGCCAGGGCAAGGGCCACGGCAAGCGCGATGCGGTGGGGGCGGGCGGTACGGCTGGACATGGGAAAACGTCTCCTCGGTACGTTTTTGGGCGCACGGCTACCTGCGGGGCCGCGGCACGGCCCCGTCATGGCTTCGATGGACAAACCCCTGGGTGCACTCGGCCAGCCCGGCCGGCAAGGCCGCGGGCGAGTGACGAATGGATGCTTCCGTTCGGAATCCCTTGCGTGCTGCGTCGCAGCACGTGCTAACGGTTATAGCGAAGAACCGTAAGGTTGTATAGGGGTTTAGGCGGCCAAATCAAAAACGTGCGATCGTGGCCTGCGGGCAAAAAAAAACGGCCGCAAATGCGGCCGTTTCTACACTTGCACCACGATGGGGATTACCAGAAGCGGTATTCCAGGGCGAGACCGGTCACGCCGACGTTCACCGTGCGCTTGTCGCTGGTGATGTCTTCCGCCTTCAGGGCGTAGTGATCGTAGGTGAGGGTAATGCCGAAGTTCTCGTTGAAGTCGTAGCCAAAGCCGAGACCGCCGTACACGCCGTTGTCAGTCGACTGGTTGCGCGAATGGTATTCGTCGTTGCCGCAGCACGCCGACGTAGAGGTGTAGTAAAAGTCTTCGTTGTACTTGCTGCGCGAGTGCGCAAAGCCCGCGCGCGCCGTGATCGTGAAGCCGTGCGGAAGATCCCACTTACCGTTCGCGCCGACAAGTAGCACCTCGCCTTTGAACTTGGCACGGTAGTCGACGTCGTAGACTCCGGATGTCAGCGCCTGTGATCCCTTCATGTTGCCAAGGTCGGTGTATCCGACTTCCACGCCAAGCGAGAACGGGCGATCAACGACCCAGCGATAGCCGGCTACGACACCGATTGCAGTGTCATTATGATCGCTGAAATGGGAATGGCTGATGTCGTAATGCGACTGACCGCCGTTAACGCCGATGAATGCACCATTCTGCGTTACCGCGGCGGCGGAAAATGAGGCGAGAGAAAGAGCGGCAGCCGCGGCCGCCGAGAGCAGAACCTTTTGCATGGTCGAATCCCTTAGTCCTTGAAGTGCGCCGACCCCGTTGCCGGCGAGCCCTGTGGGCGGCGTTATCTTACGAGGGTTTGGGGATGGCTGCCATGACAGCTGGTTGTGACGCGCGTCACAACCAAGCTGTCAGGCAGACCTTGCACTATCAGAAGCGATACTCAACCGCCGCGCCGTAGACGCTCACATCCACGCCACGACGGTCACCCAATACATCCTCTGCCTTCAGCGAGTAGTGGTCGTAGTTCACGGTGATACCGATGTTCGGCGTGAAGTCATAGCCGAAACCCAGGCCGGCATAGATGCCGTTATCGGTGGACGAGCGGCTTTCGTGATATGGCTCGTAGCCTGGGATATCCGGCGAAAGATATTCGTTGCCCTTGAACTTCACGCGCGAATGAGCCACGCCCAATCGTGCGGTGATGGTAAAGCCGTTCGGCAGATCCCATTTGCCATTGGCGCCGACGAGTACGGCCTGGCCCTTCTGGGTGAACTTCACGACATCCTTGTAGTCGTCGTCGCTGTAGTCGTCTTTCTGGGACATCTTGCCTAGATCGACATACCCGACTTCGACGCCAAGCGAGAACGGGCGGTCAACGACCCAGCGGTAACCGGCAGTCACGCCATACGCGCTGTCGTGCTTATCGCCCCAGCCGGTGTGGCTGATATCGTACTGTGCGCCGCCGCCATTGACGCTGATAAACGCGCCATCATGGGTAGCCGCGTTGGCCGAAAGCGAAGCAAACGAAAGTGCGGCGGCCGCAGCCACCGAAAGCAGAACCTTTTGCATGAGTTGTCCCTGAGTCCTTGAAATGTTCCCGCCAGCCCCTTCGCTGGCGTGCCCCCTGTGGGCAGCAGGATTTTACGTCGTTTTAACTTGCGATGCCATGACAGGTATTCCCGGTCCCGTGACCTCTGGCATAGGGAGACCCCGTACCGTGACCTTTAGCATCGGGGGCTTGCGCGGACCGCAGGGGACCGCGCGTATCCACTCGCAGGCAGGACGGCCCGGCGATCCACACGCTCCACGGGAGAATCTTTTGAAATCCACCCTTCTTGCTTCCGCGCTACTGGCCGCCCTGGCCGGTATCGGCGCTACGGCCGCCTTCGCTGCGGATGATGTCCCGGCCATCAAGGACGGCCCCTTCAACGGCACCGTCAAGGTCGTCGTCGATGCCACGGATACCGACCACCGCATCTTCCGCGTCAAGGAAACCGTGCCGGCCCAGCCCGGCAAGCTGACCCTGCTGTTCCCGGAATGGATCCCCGGCCACCACTCGCCGACCGGCCCGATCGACCAGTTCGCCGGCCTTATCGTGAAGGCGAACGGCCAGCGCCTGGAGTGGACCCGTGACGAGTACAACGTCTACGCCTTCCACGTGGACGTGCCTGCCGGCGCCTCGTCGGTGGATCTGGAATTCCAGACCCTGACCCCGCAGGACACGCGCCAGGGCCGCATCGTGATGACCCCGGACATCGTCAACGTCCAGTGGAACCAGGTTGCGCTTTACCCCGCTGGCTACCGCGCCGACCAGGTCCAGTTCGAGCCGTCGGTGAAGCTGCCGGCCGGCTTCCAGTTCGGTACCGCGCTTGAGCAGGCCAGCAAGGATGGCGATACCGTCACCTTCAAGAACATCAACTTCGACGACCTGGTCGATTCGCCGATCTTCGCCGGCCGCTACTTCAAGCGCGTAGACCTGGATCCGAACGGCCGCTCACCGGTGCACCTGAACATCGTGGCCGACAGCGCCAAGTCGCTGGAGATCAAGCCGGAAGCGCTCGAAATCCACCGTAACCTCGTCAAGCAGATGGACAAGCTGTACGGCGCGCGCCACTACAACCACTACGACTTCCTGCTGGCGCTGACCGACAAGCTCGGCGGCATCGGCCTGGAGCACCACCGCTCGTCGGAAAACAGCGCCTCGCCCAACTACTTCACCGAGTGGGACAAGAGCTGGCTGGGCCGCGACCTGCTGGCCCATGAGTACAACCACTCGTGGGATGGCAAGTACCGCCGCGGTGCGGATCTGTCGACCCCGAGCTTCAACGTCCCGATGGGCGACAGCCTGCTGTGGGTCTACGAAGGCCAGACGCAGTTCTGGGGCAACGTGGTCGCCGCCCGTTCGGGCCTCGTCTCGCAGGACCAGGCGCGTGACCTGCTCGCGCTCGTCGCCGCGACCTACGACAAGGGTCGCCCGGGTCTGTCCTGGCGCAACATTCAGGATACGACCAACGATCCGACCATCGCCCAGCGTCGCCCGCTCTCGTACCGCAACTATCAGATGAGCGAGGACTACTATTCGGGCGGCCAGATGATCTGGCTGGACGTGGATACCAAGCTGCGCGAACTCACCAAGAACAAGCGTTCGCTGGATGATTTCGCCAAGGCCTTCTTCGGCATGAAGGACGGCGACTGGAAGGTCAACCCGTACACCTTCGACGAAGTGGCTTCGACCCTCAACGGCATCGCGCCGTATGACTGGGCGAAGTACCTGCGTGATCGCGTCGATGGCCACAAGGGCGATATCGAAGGTATCGAGCGTGGTGGCTGGAAGCTGGTCTACAACGACAAGCCGTCGGACGCCGTGAAGGCGTTCGAAGCCCGCCGCCACTACACCGACCTCACCTACTCGGCCGGCTTCGGCGTGTCGTCGAAGGGCGACATCTCCGACGTGCGCTGGGATAGCCCGGCCTTCAACGCCGGCCTCTCGCCCGGCATGCACATCGTGGCCGTGAACGGCAAGGAATTCGACGGCGATGCGCTGAAGGATGCCGTGACCGCCGCAAAGGGCACCTCGGCCCCGATCGAACTGCTGGTGAAGAACTTCGACACCTATAAGACGATCAAGATCGAATACCACGATGGCCTGATGTACCCGCACCTCGAGCGCGACAGCAGCAAGCCGGACTGGCTGAGCCAGCTGTACAAGGCAAAATAAGCACGAAAAGGGCCCCGCAAGGGGCCCTTTTTTTTAACCCGCATGGCGCATCCCCTGTAGGAGCGCGCTTGCGCGCGATGGGGTTTCCCGCAGGCCCCCATTGCGCGCAAGCATGCCCCGCACACGAGCTACACTCCCCGCCATGGAACCGACGCCCACGCCCCCCGGCCAGCAACTCGACGCCGCCCACCGCCGCCGGCGCTGGCTCATGTTCCTGTTCTGGGGGGTGATCTTCGGCACCGCCGCGATCGGCAACGTGCTGACCAACCGGATCGATGCCGATCGCTACCACGTGCCCGTCACTACGTGGCACATCGTCATCAACGAGGTCAGCAGCCCGCTGGTCTCGCTGCTGCTCCTGCCCTTCCTGCTCATGGCCTGCGATCGCTGGCCTCTGCACACCGACACGTGGCGGCGCTACGTGCCGTATTACATTGCAGGCAGCGTCGTGTGGTGCGTGCTGCATATCGCTGGCATGGATCTGCTGCGGCTGCTGGGATACACACTGGGCGGTGACCGGTACGATCCCGGCAATCTGCTGCTCCAGTTCGTCTATGAATACCTGAAAGACGTACGCACGTTCTTCTTCATCGTCACCCTGAGCCACGCGGTGGAATGGTTCGGCCGGCAGATGAAAGGCGAGGCGAGCCTGTTGGCGGAGCCCGACGAAGGGGTGCCCGTGGAGCCGGTCGACCGCCCCGAACGCTTCCTGGTGCGCAAGCTGGGCCGCGACTTTCTGGTGGCCACGGCCGATATCGAATGGGCCCAGGCATCGGGGAACTACGTGAACCTGCGGGTCCGTGGCCGTGATTACCCGCTGCGCAGCACGCTCGCCGCGCTGGAGGCCAAGCTGGACCCCGCCGTGTTCGTACGCGCCCACCGCAGCTACGTCGTGCAACTGGCCCAGGTGACCGCGATCGAACCCCTGGACGCCGGCGAGGCCCGCCTGCACATGGCCGATGGCACGGTGCTGCCCTGCAGCCGGCGCTACCGGGAAGCCCTACGCGCCGTGGCGGCGGGCGCTGAACCCGCCGTAGTCCGTGCCTGACAACCAAGGCTAGGCCAGCGGCGGCCAATACGGCTACAATGCCGGTCCGCTCAGATACGCGCCCGTAGCTCAGCCGGATAGAGTAGTGGCTTCCGAAGCCATTGGTCGGGGGTTCGAATCCCTCCGGGCGCGCCATTCTTCGCCGCTTTCGCGGCCGGCCACGACGCATGGCTACCGATTCCCTGCCGTTGTTCCATCGCTACGAAGGCATCGTGCGGGATCCGGCGCTGGACTTTGCGGCGCACCTGCCGTTGCCAGATGCCCTGCGCATGGAGAACGATGCCCGCCATGCCGTTTACTACGCCCCGTTCGACCACCTGAATCCCAACGCACGGCTGGTCCTGGTCGGCCTTTCCCCGGGGCGGGCCCAGGCATTGGTGGCATTGGAGACGGCGCGGCGCGAACTGCTCGCGGGTAGCGACGACGTGAGCGCCGCGGCCGCGGCCAAACACGCCGCGAGCTGGTCGGGGCCCATTCGCCGCACGCTTGTGCGGATGCTCGACTTCCTCGGTGTCGCGACCCAGCTGGATATCGCTTCCACCGCAGAACTCTGGACCACGCACACCGACCTCGTGCACTTTTCCGCGGCGCTGCGGTATCCCGTGTTCGTCGGCGCGAAGAACTTCAACGGCGCTGGCGTCGAGCGCAACCCGTTCCTCCTGGCGCAAATCGATAGCTACTTCGCCCTTGAGTGCACGCATCTCACTCATGCGATGTTTATCCCGTTCGGCACCGCGGCGCAGGTCGCGTGCGACCGTGTCGTTGCGCAGGGGCTGCTCAGGCCGGAGCAGGTTCTTGCAGGCCTCCCGCATCCGTCGGGTGCCAACGCCGAACGCGTCGCCTACTTTCTTGGGCAGAAAACGCGTGCCTCGTTGTCGGCACAGACGCGCCCCGAACCGATCGACGCCGCGCGCGCGTCGGCCCTGCTGCGCCTCTCGACATGGATTCCCGCTGCAGCAAAGCCTTCGCAGGCGCATCAACAGGATCACCGTCACACCCATCCCGGGCTCGCCTTGATGTGACTATTAGATCGTGTTAAACCGAACGATCAGTCACATTGGGGGCGGTGCTTACGATGGATGTGATCGGATGGCTCCATGGCCAGGTGCTCGATTTCTTCGGGCTCGGCCCGCTGCTCGAGCTGATCGCCAGGGGCGACTACCGCGCGCTGCTCACGGTGGATGGGTTCGGCGCCGCGCTCAACCCGATCCTGCCCCTGCTGCTTATCTTCGAATTGCTGCGCAGCGTCGCCCTGAAGACCTTCAGGCGCGAGCATTACCAGGTGCCCTTGCTGGTCATGGTGCTCAACCGGTTCATCGGCAGCTTCATCACCATCGCCGTGGTCGGGCTGTGCATCGGCCTGTTCCAGCGGGTCGCACTCTTCCAGGCGGGCCTGACGTGGTACGGCGTGCTCTACGGGTATGTCGCCTGGGAGCTTTCCCACTTCGTCTATCACTTCCTCGCGCACAAGGTGCGGATCCTGTGGTGCCTTCATTCCACGCATCACGCCCCCGTGGCGATGAACATGAGCGTCAACTATTCGCATATCTTCCTGGAGGCCGCCTACGCGGACTTCGTGCGCACCACCATCTGCATGGTCCTTGGCGTGAGCCCGCCACTGCTCGTGCTGATCATGATTATCGATGGCTTCTGGGGCAGCTTCATCCACGTCGGCGAAAATGTAATGAAGAACGGCAGGCTCGGCGTGTTGAATCGCATCATCCTCACGCCATCGCACCATCGCGTGCACCACGCCCGCAATGTCGTGTACATGGACACCAACTTCTGCAACCTGCTTCCGATATGGGATCGGTTGTTCGGTACGTACATTGAAGAGCGCGATGACGTGCAGATCGAGTACGGCATCACTCGCCCGATGAAGCCGTACAGCGTGACGAATGCTTACCTGGGTGAGTTCTACCTGCTCGGCAAGGATGTCTGGCATGCCCCCGGCATACGCAACAAATTCATGTATCTCGTCATGCCGCCGGGGTGGAGTCACGACGGAAATCACAAGACTGCCCGGGTTGCCAAGCAGGAGCTGGCGGGAATGGATCTTCGAGGCGTTCGTTCATGAAAACATTCGCATGCCTCGTCGTTGCCGCCCTGCTCGGCATGTCCATGACTTCCCATGCGGCGCATGTCGATCTCGCGCTTGGCAAGGACGTGACCGGATCGCCCATCTGTAAACCTGGCGAGGAAGCCGTGAAGGCGGTGAACGGGAAGCTGGCCAGCAAGACTCAGGATAAGTTCTGCACTAAGGAAGTCCCGAGCTGGCTCAGGATCGACCTCGGGCAGGTGGAGCGGGTGTCGGGCTTCACGATCAGGCATGCCGGTGCGGGTGACGAGCCCAACGAGATGAACACGCGAGCGTTCACCGTGCGCGTATCCCAAGACGGCCAGGACTGGAAATCGGTGGTTGATGTGACGGCCAATACTGCCAGCGTCACTGAGCACCGCATCACGCCAATGCAGGCCCGCTACGTCGAGCTCGACGTGACAAAGCCGACGCAGACGGATGATCCCGCCACGCGGATTTATGAAGTGGAAGTCTGGTAGCCGCGTACATCACGGCACACGGCCCGGCTTGCTCTTCGGCTCGAGCGGAACGGAGAGCTGCCGGAGGCATGATGCAACGGTCAGTCAGCGAGCGGTAGCCGCACCCTGAAGCACGCCCCGCCACGTTCGACATCAGCCACGTCGATGCTGCCGCCATGACGCTCCACCACCTGCCGCGCAAGATGCAGGCCGAGCCCCGTGCCCGTGCTGCTCGGGCGGGTCCGGTAGAAGGGTTCGAAGATGCGGTCGCGTTCTTCCGGGGGCACGCCAGGGCCTTCGTCCGTGACGGAAAGCTCGCCGAACGCGTTCACCGCCACGCTGATCGTGCCTTCGTCGCCCGCATGCATCATCGCGTTCTGGATCAGGTTCATCAGCACGCGCGATAACGCGAGTGCATCGCCCTTCACCCATACCGGTGTGCCCGGCCCGTCAAAGGCGATGTCATTGCCTGATTCCACGGCAACCGGTGCGATGTCGGCCACCGTATCGGAGGCGAGCCTGGCAAGGTCGAGACGCTGGCACGCCGCGGCGTCGCCATTGAAGCGCTGCAGGTCAAGCAGCTGCTCCGCCAGGTTCCATAGCCGCGCGACGTCGCCGATGAGGCGCGTGCGCTCAGGCCCGGGGTCCATGGCCTCGATGCGCGTGCGCAGGATGGCAATCGGTGCACGCAGCTCGTGTGCTGCGCTGGCGAGGAAGCGGTCGCGCACGTCGTAACCTTCGCTCACACGAGTCAACGCGGCGTTGAAGCCGCGAACGAGGGGCTGGATCTCATGGGGCACCGTCTGGTCAGCGAGCCTCGCGCCGCGCTTTTCCACGTCGATCGCATCGGCATGCCGTGCCACCGCGCTCACACTGCGCATGGAGCGGCGCACGATGATCGGCACGATGATCAACGTCGCCAGTACCGTCGGGAGCAACAGGCGCCAGGTAAGGTAATCCGCGACCATGGTGGTGAGCCCGCCTGCCGAGGTTGTCGATGCCCCGCCCATGATGAAGTGCACCTTGCGGAACTTCCATGCCACCACGCGGATGGCGGCCGTGTCGGTATACGGCGCGCGCGAGCCGTGGATGTCGGAGGCAGCAAGACGGTCGAGTCGATCGATCAGGGGCGAAAGGCTGGCAGGCGGCGTGCCCTGCTGGTAACTGTGGCCTGCTTCATCACGAGCCACGATCCACAGGTCGGGGTAGCCCTGCATGGCTTCACGCAAGGCCTTCGTCGGCGCGAGGGTGATGCCGCCGTCGTGCGCGGGGACCAGCGAATCCTGCACTTCTTCGACCAGCTTCGGAGCCACGTACGACACGCTGTCCCGATGAATCTGGTAGCCCAGGATCAGGAACGCCGCCATCATGATCAGGCCCTGCGGCAGAACGATGCGCAGGGTGAGCTGCCATGCCAGGGATTTACCGTGTCTTGACATGCTGCACCTTGCTCCGCAACAAGTAGCCGATACCACGAATCACGTGGATGTCGACCTCCGCACCTGCGTCATCCAGTGAGCGGCGCAGCTTGGAAATGTGGGCATCCAGCGCGTTGGACTGGATCTCATCATCGAAGTCGTAAACGGCTTCGAGCAGGTCGTTGCGCGAGACCGTGCGGCCATGGCGCAGGCACAAGGCCTCCAGCACGAGAAGCTGGCGCCGCGGTAGCCGCAGTGGCGTCGGGCCGACGAAGGCCTCGTGCGCGCCGAAATCGAACGACAGGTTGGCGATGGTGGCGCGGGGAATATCACGCGGCGACTGGCGGCGGGACACCGCGCGGATGCGTGCAAGCAGTTCCTCGACCGCGAAAGGCTTCACCAGGTAATCGTCCGCGCCGAGATCCAGGCCGGCAATGCGATCCGCGAGCGAGCCACGAGCGGTCAGTACGATCACGGGAACCCCGGGCAGGCACTCCCGCGCCTTTGCGATCAGGGTGACCCCATCGCCATCGGGCAGTTGGCGATCGAGTACCACCAGGTCATGCACGCACAGGCGCAAGGCCTCACTGGCCTGGAGCAGGTTTGGCGCCACATCGATCACCAGCCCATGCCGCTCCAGCGCCGTACGCAAGGCGTCCGCCAGTTCGGTTTCGTCTTCAACCAGGAGTATCCGCATGGGCCGCCCATACCTAACGTCAGCTAAATGGTAACGGGTGGGCCCTGAAGGGGCGGCAATGTTCTGGCAATGTGGCCCCGGGGACCATGCACGTTCCCCCCAAGGGCGTCCCCCCGCCATGCATTACGGAATTATTCGCCGCATCGTCACCCTGGCCGAGCTCATCGAGCCCGACCGCGCCCAGGTCTGGGCGTGGTTCTTCGAGACCCACATCGAGGCCCTCGGCGGCCGCCCGGTCGAGCTGGCCTTCCACGGCCGCGGGCCGGAGGTGGTCGCGTTCCTGCTGGATATCCTCAGCCGTACCCGCCATGCCAGCAACGTGAAGCCGTTCCCCCGCCGGCCAAAGCGCCAGATCGGCCTGCAGCCGAATGATGATTTGTTCGCCCATGGCGCGGGTGCGGTCGTCGCTGTTCCTGGCCGATAAGCGGGGGCCCAAGGCTGCGAGGGCCTTGTCAGCGGCCGTCTGATTCGTTCATGACGATACCTACGACGATGCCGGAGGCCAACCACGCGGCGAGTAGCTGCCCCGCACGTTGTATGCCTTCTGCTTCGCCCAGCCTTTCGACGAGGCTATCGCACAGCGCCCCGAACGCAGGATCACTGCCCAGACCGAATAGCGCGCTGGTCTCGATATCGTCCATGCGGCGCAGGCGGGAGATGTTGTCCTGGCGCCAGATGGCAAAGCCAGCGCACGAGGAAAGCATCTCGCTCTCGATGTCCTCTTGGCCATCACGAAGCGCCGCCCATACGTCGTCGGCATTCGTGGCGGCGCGGCGGATCCGCAGGCTGGGCGACAACACCAGCGTCGCCGCATCCCAGTCAACGCCGCCCAACATGTCTTGCGACAACACGGCGACATCCTTTGCCACAAACGCTTCGCCAAGCATCCATTCGATCCATGCAAGTTCATCAAGATCAGGGTTGTGCGGATATAGCGTTCGTAGTGTCGCGGCGAAGTCAGCACCATAATGATCAAGCGTCCACCCTCGCGGTGGATTCTGGTCAATATGCGTGATGGCGGCGACGCGGAAGGCTTGCTCACCCATGAACCGGCGAAGCAGCGGGTAGCTGACCTCAAGGCAGCCCATCAGCTGCACGCGGTAGTTGTTCTGGTAGATGTTGAGGCCAGGCGCGGCGCCCGCACCAAACGCCGCCGCGTCGGCTTCGTCTCCCGTTACCAGCCATTCGCGGAAGCGGGCCTGCAGCGTGGCGAGGTTCATGCCGCCTCCCTGCGCGCATCTTCGTGGTAGCCGATGGCGCGGGCGATGCCGAGCTCGTCCAGCAACTCGGGTAGCGGCGGGATCGCATCGTCACGCTCGATCATGGTGGCGACATCACCCAGCAACGACCGTGCCGTGGCATAGAGCGACCACACGTCATCGCATACCGGCTGATCGTGTGTATCGATCAACAAGCCAGGGCCTTCGGTATGCCCGGCCAGGTGGATCTGGCGCACGTGTGCGGCAGGGATGCCGGCAAGGAAGGCGTGTGCATCGAACCCATGGTTGTGTGCGCTGACAAAGACGTTATTCACGTCGAGCAACAGCCCGCAACCGGTACGTCGCGCCATCGCATCGATGAACTCCCACTCCGCCATTTCGGCGCCGTCGAACGCCACGTAGCTGGAGGGGTTCTCAAACAACAGGGGGCGGTCCAGTGCCTCCTGGGCCATGTCGATGTTGCGGCAGACCATGTCGAGTGCTTCCGTGGTGTACGGCACCGGCAACAGGTCGTGCGATGAGAAGCCGGCGACTCGTGACCAGCTCAGGTGATCGGAAACAAACAGGGGCTGGATCTCGTCGGCCAGTGCGCGCAGGCGGCGCAGGTAATCGCGGTCCAAACCATCGGATGAGCCGATGGACAGGGAGACCCCGTGCATGGCGACCGGGTGCTTCTCGCGGATGCGGCGGAGAATGTCGCGTGGCTGGCCGCCATCCACCATGAAGTTTTCCGAGATCACCTCGACGAAATCCACCGGGACGTTGCCCTCGAGGAAATCGCGGTAGTGCTCCTTGCGCAGGCCAAGGCCGTAGCCGGCGAAGGTGGGAATCGATGTCGTCATGTCATGCCTCCTGTAGGAGCGCGCTTGCGCGCGATGGGGGTTTGCTAGGGTGTCGGGATCGCGTGCAAGCACGCTCCTACAAGGGCCTGGGATATCGCCGGCAGGAGGGTGGCGTTACTGCGGTTCGGTCAGCGTGCCGCCGGCGGCCTTGCACTCGCTGGGCAGCTTCACGACCACGCCCTGGCCCTTGCAGGTGTTCAGGCCCTTGCAGTCGTTCTTGGCGGTGGCGCAGAGGCTGGTGCCCTTGCAGGTGTTCACGCCATAGCAGCGCGAAAGCTCTTCCTTCGCGGCGGCGGGCTTGTCGGTCGCGTGCGCCGGTGCGGCGAATTGAGCGATGGCGATGGCGACCAGCGCGGCGGCGCCGGCAAAGGTCGAGCGGGACTTGGTGGCGGTGGTATTCATCAGGTGTGTCTCCCGGAAGTGGAATGAGGTGGGGTTAGGGGGTGTTGCTGGCTCTTATTTCGCGTCGCGCGCGGCTTCTTCGATCACCGCGGCGACCTTCTCCGGCTGCGAGATGTACGAGACATGGCTGCCGTCGACCTCGGTCACGTGCGCATGGGCGCGCTTGTACATCCAGCGCTGGAGATCGGGGCTGAGCGCGTGGTCCTGGGTGCTGACGACGGCCCAGGTGGGCTTGGTGTGCCATGCGGCGACGGGCAGCGTGGCGTTGAAGGCGGCCTTGGCGGCGGGCACCTGCGAGACCGCCATGAAATCGGTGCGGTTCTTCGTGAGGTCACCAGCGAAGTCAGCGCCGAACTTTGCTTCGTTGAAGAACAGGTGGTCGTCGCGGGTTGCTTCGATATCGTTGCTCGGGGCGGGCATGGAACCGACCAGCTGCGACACGCTCTCACCCACTTCCGGCACCAGGGCCGAGACGTAGACCAGCGCGGCAACTTTGTCGCGGGCACCGGCCTGGGTGATCACGGCACCGCCGTAGCTGTGACCCACCAGCACGACCGGGCCATCCTGCTTGCGGATCTGCTCACGGGTCTGGTCGACATCATCGGCCAGGGTTTCGATGCGCGGCTGCACCACGCTCACGTGGTAGCCCTTGTGGATCAGGATGTCGTGGACGACGCGCCAGCCGGAGCCATCGACGAAGGCGCCAGGGACAATCACGATGTTTTTCACGCCGGTTGGGGCGGGGGTGGCATCGGTGGCGAAGGTGGCCGGGCCGGTGCCCAGGGCGAGCGCGGTCAGCGCGAAGAGAATGCTCTTACGCATGGTGGGTAAGCCTGTGGTGGTGGGAAGGGGGTATTAGCGGCGCGGTGGGAAAAGGTGCTGGTCGAGCGACCAGTTGCCACCGCCGCGTGCGATGAGCGGGAGTAGCAGCCCCGCCCAGGACAGATGCGTGGGCCATGCGTCGGGGTACACAAACACCTCGATCACCGTGGTCATCGCAAGCAATGCGAACGCCGAGGTGCGGGTGAACAGGCCAAGCAGAAGCAGTATCGGGAACACGTGCTCCGCATAGGTCGCCAGGTGCGCGGCAACGTGCGAAGGAATCAGCGGTAGCGCGTATTCCGACTCGAACAGGTCGTAGGTGGATGCCTTGATGGTGAGCAAGCCTTCGACCTTGGTGCGGCCGGACTGGAAGAACACCGCCGCGATGCCCAGGCGCGCCACGAGCAGCAGCGCGCTTTCGGGGATCACCCGCGACAGCAAGCCTGTTGCCGCGGGTGCCTTGCGAACGGCGGGTACAAGGGCACTCACGCCTTCGCCTCGAGGGTGCCGTGGCCCTTCGGGGTCTTGATCGTGACGCAGGTGTCCTTGTCGACCAGCTTCCAGGCATTGCCCTGGTAATCGGTCTTGGACGTCCCGGCGCAGCTCGTGCCGGCGCCAGCGGCGCAGTCGTTCTGGCCGGCCTTCGCCACGCCGTAGCACTTCTCCATCGGCTTCTTCGTTTCATCGGCATGCGCGCCGCCGGCGATGGCCGCGAGGCCGAGGGCGAGGGTGGCGGCGAGGGCGCTGTACTTGCGGGTCATGGGGCGTTTCCTTGGTGGGTTCGGTCGGGTGGGGATCAGACGAGCTGGAGGGCGACGTCGATGTTTCCGCGGGTAGCCTTGGAGTACGGGCAGGTGCGGTGGGCCGCTTCGATCAGGGCCTGGGCCGTCCCGGCATCGATACCGGGCAGGCTCACCTTGAGACGCGCCTGCAGGGCGTAGCCGCCCGCGCCGGTGCCCAGATCCACTTCGGCATGCACGGCGGTGTCCTGCGGCAGGCGGATCTTGCGTTCGGCGGCGGCCAGGCCCATGGCACCGATGAAGCAGGCGGACCAGCCCGCGGCGAACAGCTGCTCGGGGTTGGTGCCGCCACCGTGGCCACCCGGCGGGGTGAGCTTGATATCCAGGGCGCCATCGGTGCTGGTGGCGCGGCCGTCGCGGCCGCCGGTGGTGCGGGTCTTGCCGGTGTAGAGAACGGTATCGATCTGGCTCATGGTCGTGTCCTTGTGCAGTGGGTGGCTGGTGTCAGCCGGTGATGCACATGAAAACGTCCGGGCGTATCCCGCTTGTGTCGCCACCCACGCCAAAACGCATCGCAATGTGTCCCAAGGCCATCTGGATACGTTTCGATACAAAGCCGCCCGCTTTGTACATTTCGATACAAAAAGCCCCCTCGCAGGACATCCCCGGGACAAACGGCACGCCTTTAATGCAAGCCGTACCCACCCGACCCGAGGCCACCATGAACGTCTTCTTTAGAGTGCTTACCGTTTTCGCGCTGGGCGTTGGCCTGGCGGCTGCCTGGCCGGGGCTCTCCGGCATTGCCCGCGCTGGCGATCAGGCGCCTGCCGCCGGCACGGCGCCGGAGTTCACCGGTATCGACCACTGGTTCAATTCGCAGCCGCTCAGCATGAAAGAGCTGCGCGGCAAGGTGGTGCTGGTGGAGTTCTGGACCAACGAATGCATCAACTGCCTGCACGTGCTGCCGCACACCAAGGAGCTCTACGACAAATATTCGAAGGATGGCCTGGTCGTTGTTGGCGTACACACGCCGGAGTACGACGAGGAGCGCGACCCGGCTAGCGTCAAGGCGGCCATTCGTCGATTTGGCATTGACTGGCCGGTGGCGGTGGATAACGAGAACGCCACCTGGAACGCCTGGAATAACCAGTTCTGGCCGGCGCTGTACCTCGTGGACCAGCAAGGCCACGTTGTGTACCAGCACTTCGGCGAGGGAAACTACGACACCACCGAAGCAAAGGTGCGCCAGCTGCTGGGCAAGGGCTGATACGCGCGATGAATCACCTGGCTTGAACGAGACCAAGCAACCGCATGGAACATATCGACCATATCCTCGTTGTCGACGACGACCACGGCATCCGCACGGGCGTCGTCGATTACCTGCGCAAGAACGGCCTGCGTGCCACGGCCGCCGCGGATGGGCGCGAGATGTTCACCCAGCTGGAAGCTTCGGCGTTCGACCTGGTGGTGCTCGACATCATGATGCCGGGCGATGACGGGCTGGCTTTGTGCCGCAACCTGCGCGCGGGCAAGCACAAGGCCATTCCCGTCCTGTTGCTTACCGCGCGGGATGATGAAACCGATCGCATCATCGGCCTGGAAATGGGCGCCGATGATTACCTCACCAAGCCGTTCTCGCCGCGCGAACTGCTGGCGCGCATCAAGGCGGTGATCCGTCGCACGCGAATGCTGCCGCCGAACCTGCGCATTACCGAAGCGACCGAGATGTTGGCGTTCGGCAAGTGGCGGCTCGATACCACGGCGCGCCACCTGCTTGACGAAGAAGGCACCGTGATCTCGCTGAGTGGCGCGGAATACCGCCTGTTGCGTGTGTTCCTGGATCATCCGCAGCGAGTGCTCACCCGCGACCAGTTGCTGAACCTGACCCAGGGCCGCGACGCCGAATTGTTTGATCGCAGCATCGATCTGCAGGTAAGCCGCCTGCGCCAGCGCCTGCAGGATGACGCGAAGGAGCAGGCGTACATCAAGACCGTGCGCAGCGAAGGCTACGTGTTCAGCATGCCGGTCACCGTCGCCGAGGGTGGTGCATGACGCGCGCCACGCTCGCGTGGCTGCCGCGGAGCATGGCGTCGCGGCTGTCGCTCATCCTGTTCTCCGGCCTGTTGCTGGCCTATGGTGTTTCGTTCGGGCTCTCGGCCTTCGAGCGCTACCAGAGTGCGACCACGGTCATGCTCAATACGCTGGAGCATGAGGTTGGCACATCGGTCGCCATCCTGGACCGGTTGCCAGCCACTGAGCGCGCCCGGTGGCTGCCACGCCTCCGGCGCGACAACTACTTCTTCATCCTGGGCCCCGGTGAGCCCGGGCAGCCGCTCACCACCGAGCGCTCGCGTGACGTTACCCAGCGCATCACGCGCGAGGTGGGCGCGGCCTACGGCGTGCACGCACAAACCGTGTCGATGAAGCCCGAGCGCTACCAGGTGCACCTCACGCTACGCGATGGCGCACCGCTTACCCTCGAGGTGAACCCCCATCCACCGGCCATGGCCGACTGGCTTCCGTTCGTCTTCCTGTTGCAGATGGTAGTGCTGCTTGCCGCCACGTGGCTGGCGGTAAGGCTCGCCACGCGACCGCTGGCGAAGCTCGCCAGTGCCGCGGCATCCATGTCGCCCACCGCGGACCCAAGCCACATGAGCGAAGAGGGCCCCACCGAAGTCGCGAAGGCTGCGGTAGCGTTCAACGCCATGCAGGATCGCATTGGCCGTTACCTGAAGGAGCGCCTGCATATCCTGGCTTCCATTTCGCACGACTTGCAGACACCGATCACACGCATGCGTTTACGCGTGGAATCGCTTGATGACGCCCCGGAGCGCGAGCGCCTGCTGGATGACCTGGCAGAGATGGAGCACCTGGTGCGCGAAGGTGTTGCCTACGCGCGCAGTGCACACGGCGGCGACGAGGCGCCAGTGAAGATGGATCCGGCCGCCTTTATCGAAAGCCTGGTGTTCGATTACCAGGATGTGGGCCAGCCGGTTGCGCTGGACGAGTTGGCGCATGGTGCCGCCATGGTGCGGCCGCGCGCGCTGCGCCGCGTGCTGACCAACCTGATTGATAACGCGATCAAGTATGGCGGCAGTGCGGAGGTGGCAAGTTGCCGGAGCGCGGAGGGTGTGTTGTCGATCACCGTGGCGGACCGTGGGCCGGGTATTCCCGAATCCGAGCTGGAGAACGTCACCCAGCCCTTCCACCGGCTGGAGGGTTCGCGCAGCCGTGATACCGGTGGCGCAGGCCTGGGCCTGGCGATCGCCGTGCAGCTGATGCGCTCGATTGGTGGCGATTTACGCTTGGCGAACCGCGCGGGTGGTGGGTTGGTGGCACGTGTGACATTGCCTTGAGGCGCCATGGATCGCGCGCAAGCGCGCTCCTACAAGGTTCCTCGCAGGTCTTGTGTAGGAGCGCGCTTGCGCGCGATCCACGATTACCCAAACACCTCACGATACGCGAACAACCCCGGCGTCCCACCCGTCACCACAAACAGCACATCCTCACCCTCGCGAACCACGCCACTACGCAAATCGCGCAGCAACCCAGCAAACGCCTTGCCCGAATACACCGGATCCAGCAACACGCCTTCCTGAGAGGCCATGAGCCGGACTGCTGCCAACATGGCATCGGTGGGCATGCCGTAACCGTCACCCAGCTCACTGCCATCGACCTCGATGTCGCCCGACGTGAGCGCGCCTTCTTTGCCCATCAGGCCAAGCGCCGCGTTGGCCAGGTCGCGTGCCGCCTCCCTCGCGCGATCCTCGGCAGCGAGCACGGCATAAGCGCGGATCGTGCGTGTATCCCTTCCCATCGCCGCGTAACCTGCAACCAGCCCAGCCTGCGTTCCCGCGCTGCCGTTAGGGACGATGACCCGATCGAAACGGCCACCGCGGCCCTCTTCCTGCCGCGCGATTTCACGGGCGCAGCGTGCGTAGCCCAACGCCCCCAGCGGGGTTGAACCACCCGTGGGCAGTACAAGCACATTGTGGCCCGCCGCGCGCAGCGTTTCGGCGCGCGCGTTCGCGTGATCGAGCGCGTTCTCTCCGCGCGGAAGGATCAACGGCTTCGCGCCGAAAAGCTCATCGAGCAGCACGTTGCCATTCTTCTCGTAGTCGTCGCCATCGCGCGGCACCATGCGCGCAAGGATCAACTCGCATGCGAGGCCAAGGCGCGCGCATGCGGCAGCGGTAAGGCGCGCATGGTTCGATTGCACGCCGCCCACGCTGACCACCGTATCGACGCCCTCGGCGAGCGCGCCGCCCATGTGATACTCCAGCTTGCGTAGCTTGTTCCCACCGCCGCCCAACGACATGAGGTCATCGCGCTTCGCATACAGGCGAATACCTCGCTCGGGCAGCGCGAGCGCCCGCTCAATGCGCTCCAGCCGCTGGATCGGTGTGGGTCCATCCAGCAGATCGATGCGAGGTAAGGCATCCAGCGTCGAGAGCGAAGGCACACCCATGGCGGTTCGTCCGGTGGCGAAAAGGCGAAGTGTACGCCGGTCGCCCGCGGTTGCTCAGAACGGCGGAAGGTCGTCCGCCAGGTCCTCGTGCTTCTTCAGCACCGGTAGCTGCTTCCGGGCAAAGTCCCGAATCTCCGGGTCTTCGCCCTTGTCTGCCTCCAGCTGGTAGAGCCCGGTCGCGAGCTTGTGGTCGCGCACCATGGCATCGGAATACACACGATCGAACTTCGCCCCCTCCAGGTCCTTCAGCGTATCGATTTCCTGTTGTTGCGCCGGTTCCGGGGCGAGCGCCACCTGCACGCCCTTGCTGCCTGCCAACTTGCCCAATTCCTCGTTGGTGCGGGTGTGGTCCTCGACCATGCGCGCAGCGAACTTCTTCACCGAATCGCTGGATGCCTGTTCCGCGGCGAGCTTGCCCAGGGCGATCTCGGTCAGGCCCGCGCTGCTCGCACGCCGGATGAAATCGGTGTCGGCCGTGGAGATCTTTGCGGGCTGTTGGGCGTGGGCAGCCACGGCAAGCAGGGCAACGGCGGCACAGGCAACAAGGCGCATGGCTTCCACTCCGGTAGATAGAGAAACGCCCCGGCGCGTGGCCGGGGCGTTCCATGGGGCGTGTGCGTTACAGCGCGTTACAAGCGAGGCCCGCGGCGCAGGCCGCCGAACAGCAGCGACAGGATGAACAGGATCAGGAACACGACGAACAGGATCTTGGCGATGCTGGCAGCACCGGCGGCGATACCGCCAAAGCCGAAGATGGCAGCAACAATGGCAACGATGAAAAAGACGACGGCCCAATAAAGCATGTGGGTTCTCCTCGATGGGTGCGGGAAGCGGATCAAAAGTGCCGGCCTTCACTGGCCGACGCCCGCACGGCATTGGCCGCGTCAGGTTGGGTGCCATTCGAGCATTGGGATCCTGAAAGAGCCGTCTTCACACGGTGAGGTCACGGCTCACCGCCTATTGGCGGATTGCTCACATAGCTGCGCGGGGGCTGAACCGAGCCGTAGGTTTACTTAGGGTTTCCGGCTGATGGGGGTGCCTATCGCGCGCAAGCGCGCTCCTACACGAGCCGTAAGCTTGCGGGTGCCTGAATGGGCGTGTCGTGACACCCAGCGGGCGCGCCCATGATTTCTGCAAGGTAGTCATAAGGCTTTTGCCTGGCCGGGCGTTGCGGCGGCCGGGGCAGGGGAGGATCGTTGGCCCCTCTTCCACGATGGATGCTCCGCCATGAGTGCTTCGCGCTTCCGTGATCTCCACCGCACCGGTGCCCTGCTGGTGCTCCCTAACGCATGGGATGCCGGCAGCGCCATCGCGATCCAGCACGCCGGCGCGCCCGCCGTGGCGACGACGAGCGCCGGCGTTGCGTGGGCCTGTGGCTGGCCCGATGGGGACAAGCTGCCGGCCAGCGAGATCCTGACGGCTACCGCGCGCATCGCACGCGTGCTGGCCGTGCCGCTCAGTGCGGATATCGAAGAAGGCGGTTCAACGGACCCCGACGAGGTGGGGCGGTTTGTTGCCTCGCTGGTCGATGCGGGCGTGGCTGGCATCAATATCGAAGACGCGGGGCGCGATCCGTCCGAACTGACGGCGAAGCTTCGGGCGATTCGCGCCGCGCTCGGCGGCCGCGACCTGTACATCAATGCGCGCACGGATATTTACCTGCGCGGGATCGCCAGTGGCGACGAGGCGGTGGGTGAGGTAGTGCGCCGCGCCGGGTTATTCCGCGAAGCTGGGGCGGATGGGCTATTCGCGCCCGGTATCGCGAAGGTCGATGAAATCCGCCGTGTGGCGAGCTCACTGGGTGAGATGCCGTTGAACGTGATGCTGGTGCCGGGGCTCCCTTCGCATGCCGAGCTTTATGACGCCGGCGCGCGCCGGCTGAGCGCGGGTATTGCGTTGGCGATGGATGCCTACGCGAGGGCTGCCAGCGACGCGGCGGCGTTCATGGGTAAAGCCGAGCCTGAGGCGTTGAGCTACCCGTTGTTGAACCGGTTGCTCGACCGGCCCGCAGGCTGATCGCGCGCAAGCGCGCTCCTACAAAAGCAAAAAGGGCGCGGCATAGGCCGCGCCCTTTCGCACCGCCCAGGTGGGCGGTGGCTTACTTCTTCTTGACGTCGAACGACGTGTCGCCGGCCGGCTGGCCGTTCAGCGAGATGGAAACCTTGTACTTGCCTTCCGGCCACTCGTTCGGGTTCTGGATCTTGAACGTGGTAACGGCCGGGCCATCCGTGCTGATCGACTGGCTGATGTCGCTCACGGTGGTGTTGGTTTCGCCATCCTGGAAGGTCCACTTGGCGTTCAGCGTGGCGCCGGCCGTGGTGCCTTCGGTGGCAACCGAGGCGTAGATGGTCTTTTCGTTCGGCGCGAAGGCGGTCTTGGCCTTGGCGACCTTCTTGTCGGCGCCCACGGCGCTGCCCAGGGTGACCGAGCCGATCTTCAGCGATTCAGCGGCGGCCGGGGCGGCAGCCGGGGCCGGGGCGGCCGACGGGGCGGCAGGCGCAGCGGCGGCGGTGGTGGCAGCGGCCGGCGCAGCCGGGGCCGTGCTGGCGGCAGCCGGAGCGGCGGCCGGCGCAGCTGCCGTCGAGGCGGCGGCCGGGGCGTTGGTCTGCTCTTCCTTCTTGCCGCAAGCGGTGAGGACCAGGAGGCCGGCGAGGGTGGCCGTGGCGAGGACAGGCGTGCGGAAGGAAAGCTTCATGTCTGGATTCCGGAAATAGAACAGGGCGAATGCATGGTCGGGTCGAGGCAAAACCCTCGGCCGCGGCAGGTTACAGGCTACACAACTAAAGGCAAGACCAATGAAGAGTGCATGAATGCACGGTTCATCATTGGCGGGCGCCGCGCGGATTACCCGGCTCGGCGGCCGCATCGGTGCTACGGAACGGGTTGATATCCAGCCCGCCGCGGCGGGTGTAGCGGGCGTAGACGGCCAGCTCGCGCGGGGCGCAGCGTTCGCGCAGATCCATGAAGATCCGCTCCACGCACTGCTCGTGGAATTCGGTGTGGCGGCGGAACGAGACCAGGTAGCGCAGCAGGCCGGCGCGGTCGATCGGTGCCCCGGTGTAGCTGATTTGCACGCTGCCCCAGTCCGGCTGGCCGGTGACCGGGCAGTTCGAGCGCAGCAGGTGCGAGACCAGCACCTCGCGGGCATCGCCCTCGTGGGTCGTCAGGAAATCCGCCCGGGGCGGACCATAGCTGTCGAAATCGAGGTCCTGGTCGTCCAGCAACACGCCCTCCGGCTCATGCAAAGGCACGCCGTTGAGCTCTTCGGGCGCGTGTAGCACCACGCTTGCCGGGCCGCCCGAGGCGGCCGAGAGATCGCGCACCAAGGTGTCGCGCAGCACATCGCGGCTGGCGATCGCCTCCTGGGCAAAGCTGTTCAGGTACAGCTTGAACGACTTGGATTCGATGATGTTGGGCGTGGTCGCCGGGAAGCGGAATTCCGCCACCGCCACCATGGGCTTGCCGCGTGGATCGAGCCAGCTCAGCTCGTAGCCGTTCCAGAGATCCACGCCGTGGAAAGGCAACGCGGCGCCATCCACGCCGATCTCGTCGCGCTTGGCCTGGCGGGGAATGGGAAAGAGCAGGCTGGCATCGTAGCGGTCAGCGTACGTGGTGGCCTTGCCCAGCGGCGAGTGATCGGGGGACGACATGGCGGTTTGCCGGGTGGGACAAACCGCCATTATACGGCCGCGGGTCAGGCGTTGATCGAACCCATCATGTTTGTCTGGTAGCGGTCGCCCACCGCCGAATCCGGCGGGAACACGGCATCGATCTCGGCGATCTCGCTGTCGCTGAGCTTCACATCCATGGCGGCCGCGTTCTCTTCCAGGTATTTCACCCGCTTGGTGCCCGGGATCGGCAGGATGTCCTGCCCCTTCGCCAGCACCCAGGCCAGGGCCAACTGGCCGGGCGTGCAGCCCTTGTCGGCGGCGAACCTCTTCACCTTCTCCACGATCGCCAGGTTCTTTGTGAAATTCTCGCCGGTGAAGCGCGGGTTGTAGCGGCGGTAGTCGTCCTCGGCAAAATCATCCGGCTTGGTGATTGCGCCGGTGAGGAAGCCGCGGCCCAGCGGGCTGTACGCCACGAAAGCGATGCCGTGTTCGCGGCAGGCTGCCAGCGTGCCGGTGGTTTCCGGGTCGCGCGTCCACAGCGAATACTCGCTTTGCAGCGCGGCGATCGGGTGCACCTTGGCCGCACGGGCAATGCTGGCGGCGGAGGCTTCGGACAGGCCCAGGTGGCGCACCTTGCCTTCCTTCACCAGCTCGGCCATGGCACCCACGGTCTCTTCGATCGGCACGGTGCGGTCCACGCGGTGCTGGTAGTACAGATCGATGTAATCGGTCTTCAGGCGGCGCAGGCTGCCTTCCACCGACTGGCGCACGTACTCCGGGCGGCCGCTGACGCCACGCGCGGCGGGGTTGCTCGGGTCGCGCACGATGCCGAACTTCGTAGCCAGGAACACCTTGTCGCGGCGCCCCTGCAACACGCGCCCAATCAGTTCTTCGTTGGTGTGCGGGCCGTAAGCGTCGGAGGTATCCCAGAAGGTGATGCCGAGTTCCAGTGCGCGCTCCAGCGTGGCGACGTTCTGTGCGTCATCGCCCGGGCCGTAGAACTCGCTCATGCCCATGCAGCCCAGGCCTTGTGCCGAGACATCGGGGCCGTTCGACCCAAGTTTGCGGGTGATCATGCTTGCTTCCTCCGGGGAGTGGGGATGGTGTCACCGGGCCCGCCGGCTGCGTCGCCCTTTACGGGTGTGGGCGCGCCGTCGGCACCGTAGATGGAGCGGTACAGGGCGATCTTCTCGTCCAGCCGCGCGATGGTTTCGGTGAGCGATACCAGCTCATCGCGCAGGTGCGCGGCGTGACGCTCGAGCAGGTCGCCCCGGCCTACGATGCTTTCCTGGGTTTCCCCCAGGCGGCGCAGGCGTACGTACTCCTGGATATCGCGCATGGGCATGCCCGTGCCGCGCAGCCGCAGCACGAACTGGATGAGGCGCATGTCGTTCTCACCGTAGATCCGCTGGCCGCCCCGGCGGGGTACCGGGTCGATCAGGCCGATCTGCTCGTAATAACGCAGCGTATAGGTGGTCAGGCCGGTGGCGAGAGCCGCCTCGGCGATGGTCAGGGATGTGGGCATGAGGGAAGCGTACGGCTTAGAGTGCGCTCTAAGTCAACCCTCTTTTGCGTTGTTACGGCTGGATGACGCCCAGCTGCTTGAGCAGCGTGAGGTTGTCCTCGAGGTGCCAGTCCTCGGCGATCTTGCCGTTCACCACCCGGTAGATATCCGTGGCGATGAAATCGATGGCCTGGCCGGTGCCCTCCTTGCCGTGTGCCTCACCCGTGAAGTGGCCTTTGAAGTGCAGCAGCGCTACGACACGATCACCACTGACGATAAGCTGGTCCACGTCACAGGTGAGATCAGGCACCGCCCCGCGAAACATCTTCGACGCGGCCAGCGGGCCTTCCACGCCCTGCGCGCGGCCGGGCGGCAGGGTGTTGTCGCGGAAATCGGGCGCCAAGGCGGCACGGGCGAGCGATTCATCGCCGGTGTTCCAGAAGGTGTCATAGCGCAGCGCCGCCTGCACCATGGCCTCACGCGTGGCCTTGGGCAGGGATTGGTCGGCGATGACCTGGCCTGGCTTCACAAGCGTTTCGGCGGCGTGGGCGGCGGGTAGGGCGGCCAGCGCCAGGACAACGAAAACCAGGAGAGGACGGAAAGCCATGGCGGGACTCCACGTTGACGTGGGGCCGACCTTAGCGCGAGCGGCGCCCCCGCGCGCTCAGCCATTGGTATGGGGCCCGTGTAGGGGCGCGCTAGAAGCGGCCGGCGGCTACCAGCGCCTCGACCTCGCCATCGGTGAACAGGCGTGAGCGGGTGAGGAAGCGGACGCCTTCACCGTTCTCCAGCGAGAACATGCCACCGCGCCCCGGCACCACATCGATGATGAGCTGCGTGTGCTTCCAGTATTCGTATTGCGAGGGGCTCATGTAGAACGGGGCGTCGCCGATCGTGCCCAGCAGCACGTCGCGATCGCCCACGATGAAATCGTCCTGCGGGTAGCACATGGGCGATGAGCCGTCGCAGCAACCGCCGGACTGATGGAAAAGCAGCGCGCCGTGGCGGGCGCGCAGCTTTTCGATGAGAGCGACCGCCACGGGCGTTGCGATAACCTTGTCGACGTCTGTCACGGTCGCTGTCCCCTTCGCTCAGAAGAACCCGAGCTTCTTCGGCGAGTAACTCACCAGCAGGTTCTTCGTCTGCTGGTAATGATCGAGCATCATGCGGTGGGTTTCGCGGCCGATGCCGCTCTGCTTGTAACCGCCGAACGCCGCGTGTGCGGGGTAGGCGTGATAGCAGTTGGTCCATACGCGCCCGGCTTTGATGTGGCGGCCGAAACGGTACGCGCGGTTACCGTCGCGCGTCCACACACCGGCACCCAGGCCGTACAGCGTGTCGTTGGCGATCGACAGTGCTTCTTCGTCGGTCTTGAACGTGGTGACCGAAACGACCGGGCCAAAGATTTCTTCCTGGAAAATGCGCATGCGGTTATGGCCACGGAACACCGTTGGCTTCACGTAATAGCCTTCGGCCAGCTCACCTTCGAGCGCATTGCGTTCACCACCGATCAGCACTTCGGCGCCTTCCTGCCTGCCGATATCGATGTATGAAAGGATCTTCTCCAACTGCTCGCTGGAAGCCTGCGCACCGATCATGGTGGATGGATCCAGCGGATTGCCGACCTTGATGGCGTCGACGCGTTTGAGCGCACGCTCCATGAAGCGGTCGTAGATGGATTCGTGGATCAGTGCGCGGCTGGGACAGGTGCAAACCTCGCCCTGGTTCAGCGCGAACATGACGAAACCTTCGATCGCCTTGTCGAAGAAATCGTCATCTTCAGCGGCGACGTCCGCAAAGAAAATGTTCGGCGACTTGCCGCCCAGCTCCAGCGTGACCGGAATGAGGTTCTGGCTGGCGTACTGCATGATCAGCCGGCCGGTCGTGGTTTCCCCGGTGAAGGCGATCTTGGCGATGCGGTTGGACGAGGCCAGCGGCTTGCCGGCTTCCAGGCCGAAGCCGTTCACGATGTTCAGTACGCCGGGCGGGAGCAGGTCGCCGACCAGTTCAGCCCAGACCAGGATGCTGGCTGGGGTCTGCTCGGCAGGCTTCAATACGATGCAGTTGCCGGCGGCGAGCGCGGGCGCCATCTTCCACGCCGCCATGAGCAACGGGAAGTTCCACGGAATGATCTGCCCCACGACGCCCAGCGGCTCATGGAACTGGTAGGCCACGGTGTCGTCGTCGATCTCGCCGATTGAGCCTTCCTGCGCGCGAATGCATCCGGCGAAGTAGCGGAAGTGGTCGATGGCCAGCGGCAGGTCGGCGGCCATGGTCTCGCGGATGGGCTTACCGTTATCCCAGGTTTCCGCGTGCGCAAGCAGCTCGAGGTTCTGCTCCATGCGGTCGGCGATCAGGTTCAGGATACGCGCGCGCTCGGCGACGGCGGTGCGGCCCCAGGCGTCCTTGGCGGCGTGCGCCGCATCCAGGGCCGCATCGATATCAGCGGCATCGGAGCGGGGGATTTCGCAGAACGCCTTGCCGGTAATGGGCGTGATGTTTTCGAAGTACTGGCCACTCTTCGGCGCGGCCCATTGCCCGCCAATGTAGTTGCCGTAGCGCTGCTTGAAGGGAACCTGCACGGCGAGGTGCTGCTGTTCGAGCCTGGTCATGGCGGTGCTCCGGTTTTTGGCGACGGATACCGCGATGTAAAACCACGTTGTCGCCCTGTGCGCAACACGACCTTTGTCCAGCGTGGCTGCGGCGGCGCAGCGAATCCGGGGCGCACATGCAGGAAGGGCCGGTGCGGCAACGCACCAGCCCTTCGGCCACAAAAGATCTTGCGACGACTTAGCCCTGAGCGGGCAGCGACTCGACCGCGGTGGGCTTGTGGTTCTCGTCCAGCGCGATCATGACGAACGTGCCGCGGGTGCACAGCTCACGCTCGCCGGTGATCAGGTCTTCGGTGTACATGGCCACGTCCACGTTCATGGAGGTGCGGCCCACGGAGACCACGATGGCGATGAGCTCGACCATCTGGCCCTTGCGGACCGGCACGTGGAAATCGACCTGCTCGGAGCGGGCGGTGACCACGATCTTGCGCGAGTAACGCGAAGCCGCCAGGAAGGCCGCCTTATCCATCCACGCCAGCGCCTGGCCGCCGAACAGCGTGCCCAGGTGGTTGGTGTGGTCCGGGAAGACGATCTCGAGGACACGGGCCTCGGTCGGGCGGGCAATGGGGAGCATGGTGGCGGTCTTGTTCATAATGTCCCCATTTTACTGCATTGCAGCAAATTTTGGCTGGGCCCGGTTTGTGTAGGAGCGCGCTTGCGCGCGATGGGTGCTTGCGGCGGGCCCG